>Ga0163162_10003358_pt1 | contig 15306 bp, 18 predicted proteins | sample S55metaG_FD_115310 | JGI IMG/M metagenome (GOLD analysis project Ga0163162, IMG submission 115310) | Switchgrass rhizosphere microbial communities from Kellogg Biological Station, Michigan, USA - S5-5 metaG | ecosystem: Host-associated > Plants > Roots > Rhizosphere > Soil | place: USA...
GCAGTGAAATCCCTGGCCACCGGCATCTCGCCGATACCACCCGCCAAGGTTCGAGTGACGTCATCCAATGGCGGCAGCGACACCGAAGAAGTGGTCATCGTGCAATGAACGCTCACATGCCCAGATCCTCATCAGGAGGCATCATGAACAATTGGCCACGCCTGGCGCTCAACGCACTGGGACTGACTCTATCGCTGTCCGGCAGTGCATTCGCACAACTCGCTGCTGTTGACCCCGGTCCTTACACCTTCGCTACCGGGAAATTCCCGATGTGGTATCAGGACAACAATCTGCTGTCGATGGAACTGTGCCAGTCCCGGGCCACCAGCTCGCGAGTGCCGGCGGCCACGCCACCGGCCTACATGTGTACCCTGCTGCCGGCACCGGGCATTTTCGACGACACCCTGCCGATGGTGTTCCCGGATAACTGGCCAGACGAAGCCTTCTGGTTCCTCGCCGAGACCAACATTCCCAACAACGCCGCTGGCTATGGAATGGACGCCTACGTGGCCGGGATAGAGGCCGCTTTTGCCAGCGGAAATCCGCTCGATGGCGATCAAATCAGTTTTGCGCGGATTCGTATGCGGATCAACGTGCCCGTCGCCGGGACCTACACCATTACTCACCCTTATGGCGTGGAAACGGTCAATGTCACCACACCCGGTCGTCGTGCAATCAACATCACCAGAGACATCGGCGTCGGTGCGCCGGGGAATTTCAGCGGGGCACTTAACGGTGCTATCGGGCCATTCCTGCGCAGCGTCAACGGCCCCTACACCGAAGTGAACCCGGACACCGGCGCAATCGAAACCTTCGTCGGCGACCCGAACCTCACCGAACAAGTCACCGGCAGCCCCAACAACACCAACTTTGTGCGCATTCAGGGCCCGGCCGGGACGATCCAGAGCAACCTGTTCACGCTGTCCGGTAAAGTCCTCGACAATCGTGCGCAAACCCATGTCGACCTTAGTCGTGCAACCTACCGTCGCATCGCCTCGGGCACCGGTACCAGCACCCGGGTCGAAGTCTTTGGCAAAGCGGACAACAGCTCTACATTGTGCTTCCGCGAAACCCTCGCCCTTGTGTCAGGCCCACCGCCTTCACCCTGCCTGACCAACATGGTGGGTGACGGCACCGGGTTGTACTTCGGCCAACATCTGCTCAGCGGCCCCGTGCCCCCGGTCGTGGTGCTCACCGCCACCAACCCGGCCGGCACCACCCGCCCTACGGCGGTATCGAGCAAACTCGTTGACCTGGTGAAAATCCAGACCGCTCGCTACAACTGGAGCAATCACAGCCTGCTGATCGAGGCCACGTCCACTGACGAAGTGGCGGTGCCAGACATGGTCGCGCAGGGTTACGGACGGCTGTCGAAAACCGGCACCCTGCAAAAAATCACCGTCGCCGATCTGTCTCAACCACCCGCCACTGTGACGGTCAAATCCGCCGCCGGTGGCAGCGATACCGAGCCTGTCGTGGTCGTCGGTACCGCACCGGATAGCGGCGAGAATCAGGCGCCGGTAAACGTTGCCGACACCGGCAATACCAGCTTCGGCGTGCCCCTCACCCTCAACCTGCTGGCCAACGACAGCGACCCGGACGGCAACACACCGCTGAGCATCACCGCGCTGACCCAACCGGCTGCAGGCCAAGGCACCGTGGCGTTGAGCGGCACCACTGCGGTGGTCTACACCCCGCCCGCCGTAGTCACTGTGCCGTTAACCACGACCTTCACCTACAAGGCTCAAGACATCAAAGGCCTGGCTTCGACTACCCCAGCGACCGTGACCATCACCGTGGCGCCTAATCGGCCACCGGTGGCAGTCGCCGACGCCGTCGCGACACTGGGCGTGGCGATACCGATCAACGTGTTGGCCAACGACACCGATCCGGAAGGCAACGTGCCGTTGGCGGTCGCCAGCCTGACCCAACCTGCGGCCGGCCGAGGCACGGTCAGCAGCAACGGCACGGTGATCACCTACACCCCACCGGCCACGGTCACGACGGCCTTCACGACGACCTTCACCTACATCGCCCGGGACAGCTTCGGCGCCCTGTCGACACCGGCCACGGTCACCGTGCAAGTCTCGCCAAGGCCTGCTGCGGAAACCTTCACGGTGACCACGGCTACGGTGTCGGCTCGCTCCAATAACCGTTTCACCTGGGACTTTGCAGGGACTTCATCGGTGGTCACCGGCAACACCATCACCATCAGGGTCTCCACCCCGACCGGGCTGGCAACGCTGGGCACCACCACGGTAGCGGCGACCGGTCGCTGGAGGCTGACGGTGAACAACACCACTACGGTGATTCCATCGGCGAACCCGACAGCCACCATCACCTCGTCCCAAGGCACCGTGCGCACGGTCTCGGTGACCTCCAACTGAGCCCTCGCCCCACCCGCCGATACGGTGGGTGGGGCCGGTCTCTTGCAAAGGACGCAGCCATGAAAACCTCGACCGCCGCCCTGCTCTGCCTGCTTCTGCTTTGCAGCAGTGCGGGTGTGCGCGCCGATGACTTGATGGAAAACGATGACGTGGGTCCCGGTGGCGACCTCGGCGAGCTACCACCACCGATTGGCCAGCAAGCGCTGATCGATCAGAACGGCCAGGCCAACGTTGCGCTGCTGCAACAGAACGGCCAGTCGCTGCTCGGTCGCATCGTCCAGTCGGGCAGTAATCAGGAAGCCTACATCCTGCAACAAGGCAGCGACCTGATGGCAATGATCACTCAGCAAGGTTCCGGCAACGCCGCTTCGATCACCCAGACCGGCAGCCACAACCGCGCGCAGATTTCCCAGAACGGCAACAACAACGACGCCAGCATCGATCAGGCCGGCACGGGGCTTTCAAGCGCCGTGACCCAGTCCGGAAACGGCATGAGCGTTTCGGTCAAACAATCCCGCTAAAGCACTGCACCACATGGAGGTTTCATCATGTTCAAACTGACGCCCCTCACCGCCACCATCCTGGTCCTGATCAGTGCCCAGGCGATGGCCGACGACAGCGTTTCCACCCAGGACCAGGTCGGTACAGCCAACATCGCCGACGTGAAACAGACCGCAGCCCCGTACAGTACGGCCACCCAACAACAACTCGGCGAGGGCAACGATGCCGCCGCGGTGCAAGACAACGCCACCGGCACCATCACCCAGGATCAACACGGCGACTACAACGCCGGTTACGCCGAGCAACTGTTCGAAAATGGCGACACCATCACCCAGCAACAGGTCGGCAGCACCAACACCAGCCACGCCAGCCAGTCGATAGGCGTGGGCGGCAACGAAGCGCTGCAACAACAGCATGGCAGCGGCAACTTCTCGTTCATTTATCAGGACACTCAGGAAGGCACCCAAGCTCAAACCTTCCAGTTGGGTGACAGCAACGAGGCCAATATCGAACAGATCCAACTGGGCACTGCCAACAACGCCGTGATCATCCAGTACGGCACCGCCAACTACGCCACCGCCGAACAGATCGCCCACATGGGTGGCCAGATCAACCTCAACCAGTCGGGCGAAGGCAACTACGCCTATGGCGACCAGCGCGACGGCAACGGCGGCACCGTGAACATCAACCAGTTCGGCGACTTCAACGGCGCCGAAGTCTGGCAAGGCGGGCAAACCGCCAGCGCGGCCACCGTCAACCAGTACGGGCAAACCAACGAAACCGTGGTCGACCAAAGCTTCGGCGAAAACAACGTCGCCCAGGTGCTGCAAGTCGGCGACCTCAACGCGATCTACGCTGACCAGTTCGAATCGGTCGGCTCGACCCTGGCGCTGTACCAGCAAGGCACCGGCAACGTGCACTTCACCTACCAGAAGGGCGACAGCCATGTGCTGAACGCCACCTCCGTGGGCACTGAAAACAAGGTCTACGCCAGCGACTGGAAAGGCCCGCAAAAGGGTGGCCAGTTCGGCAGCAACCAACGTGCAACCGTCTACCAGAACGGCACCAACAACACCGCCAGCTTCAAACAGGACGGCATCGGCCACGTGATGACGACCCACCAGACCGGCTACGGCAACAAAACCACCGTCACCCAGGCCGAAAACTACAACGAGCTGTACTTCGACCAGAACGGCAGCGACAACATCCTCATCGCCGACCAGCGCGGCACCACCAACCTGGCCCAGGGCAGCAGCACCGGCATCGGCAACACCACCAACTTCGACCAGTCCGGCAGCATGAACGTGGCCTACGTCACTCAGGGCGGCACCGGCAACATTGCCACTGTCACTCAGAGTGGCATGACCCAGACTGCCACCGTGCAGCAGATGGGTACTGACAACAAGGCGACTGTGCTGCAGCAATAATCGCGCTGCATGAAAAAACCGCGGCCTTTGGAGGGTCGCGGTTTTTTTGTCTGTGCCGATCAGCTACATGGGTGAGTTTTGCGGATCAATATTATCCATCGCCCGATTCACCGCCAGGTCGGCCAGCATGATGACCTGCTGGATGCCCAATAACATGCTGCGCTGTGGCCCCTCCACAAACACCGCAAAATCACTGGCCATGACACTCGCCGAAGCCAACGATTCACAGGCGTGGGCCAACAGGCTTTCGGTGTCGATGTCCGGGGCGATAGCGAACATTCTGCTTCGGTTGTGGGGGGCGGAGTTTTTGATAATGGCGGGGTTGAGGTGGGGGGCGGCGGTAGTGCTTTCGGTTTCTGATTCGGGGGGATTGGGTGTGGGTTTGAACATGGTGAAGCTCCTTTGGAAAATAGCGCCACCAGAACCTGTCGCTAAACAAGTAAGGGTGGCGACTGTATGCAGGTTAGCGAACCGGCCAAAGGCACCCGGTAGACCCGAAGATCTCCCGCATACAGCCACCATAACGTAATTGCAGACATCAAAAGTCTGCAAGAAAGTCTGGAGCACTGATGCACTTTGGATAGTCCGGGTCGCTAAACCCGGCCGTTGAATTCAGCGGCCCGAAAACGATAAAGACCAGGTACAAAGCGCACAAGCCGGCGGATTCTGGCGTAGTCGTAGGCAACGGCGCAAGGATCCGTAGCTTTCAGGAAGTAACGCTAAACGCCATTAAACACACCCCTCGAAACAGCACACATTCCCTGTGGGAGCGTGGCTTGCCCGCGATTGGCCCTGTCATTCAGCCAATAACCTACTGACAAACCACCCTCCCCCAAACACCGAGAAAAATTCGGACTTCCCCTACAAGCCAAACAGAATCCCCCGGCATCCACTCCTGAGCCCTATCGCCAAAGTGCCCCGTTTCCAAGGACCGGGCACAAAGCGTGACCAAACTTATCCCCCAACTCCAACTCGCCGGCCAGAGCGGCCAAGTACTCGACAGCCATCAAGCTGCCGATGCTCTTCGTCAGGCCCTGAACTACCCATACGACTTGCAAGGCTTCGACGACCTACTGAATGCAGTGGGCGCCAACAGCTCCAACTACATGCAAGCCGCCCACCAGCAAAAACTGATTCAGGCCGTGAGCAACGGCGATTGGGTAATGGTCACGCCTCGCGTCAATCTGGATAACAGTGGCGGTTCATGGAATGGTTTCAAGTCCAAACCCGAACCACCACCAGCGCAACATCTGGTCGAAGATCACGCCTTCACGCAGCCCAAACCGGCGGAGTCCGGATTTCACATAATTGAAAAGCCCATGAGTCTTGAGGCGCTGGAACGCTCGCTGTACGAGAGCTCGCCAAGTGATGCACTGCGTCGCGAATTTCGTTCGCTCAATCGCCATCTCGGCGAGCGGGTGAAACCGGGGCAAATGGTGATATTCAGCGATTCACGGCATTACATGTGCCGGCGTGAAGAGGCACAGATGATGATCGCTGCCGAGAAGGTCAACGAGGCACTCAAGGATCTGAGTGATGAAGAGGCTTCGTTTATGGTTGAACACCATGAAGTGATTGAGCCGTTTCTGGAGGTGTCGGCGGGATCGTTGGGTGTGGCGTCGTTCATGATTGGGCAGCATCTGGAGGGCTTGAAAAATGCCCTCAGAGAACTGGAGGAGCTGCATCAGCAACAATATCGCCAGTACCGCAATCTGCATTCGCCAGAGTTTTTTTCCAAACGTAAACGACTTATGGCGAAGCTTGATGCCAGCCTTGGGTCACTCGTACGCAAAGGCACCGGCATTGCGGATCACCCGAAACTCAAGCGAGCCTTGGGGTTATCAACTCGCAGAACCATTCATCGTTGGGACAAGGCTGGGGCACCAACACAGTTGCCTGGGTACGCAACGAACATTGAGGGTGTCTCACGAGCGGCAAAATATATCAAAGCTGGTGGTTATGTCGGGATTGGTCTGCAGTTAGGCGCATCCAGTTTAAAAATTCACGAGGTATGCACTACTGGTCGCGAGGATGAATGCAAGCAAATGAAATTTGTTGAGGGCGCAAAAATGGTGGGCGGTACAGCCGGAGCTGTTGCCGGGGGTGCAGCAGGCTCGAAAATAGGCACCGCTGTGTGTGCAAAAGTAAAAGGACTCGGAAAACTCGTTTGTGTACTCGTTGCCGGCGCGGTAGGCGCCACCGGAACCGGAACGCTGATGACCGACGGCAGCGAACTGATTGGGCAAGAACTCTATGAGCACTCTGAATAATGGAACTCACTAGAACAACACTCGCCTGGGTCTGGGGAGCACTTATCCTGCTGAGCCTCTTCGACGTAGCTATCATTTTTTATGCTGCTCACACAAAACTCGAAGCGCTGGAAAAGCATTTCAAACAACTGGATTCCATATGCGTCAACCGCCTCACGTGGGGCAAGGGGCATCATGGAAGAATTTTTCGTCTGGCCGCAATCAGCGCTTTAATCTCGTCTAAAAAAATTCAGCGCCAGGAACCCTTATCAGTTGAAGAAGTGAAACGGTTACCTAAAAGGCTTAAGCGCTGGGCAGCGTATCCATTTCATATTGCCTATTTCGTTACAGGTGCGGTGGTGGTTCTTTGGTTATATGGGAAATACACCGGCCTACTCAAATGAAGAACCAGCAGCTAATTCTACGACCCAATACGAGTCCCTACAGTCATGAATGAAGCCAAAGACATTTCTCTTATCTTAGGTATGGGTATGTTTTTATTAATTTTTATCAGCCAAGGGATTCTTTTGTACGCCGCCTATTTCAAGCTCGATCACATTGAAAAACACTTCAGTTCTTATGGTTGGAGGCGCGCTCGATCAAATGTTCGAAATGGCCCGATTGATCGAATGAGGCGACTTAGGGAAATTGGTGAATTAATGGGCACACCCAATCGTTTTTGCATGTTTGATCATGAGTCCTTTCGAGAGGCGGAGCTTTTGCCAACGCAGCTGAAGCGATGGGTCGTCATCCCGAGAACCTTAATATTTATCGCATTTGGAATCATCTTGTTTTGGTGGGTATGCGACGGATATTTGAACTTAATTTGGACCATCTCCAATCCTATGGGTGAAATGGCGTTAGCCTTCACTGCAGCTTGGGTTGCTTCCGCGATCGTCTTTTTAATGGCTATGTCATTGCGCGCCGGACTCTCTTTTTTCAAGCTTGAGGAATTCGAATCCTATCTTGAGAGTTCATACTTCATCGGCCGCAACCGCCGGGTGTTGGGTGATGGGGTACTCGGTCGCCTCCGCCGCTTGACTCACATTTCTTTGATGCTGGCACCAGATAGCGATTTTGTTTTTGGCAGTGATGCCCAGGTGATAAAAGCCGTTAAGACGTTTCCTGGCCATCTTCGACGATGGATCGAAATCTCGCAGAAATTTACTGCCTGTTCATTCTTCGGTTTGGTAGCACTTTGGGGTCTGGGGAAGGTCACTGGACTACTGGGCTAACACGCAACGCTTAGACGCATATCTAGATTTTTTCATCCAGATACTAAAGACCGCTAAAACGCGAAGTCCTTGAAAGGACTAGCCGCAAGGGCGAAAACCTAAGTGGCTGTTGCCGCAGGAATGGATATGTACACCTCAAAGAAATAGGTCGGCTGTCACGCCGCCTTCGCAGCGATGCGGAGACCCGACAAGCCATTAACGCTGTCCGCGTTGTAGCGCGCCACCCACTTGTAACCGGTTTTGCGACTGATACTGTGAGCCGCACAGAGTTGACTGAAGTTGAGTCGCCCGGACAAATAGTCGGCAATGAACATCACTTTCAGGTCCATAGGTTTCAGCTCTCGCCACGGCATGGTCAGATCCTCGGAATCGACCAGTGCCAGTTAAAAACTGTTACCTATGTGCTTGAACTGTTTTGTTACCTATGTGGGTGAGTCATACCCGTGAAGACCTTTTGGTTCCTTTTGGGGCGTTTGCCAAAAGGGACTCGCTGTAAGAGCGAAACCATTAGCGGCCGTTACCGCAGAAATGGATATGTACGCCTGTAAGAAAATGGTCGGCTGTCAGGCCGCCATCGCGAGCAGGCTCGCTCCTACAGTTGGACTGGGTACACCTGGGGGAGGCTGGTCGGCTGTCAGGCCGCCATCGCGAGCAAGCTCGGCTCCTACAGTTGATCTGGGTACATCCGGGGGAGACTGGTCGGCTATAAGGCCGCCTCGGCTCACTCCTCCTCACCCTCAGGCACAACCTTGTTCTGAGTCAAATAGCGGTCAAGCGTCGCATTGTTATCAGGCGAAGCACTGTCCCCGGCCACCTGCCACAACCGCCGCTCAATCCCCTGCGCCAGCAAATGCCCAACGGCCGCCTCGATCGCCGACAACACACACAACTGCGCCGGCTCATTCGTGGTGTACCCGACCTCAGCCTCCAGCAACTTCTTGAACTCGATAAACTTGAACACCCCCGCACTGCGCCCGACAGAGTAAATCGTCTTGCTGGTCATCACATTGGCCAACACCTGCCCGCTGCGCACATCCACCGCACGAAGATTCACCGACACCTGATCCACCCGATACTCCCGGGAAATATCGATCCCCAGATACCGCGCCCCTTCCCCGCCGCTGCGCACGTTGGTGTCATAGGCAATAATCCCGCCCTCAAGCATCAAATTGGCCGCCTGCAACGGTGGCAACTCACCCTGGATATTCACCGGCGTATTGGGCTTTTTCTGCGAGGCGCGAATGATCTTGCGCTCGGTCAACAGGTTCTGCAGCCCCTCACGTTCCAGCACCACAAACCAGCCACTGGCCTGCAACGCATCCATCAACATGCTCGCCGCGCCCTGGGTCACGCTGGTGGAAAACGAACTGGCCGGGGTCGGTTTGTACTGCCCGGTCTGATCCCGGAAGCCATACACCACCGCCATCAACCGCCCCTTGGGTCGTGGCATGTTCAGCAAGTCGTAATAGGTCGACGCGCGAGGTGTCAGGGTCGGTGATTCGGTGTCCTGCTCGGCCCCCACCGGCTCGCGCAAACTGCACCCTTGCAATGCCGCCAACATCAGCCCCAGCGCTATTATTTTTTTCATGTCCTTAACTCCCCAATCGATCCAAGTCCCCGTCAAGGGGCCAGGCCATTCACCTGGATTTCGGAAACTTCACCGGTCGCTCGGTCGGTCACTTCAATAGTCAGTGCACCGGAGTCGTCGATGACGTTCACAACAAAAGCGTCAGTGGTCAGGCTCCCGGCATTGCCCGCGGAGATGTTGTCCATCAACTGCCCTAGCAGCCGTGATTGCAGCTGACTGGTGAAGCGCTCCAGGGCCGACGTGCCGGCCGCGCCGGTACGGTTTTTTAAATCAGGGTCGTCGTAATCGTTCTGCGCCTGGGCGTTGTTGAGCAACCAGGTCCCGTTCAACGGGTTGCCGCCAAACGACGGGTTGATCGGCGTGTAGACCAGCTCCGTGGCCTGGACCAGCCCACAGCTGCCTGCCCCTGTAAACCAGAGACCCAATAACCACATGCCCGTGCGTTTCGAGAAAGTTCCAGTACTCATAGTTCGTCCCTCTCAAGGTCGGTGGTGTCCTGCAACAAGGCTTCCAGCCTGCGCTGGACGATCTGCACGCGGACCAGATCGGCAGCCTCATAGGCCTCGTCCTTCAACTCCACGGTGTTCGGCGGCAGGAAGCGCCGATAAACCAGGCGTTGCTGAAATTCCACGGTCACCAGGCTGCCCCAGCGTGCCGAAGGTCGTTCACGCACCACCAGGTTGAAGTCCATCGGGCTGGTGGCGCGCAGGCGTTCACTGAACGAGTAGTAAAAGTCGTGGCCGATGTGCGAGATCGTGTCGTCGACGATAAAACCCAGCATTTCGTCTTCTTCGGCAGCCGAGATGAGGGAGCTCATCAGCATCAGGACCAGGGCCGGCAGCCAGTGTCTGTTCATGGCGTCACTGCCCCAGTGCCTGAGGCGTGTTGGATTGGCCTTTAGGCGCCGACGCGCCATCGAGGAAGGCTTTCTCGGCCACGAACTGCCAGTCCTTGTAGCTCGCCATGCCGGTGAAGTCCGACCATTGACTGGGGAAATCCGCCTGCTTGAGCGGCGTGTCCGTGGAGGGGCTGTTGAGGCCGGTGATGCGCCCGTCGAACCCGCGCATCAATGTCCATTCGCCGCCACCAATCGGGTCCGGGTAGAGGTTGCGCAAGTGGTGTTTGGGCGATGGGAAACGCTCGTCCTGCAACAGGTCCGCCAGTTCTTTCGGGTACTGGGCCAGGCCAGGTGAACTGCGGTAATAACTGCGCAATGCCTGTGCGTATTGAGTACCGACCCAGAGCAACTGACGTTCACGATCACGGCGCGACGCGGTGGACCACAACTCGCCGGCGCTGGCCAGGCCCAGGCCCATCAGCATGATCAGAAACAGCACGCCCAGATAAGTGAACCCGGCCTCGTTCGAGGGCTTACCACTCGGAATAAAGGCTGCCATCCCGCGCCCTCCCTGTGGCCCCGCTTTTGATATCGGCGACTCCGCCCGGGACGCCGTCCGGCGGCGCCACCAGCACCCAAAGGTCTTTGCGTTCGGCAATCGGGTCCATCGGCGGGTTGCGCAGGTAACGCTGCTCGACCAGTTGTTCGAGGGAGTCGGGATAGCGCCCGGTGTCGCCGTAGTAGTGATCCAGTGCTTCGCGCATGGCCGACAGGCTCTGGCGCAGCGTGGTCTCTTTCGAGACCTCGAGGCTGGTGAAATAGCGTGGCAAGGCGATCGTCATCAGGGTGGCGATGATTGCCATGACCACCATCAGTTCCAGCAGGGTAAAACCCTTTTCCCGACGCATAATCTCACCACTCCCGGTAAGCGATGCCATTGAGCCCCTTGCCGCGCGCCTTGGAATAGACGTCAAAAACGTCTTCACCTTCGCGCGGGTTTTGAGCCGTACTGTCGTAGGAGCGCATGCCCCAGCCACCTTCGTCATCACGCTTGACCGGCGTCAGCGGGTCATGCGGCACGCGCCGTAAAAAGTAGAACTTGGCCCCCTTGGCGCTGCGCACATCGCGCACACCGTCCACCAGCACTTGCAGGTTCGGCGGGTAGCCGCTGCTGTTCAGGGTTTTCTCGATGTAGCCGGCGTCGAATGCACGTTTGTAGGCGTCGATGGCATCGCGAATCTGATACAGCGCCGTGCGCAATTCCTGCTCTTTGCCCCGACGCACCACGGTCTCGGTCAGCGGCGCGGCCATGCCGGCCAGCAGGCCGATCAGGGCCAGCGTCACCACAACTTCGATCAAGGTAAAACCACGTTGCGAGGCGTTCATGATCAAGGCTTCTTGACGACAACAGTGGTGGAAGTGGAAGCCACCGGCCGATCGATGTGTTCGTTCTGGATCGGCGTTTCCATGCGGCGGTCCGGCGCCTGGATGTGCATGCTGGTTTCGGTGCCGGTGGTGAACTCCATGTCCGACGGGCTCTGGTACGGCAGGTTGCGCACGATCCGCGGCGTGATCGACAGCACCAGCTCCGACTTGCCGACGGTGTCCTTGTTGCTGCCGAACAAACGGCCTAGACCTGGAATGTCGCCAAGGCCAGGGATTTTGTTGCCGGTGGCGCCATGGTCGTTGCGCATCAGGCCGGCGAGGATCTGGGTTTCGCCGTCATGCAGACGCAGGGTGGTCTGGGCGTTGCGGGTGTCGACCTGAACCGGAATCGTGCCCTGGCGGGTCGGTTCCAGCGGCGTGGCGTTACTCACTTCCAGGGCGATTTTGATCGCCACTTCGTTGTTCAGGTGCACGGTCGGCTGTACTTCAAGTTTAAGACCGACATCGAGGTAGGTGACGCTTTCGGTGATCACCGGGCCTTGAGTCGAAGGCACCGAGGTGGCACTGATGATCGGCACGCGCTGACCAATGTGGATGCGCGCCTGTTCGCGGTTGCTGACGCGAATCACCGGGCTGGCCAGGGTGTTGATGTCGTTGTCCTGGGCGTTGATCTTGGCCTGCGGCGACGGCGAGATGGAAATCCGGCTGGAGTTGATGCCTTTGAGTTGATCGAGCAGGGTCACGGCCGAGCCGTCGCTGTTGACCACGCCGAAGGTGTTCGGCCATTGCAGGCCAAGGTCGAGAATCCGCTGGGTGGCGACTTCCATCACCTCCACTTCCAGCACCACTTCAGGGTTGGACTGGTCCTGCGATTGCAGGAGTTTTTCAGCCATGCGGACAGCGTCTTCGGAGTCGCGCATGGTCAGGGTATTGAGGCGTTCGTCGACGAACACATCGCGGGTCTTGAGCATGGTCTTGATCATGTTCAGCGCGGTGTTGGCATCGATGCTGGTCAGGTAGAAGGTGCGCATCACCAGCTCTTGGTAATCCTTGAGCTTCTGTGGTGAGTCCGGGTAGATCAGCAAGGTGTTTTCGTTCACCACTTTCTGGTGCAGCTGGTTCTGTTGCAGCAGCAGTTCCACCGCGTCTTCGATGCGCACGTCACGCACGAAAATGGTGGCTTTCATGTCCGGGCGCAGGTCCTTGTCGAAGATGAAATTCAAACCGGCGACCTGCGACAGCACTTCGAAGATGGTCTTCAGGTTGGCTTCGCGAAACTCCAGGGTCACCGGCCGATCGAGTCGGGTCCGCAGTTGTGGATACGCAATCACGTTGCGGCTTTGCACCAAGCGGATGTCGCTTTGCAGCTCCAGCGCCCCTTCATTCGTCGGGTCCAGTTCGAGGATCTGTTTCACCTGGCGGTCGGCACCGTAGATGTCACCGCGACGCAGGTCGCCACGGGCCAGTTCGAGTTTTTCATCCAGGCTGCGCATGTGATCGAGCTGGCGCAGCGAGTCCTGGGCACGGCGGTTGTTCGGTTCGATGGTCAATACCCGGCTGAAAGCCTGGCGGGCAGACGCAAAATCACGCTGGGCGCGATCCATGTCGCCCTGGGTCAACAGCGCCGTCACTGCACGGGCACGGCCGCTGTTCAGGGCCAGGTGCAGCTCGGTGTCGCGAGGGTTTTCCTTCAGCCCTTCCTCGATGCGGGCCAGGCCGGCTTCGTATTGCCCCGACTCCATCAGGTCGGTCGCCTCTTGCTTGGCAACCTGCGCCGAACTGCACGCGGCCAGTCCTGCACAAAGGCAAAGGTTCATCAGCAAACGGGTTCTGTTCATTGCGTGCTCCCCACAGACAAAGTCTGAGACAAATGCAGAGGCAGGTAGACGAAGCTGAGTTCCACGTCGGAAATCCCCTCGATCCGCCAGGTGTCGTCGATCACATCCCCCTTGCGCACGACGTATATTTTTTCGCCGTTCTGCAAAAACACTTGCAGGTCGGAACGGTCATTCAGCTTGCCAATGAACTGGAAAGGCATCGGTGGCGCAGTGGGGACTTGCACCACCGGGGTCAGGTTGACGGGTTGTTCGGTGACGCTGGCGAGTTGCGGCTCAACCTTCCAGCTACGGGTGGCGAACAGGTCGCCCACCGGGCTCAGGTCCTTGACCTCTGCCGGTGTTTTACCGGCGGATGCGGCGGGCAACGCACCACGGATTTTGCTTTGGGTCGGGGTGGCCACGGCGGCCACCGAAACATCGCCCTCCTCGGACGACGACGTGAAGTATTCAGGCAACCAGGTCAGCGCCGCCGCCACGCCGAAGAACGCCACCCACCCCCCTACGCGTTTGGTATTCATCATGACCTCGACAGGTAAAGGGTCATGCGGATCCGCCCGGTCAGGTCGGTGTCGACGATTTTTTTACGCTGGAACTCCACGTCCTCCACCACCACCGCCGGTAACTGGCCGAGCAAGGCATGCAGGAAGCGCCGCAGTTGCGGGTAGCTGCCGCGCACCGGCAGCAGAATCTGATAACGGGCCAGGTGCGTCTTGGGGTCGATGCCCAGGGAATATTCGCCACGGGCCAGGGTGATGTGCTCCTGAGCCGCCAGCGCGTAAATCTTGTCGATGGCGACGGTGGCCTGCGGCTGGGACGGCAACTTGCTGCGGAAATCATCCAGCTGACGTTGCGGCACCACCGGCGCGGCGATACTGCCGTCTTCGACTTTGGCCAGGTATTCACCGGCTTCGCGCGTCTGCTGGCTAAGCGTTTGCAGCGACTGCCAGTCCGGCAACAGGCCGGCCAGGCCATACACCAGCGCCAGCAGCAACATCGCCAGCCCTGCCAGGCCGGGAATGCCCAGGCCTTGCAGGTATTCGTGGACGATCAATCTAGGGATTTGCATCGCCAATCTCCCAGCTAGCCGACAGGTTGAATTGCACCGGGTGTTCCGGCACGTTCGCGACGATTTCGTGGCTGAGCAGCGACACATCGGACAACTCGTCGCTGGCTTCGAGGCGGCGGTGGAAGTCGAGCATGGCTTCCAGATCCCGCGCTTCGGCGCTGATTCGCACCTGGCCTTTGCGGGCATCCGGGGTCAGGGTCAATAACGCAATGTCGTCCCGGGGCATGGCTTCGAGCATGGCGAACAGACGCTCCCAAGGCCGGCGCAATTGCTGGGACACCTTGCGCATCTCGGCCAGGTTGTGCGCCTGTTCGCGGGTTTCGGCCGGGGTCAGGCTGATCTTGCCGCCCGTGTCGCCGGTGAGTACGCGCTGAGTGGTTTGCAAGTGGCCTTGCTGTTGTGCGGCCTGGTCGCTGAGGTGCTGCTGAACCAGCACGCAAGTCAGCGTCAGCACCACGCCACCGACCAGCAGGCTCCAGCCCAAAGGGCCCGAGCGACGGCGCGGCTGGAAGTCGAGCATCAGGGCGCGCATGTCAGGCCACCGCCCGGGACATGACGTACAAGCCATCGCGTACGGATGTCCGGTCTACTTCGAGGGTGCGCAGGTGCACACCGGGTACGTCAGGACGCGAGTCAATGCGTGCCGGCGCGTGCAGGTAAACGTTCAGCGGCCGCTCGCTGGTGGACGCCTGCAATTGGCTTTCACGCCCGATCAACGCGGTCAGCGCGATGTCGCTGTCGCCGCTGCCCACCGAACGCACCGCCGCCCAGCGCCCTTCCCGCGCCAGCAA
>Ga0163162_10003359_pt1 | contig 15306 bp, 16 predicted proteins | sample S55metaG_FD_115310 | JGI IMG/M metagenome (GOLD analysis project Ga0163162, IMG submission 115310) | Switchgrass rhizosphere microbial communities from Kellogg Biological Station, Michigan, USA - S5-5 metaG | ecosystem: Host-associated > Plants > Roots > Rhizosphere > Soil | place: USA...
CTGCCGGAATGGTAATGCGTACTTGTTTGCCATTAACGGTTAAGGTTTGTTTGTGCGTTGTGTAAGCATCAAGCAGGTTCAATTGTAAATCGGCACTGTAATCCTGGCCTTTAAATGGCGAATTTCTGCTGCTTCTACCACCGCCGCCACCAAACATAGAAGAAAAGAAATCAGAAAAATCTTCGCCGCCAAAACCACCAGAATAGCTATTGCCTCCATAACCCTGGCTTTGCGATTGGTATTGCCTTTGTTGCTGTTGCTGGGCATCCAGCTGATCGGCATGCTGCCAATCTTTGCCATATTTGTCGTATTTTTTTCTTTTTTCGGGATCGCTTAAAACTTCGTTAGCCTCATTAATTTGCTGAAACTTTTTGTTGGCCTCTTCATTATTTGGATTGAGGTCCGGATGGTGTTTTCGGGCTAATTTTCTATAAGCTTTTTTAATATCCTCTGTTGTTGCATCTTTCTTTAAATCGAGGATTTTATAATAGTCTATGTAGTCCATAATGGCTTAACAAATTAATAAAGGGAATGTTCAATTTTATTGTATAAATGTAAGGTTTTAGTGTGGGAATGTGCAAAAGCAAGAAGAAGGGGGCATGGAGCGTAGCGTAAGATAATTAGCGCTTAAATCATGGAATGTGCTGTCAGCTGTTACCAGCTGACAGATGGCTATTGAAATATTGGATTTCAGAATATGATCAGTGTCAGAGAAATATCCGACACCACATCAAACAAGTTAGAAGCATGATAAACAAAAAATGCCCCATATAGGGGCATTTTGATTGATATAGGTAGAGAGAGATTATTTTTTGTTTTTGACATATTTTTCTAACCACTGGTCTTGCTCCCAAAGCATGTGCAGTAAGTTTTCTTTGCCACGGTAACTATGGGCTTCATAGGGTAAAAATACAAAACGGGTTGTACCTCCTGCACCTTTAATGGCATTGAACAAACGTTCGCTGTTAATGGGGAAAGTACCTGGATTATCGTCAGAATCGCCATGGATTAATAACAATGGTGTTTTAATTTTATCAGCATAGCTAAATGGGCTCATTTCGTAATATAACTGAGGGGCCTGCCAATAGGTACGTTCTTCATTCTGGAAACCAAAGGGCGTAAGTGTACGGTTGTATGCTCCGCTACGGGCAATACCTGCGGCAAAAAGATTGGTATGTGCCAGTAAGTTTGCAGTCATAAATGCACCATAACTGTGGCCGCCAACAGCCATACGTTTTTTATCACCAACGCCTAAATCAGCAAGCTTATTAATAGCTGCTTCAGCATTTAACTGTAATTGATCTACAAAGGTATCATTTGGCTTTTTACCATCTTTGGCCACAATTGGCATTTCGGCATTATCTAAAACTGCATATCCGCGGGTTACCCAAAAAATAGGAGAGGCCCAGCTAATGGTCGTGAATTTATCTTTAGATCCACGGATTTGTGCAGCATCTGCTGAAGAATTAAACTCGCGTGGGTAAGCCCAAATTAAAGTTGGCAGCGGACCGTCTTTATCTTTGTTATATCCCTTTGGCAAGTACAAATCGCCGGTTAAATCAACTCCATCAGCACGTTTATAAGAAATTTTTTGTTTGGTAATGCCTTCTAAAGATGGGTAAGGGTTAGTGAAATTTGTAATACGCTGGTCGGCAATACGAAGCACCAGGTTTTTAATAAAATAATTAGGTACTAATTTTTGACTTTCTTTACGGGTAAGTAAAATCAGTTTATCAGGATTAATTACATCACTTACATATTCAAATGTTCCTTCGGCGCTGCGCCAGATAATCTCATTCTTTTTAGTACTTAAATCAAATTTAGCCAGGAACGGCAAATCTCCTTTTTCTGACGAGCCTACCATATTGTTCATTAACAGTTTGGTGCCATTATCAACCGTTTTAATGACCTGTCTGCCATATTTATTTTTGACCGTAACGGGCGTACCGGGGTTACCGTAGGCATCGGTTTGGTTTCGGCTGTAGAGTTCTTCTATTGCGCCTGTTGTAGGGTTGTAACGACTTACTTTACTGGTTTGCTTGCTGCGAAGGCCTTCCGTAATAAGGGCGAGGTTGGCGTCGCCCCATTGTACACTACGGTAACGGGTCTGTGTTTTAAATAATTCTTTCTCTTTTCCGGTAAAAGGTGCGCTTAACGCATAAATGGCATCGTGATAGGGAATATTTTTTTTAATTAAACCACTATCCAATGGCTTACTCCAAACTAGTGTAGCCGGTTCATCATCCCTCCAGTCGAAACCGCGCGGAACATCTTGTACATTATCATAACCAGATGGCGTGCCCTCTGCTGATGGTAACTCGGCGATAACTTTGATGGTTTTTCCAGACAAATCGTTAACACTTAATGTGTACGGAAAGCCATAGACCGAAACGAGGTATGAAAAAGGTTTACGGATGGTTTCAACCATCATGTAATTTTTATCGGGCGATAAATTGGTTAAGCCATAAATAGCCGGTTTACCAATGGGCGTTTCTACTCCACCCGTGTTTTTAACCAATTGCGAAGTGGCAAAAAATTCGAATAACTGTTCGTCAAACGGTGATTTAATCAAATCCTGAAAAGTGGCGCTAGGAGCAGCTTTCCCCAAATTTTGTTGAATGGTTGGCCCTTTAGGCATTAATGGTTTTTTGGGGGCAGCACTGGCAGGTTTAGTTACGGTACGGTAGATAATGGTATGATCATTTAACCAGGTAAGGCCACTGCCTAAAACAACGTTTAAAAAAGCCTTATTGGTTTTAGTAGCTTTTTTGGTAGCCAGATTAATGATGTAAAGATCTACCCCTTTTTGCGTGGTATGGGTAAAGGCAATCTTGTTTTCCGATGGATTCCAGCTAATGTTCCCGGCATATAATGGGCTGGGCAAGCCGGTTATCTGAAAATTTTGGTTGGACTTGATGTTTTTTAAACTGAAATTGTTTATATAGGTTTGTCTGCTTGGCGAGTAATTATTTGGGTTTAATCTTAAACCCGCAATTCTGTACTCGGGCATAGCCAGTTCCTCTACAGAAGGGTAAGAGTTACGTTCGCTAAATAAGATCCATTCAGCTTTGCCATCTATGCTTACACCAGGAGTTGATTTAGCCAGTAATAAATCGGCAATTTCTTTTGGGGGAGTTTGGTAGCTTACTGCATCTTGCGCTGCCGAATGAAGCGAAATGCAAGAGCTTGCTATCCATAAATAAAGGCTTAGTTTTTTAATCATTTCCAGTTTTTTATTCGAAATAAGGAATGATCAAATATTGAAAAATTTAACTTATCGTAGCGTAACTTCTTATTTACATCAGTAGATGGCTTTTCTTTTTTTACCACAAAGAGTAAGAAGAGAAAGGTACAGAGGGCACAGCGTTGAATATTTATTTTTTTGCTGCAATAACTTGGGATTATTATCCTTTACATTCTTTTAATTCTGTGTTCATCTGTGCATCCGTGGCAATTAATAATCGTAAAAAATAAATGCGGGTTTTGGCGCGACGCTTAGGCTAATAAGTAGTTGATTTTAGCTTTATCCGTCATCCATTTTACATCTTCCATCATTTTAAGGATACAAACTGTTAATTTTCGCAACAGAATTGGTAATCATTTCTTTTAATACCTCCACATCAATATCGCTTAATTTTTTTATGTACACACAAGCTTTGCCGGTTTTGTGTTTGCCGAATTTAGCTAGCAGTTCTTCACGATTGTTAAAATCTGATGATAAATATAAGACGATGGCATCTTTTCGTGGTGAAAAGCCAACCAAAGGTGCGTTGCCTGTCCTGCCGCTTTCATATTTGTAATGGTAACTACCAAAACCAACAATGGCTGTTCCCCACATTTTCGCTGTAAAGCCTGCGATTTCACCTATAATACCCAACAGATTAAAACAATCAGATCTTTTATTTTCGTCAGGAACGGTATTTAAAAAGTCGTGAACGCTTAAGCCGTTTTCTGTAGTTTTGTTCTGTGCCATGTTTTTATGATGATGAATAATGAATTATAGAGCTATTTACAAATAATCTATTAAGGCAATTTAATTGCGTTGAAGAACAAGTTCAATAAATATAAGAAGTTTTTAATCCGCTGGAGGTATAAACAAAATAGCCACCCTTTACGGTGGCTATCGGTAAGAAGAACTGTGTACTCTTTATGGTGTGCCTGCCCTCCGCGGATCTCCCGCTCACAGGACTTTTTTATCTTTCTTTTATGCTTAACAATTTAGGCAATAGTTGGTTTTATTTCGAAAAATAATTTTACACAATGTGTGAAGAATGTTAATATCTCTAAAGATAATTAACCGTTATCTAGATGTTCATGTGTTAAAATAGTAGTAGGTCATATTTTGTATGAAACATTTTTACTCCTCTACTGTTTGAGATGTGACTGCTGATTCATTATTATCATTTATTAGCAAATTATCAAACATTTAATCATGGTCGAATTGAATAAAGAGCTTTTTTGTAATATAGGCGACCGTTCTGTTGATGGTTATTTTATTTTCAACTATACAGCGCAAAATTTTTCATATCTAAACAAATCGTTAAGTAACATCTGGGAGCTAGACGCTGATGAGGTTTTGAATCATCCAAAGTTACTTTTAGCGCGGGTACATCCTGAAGATGTAACACATGTGATGTCATGCTATCAAGAATGCCTGGAGGGAAATACCGAAAACAAATATGAATTCCGCTTACTGTTTCCAGGTAAAGAAAAGTATGTTCGGGTAATTGTATTTTCTGTTATTGATGGAGCTGTTAAGTATTTACTTGGTACAGTAGAAGATACGACAGTTGAGCGGCATAATAAAATCCACATCGAACAGATAAATGCCAGAAAAAATATAACCTTAGAAGTATTGGCGCACGATTTAAAAGAACCACTTGGCATGATGAAATTAATTGCTTCATCTATGAAAGAGGGGATAGCGCAAACAGGCGATGAGCGGATGATCAATTCGCTGGCTTTTATTCAGGACATGTGTGAGCGTAACCTGCTTTTGGTACGTAGCATGGTTAATAAGGAATTTTTAAAATCATCGGTAGTAGAAATCCGTAAGGAGCGGACTGATCTGGTTTGGGAACTTAAGGATGTTGTTCGTTTTTATAAACGATCCAAGCTGGGCAAAATGAAGCACATTAAATTTACAAGCTCCGCCGAACAGATTTATCTGCGCCTTGATAGCATGAAGTTTCTGCAAGTGATCAATAACCTAATGTCCAACTCCATAAAATTTACTGCCGATTATGGGCATATTACTTTACATGCAGAAGAATATGAAAACACTGTTTTAATTACCGTAGCTGATGATGGGATCGGTATTCCGGAAGAGTTGCAAGCAGGGCTTTTTAGCCATTTGCCCGAAACTTTAAGGCCAGGTCTTAAGGGTGAAGAATCAGGAGGATTTGGCATGGGCATCATCAAGGCTATTGTTGATTTACATCAGGGAAAAATATGGTTTGAGAGCAAAATCGGTGTTGGAACCACTTTCTATATCGAACTGCCTAAGTAGCCGTTTTTAATTTTAAAAGGGCTTAAGTTATATTTGAATTATGATTAACATTATTCTTGCGGATGATCACCATATTATCCGGGCCTCACTTAAAGCACTCATAGAAAAACACGAAGGCATCAATGTTGTTGCAGAAGTACCAGACGGTTTAGCGGTCTTGGAGCTTCTGGAAAAAGGAATAAAAGCTGATATTATTTTATCAGACCTTGTAATGCCGAGGCTTGATGGGATAGCTTTGGCCAATACAATTAAAGAACGTGGACACCATACAAAGGTTGTTGTTTTGTCTATTTTAGAAGATGAAAAGTACGCGTCAAATGCTTTTATATCAGGAGCTTTTGCTTACCTCTCAAAAGATATTGAAGAAGATGAACTGCTGTTTTGCATCAAGCATGTAATGAAGGGAAAACGGTATCTTTCTTCTAATTTATGCATCTCTATTTTGGAGCGTTTTAATACGCAGCTGAATATACTTTCGCGAAAAATGAATACCGAAATTAACTTCACAGAGCGCGAAATTAATGTTTTAAAACTCATTGCCGATGGCTTAACAAATCAGGAAATAGCTGATAAATTGTACTTAAGCAGGCGAACGGTAGAGAGCCAAAGAGAGGCTTTGATCAGTAAAACCGGCACTAAAAACTCCGCTTCTTTAGTGCGTTTTGCCATGCGGAATGGTTATGTAGACTAGTGTTTTTGATCGTTTTCAGACCCTTTTTTAAGTGTTTTAAATAAACCGTAAAAAATCGGGTATTTCTACAAATAACATAAGGAGTTGCTGTTTGTTAAATATTTACATCAGCCAAAACCGAATTATGGAAACATTAAATTTTAATTGCGACATCTACCAATACAGGCAACCGCTTTTCGACAGGGCATTAGCATATACACATGATGAAGACGATGCTGCTGATTTAGTTCAGGATACCTTTATGAAAGCTTTTAGGTTTTCGGGCAAATTTGAAATGGGCAGCAATGTGCGGGCATGGCTTTTCACCATCCTGAAAAATACCTTTCTTAATCATTATTATAAGGTAAAACGTAAAAACGAAGTGATCCAGCAGGAAGAAGATTTAACTTCCGTTCAACTGGTTCCAAGCGCATCTTTAAATGGTGGTGCCGCCAAGTTTATAATGGAGGATATACAGAAATCGCTGAATGCCTTACCGGAGGATTGTAGGTTCTGTTTTTGCCGTTACTTTGAAGGTTATAAATATCACGAAATTGCTGCAGAGCTTGATATTCCTTTGGGTACAGTAAAAACCAAAATACACGTGGCGAGAGGCTTGCTGAAAAAGATGCTTAAAAACTATAAATCGGGTTTAGCTGCCCAGTAATATCATTTATTCGGTAAATTCAGGTATAAATACATTGTATCAAATAATTCACTTCAACTAGATTTGTTGCATATGAGCAACGCGCTAGTTAAGAAAATTCTTGTAGTTGATGATGACGAAAACATTCATGATATTATAAAGTTAATTTTTGAGGAAGAACATTATCATATAAAAGGTGTTTTAGATGGGGATGATTTGAGATTAGAGGAGACAATCGATTATTTTCAACCAGATCTAATTTTGTTGGATATATTTATTGGTAAACACGACGGCCGGGATATTTGCAATAAATTAAAGCATAATCCTAAAACAGCATCTTTGCCTGTAATATTGCTTTCAGCTTTGAATATGGATAATTTGAGCTGCTCTCCTGATGATACCATTGAAAAGCCTTTTGATATTACGGACCTCCAACAGAAGGTTAAGGCATTGTTGGATAAATAAAACATTTAAATCTAAAAAAAGGGATAGACTAGCAGCCTATCCCCATATCTAAACTCAAACATGCGCTCAAACATGAATGAATCTTAACAGCTAAACATTTCTGTTTAGTGTTGGTTTTAAAAAGATAGTTTTATCTTTCCTATTTCGCATATTTTACCTGATCTTTTGTTTTAATTCTATTTTTAATTCTTGAAGTTGTTCCTTCACCTGTCTGTTCTCCAGGTAAAAATAAATGGCAAAGGCTAAAAATATCTTACCTAATACAAAAACAGCAATAAATGCCCATTTCCAGGCTTTATTCACACGCATTTGATTAGATTCTGATTCTACCTCTATATATTTTCCACGTTTGTTTTCTTGATGGGTTTTATTATAACTGTATTCGGCTTCAACAGTGGTTTGAATAGCTTGGTTCTGGCGTTGTATTTCATTAATCTCAAGCTCAATTTTGGCCAATGCATCAACGGGTGGTTCAATACCCATACTTTGGGCCAGTACCTCCATGTCATATTCGAGCTGTTCCAAAGCATCTTTAAATGCCGGATATTCCTTTTTTAGCGATAAGACTTTCTGTACCTCCTCTTCGGTGGCAATTCCCATCACATAGGTTTCCATTAGACCGCTCTCCATAATTTTATTAATTTCCACTTGCCCTCCTCATTTTATCGATTGATAATCTTAACTGATTGCGGATTTCGCTTTCATTACATCCAATTGTTGCCGCCAGGTACTGAATTGTCTTTCCATGATAATATACTGCACAGAAAATTCTTTTTTGCAGATCATCTAACAAATCTAGCCTACCATTATCTACGGATTGATTAAGATTTAACTGATGATCTTTTGCCGTATACAAAGTTAATTTACTTTGTGCATATTGGCGCAATTCGAGCCAGATATTTAACCTGCTTTTTTCTGGCAAAATAGCTACATCCTTAATATAGGAAGTAAGAATAACGACCAGATGATCTTCTGATTTTTGTTGATCTTGCACAATACCATTGATATAGCCAAGCAGCATGGGTGCATACTGGTCATAGAACCAACGGATGTCTTTCGGTTCGGCAGAAAGATTGTTTGAGACTGCTTTGAACATGATTATTTGAAACGGTTACGCTAAATGACATGCAAGATAATGCCAAATTTTCAAATTATCTTTAAGTATTTCATAAAATGTTGCCAATAATGGCTTTAAGATCAAAATAGAAGAATCTTCTGTTTTTGAGTTTTTATGCTGAAATTTATAGGATGAAAATAGCTACTTATAATGTAAACGGTGTAAATGGCCGCTTGCCTGTACTGTTACGTTGGCTGGAAGAAACCCAGCCAGATGTGGTGTGCCTGCAGGAACTAAAGGCCCCTCAGGAAAAATTTCCAGAACAGGCGATTAAAGATGCTGGTTACAATGCCATCTGGCACGGGCAGAAAAGCTGGAACGGAGTGGCCATACTTACCAGAAATTTAGAGATAACAGAGTTGAAACGTGGTTTAGATGGAGATCCTGAAGATTTACAAAGCAGGTACATAGAGGCCATTGTAAATGGTGTAGTTATTGGATGTTTATACCTGCCAAATGGTAATCCGGCACCAGGCCCCAAGTTTGATTATAAATTGCAATGGTTCGAGCGTTTTGCTAAACATACTGCAACTTTGCTGGCGAGGAATATACCCGTGGTTTTAGCAGGCGATTATAATGTAATTCCGACAGAAATGGATGCTTATAAACCTGAAAGATGGGTTGAAGATGCGTTGTTCCGCCCTGAAACCCGATTGGCATTTCAAAACTTACTGGCACAGGGCTGGACAGATGCGATCAGGAAATTATATCCAACAGAAACAATTTATACCTTTTGGGATTACTTTCGTAATGCTTATGGCAGAAACGCCGGATTAAGAATTGATCATTTTTTATTGAGTCCGCAGGTGAGCGATCGCTTAAAATCAGCAGGAGTGGATAGCAATGTTAGGGGATGGGAAAAAACAAGCGATCACGGACCCGTTTGGATTGAACTGAATGATCTGTAATCATGATGAAGGTTGTTTGAAATCGGTAACATCTAAAGTTGTACCGATCAATTTTAACGATTCGCCTTCTGTTTGCGATAGTATCCCATCGGCTTTGATCCATCTGATTTTCCCATCCGGACGGCGGATTCGGTACAACACATCATAACTGTTTTTTTCTTTGGTTACGGTAAGCTCTATTTCATCCTGAACATGATCGAGGTCTTCGGGCAGAATTAAGCCTAAAACCGTTTCATAGCTTAAAACGCCGTCTGGCGGATAACCAAAATTCTCTTTAAACGATCGGGTTGAACGAAGTATGCCTGTTGCTATACTCAACTCCCAAAAACCGAGGCCAAGTTGGTCGAATACTACATCCCAATGATCATCGCAAATAACGGATAGATCAACATTTTTTTTGTCTGTGTTCATGAATATAAGGATAACTATGTAGGTAAATTACACAAACAATGTGAAGATATGCTGAGTATTAATAAAAATTAATCTACAGATTAGGAAGTTGATCAAAGATTATAACTGCGAAGAAGCTACAAACAATTGAAAACATGATATCGGTATAGTAAATTCGATAGCTATCATATGGGTATAATGATCGCATTAGGAGCAAAAAGGGTAACTGGAGACTAGATGGGTTCTATGGATAGGTAGCGTGAGAATAATGACTGTACTAACAGGTATTGCTTAAAGTAGCCTGCCAGATGACTGCAATAACAATGGCAATTCATCTGGCAGGTTCAGTAAACGTTAGGCTTAAAATAGCCAACCTCAGCGATTTTTTATGATAAAATTTCTTTGGTGTTATTTGCTAAGCTTCGAGCTGATCAGTGTTTTTTGACCTTTCGATCAGTTCTTTTTGATTGGTTAAATCTTTATAATAAAAATAACCACCAAATCCTAAAATGAGGATGATGTTGCTTACTTTAAAACTATGATTGAGCCAATAATCCAATGGCGGCACATTGCCGCTAAAACTCTGTTTGATGCTTGGCCAAGCGTTAAGAATAAAGATAACAACAACCATGAGCAAAACTTTTAACAAGGTGCTGATGATGATTTTTTGGTGATTAACTTTTTCCATTATTTAAACGTCCTGAAATCCTGACCATTACTAATGTTCAATAAACTTTCGTAAATCAGGCTGATTACATTGTCAACATCTTCTTTGTGTACCATTTCTACCGTAGTATGCATGTAGCGCAGCGGCAACGAAATTAATGCCGATGGTACGCCACCGTTAGAATAGGCAAAAGCATCAGTATCGGTTCCGGTAGAACGTGAGGATGCCTGACGTTGGAATGGAATCTGGTTTTTCTCAGCCGTTTGGATTAATAGTTTATTTAAGTTGGTTTGTACGGCTGGGGCATATGAAACAACCGGGCCTTTACCTGCTGATAAATCGCCTTGGATGTTTTTATTGATCATTGGCGTAGTGGTATCGTGTGTTACATCGGTAATAATGGCCACATTTGGTTTAATGCGCTGGGCAATCATCTCAGCTCCACGTAAACCGATTTCTTCCTGTACAGAGTTTACAATGTATAAACCGAAAGGAAGTTTTTTCTTGTTCTCTTTTAATAAACGGGCTACTTCGGCAATCATAAAACCACCTACACGGTTATCTAAAGCACGGCCAACATAGTAGCGGTCGTTTAAAACCATAAACTCATCTTCGTAGGTAATTACACAGCCTACGTGGATGCCTAATTTTTCTACTTCTTCTTTTGAGGTGCAGCCACAATCCAAAAAGATGTTTTTTAACTCCGGAGCTTGTTCTTTCTCGCCATGGCGGGTATGGATAGCCGGCCAACCGAATACTGCTTTAACCAGACCCTTCTCGGTATGGATGTTTACACGTTTAGAAGGTGCAATCTGATGATCAGAACCCCCATTGCGGATCACATAAATTAAACCATCATTGGTGATGTAGTTTACATACCATGAAATTTCATCTGCATGGGCTTCTATAACTACTTTAAAATCAGCTTTAGGGTTAATCACACCTACAGCGGTACCATAATTATCGATAAAATGTTCGTCGATGTAGGGTTTTAAATAATTTAACCACAACTTTTGTCCTTCCCATTCATAGCCGGTAGGAGCAGGATTATTGATGTATCCTTCAAGAAACTGCAGCGATTTTTTGGTAACCACAGCAACATGTTTTTTCTTTTCGTCGTCTTTTTTCTTAGCCATAATGTTCGTTCTATAATTAGTCGTCATCCTGAACTTGATTCAGGATCTATTAATAAGATGCTGAAATAAATCCGATAGCAATCGGATCAGCATGACGGTTGGTAATTTAAAGTTCTTTTTCCATTACCACAAAATCGTAACCATCTTTAAAAAAGGTTTTATCTGTTTCGTGGAAGCCAAATTTAAAATAAAATTCCTTAGCATTTACACGTGCATTGCACCATAGTTTTGTCGCTTTTTGAATTTTACAAAAATCGAGGATATAGTCCATTAATTGTGAACCCAAACCTGCTTTCTGAGCAATAGGTAGAATGGCCAGTTTACGGAACTGATACACATCTCCATCGTAAAATAGAGAAACCACTCCTGTTAACTTATGATCAAGGTATAACCCAAAATGGATGCCGTCAAAGTCATCTGGAAGCTTAACCCTGTCAAAAGGTAATTCTGGGTACATCGCCTCTTGTCTGATCCGCCAGGTTAACGAAGGGAATATTTGTTCAATCTGAACCATTATTTTTTTGTTCCGTAAAACTGATAAATTAAAATATTAAGGATAATTATACCTGTCATTCCATAACAGAATAAAGTCCATCCACCTTGGTCCCAAAGCCACAAACCTAGTGCCGAGCCACAGCTGGCACCAATAAAACTAACCGACATAAAAATGGTGTTCAGTCGGTTTCTGGCTTCTGGTATGAGGGTGTAAATACGGGTTTGGTTGGTTACATGTATAGCCTGCTGACCGATGTCAATCAGTACAATGCCGATTACAAAAAGGTATAAATGGTTGTTTGTAAAATAAAACAAAGCGATACTGATGAGTTGTAATATAAAACCGATCATTAAGTTTTTTCGCGGATTGTTGCCGTCGCTTAATTTTCCAACTAGTGGCGCAGCTAATGCGCCTGCAGCTCCGGCAATTCCAAATAGTCCAATCTGTAAAGTCTGGAAATTAAATGGTGGGTTAGCAAGGAATAGCACCATGGTTGTCCAGAATGCGCTGATGATAGCAAAAGCAAGGAAATTAATAATCGAAGTTTCCCTTAAGGCAGGTTGGGTTTTGATGTAACCGAACATAGAACGCATGAGTTCTTTGTACGAGCCTTTAAAATTAGGGTAACTTTGTGGAAAGCGACTCGCCATTAAAAAAATAAGCAAGCCACAAATTCCTGCAGCCATATAATACACCGCTCGCCAGCCCAGCCAAAAGCCTATGCTGCCACTTACTGCACGTGAGGCTAAAATCCCAACCAGCAAACCGCTCATAATTATCCCAATGTTGGCCCCACGATTCTCATCGGTACTTAAATTGGCTGCTAAGGGCAATATTAATTGAGGTACAATAGAGCAGGCACCAATTAAGATTGAGGCCACTTCTAATATAAAAAAGCTTTGCGAAACCGCAGCAACCAGTAAGGCCAAAATGGCAAGTCCGGTAATAACAAGGATCTGTTTTTTACGTTCAAACATATCGCCCAGTGGCACTAAGAGGAAAAGGCCTAAAGCGTAACCGATCTGCGTAAGGTAGGTAATCTTCCCTGCAACAGGTTCGGTAAGCTTAAAATCTTTTGCAATCAAGATGACCAAAGGCTGGCAATAATATATATTCGCAACAATCAGGCCTGTGCAAAAAGCCATGAGTAAGATGTCTGTTCGGGATAGTTTTTGAGTAATCTGCATTTGAGTCTTGAGTCGGAAGTCCACAGTCATGAGTCTTAAGAGGCGAGTTGATGACTACCTGACTATGGACTAATGACTAAGGACTATTTTCTACAAAGGTATATTTCCGTGTTTCTTTCTCGGATTATTCACCACTTTATTTTCCAACATTTTAAAAGCTTTGATCAACTTCATACGGGTTTGGGCCGGCTCAATTACTTCATCAACAAAGCCACGTTCAGCAGCGCGATAAGGATTGGCAAAGATATCTGAATATAATTTTTCTTTCTCCAACCATTTTTCTTCTGGGTGTTCTGCTGCGGTAATTTCTCGTTTAAAAATAATTTCTGCGGCACCTTTGGCGCCCATTACGGCAATTTCTGCACTTGGCCAGGCGTAGTTCATATCTGCACCAATATGTTTGCTGTTCATTACATCGTAAGCACCGCCATAAGCTTTTCTGGTAATTACGGTAATACGTGGTACAGTAGCCTCACTAAAAGCATACAACAACTTGGCCCCATTGGTGATAATACCATTCCATTCCTGGTCTGTACCTGGTAGAAAACCTGGAACATCTTCAAATACCAGCAGTGGAATGTTAAAGCAATCGCAAAAGCGGACAAAACGTGCAGCCTTAGCCGAAGAATTGCTATCTAAAACGCCTGCCAGGTAAGCGGGCTGATTGGCTACGATGCCAATGCTTCTGCCTGCAAGACGGGCAAAACCCACCACAATATTTTCTGCGTAGGCGGCATGGACTTCTAAAAAACTTTCAGTATCAGCCACGCTTGCAATCACTTCACGTATATCATAAGGTTGTGAAGCATTTTCTGGCATAAGTGTGTTGAGTTCTGGTCGGGTTTCATCAGCTGCTTCGTAAGGTAATTGACCGGCTATCTCCTCACAATTTTGCGGCATATAGCTCAACAGTTTTTTAACATGGTTAATGGCCTCAATTTCATTAGCACAGGCAAAATGTGTAACGCCCGATTTTGTGGCATGTGTGCTGGCACCTCCCAGTTCTTCAGAAGTTACTTCTTCGTGTGTTACTGTTTTCACCACATTTGGGCCGGTTACAAACATGTAAGAAGTGTTTTCCACCATCAGAATAAAATCGGTGATGGCTGGCGAATAAACGGCTCCGCCTGCACAAGGACCCATTATGGCCGATAACTGCGGGATTACGCCCGACGCCTGTACATTTTTATAAAAGATATCGGCATAACCGCCCAAAGAAACAACACCTTCCTGGATACGTGCACCACCGCTATCGTTTAAACCGATCAATGGAGCCCCATTTTTCATGGCCATATCCATAAGCTTGCAAATTTTTTCTGCATGGGTTTCAGAAAGTGAACCGCCAAACACGGTAAAATCCTGCGAAAATACATAGGTTAACCTACCGTTAATTGTTCCATATCCTGTTACCACGCCATCACCCAGATATTTTTCGCGTTCCATGCCAAAGTCGGTGCTTCGATGGGTAACCATCATGCCAATTTCTTCAAAGCTTCCCTCATCCATCAGAAAATGAATGCGCTCGCGGGCAGTGAGTTTACCTTTTTTATGCTGATTATCGATTCGATCCTGTCCGCCGCCAAGGTTTGCCTGGGTTATTTTATCTTTAAGTAATGCTATTTTTTTTTCCATTGCTGAGGCTATGAGATTTTAAAATTAAAAATTAGAAGCGGTAATGCAAGGGGGGTGGGGTGTTATTTTATTCCAGCACAACATGCGATTTTTAGTAGGGCGGATAGCCGGGCTAACCTACCTATTAAATACTCCCTTTAATTTCCTAAAAAGAAAAACACAAATAATTAGGAAATGGTTGGTTCAGCGCTTTTGGCATTTTCAGTCCCGCTTTCCCTCCAGCCAATTTGAAGGAAATTGGCGTCCGTTCAATCAGGTTTATTTAACTTGGGTAGGTGCTTGGAAAGCAAACCTCTGTTAGTTAAACCTGACAGGAGCGGTATCCTTTTTGGCTTCAATTGATTTTGAATTTACAGCTAATTTTGCCAAAAAGATTTAGCGGATAGCCGGGCTAACCTACCTATTAAATACTCCCTTTAATTTCCTAAAAAGAAAAACATTAATAATTGGGAAATCGTTGGTTCAGCGCTTTTGGCATTTTCA
>Ga0163162_10003361_pt1 | contig 15303 bp, 16 predicted proteins | sample S55metaG_FD_115310 | JGI IMG/M metagenome (GOLD analysis project Ga0163162, IMG submission 115310) | Switchgrass rhizosphere microbial communities from Kellogg Biological Station, Michigan, USA - S5-5 metaG | ecosystem: Host-associated > Plants > Roots > Rhizosphere > Soil | place: USA...
AACTCCTTCTGAACGGAAGCTTCGGAATCATTATCGGGTCTGGCCTGTGGCTGATTGGCGTTCCCAGCGCGATCCTGTGGGGCATCCTGGCAGCGGTGTTGCGTTTCGTGCCCTACATCGGCGCCGCAATCGCTGCCGCTTTTCCTCTGGCTCTGGCTGTCGCCGTCGATCCGACCTGGTCCATGCTGCTTTGGACGCTCGCGCTGTTTGTGGTCGTCGAGCCGGTCGTCGGGCATGTGATAGAGCCGATGGTCTATGGACACAGCACAGGGCTATCGCCGGTCGCGGTGGTCGCGTCTGCAACATTTTGGACAGCACTCTGGGGTCCGATAGGTCTCGTTTTGGCAACCCCGTTGACGGTCTGTCTGGTGGTACTTGGGCGTCATGTCGAACGGCTGGAATTTCTGGACGTTATGTTCGGGGACCGGCCTGCGCTTTCTCCGCCGGAGATATTCTACCAGCGGATGTTGGCCGGTGATCCTACCGAAGCCTCAGAAAAGGCCGAAGAGTTTTTGAAGGAGCGATCTCTTAGTTCCTATTATGACGAGGTTGCCTTGAAGGGATTGCAACTGGCTCAAGTCGATGCCGAACGCGGCACGCTTGATCCTGTGCGTCTGACAAAGATCAGAGACGCGATCAGTGAATTTGCAAATAATATTTCGGAATTGGATGACCGTCAGATGCCAAAGGTCAATTCGACGACCGACGCGGAAGTAACGTCTGCGGTGGAGACAGTGGCTGAAGATGCGCCTTATGAAAATCTGCCGATCCTCAGCAAAGAAGATTTGCCTCCTGAATGGCGGAGCGAACATCCCGTTCTTTGCGTGGCCGGTCGCACTCTCCTCGATGAAGCTGCTGCGACCATGCTCGGTCAGCTTTCGACAGCGCATGGTTTAGCAGCCCGCGTCGAGGCAGCCGACGCGTTGTCGACCGCTAATATCTTTCGGCTGGAGACCGCCGGGGTCGCGATCGTCTGTTTGATCTATATGGATGCAAGCAGCCCGGCTCACATGCGTTATTCCGTTCGACGACTTCGTCGTAAATTGCCGAAAGCTACAATCATCCTGGGTTGTTGGCTAAAGGATATGGAACCCGCGGCGTTGGAAACTCTTCGGGAAGGTGCCAAAGCCGACCTTGCTGCTGCAAGTCTAGGCCAGGCCGTCAAACTATGTATCGAGGCGACAGGCGTAGAAGATGATTCTCACTTGGCTGGAAAAGATGAATTGTCTGGCATCACTGTGGAGGGCGACCAACCACGCTCGCGTTTTCAGATGGCCGACGTGGGCGCCAGATATTCAATAAAGAATCAATGAGCGGAGACGCGGAAAAAGGGCCGCCTACGCCCAAGCCAACGCCGGCGGCAAAGAAGGCGATTGGAACACGCCTCGGAAACCCCCAACCTTGATCAGGCTGGCTGCCGCGGCAGAGCGGCTCTATCGCGTACGGTCAATCAGAAGACGCTCCGCCGCCCGAGCGGTAACGCTGCCAGCCCAGCTCTAGCGGAGGTTCCGGCACGCGCCAAAGTGCGTGATCCGCGACGGTTCAACGAGGAATACGCGGCAGACCTTCGCGAGATCATCAAGAAGCTCGACAGTGCAAAACAACAAGAAGACCGCCCGAAGGCGGCCTGTAGTTGTTGTCAGGAAGCCCGTTATCAGACCCAGCGCATTTCTGCTTTAGGAGACCGGCGATACGCAATAAGACCAATTCCCATGAAGCCAAAAATCATCATCGCCCACGTCGATGCTTCCGGGACCGCTGCAACACTAAAATTAGCGGTTTCGAAGGCGTCCTGCGCGGGAGAATTGGCGAAGCTGGCCGAAAGAATGGTTTCACCCGGGTTCGTTGCGAACTGGACATACTGGGAAAACGACTGGTTGCCGTTAGTGACGGCGAAACCGAGACTGTTCACAGTGAAATCGTAAGTTCCCGTCGTCGAAGTAATCTCCAACGTGTTGTATGTGTCTGGAGAACCCCAAAGAAAGCTTAGATAATTGATGGGCGTTCGAAACGTTAGGACGGCAGGTTGACCCGACGTGGGACCAGCAGCCAGGAAAGTTCCGCCTGAAACTCCTCCACTCGGAATGTCAGCAAATGGCTGATCGCTGGTGTATACCGTTCCGCCGGTGAGCGTTGCGACGGCACCACCATTTAAGCCGGAGCTATTAAGGGTGAGGAATGGTCCGCCTCCACCGCCTAGACTGCCGACCACCATGGCGTCGGCAGTTTGTACAGATGCGGCAAGAGCAAGCACCGCAATCCCAGTTAGGGTTAGTTTCATTTCGAACTCCACGTTTGAACGGGGCGTCAGTGCACCGCACCGTGCAACAAGTGAGTCAATTGCCACTTGTTCCTGAAGTGAGATTTTAAAGTTTGTTCGCGGTAGGACACCCAATTGATTGGTTCATGCTCGGTCGTTTGGATCTGGCACCCGAGCGCATCGATCGCTCATTTGGCAACGATCAACTCGATTGAGCGAAGCTGCCCGAGCGCCATGCCAGGAACCATTCAATCCGGCATGAATTCATCTAGGGGAATGTGATAACGCGGTTCGGCCGATATCAAGTTTCTATCGAAGCCGTTTTAGCTTGACCCTAACCGACGATAATCACTTCGCGTACCTCGCCAGACAGAAGCAATTGAGTTGAGGCTCCGTGCCATGAAGCCCGGAAGGGCGACGTCAAGGTTCTCATTGGAGCCAGTAGGTTCAGGGGTATCAATGATATGAAGGCCATTTTTCTGGATATCGACGGGGTACTTAATTGCGACGGGACGCCTAATCCGCGCAAATTTCCTTATATCGTAGACGGCGGTCTGTTAGCTCGATTTCGCGAACTCGTCCGGGTGACACAGGCCCATGTGGTTTTATCGTCAACCTGGCGAGCCGATCCGGTAGGAATTCTTGCGGCCAAATTCTACGAGGTGCCCTTTCACGATGTTTGTCCTGACTTGCCGGGCGCTCCTCGGTGTGAAGAAGTAATATCCTGGCTACGGAACAACCCGGCGGTTACGCGCTACGTTGTATTGGACGACGATGATGATTGTCTTGATGAACTTCCCCTGTTTCAGCCCAGTCCAAAAACAGGTCTTACATCCGAGATAGCAAAAGGGATTGAGGAATTCCTGGCAGGCCGTAGTGATAAGGATATGCGCGCGAATGCAATCACAAGGCTTGGTCAAAACATTCACGCTTTGTTTGGACGGGATAAAAGCTAGCGGCGCAGCCCCAACGGCGTAAAGAAAGCCCGCTGCACCGAACAGCTGGCCGAGGCGGCCTTCCAACGGCAGTCGATGATCAACAGGACCGGTGCATGTTGATCGGTGATTATCTGGCGGGCGAATGCCCCATCAGTCACAGGCCGAGGAACTAAAGCTGTAGCGAGAGGTTACGAAGGCTCCTGAAACATTGGAGTAAACTATGAAACGCTCGCTTCTCTTCGTATGTATTGGATTATTGGCCGCTACCACGGCATCGGCGCAAAATCCACCGGCGCAGTCGGGACCAAACAACAACGCGGTCAACAGCCCCGGTCAAAACAACTCCGACGCTCCTGTCGCTGGTCGCAACAGCTTCACTGAAGGCCAAGCCAAGTCGAAAATCGAGGATGCCGGCTACACCGGCGTCACCGAGTTGAAAAAGGATGACAATGGTGTTTGGCGCGCCAAAGCCAGCAAGAGCGGGTCCGCCACTGCTGTAAGCGTCGATTTTCAAGGCAACGTCAATACTGCCAAGTAGGAAAGTTTAACATGACTGCTACAATTTCTCGTCTTTACGACAATCACAATGACGCTCAGCACGCTGTCAGGCGCCTCGAAGCCGCAGGCGTACCGCACTCGGAAATCAGCCTGGTCGCCAACAATTCGGACGGCTGGTTCAACACCGACAAGAAGGTGGATCGGGACCGCGATGGCGTCGACGATCGTGCCGAAGGCGCTGGTAAAGGCGCAGGCATTGGCGCAGGCGTGGGCGGCACCGCCGGACTTCTCGCCGGGCTCGGCTTGCTGGCGATCCCCGGACTGGGACCGGTTGTCGCAGCTGGCTGGCTGGCGGCAACGGCAGTTGGCGCGGCAGCTGGAGCTGCGACGGGCGGTATCGTCGGCGCTCTCACAGAGGCGGGCGTTTCGAAGGAAGACGCTCACTCCTACGCTGAGGGTGTTCGCCGTGGAGGCACTCTTGTTTCCGCTCGCGTAGCTGATGCGGACCGTGCCCGTCTCGATGCAGTGTTGAACGAGTCTGCCGTGAATCTGCAGGACCGCAGCGCGGCCTGGCAAAAGTCGGGTTGGAAATCATTCGACCCCGCGAGCAAGCCCTACGGAGCCGAAGAGGTCCGCAGGGAACGACAGCTCTATGGTGAGGAACTTCGCTAACAACAAACGGCCCGCTTCGGCGGGCCGTTCCTGTTATCTAACACGATTTAGCATGGAAACTAGAAAGGACTGTAGCGGAAAAGAAACCCTATCAAGATTCAGGCAGGGGACCGCACGAAGTCCGGCTGATGCTTGCACCGGGCAGCAATCCGTCCATGTTGTTGCAGCAGCCGGGCCAGATTGGCCAGTTGCGACGGGCAGCTACGCGCCGTCGCGGCGAACCCCGCCAGCCGACTCTTCCCGCTTGACCTCGGGAAACAGCCACATCGCGAAAATCATGAAGAAGCCGAGGAACACGACGACATACTGAAGGCGGTCATGCCCGAGTGCATGCTGGAAATAGGCGGCAACGGCGGCGACGAGAACGACGAGGAGTGAAAGACCGAGTTTGATTTTGACGGGCATCGTTCATTCCTCCGGCAAATGTCAGGATATGTTGGCCAAGGACGGCCCCGCAACCTTTGCCAGCGTCGCGAGCGCGAGCAGTTGGACGCCGACCAGGACGACGAGCCCGGTTCTTCCGTCGCGTAACGATGATGGAAAGGCTTCGAAAAGGCCGGGCGTAAACAATACGACAAGGCCGCCCACGACAATCAATGTACTCCATCTCAGCTCGGTGTAGCCGTACAGGCCGGTACCCAACAGGAGCGCGGCGAAGAGAATGGTATTTCCGACGATAAGAAGCATCGCTGAGTTTGATTTCATCGAGTCGGGACGCGTGCGTAGCGGAAACATGCCGGCCATAACGAGAAAGGCGACGGAACAGATCGTCGCAAACGCCACGAACCAGAGCAGGGAAATCCAGTTCGGTTCGATCGCATCCATTGAACGCTCCGTCCGGTCCTATTCGGCCGGGGTGGCGAAGCCGGCCGGCTGTCCAGCCATGTTCGGCTTCGGCGTGCGCGACGTCTTGCGCATATTGGTTTTGACGAAGCGCGCATCATAGCCATTCAGGAGATGTCCGATCAGGCCGCGATCAAGGTCCGAGGTGCCGAACAGCCAATCCATCACCGGAAACGTCAAGTTCATGTTCCGCTCCATCATGATCGACTGATTGTGGTGGGCGGTGTGGTGGCGCCTGATGGTGTTGACGAAGGGAGCATTACGTACGAACCAGTTGTCGTCGACATGGCAGCAGAAGTGCATGAATTCGTAGATCAGATACATCGACGTCGTCGTTGAGATCAGCAGCCAGCCGACATTGGGCGACACCACCCAGCCGAGAAATAGCGCCGGTGGAATCGACATCATCGTAAATGTGACGAGCGCATAAGGCGGGAAGAACGTCACGCGCCAGTCGTGATGGTCGGCGAAGCGCATCTCGTTTTCGGTAAAGAACTGGTGGTGCATCAGCGTGTGCCGGTTGTAGATCGCGCGGAATGCCTTGATCTGCGACGGGCGGTGCATGACGAAGCGATGGATCCACCATTCGAAGAAATTAGCGAACAGGAACGTCACCGGTACTATTCCCAGTTCCCACCAGCGCAGGTTTTCGACATTGGCGAAATAGATCGACAACGCGGTGAAACCGATGACGTAAATCACGACCACATGCAGCCAGCCGTTGTACCAGCCAGCGATCCGATATCGGTAGTTGGCCCGGTAGTTCCGCTGACGCTCCGTCATGGGACTAGCTGACAGTTCCATCGCGCTTTCTCCGTCTTCTCGCCAGGTCGGCCCATCGCGCAGGCCGAGCTGATATATCACCAATCTATTAGTCCGACAACGAGGTTTATCCTGCATGAACAGGCCTTTGCCTGAAAAAAGCGCTTGAAGCGTTGTCGCTGATATATTTATGGTATGGCAACCGCGCACGGCAGATGCGCGACCGGCCAGGGGAGGGATTTCCAATGAGGCTGACGCGTCGCGACTTTTCGAAACTCGCAGGCGCCGGCGCGCTCGTCGCTGCCGCACCTAATGTTTTCTCGCCCGCCATTGCGCAGGACAAGCCGCTCAAGATCGGAATTATCGCGCCGCGATCGGGCGTTGTCGGTACCGCCGGCGAATGCGGAATTCGCGCCGTGCAATGGGCAACCGAACGGCTGAACAAAGATGGTGGCATCGCCGGCCGCAAGATCGAACTTGCGATTGAGGAGGAAACCAATCCAAAGGACACGATCGAGCGTTTTCGCCGGCTGATCCTCCAGGAGAAAGTCGAGGCCGTTCATGGACTGCTCTCCACCGGCGTCAGCCTGGGCGTCGCGCCCGTGGCCGAAGAGGAGCAGGCGCTTCTCGTGATGTGGGACGGCACCACGCAGGACGGCGTCAAGGAAATGATGCCGAATCCGCGTTATGTGTTTCGTTCGACCGACAACGAGTGCGAAGCGGTGATGGGATCGCTGCTGGCGATCAAGCATTTCAAGGGGAAATTCAAGAAGGTTGCCGGCATCAACCCGGACTATTCCTACGGCCGCAACAACTGGGAAGCCTTCAAGCAGATATTGGCGCGCTACGGCGTCGAGGCCGAGTTCGTTGCAGAGCAATGGCCGAAGGTCGGAACGATGGATCTGACGTCGCATATCGCAGCGCTGAAAGCTTCGAAGCCGGACCTGATCTTCTCCTCGATGCTGTTTGCCGACCTGCCCGTTTTCATGAAGCAGGGGCACGCGGCCGGGCTATTTGAGGGCGTCAAGCTCGTGTTGCCCGCGGCAGGATGGCAAATCAACCTGCTCAAGAAGGAGTTCATGCCGGAAGGCATAATCTTCGGGCACAACACGCTCTATTTCGATCACCCGCAGGCCTCTCCACTGCAGAAGGCGTTCGTCACCGATTACATCGACCGCTACAAGGAAGTGCCGCATTGGGAAGCCGAGCGAGCCTATTTCGCCCTCGTCACCTACAAGGCGGGCGTCGAGGCCGCGCAAAAGGCCGCGAATAAATGGCCAACGAAAGAGCAGGTGGCCGAAGCCATGCCGGGCCTCGAGGTCGAAAGCTTTGGCGGCAAGGGTCGCTTCCGCAAGGATAAGATCGCCGAGCAGATTTTCTATCAAGGACCAAGTACCAACAACAACAAATACGATTTCCCCACGCTCGCATCGATCGACAGTTTTAGCGCGGAGCAGTTGCAGAAACCGCCCGGCGTCGATTTCTGGGAGTGGATCAAAAATGGGAAGATGCCGGTCTGAGGGATGACTGAGCTGGTGGACGTCGTCCTCGGCGGGACGTTCCACGCCGCGGTACTGTTTCTGGTGGCCGCCGGGCTGCAGCTCGTGTTCGGCGTGCAAAAGATTGTCAATCTGGCGTGCGGCTCGTTCTATGCTCTTGGCGCGTATTTCGGGATCACCGCCGTCGGCCTGGCGCTCAAACTCGGCATGCCGCCGCTGTTGTTCTTTCCCGTCCTGATCGTCGCTGGACTTGCCATCGGTCTCGTGGGCTTGCCGATCGAGCGCGTGCTGCGCACGATCTATCGCCGCGACGAGAGCTATCAGTTGTTGATCACGTTCGGCTTTCTCCTGATGTTCCAGGACGTGTTCCGCTTCCTGTGGGGGGCCACCCCGCGAAGCATGGACAATGTCTATATGGCTTACGGCACTGCGCATGTTTGGGGCGTTCGGGTGCCGACCTATAATTTGCTGGTGATCGCTGCGAGCCTCGTTATAGCCGCGGCGCTTGGACTATTTCTGGAGCGCACCAAGACCGGGCGTATCGTGCGCGCGACGGCCGAGAACCGCGATATGGCGGAAGGCCTTGGCGTCAATGCTTCGAAAATCTTCTCGCTGGTGTTCACGGTGGGCTGCATGCTGGGCACGGTCGGCGGTGCCCTGGTGGTGCCGTCCAGTGCTGCCTCCCTCGATATGGCGGTCGAATTGGTGGTGGAGGCTTTTGCGGTCGTCGTAATCGGCGGGCTCGGCAGCATGCGCGGCGCGCTGGTAGGCGCGCTGATCGTCGGCCAGATGCGCGCGGCCGCGATTTCATTGGTGCCCGAGATGGAGATGCTCTCGGTCTATCTGGTCGTTGTCGCCGCCCTTATCTTCAAGCCGGCCGGCCTGTTCGGGAAGGCGACCGCGTGAGCACTCCCTCGATCGATATTGCTTCCCCCGTGACTGCACGACGTTCAGCGGCGCGGGTCAACGGATTGTGGATTCTGCTTGGCCTTTTGGTGATTATGGCGTTGTTACCGGTGGTGGCATCGCCCTACGCCATTATTCTGATGCTGCCGTTCATGGGGTACGGCATCGCATTGCTCGGGTTCAACCTGCTTTTTGGCACCACCGGCCTCTTGTCCTTTGGCCACGCGTTGTTCCTCGGCATCGGCGCCTACACAGCGGCAACGCTGACGTTCAAATTCGGCGTGCTGAGTTTTGAGCTCCTGTTGATCACGGCTGCGCTGATATCCGGGATGATCTCGTTGGCAGTTGGTGCCCTATGCGTCCGCTACACAAGAATCTTCTTTGGCATGCTGACATTGGCGTTCGGCATGCTGTTTCATTCTTTCCTGTACAAATTCTATAATATCACCGGCGGCGATCAGGGCATGCGCGTGCTGAGGCCGCTCCTGCTCGGGATGGAATGGCGTGGCGGCAAGACAGCCTTCTTGACCGGGCCATTCTATTATTACGCACTCTGTCTGTTTGCGCTGCTCAGTCTCGCCATGTGGCGCATCACCCGGTCGCCGTTTGGCTTGCACCTGCGCGCGATCCGCGAGAACGCCGGCAAGGCTGCCTATGTCGGGGTGCAGATCTTCCGTATGCGGCTTGCGGCCTTTGTGATCTCGGCGGTCTATGGCGGCATCGGCGGCGTCATTCTGGCGGTCACGACCGGATTGGCCGATCCCGAACTGGCTTATTGGACCCATTCCGGCAATCTGGTCTTCATGGCGGTGCTTGGCGGCAGCGGCACTTTCGCGGGTCCTGCGATCGGCGCGCTGGTGTTTGTGCTGCTGCAGGACTTCATCATGTCCGTCACGCAATATTGGCGCTTTGTGATGGGCGGCGTGTTGGTCTTGCTCGTGATCTTCATGCCGCAGGGCTTGTCGGGCGCCGTCGAACTTCTCGTCAACAGGCGCAAGGGAGGTCGATAGGATGCAACTCGACCGCATCGCGTCCCCGGCGACAACGCCTTTGTTTGAGACCATCAATGTTTCGAAGGCCTATGGCGCCTATATGGCGTTGAGCAATATCTCCTTTGGCGTCAGCGATGGTGAATTCGTTTCGATCGTCGGCCCCAACGGTGCCGGCAAGACGACGCTGGTCAACGTCGTGACCGGACTACTCAAGCCGACAATTGGGGAGGTCCGGTTCCTCGGCAAGGATATCGCGGGCGTCGGGCCGGTCGAACTGGCGCGTCTCGGCATGTCACGCTCATTCCAACTGGTGAACATCTTTCCCGCGCTTACGGTGCGGGAAACGCTGGCGGTCGCCGTCGCGTCGCGTCTGCGCCGGATCTCTAATCCATTCCGCTCGCTCGGGCGTGACGATGTGCTTCAGGCCGACGTCGAGCGCGTGGCGGATGTGTTGGGCCTACGTCCCAAACTCGATTTGGTGGCCTCGACGCTGTCGCAGGGTGAAAAGAAGCTGCTCGATATCGCCTCTGCCTTTGCGCTCAACCCGACCGTTATCCTGTTGGACGAGCCAACCAGCGGCGTTTCAACCGGTGACAAGCACTCGATCATGGAGGTTCTGGTCGTCGCTGCGAAGGCGGCCGGCGTCCGTGCCATCGTCCAGGTTGAGCATGATATGGACTTGGTGGAGCGCTACTCCCATCGCATTGTCGCGCTGCAGGAGGGGGCGATTCTCGCCGATATGCCGCCCGACGCCTTCTTCGCCGATCCCGCGATGATTTCCGCCGTTGTGGGGTCCCGCCCGAAAACGCGGAGAAAGGCGCACTGATGTTGAACGTGTCGAACCTGAAAGTCGACATCGAGGGGAGCCGGATCCTCAACGGCATCAGCCTCTCGGTTGCTGCAGGTGAACTCGTCTGCCTGGTTGGCCGCAACGGCGCCGGAAAGACCACGACGTTTCGCAGCATCATGGGCTATCGCCGCACGTTGTCTGGCGATATCACGCTCGACGGTGCCGATTTGACAAAGCTGCCAACGTGGCAGATCGCGCAGCTCGGCATTGGTTTCGCACCCGAAGAGTCGGAGGTCTATGCCGATCTCACCGTGGCCGAAAACATCGAACTCTCGACGTGGACGCGACCGACCGGTCGTCCGGCTGCCGCTCGTATCGAAGAAGCCTATTCGGTGTTTCCAAAGTTGCGGCAGTATTTGGCGCGCGGCGGCGCGCAGCTCTCCGGCGGCGAGCGCAAGATGGTATCGATCGCTCGAGCACTGACGCTTGATCCGAAGCTGCTGCTGCTCGACGAACCCTTCGAGGGTCTTTCGCCGGCGATCATTCCCTTGATAGCGGAGGGTGTGGCTTCGATCCGCGCCATGGGGAAGGGCGTGCTGATCGCCGAATCCAACGTTCATCACATTCCTGATTATGTTGACCGGATTTACGTGCTGGAGCGCGGCGAGGTAATGTTCTCGGGCACGCTGGCGCAGGCCCAAAGGGATCGCGATGTGATGCGGGTGATTGCGGGGCAGATCGAGGTCGCCTCATGACCGGGCGCATACCGGTGCAAGACAGGAGGACGGGATGAAACACTATGCCGGAGACAGGACCATCGACGGCGTCAAGGTGACGGTCGATGGCGCGCCGCTCGATCCCTGCATCAACGTCATGGAATTCACCAAGAACGGTTTCGAGTGGAGCTATGAAGGCCCGGAGCCGCGACAGCTGGCGTTGGCGCGGTTGGTCTATCATCTCGGCGACAAGGAGGCCGCGAAGGCCCATGTCGAGTCCTTCATGTGTGCCGTCGTCGCCAATTTCGATAATGAATGGGAGATGACATCGGACGATCTCGACCTGGCGCTGGCCTCGCTTTCCGGCAAGGCAGTAGCCTAGATGCCGCTCCAGTATCGTGCCGCCGTACTGCATGCGCCGCAGACCCCGATGTCGATCGAAACTGTCGCAGCCGCGGCGTTGAAGCCGACCGACGTGCTGGTGCGGATTCGGGCGGCGGGGCTCTGTCACACTGACCTGGAGGTTATCGAAGGCTCGCTGCGCTATCCCTTGCCGATCGTGCTGGGGCACGAGGCTGCGGGTGTCGTCGAACAGGTCGGTGCCACCGCTCGTGGCGTTGCGGTTGACGACCACGTCGTGCTGTCATGGAACCCGCATTGCGGGCATTGCTTCTATTGCGACCGCGACGCGCCGATTCTGTGCGAGGAATATCTCGGCAAGGGGCCGCAAGCGGTGGCGTTCGATGGTGGGAGCCGCACGACGCTCCACGATGGGCGGCCGCTTCAGCAATTGATGTTTCTGGGATCATTCGGCGAATACTGCATCGTATCCGACCAGCAGGCGATACCGGTACCGAAGGAAATTCCGTTCGACCGCGCCTGCCTGATCGGCTGCGGCGTCATGACCGGCGTCGGCGCCGCGCTCAATCTCGGCGCAATCGCGCATGGTGACACCGTGATGGTGATTGGCTGCGGAGCGGTCGGTCTCGCCGCCGTGCAGGGCGCGCGGCTGGCAGGCGCCGGGAAAATCATCGCAGTCGACCTCGATCCGGCGAAACTTTCGCTGGCCGCGCGGATGGGCGCGACCCATGGCGTGAATGCATCAGAGGAGGACGCCGCTTCTATTGGGAAGCGCGAAACGAGCGGTCGCGGCGTTGACGTTGTGATTGAATCGGCTGGCGCAGCGTCTGCCTTCCGGATCACGACAGAAGCGGTGCGGCCGGGCGGCCAGATCATATGGCTCGGCAAGATCGACGTGAACAAAGACGTGTCGTTTCGCTGGGGCTCTTTGATGCAGGAAAAGCGCATCCGCCGCGTCAGCTACGGCAATGCACGTCCGCGCCGCGATTTTCCGCTGCTGGCGCGGGCTTATCTGGACGGTTCGCTGATGCTGGATGACCTGATTTCGCGCCGAATCAAGCTGGAAGAGATCAACGACGGATTTGCGGCGCTGAAGCGTGGCGAAACCATTCGCAGTGTCATCATGTTTGATTAGATAGCTCAGAGACTGATCGAGCTTCGCTGAATCAGCCTATCGCTTCTTTTCGTTTGGGCATGATCTTATCCGAAAACCGGTTTCCACTTTTCGGGATCATGCCCTATGAGTCCAGCGTCTTGCGCGCAAAATCCTCGATATAGTCGATCAGCCGGTCCGAGGCGCTCGCCGCTGCCTTTGCCTTCTTCTGTGCAACAGCCTCAGCGACCGCGGCGTGCAACTTGGCGGCAAGCGGCAAGTCCGCGACTTCCTGATAATGCTGGTACCAGAAGCGACGCGACAGGGCGTTCATCAATCCCATCGAGCGCCGGGCGAATTCATTGCGGGCAGCTGTCGCGATCAGGACATTGAAGCGTTGGTCGAGCCGCATAAAGGCGATGTCGTCGGATTTGGTCGCGGCGGCGAGCATCGCTTCGGCCATCTCGGCAAATTCCCGCCGCTCGTCCGGTGTGGCGCGCTCCGCTGCGAGACTCGCCATCAACCGCTCCAACTCGCGTCGAACCTCAAGCAGTCGCAGCTGAAGCTTTAGATTAATCTCGGAAACCATGATGCCGCGTCGGGGCATTATTACCACAAGGCCGTCTCTTGCCAGACGCTGCAGGGCCTCGCGAATTGGCGTCCGGCCGATCTTCAGACGGAGCGCAAGGGCCTGCTCCGATAAGACTGTTCCCGGCAACAATCGCAGGGTAACGATCATTTCCTCGAGTTCGCGGTAGGCGCGATCTGTCAGCGTACCGTCTTCGGTATCATCCGCGTTGGATCGACGTCGGGGTGAACGTGTAGATTTCGGGATTCTCTTCAATGCTCGACCTGTTATATTTGTCCCAAGCATATATCCGAAATATATCACTGGAGGAACTAGCGAGGCGGCGCTGATCTCTGAATTTCGAGCCGAAAAAGTGAGAGGCTTGGCTTGGTTTCCACGAGAACCGGATTTTTTTGTTGCGACCGTCATTTTCCGAGAAGCTCACGGTCCGCGGCCTGACGAGAGCTGCGTCGATCTGGATCACAGCAGTCGGCATTGGCTCGCATTCACCGCGATTGCCGGCGCGTGCCCCGAGGCTTTGGTTCTATGGCCGGTCCCTACGAGCCGGTCATTCCGGCCTAGTTTGCCTTTTGCTTCACATACCGCCCGGGCGCACTTTCGATAGCCTGATATCTGGTATTGCCTGGCTGCGTAGGGGCGCGGACCGTACCGCTCGAGTGACGTTTCATCCAGGCATCCCAATCAGGCCACCAGCTTCCGGGTCTCTCCTCTGCCTTCTCCAGCCAATCCGCCGCGTTACCGGTCAGATCGTCATAGGTCCAGTAGTTGCGCTTGTTGCGGGCCGGCGGATTGATCACACCGGCAACGTGACCGCTGGCAGCGAGCACGAAGCGCGGGTCCTTTCCAATGAGTCCCTTCGAGCGATAGGCACTCTGCCACGGCACAATGTGGTCCTCGCGCGATGCCAGCAGATAGAGCGGTATTTTGGCCTGCGAGAGGTCGACGCGCACGCCACATTGTGTGGTCGCGCCAGGCTCCTTGATCTTGTTCTCGAGATAGGTGTTGCGGGTGTACCAGCAATACATCGGGCCTGGCAGGCTGACGCTGTCGGAATCCCAATAAAGCAAATCGAAAGCGTCCGGCGGGGCGCCCTTCATGTAACTGTCGACGACATAGCGCCAGATCAGATCGTTGGCGCGCAGGGTACCGAAAGTAAAAGCCAGTTCCTTGCCGGGCAGAATGCCGCCGCTTCCGATCGCCGCCTCGCGTAGCGCAACAGAACCGTGGTCGATAAGAAGACCGATCTCGCCGGTATCGGCGAAATCGATCATCGTGGTGAGTAGCGTCATGGTCGCAAGTTTGTCTTCCCGGCGGGCCGCAAGTACGCCTGCGGCGCAGCTCAGGATGGTGCCACCGACGCAAAACCCCAGCGCATGAATCTGGTCGACATCGGCAATGTCGCGCACGACGTCGATGGCTTTCAGCGGCCCGAGGTTCAGGTAGTCGTCCCAGGTCAGATATTGCGTCTCGGCAACTGCGCTGCGCCACGAAATCAGGAAGACCTGGTGGCCCTGGGCGACAGCATATTCAACGAACGAGTTTCCCGCGCCGAGATCGAGAAGATAGTACTTGTTGATGCACGGCGGGACGATCAGGAGCGGCGTTTTCTCGACCTCGGCTGTCTGCGGCGTATATTGAATCAGCTGGATCAGCTCGTTTTCGAATACGACCGTTCCAGGGGTAACCGCGAGATTGCGACCGATCTCGAATGCGGCTTCATCTACCCGCGTGATACGCCCTTTCTGGAGATCCTCGATCAAGTTTTGCATCCCGGCCGCCAGGCTCGCGGAACGCGTCCGGATAGCGGTTCGAATAACCTCCGGATTTGTCGCAGGGAAATTCGACGGGCTCATCGCGTCGATGAATTGTCGTGCATAGAAACGAAGTTGAAGTTTTGATTTGTCATCGATCAGCGCCTCGTCGACAAACTCCGTCAATTGCTTCGAGTTCAACAAGTAGGATTGCTTGAGGAGATCGTAGTAAGGCGACTGGCTCCAGACTTCGTCCTTGAAGCGTCGATCGCCTCGTGGAGCTTGCACGCGCGAATCCGTGTTTGTCGCAGACTTGACGTTGAAGAATCCCCGCCAGAAATCAAAGATAGGCGACCAGTACTGCTGCTGCATGTTTGCCGTAACAGCAAGCGGCGACATCTCGCCACTTTTGCCGGGCTTCGTCTCGACGCCCATCGCGGCGGTGAGCGCATCATCGAATTGTTTGGTTGCCTCCTGTCCGGCCCGCATCAGGCTTTCAAGATAGGCGGAGGAACCGCTTTGTGAGGACGGGCTTCCCATACGTACCTCCCACTAAACAGCGTCGCTAACAGGTCGATCCTACCTCCAGCCATACGACCTTGCAGCGCGTTTTTCGCGCTCGATCGCCCCGGCT
>Ga0163162_10003364_pt1 | contig 15300 bp, 11 predicted proteins | sample S55metaG_FD_115310 | JGI IMG/M metagenome (GOLD analysis project Ga0163162, IMG submission 115310) | Switchgrass rhizosphere microbial communities from Kellogg Biological Station, Michigan, USA - S5-5 metaG | ecosystem: Host-associated > Plants > Roots > Rhizosphere > Soil | place: USA...
AGTTACTTTCTGCCTCGACAGCAAGACTCCTGGTGAGGTTATAAGTGAATCGTCCACCAAACCCGGGCTCCGTGTGATTACGGTCCCCGCTATCTATGAAGCATTCCAGAAAGCATGCCCGACTCGGTTGGTTTATTGACATAGAAGTGAACTGCGCTCCCACTTCGTATCTTTTTTGCTTGTTTGTATTTGGTGCATCTTCGGAATCTTCGTATGTGCCCAATCGAAAACCAACACCGGCTGTGAACTGAAAGTTGTTCTTGATCTTGCTGGAACGAACGATCTCGAACGTGTTGGGAGTAGCCCCAAAGTAAAGCCGGGAAGGGTAACGAACAAGTGTGTCGCCGACATCAAAACGAACCAACACTCGATCAGTCGGATAGAGTTCCAGAACACCGCCGATGTCCGTGGTGAAGTAAGTTTCGCGAGCGATTCGGGCATTCGGAATGGTGATGCCTTCAAAAGTTGCGGTTGAGCCTGGCTGGACAGAAAAGACATCGTCCAATGTTAAAAATCCGGGGTGAACCTTTGCAAAGACACCAAACTTTTCAAAACGTTTACCAGCTTTGATTCCGAACTGCGCTTGCAACGATCTACCATTGCCGATAAAGAAACTGTTTTTCGCGGGAAAGAAATTTACTTCAGCCTCGGCAGCAATAGCTTTATTGAAGTTGTAGGTTACGCGCCCTCCGACCCCGAGTTCGGAGACATCGCCAGTGAAGTCAGGAAAGCCCGGACCAAAAAGCGTGAGCGACGTGGCTTGAACACCAATCTCGATTTTGCTTTTTTGCGACTGCGCGTATGAAACCGTGGAGAGAGTGAGAAAAATTACCGCTATGCGAATGGAGGCTTTCATTGGCAGGGAAAGATTACCTTTTATTTCCGATATGCTTTAGAGCCTCTTGCAAAATTCGAAAGAGACCACGAAGGCGAAAATTTTCAGTTAAGGAAGGGGACCCTGTCCCCGCTCAATAATGGTCTGGGAAGCTGCGGGGACAGGGTCCCCTGTGCCCAACCTGCAAATAGGGTCGGCTTCAACTTATTTTTGCAAAGGCTCTTTAGATTGTCGGATCCGATGTATGGCTAACCTTCTTATCGAATCCCCACCAACCCCTGAACAGACTGAATCAACTTCTCCGAGTCATAACCCACACCATCCTTGAAAACGATCTCGACTTTTTCAATGTCGTTCATGTTCGCGGCTGGATTTCCTTTTACAACCATCAAGTCAGCTTGTTTACCGGTTGCGATTGATCCAATGCGCGCATCTTCACCAAGAAACTTTGCCCCATTAAGAGTTGCGATTCTGATCGCTTCCACCGGAGTAAATCCCGCTTCAACTAACAATTCAATTTCCCGCAGATCTCCAAAGCCTGCGACGATGCCACCATTACCTGTTGGATCAAGGCCTGCGATGAGCAATCCGCCCGCTTGAACGAAAGCGCGTTCGAAGTCCATAGCTTTGCGCAGCAGGGCCACGTAGTCTCCTTGAGCTGGTACGCGAGCGCGAGCCTGAAGATACCGCACACGGGCGTCCGTCGACATCACTGCTAGAACGCGTGGGTTTAATAGGGCACTCGCGGCGCCAATTCCGTTTTGACTTAACGGTGCACTACCCGCTTCAAAGACCGGCAAGGTTGAAGTGATGGCAACGTTTTTCGCGACAAGAAACCGGATCATTTCCTGAACCGGAACGCTGGTTAGATCGAGTTGGCGGAGACTAGCGCTCACGCCCTGAGGGCATTGGTCCGGCTGTTTGTTGGATACGAACTCGGAATCAGCCATTAAGCCATGCTCGAGATTGTCGATACCAATCTCAGCGGCTTCCTTATAACCAATCGAGCAAAGATGACCAGTGACTTTCAATCCACGCTTGTGTGCCTCTTCGACGGCCGCGCGCAACTCATCTCGGGTGATATTCATATAGGCCTTAAAGGAGGTGGCTCCTTGATCAGCCCAGAAGTTGACCATCCGTCGCGCGTCGTTTGCGTCGGCGAGCGTGTGCATTACAGGCGTAAACGAACCATTGCCTTCCAGGTACGGAGCGGTGATGTGCATCTTTGGCCCAATCATTCGGCCCGCGTCGATTAGTTTCTTTATCTCAAGATCGGTGTAAGGCGCCACGCTTCCGGTAGTGCGAATTGTTGTTACGCCATTCGCGAGGTAAAGGCGAGGAAAGCTGCTGCCCATGTCGGAATACATTGGCGGCGTGCCCCCCATGGGGAAGAACATGTGGTTGTGCATTCCGACAAGACCTGGCAGCACCGTGTAACCGGTTAGGTCCATCGTCTGCGCGTTCGCTGGTACTTTCGCGCTCGAGCTCGGTTCAACTGACTGAATCTTTCCGTCACTCACGACAATTGTCTGATCGTCTTTCGGGGCAGCACCAGTTCCGTCGATCACTCTTACATGTGTGAGCGCAATAACCGGTGCTTCAGTGCGAATGAATTGTTGGCGATCTGGTGCCTGTGCGAATGAAAAAGGAAAGATGCAAATCACCAACAGGAAAGCGGAGAGTCTGTTTCTCATGAGTAGTCCTCAAAGACGGATGATTGTAAATTGATCAACGCCACGCTGTTCGAGCCAGGGCTAGTTCGACGGCTTCGGAAAAATATCGCGGGTACATTGGGGAAAACCTTCAACAAATTTTTGATGTAACCCGGACTCGCATCCATATCTCCGAGGGGATCTTTGGGATCTGCGGCCACCGTTGAAAGATCCATCACTTTCCAGGTTCCGCCCTCGAAGTGTACAAGATTTGGTCCGCCCTCAGCAGTTGCGTGTCCTTGCTTATCTTGAGGTGTGGTATCGATCCAGCACCATCCATTGTGAACCTTCACATAATGAACCTGGTACAACACATCTCGGCTGTCTCCGCGGAGGGCATCAAGAATTGCCTGCCGTTCAGGGCTGCCTTTCGCAGGTGTGTGGGCCACTGCATCGCTAGTTTTTGTCTGACTGCAAACGAAGTGGCAAGGCAGGAGTGTAAGTAGAACTAGTATGGCTAGTCTTGTCTTCAAAGTGTCCTCCAGGGTTATCGGGTTCGCTTAAGGCGGATTGTCAGTATGTTACATCGAGTTCGCGGGACCAAGGATAAAACATTTCAGATTGCAGATTCGCTTCTCGCTGACGAAAGTCATCACGGTCAAAACAAGCCCCAATCCGCAATTCTTCTTCTCTCCTGTTGACACTCTACAAGTCCTTCCGTAATCTGCTCTTCCTGTAGACTTTCTACAAGAGCCTAGCTCCAACCAGACGTTTAATGCGTAAACAAAAAACTGATCTCCTTCAAGGAACGCTCGACCTGTTGGTTATGAAAACTCTCGAGTCGGGGCCGACGCACGGATGGGACATAGCTCAGCGCATTCAACAGGTCTCGCGAAACGTGTTGAGCGTCAATCAAGGTTCCTTGTATCCATCACTGCACCGTTTGGAACTCAAAGGCTGGATTGCCGCAGAGTGGGGAGCCTCCGAGAATAATAGACGCGCAAAGTTTTATCGGCTTACGTCCACCGGGCGCAAAGAGCTAAGCGCCCAAACAGAAACATGGGAACGAGTTGCGGGAGCCATCCACTTAATTCTCCAGAAAGTATGAACCCCACATGTTGAGCAAGATCGCTCGCCAACTTTATTCGCTTATTCACAAATCCAAGCTCGAACGCGAACTGGATGATGAACTGCGCTTCCACCTGGAGCTCGAGACCGCGCGCAACATCCGTCGAGGTTTCAGTCCGGAGGAAGCGGCACGGTTGGCGCACGTGAGTTTTGGCGGCACTGAGAAGGTCAAAGAACAATGCCGAGAGGTTCGTGGGACGCGCCGTTTTGAAGAGCTGTGGCAGGACATACGTTACGGCGTCCGTATGTTTCTTAAGAGCCCAGTCTTCACGTTGACTGCTGTGATAACCCTTGCGCTCGGCATTGGTGCTAACACCGCTATCTTCAGTGTTGTGCAAGCTGTCCCCATTCGCCCTTTGCCTTATCACGACGCGGAGCGAATCGTATGGCTTTCAAATCGAAACGAAACGCTTGGGGTCAAGGATGCTTTTCTGAACCCGGCCGACATTCTCGATTTCCGTGAGCAGAGTCGAAGTTTTGAATACATTGCTGCGTGGGGCACTCTGCCTCTTAATCTTTATGGAGCTCACACTCCCGAGCGTGTCGAAGGCGTTTTTGTGACTCCGAATTTCTTTCGAGCGCTTGGTGTCCAGCCCGTGCTCGGACGAGATTTCAGCACTGAAAATGAATCCGACTCCAGTGTGATCATCAGCTATGGTTTGTGGCAACGTCAGTTCGGTGGCGAGGTCAATGTCATTGGTCGCAAGTTTGATGTTGGTTTGATGGCTAACGCTCCGGACGCGCACCCTGTCGTGGTAGGTGTATTACCTCCTGGGGCCGACTTCCCACAGCGAACCGATTTATTTACGGTTTCAGAAATATATCGATCTGGAACCGACCGCGGTGGTTCACATAACTGGCGAACGATCGGTCGGCTAAAACTCGGCGTCACAATTGATCAGGCACAAGCAGAAATCAGCACTTTGACGCGAGTTCAGGCTCAACAGTATCCAGACACAAACAAGGGTTGGGATGTCGAAGTCGTGCCGTTCCGCCAACATCTGTTTGGGGGGGCCGAAATCGCGTTACCGTTGTTGTTCGGTGCTGTTGCGTTTGTCCTGGTGATCGCTTGTGCCAACGTAGCGAACCTGCAACTTGGAAGGGCCTTTTCCCGCCGCAAAGAGTTTGCTCTTCGACTGGCCCTCGGCGCTGGACGCTGGCGCGTTGTGCGTCAGCTCTTAATCGAAAGTTTGTTGCTCTCGCTCAGCGGTTGCGCTGTCGGTTTGTTGATTGCGATTGGTGGCCTTTCCGTTCTGCGCGTCGTAGGGCCAGGTTCGGTGCCGCGTTTGAAGACAGCTGCTCTTAATCCATTGGCACTTGGATTTGCAGTTGGTCTCGGATTGTCGAGCGCTGTCATCTTTGGATTGGTGCCGGCACTGCACGCGTCGCATTCAGAACTCAATGTTACGCTCAAGGACAGTCACAGCCTCGGTACGACCCCATCGCGCTCCAATCGTTTCAGACAGGCACTCGTTGTTGGTCAGATCTCATTGGCGCTCGTTTTGTTAACTGGAGCTGGCTTGGTAATCAAGAGCTTCTGGCGACTGCAAACAGTAAATCCCGGATTTAAGTCTAGTCAGATTTTGACCGCGGGCTTGTCCCTAAGCTTCGCGGATTATCCAAATGGCAGTCCGCAACGTACATTAATTTTTCGCGAAGCGATTGAACGACTTTCTGCATTGCCTGGAGTTACATCTGTTGCGGCGATCTCGCACCTGCCGTTCGGCGGGCGCACAATGCAGCTTCCTTTCAACATCAAAGGTCAGTCGCGATTGAGTAAACTAAACGAAGCCGTTGCCGACTACCGTGTCGTAACCCCGTCATTCTTCGAGACCATGGGCACTTCGTTAAAAAAAGGGCGCAACTTTGACGAGCACGATAAACAACGGACACCTCAGGTTTTTATCGTTAATGAAGCCTTCGTCAGAACGTACCTTTCCGGAGTAGAGCCAGTCGGAGCTCAACTTGACGGCGACAGTAATCTGGTAAAGGGCGAAATCGTAGGGGTAGTCGAAGACGTGAAGCACAATGGTATGGAAGTCGCAGCGTCGCCTACGTTTTACGTCTCTTATCAACAGTCCTCGACGTTCCCGATCATGAACTTTCTTGTGCGCACACAGACTGATCCCGCATCACTGTCCGTGGCGGTGCAGCGAGAACTCCAAGCACTGGATGCGCGTGGCATCGTATTCAATGTGAGACCCCTTAACGACTTCATTGCTGACTCGGTTGCGCCACGGCGTTTCAATTTTTGGCTCTTTGGTGCATTCGCAGGTCTGGCCGTACTTCTTGCGGCGGGAGGAATCTACGGCACTATAAGTTACGCAGTGGCCCAACGCACCCGTGAGATAGGGATTCGGGTAGCGCTTGGTGCCCAAGGTTCGGATGTTTTGAAGCTGGTGGTTGGCGAGGGAATCAAGATGATTGCTGCCGGCATGCTCATTGGTTTTCTCGCTTCACTTGCATTGGCTGGCTGGATGAAGACTTTATTGTTTGCCGTCAGCGCCACGGATCCAGCGACATACATATCCATTGGTCTACTGCTCTCGCTGGTTGCACTGACAGCCTGTTGGCTTCCGGCTCGTCGAGCGACCAAAGTAGATCCTCTCATATCGTTGCGATACGAATAGTCGGCCACAGTTTGCTGGCCGTGAGTAGATCGTACTTCTTTATCGAAACTGATTCAGATAGCGCGATGACTATGCTGAGAGTTATAGTCAAACGTCGACAATTCCAACCGGAGGATCTCAAGAACATGCGACGCTTTAGCGTTTTTGCGCTTACTTTATGCGCGCTTATCGTAGTCCCCAATGTTAATTTCTCGCAGGGTGGTCAGACAGAAACTTCACGCGGGGTGGAGGGAGGCGGAATCTCAGTCGCTGGTTGGACTGGAGAGATTGACGCCAAAGAGAAGAATGCTGGCATGACCATTAATAATGCCAAGTTGGCGAAAGAGGGTAATGCGTTGCTGGTTACAACTGGCCCGGCAGTCACCTATTGGAATCCAGCTAACAAGGCATCCGGTGATTACACGGTCAAGGCGACATTCAAAGAGCCGAAATATATGAACCTTAATAATCATCCGCATCCATACGGCCTGATGATCGCAGGTAATGATCTCGGTACGGATCAGCAGAGCTATCTTTACTGTGCGGCTTACGGCAACGGTAATTTTATTGTTCGTGGCTTTGGGCCGGCACCGTTCCAAATGAACGGTCGAGGCGCTCCGGATCCGGCAGTGAATAAAGCCGCTGGTGTAGGTGAACCGGTGACGCAGGAGATAGCGATGTCAGTCAAAGGTGACAAAGTCGAGTGTGCGATCAACAACAAAGTAGTCGCGAGCTTTGACAAGTCCGCCCTTATCGTCCCGGGAAAACTCAAATCAACAGATGGCGTTTATGGTATTCGCTTCGCCCACAATACTGAAGCGATCGTCACCGGACTTAGCGTCACGAAGCCTTAAGCGGAGATTGTTCAAAAAGCATCAAGTACTAAGCACTAGACTCCCCGCTCACGAACCAGCATGGCACTAAACCTTTACCTCCTTCGTCACGGACAAACCGAACTCAGCCGCGAAGACACTTTTTGCGGCGCGGGATTGGATCCTGAATTAACGGTTGATGGTCTGGAAATGGCCCAGGCATTTGCAAATGCGTACAGCAAGACCCCGTGGCAGGCAATCTTTACCAGCGCTCTAAAAAGAACCGTTTCAACAGCTACACCCCTTTCTAATCTCGTGGGCATCAAATCTCAGCCTCGTCCAGAACTGAATGAGATCGCCTATGGCAGATGGGAAGGACTGACTAAGACACAGGTTGAGAAGGAGTTTCATGATGATTACATTCGCTGGCTCGCTGACCCGGCGTGGCACGCTCCGACAGGTGGCGAATCAGCCGTCTCGATTGCAAGCCGCGCCGTGAAACTGATTGAAGAAATCAAGACAACCTGTGACACCGGAAACGTTTTGATTGTTTCTCACAAAGCAACGATTCGCATTGTTCTTTGTTCATTGATGGGAATCGACGTTGGACGATTTCGTTATCGTTTTGTCTGTCCGGTTGGTTCGGTGAGCTTGGTTGAGTTCACATCGGAGGGTCCGTTACTTCACGCCTTGGCTGACCAGTCACATTTGGGTGAACGCCTCAAGACTTTGCCCGGAACATAACGCGCACACATCCGCGGATCGTTCACTTCTCAAATGACCGTTAATTTCGTCATTGGCATCGCAGTTCTAATCGGCTTGTTTCTGTTTCTCTACCAGGAAGTACGGCGCTCTCCTGGGCCGATGGAATGGGGAAGGACTCGGAAGTGGCAAAAGTATGTGCGAGTAACTCTGGCCACAATTCCGGTCGTCATTGGTTGTTGTGTTTTCTGGGGATTCTTTATCGAGCCGAATCGTCTCGTCGTTCGTCACGAAACGATTCAAATCGATGGCTGGCCGAAGGAACTAAGTGGTCTGAAGATCGCAGTGCTGTCAGATATTCATGCAGGTAGCGCATTCATCGACGAAAAGAAGCTAAGGTTGATTGTCGAACGAACGAATGAACAGCGACCTGACCTTGTGGTAATTCTCGGGGACTACATTACCGGCAATGGTCGAACCAGTCACACCATCGAACCCGCAGTGTTCGCGCCGATTCTGAAAGATCTCCATGCCCGCGATGGCGTCTATTCAGTGCTTGGCAATCACGACTGGTGGTACAACGGCACAAAGGTAAGCGCCGCCCTGGAGCAGAACGGGATCAAGGTTCTTGAAGATCAATTCGTCGCAGTAAATCATCAGGGCAGTTCCTTTTGGTTAGTTGGCTTGGCTGACCTATGGACGCGGCCTCAACGAATCGAATCAACGCTCGCGAGAGTTCCGGACGGCCAGCCAGTGATTGCACTAACACACAACCCAGATATCTTCCCGCATGTTCCACAGCGCGTCGGCTTGTTGTTAGCTGGACACACGCACGGCGGGCAAGTGCAAATCCCCATTATAGGAAGTGTGATCCAACCGTCGGACTATGGTCAGCGTTATGTGGAAGGGCACGTTTTTGAAAACAATCATCATCTGTTCGTCACGACGGGTATCGGGACGAGTATTGTTCCAGTGAGGTTCAACGTGCCACCCGAGATTGTATTGCTAAAGGTGGAGTGATTGGCCGCAGACCAACGCTTTCGCTTACCTTAACACCAGAGTTCATTTAAGCAACTTCACAAATTATCAGGTCAGGAAGGGGACCCTGTCCCCGCAATCACTTTAGAAGTTGAGGCTCAGATTGCTCTGAAGTGTTTGAATGTTGTGGCGTTGGCGGGGACAGGGTCCCCTTCCTGACCTTATAATTGATGAAGTAGCCCTATTGCTCTCCACTCCTGTGAGACTCGCAGTTATGCAATACGGCGACATATAATCCTCGCTATCACGACAGTCTAAAGGAATTGAGCCATGAGCAAGCTAAACCGTAGACAGTTTATTGGAGCGGCTTTCGCGGCCACGAGTGCGTCTGTCGTTGGCGGCGTTGTCATCAACAAGGCTTTTGATTCGAAGACTCTTGAAGCCGCGCCTGCGCTAACCATCGATAAGTCCATTAAGAGTCCGACAGACAAGGTGCAGCTCGGAAGGAGCGCGCTAAAAGTTTCAGTGGTGGGTATCGGTACCGGCAGCATCGGCTACGGTCGTCATTCCAATCAAACGCGTCTCGGTCAGGAAGGCTTCACTCGACTGATGAGGCACTCTTTGGATCAAGGCGTTAACTTCTTCGACCTAGCAGATGCGTATGGGTCGCACGCGCCTTTTCAGCTGGCTATGAAAGGCGTTGCGCGAGAGAAGTACGTTATTCAGACGAAGACTGACAGTCGTAACGCGCAGGAGGTGCGAGGTGATATCGATCGTTTCCTCCATGAGCTAAATACTGACTACATCGATTCGCTCATTATTCACTGTGTTACGATCGGTGACTGGCCGACGCGTTATCGAGACGTAATGGACGTTTTCAGTGAGGCAAAGCGTCAGGGAAAAATTCGATCGTGTGGAATCACTTGTCACAACTTTGGCGCTCTCCAGTCTGCCGCAGAGAGCGATTGGGTTGAGATCAACCAGGTGCGTTGGAATCCGCGCGCTTCGCACATGGATTCGGACGTGGAAACAGTACGTGCTCTTTTCCGGAAGATGCGGGGTCGCGGCCAGGGAATGATTGGAATGAAGGTCGTCGGGCAAGGCGACATCGTCAACGGCAGTGGCGCCCTTTCACCGGATGAGTGCTTTAAGTTTCAGATTGAATCTGGAGTTGTGGACGCCTTCGTCGTTGGCGTTGAAACGACCGGGGAGATAGATCAGCTACTTCGCGGTACACAGGTGGCGCTCAACGAGCTGGGATATAGGAGAGTTTCAACGGCATAGGATCAAGATCGGGCCTACTGGCCTAAAACAGTTGATTCGTTTCATCCTTTAAATCTGTGGCCGATATTTACCCATCACCAATCCAGTAGCGGCGCTTCGGTTTGTAGAGATCTGGCCCACTGATGATGTTCTCAAGGACTCCGCCGTTCTTTTCAATCGTTCTGATCGAGCCGATGTTGTCGTCATCACAGGTTATCAGGATGCGATTTATTCCAAGTCGAAAACGAGCAAGCTCGACTGATTGGCGGAGAATTTCAGTTGCGTAACCACGGCGACGGAATTCCGGTACAACCGCATAACCAATGTGACCGCCAACTCGCTCGAGGAAAGCATTCAATGCGTGACGAATCGAAACCCTACCGACGATTCTCGCCTCCACAAAAGCAAAAAGGAACGTGGAAGGAACGAAATTGGGTTGAAGATTTATGCCTCGCCCTTGCTCGTCGAGTACCTCCAGATAACGCTTAAACGCAAACCCTTCCTCGTAGTAATGCAGAAAATTCGGAACGTCTGTGGAAGTGGCGCGGTGGACGCGTACAAACTCCTCCTCTTCGTCTTCTCTCGGGACGCGAAGGATCAAATGCGTTTGCATGCGTTCGACATTCCCTTGTCTAACTTGTCGTATTTATCCTGCTGGCGGGTGTGATCACCGCTACGCTGATTGAAGGGATTTGAGCCGAGCAGGACTCGAACCTGCGACCCACTGGTTAAAAGCCAGTTGCTCTACCGACTGAGCTATCGGCCCATCTACAGAAGAATGAGCACGCATCGCGTGCTCTTTTTCAATTGCGAGGAACTTCGATGCGCATTCTAACCAACGCGCGTCCTGTTTGTCCAAAGTGGCAAAATCTCAGGACATCTTTAACCACAAAGGCACGAAGACACAACGGCGAAGACTGATTGAAAAAAATATTTGAGTCTTAGTGTCTTAGTGGCTTAGTGGTTAAGATTCTGTTTGAGAGCGCGAGTCATCTTCAAGGGAACCGTAAGCCTGTGCGTATTCCACCCCTCGGCAACTACGACAGGGGCCTGCGAGCCAACCTCTTTTGTTTCGTAAGTCGCTGTCACTTCCCGCGTCTCGCCAGGGAGCAGGGAAATGTAATTGTCTTGCCAGACGATCGGCACGACGGTCTCTCCTTGTCGACCCGGTTGAATCTGCAGATGAACAAAGAAAGCCAGAGTTGGATTTGGATTGGAGACCTTAACGTGCGCCAGCTCTCTACCAACACCTTGACGCGTTTTCGTCGCCGAAATCTTCAGCTGCACTTCGGGCAGACTCTTCAGTTGGGACATGTCCGCATAAGACGTCGTCGGCGTGTAGTACCAGGTAGACTTCTCCCAATCGAGAACGTCCTCGGTTGATGATAGCCAATAAAAATTTCGGCTGACGACCTGTTGTCGATCCTCCAGCGTGAGTTTCACAAAGAATGTTGGAGATAAATCCTTGATATCCGGTAGCACAGCCGCCTTTACATTTGATTCCGAAGGCACATCAACATCAATCGATTGCGAAAACTTTTCTTGCGACGCTAAGTCGTAAACGCCAATTGTCAACTTCAGGTTCTTCAGCTCCTGCTGAGTAGTGTTGACGATCATTATCGACTTGTCATGGGATGAGTACTGCGCGTGAACCGGTTCGCACGCTGTCTTGGTAGCAAAGTATCCGCCGGCGGGCATCAGGTAGTAGTCGTAGAGATGCCAGATCATCGATGGCCAGGCGTTGTTCAGCATCCACTGAATTACACCGCTTGATTGAAAACGATTTGCCGCAAAGCCCTCAAACATTGCCCGTTGGCCTTCGTAGGCCATCAACTGCGACTTCATCGCGTAATCCGGCAGATCTTTCGCCGCCCCATATCGATTTTCCAAGGCTGACGTGAAAATCTTTAGTGTCTTAAACTGTCCGCCTCCAGCGTGGAAATTCCAACGATCGTCGATCGGCCACAGGTGATCTTTCGGTAACATACGACGCAAACTCTCGACTGGAGGAACTGCGGGTCCAGGGCTTATCTCCGTAGCGAAACCGTGAGCTCCGCCCAGTTTCGTATCCAACAACCAGTAAGCTGGCGGCACCCAATCGTATGGGCCTTCCATCTTCACACCCGATTCACCAGTGACAGTTGTTGTCTTAGCTGTCGCCGAAGAAAGATATGGGTTGGGCCACGAATACTTCTTCAAGATGTCGATATACATCTGTTCGACATCGGGCGGCGGAGGATTGTCACTACCGTTCAACCAGACCAGCAAACTCGGATGCCTGCGCAGACGTTTGATCTGATCGGTTTGTGATTTGGAGGCGATGTCGTAATCCTTCTTTTCCCAGACTGGGCCCTTTTGATAATCGCCTCGATACGTCCAGTGTTCCCAATGTGAACAGCAACACCAGCCGGCCATGATGAGAATCCCTTCTTCATCGGCAAGATCAAAAAAGTAATCCGGCTGGAGTTGTCCCTCCAGTCGAATTGAATTCAAGTTCATGTCTTTGACATAACGAAACTCATTTCGAATGCGCTCTGGGGAGAACCGCAGAAGCATGTCGGAGGCCCATCCCCCGCCGCGAATCAGAACATTGTGTCCATTTACCTTAAAGACTCGATGGTTCTGTTTGTCGATCTCGGATGTGATTTCGCGAATTCCGAATCGAGTGTTTTGCAGATCCGAAGACTTGCCGCTCGCGAGGACAAATTCGGTTTCGAGCGAGTAGAGATTTTGAGGACCAAGGTGAACTGGCCACCAGATCTTCGGATGTTCGAGGTTGAGTTGCCGGTACTGGCCCGGTGTAAAGGAGACTTGCTTTGTCTCGTGTGGTTCTAGCTTAACCTTCTGCATCACTTGTACACCCTCAAATCGACAATTCAAACTGCCCTCGATTGCGGTGTCGGAAGCATTCCTCAGTTCGGCATTGATAGTTAAGTGCGCGACGTCGAGTGAAGGAAGATCGAAGTTACTTACGACCTGCGGATATCTCACAGTTACAGGTCCGCTCGTCGTTACATAGACGTCGCGATACAGCCCCGTATTCTTATCGGGAGGCATCGGATTCCAATCCACAAAGGTCCAGGCGAGATCGTTGATGTCCTGGGGAAAAACTTCTACGGCGAGAGTGTTCGTAGCGCCAGCGCGAGCAACACTGGTGATGTCTAGTTCGTGAATTCTGAAAGTACCCGCAACATCGTCACTGGTGGCTATCTGTTTCCCGTTCAACCAGACGTTTGCGCGGAAGTTGATACCGTCAAAATGGAGGGACACGAATTTGCCGGCGTCAAGGGCCGGCAAATCAAACTCCGTTCGATACCACCACGAAGATCGGAACGGACTGTCGGCTGGCATTGGAAGGTTCGAAAAGTTGGCGCCTACGGGATAAGTGCAGCCTGGAATCTGTCGCAGATTCTGGTCGAACATCGGATCTGGATAGATCTTGTTCTCGACGAGTACCCCGACGACTGTGGATGGGACTTTAGCCGAATACCATCCAGCAGGTAAAAAGGATTTCGTTGAGATCGTATCGCCCTTAGCAACGGTCTTCTCCGCTGATTGGATCTTCCAGTTGTCGCTCAAGAACAGTTTTGAAGTTCGCGTAGGCTGACCGGTTGCGGAAATCGCAAGTTCGCTCACTAGCAAACACGCAATCGCAATTGAAACCTTCATGATTGGAACTGGGAATTTAAGAAGACAAGCCAATTCAGTCAACGAAAGATCTGAAGAACGAGAATGAACTGATCAAAATATTCTGATCCGTATTATCCGTGTTCATCTACAGCTAACTAGTCGTTGCTAACCACCTACCCAGCGCTGAATCATGCACAATGATCGTCTGTGTGCGCTCAGGTCCGGTCGAGACGAGGCCAATCTCCGTTCCGATATGTTCAGAAAGGAAGTTTACATATGCTCGCGCTTCGGTGGGCAGGGAACTCATCTCTGTCATTCCCAGTGTTGAAGTCTTCCAGCCTGGCAACGTTGCGTAGACAGGCTCGATACGACGCAAGTCCTGCGATACTGCCGGCAGCGATTCCAAAGTCTTACCATCCAACTTGTAACCCACACAAACTTTGATTTCGTCGAGGGCATCGAGCACGTCGAGCTTCGTTAGTGCGACTGAAGTGAAACCATTGATCTCGGCCGCATAGCGTGTGGCAAACGCATCGAACCATCCACAACGACGAGGACGTCCGGTCGAAGCGCCGTACTCACGACCACGCTCACGAATCAGTTGGCCCAGTTCTTCCTCTCCCGCGACCATTTCCGTGGGGAATGGACCTTCACCGACACGCGTGGTGTAAGTGCGAACGATGCCCAGCACGCCGCTCAGCCGGTGAGGAGCTAAACCGGTGCCGATGATAGCGCCGCCGGCGATTGTGTTTGACGAAGTTACGAAAGGATACGTGCCATGATCTACGTCGAGTAACGTTGCCTGAGCACCCTCGAGGAGGATCGAACGCCCTTCAGTTGCAGCAACGTTCAGATAGTGCGTCGTGTCGGCGATGAACGGACTAAGTCGTTCTGTCAGAGCGGACATCTCGTCAAAGATCTCATCAACATTCAACGGCGAGCCGCCGTACGCCTCTATGATGCGATTCGCGTCTTCCAGATTTCGTTCAATTCGTGAACGGAGAACGTCCGACACGAGTGCGTCCGCAGTGCGAATTCCACGTCGACCGGCTTTGTCCTCATAAGCCGGACCAATACCGCGAAGTGTAGTCCCAACCTTTTCATTGCCAAGTCGTTCTTCGCTCGTGTGATCCAAAGCTCGGTGATAGGGCAGAATGAGGTGAGCTCGCGAACTTATCTTTACTCGCTCCGGGGAAACTTCGATACCTTGTTCAGTTAGTCGATCCGCTTCGACGAAGAACGCTTTAGGATCGATCACCATGCCGTTGCCGAGTACACAGGTTTTTCCGCGATGCACTATGCCTGATGGCAAGAGATGAAGTACGAAAGACTGATCGCCTACCTGAACTGAGTGGCCGGCGTTGTGACCGCCCTGGTAACGAACAACGATCTCGAACTGCTCGGCAAGCAGATCGACAATCTTGCCTTTTCCTTCGTCACCCCATTGGGCACCGATGACTGCGATAACTTTGTTCATAAGATTTCTGAGGAGTAAGGCAATTGCCGATTGCCAATTGCCGAATTCCGAAGTTAACAGTGCTTAAGACTCGTTAGTTAGATCAATTCTTCAAATCGGCAATCGGCAATTGGCAATCGGCAATACCTAACTAGCTCTTCCCAGCATGATCGGCTTCTCAATAAAGTAGTAACTACACGTCCCTTTGACTTCCCGAATGTCACGCTGCTCGATG
>Ga0163162_10003365_pt1 | contig 15300 bp, 12 predicted proteins | sample S55metaG_FD_115310 | JGI IMG/M metagenome (GOLD analysis project Ga0163162, IMG submission 115310) | Switchgrass rhizosphere microbial communities from Kellogg Biological Station, Michigan, USA - S5-5 metaG | ecosystem: Host-associated > Plants > Roots > Rhizosphere > Soil | place: USA...
AAGGCTCACGTTTCTACAGTAGCAGGGAACGCTTTTGGAGATGATGACTGTATCAGGATCTCATTTGCCAACAGTATGGAGAATATTGAAAAGGGATTTGCAAGGATCAAGGAAGCGTTGATGAAGTTGAAGTAGGATGATGTAGCCAGCTTAATCGCATTTTTCATCTTTCATTGCGTCGCACACTTGCCTGCTTGCCGGTAAGCAGGGTAGGTAGGTACGTTCTGTTCACTTCGGTACTTCATCAACCTTAGTAGAGGGTAACGAGTAAGTCACGTTAACCTTATTACCTTCTTCGGCTCAGATCGATTGTAATAAGTCATGATCATGAACAGTATCGCCACTATTCTTTTCATCAACGTGGGCTCTCATTTAAAAGAGCGAGTAACCTTTGATGTAATTCAATGACCTGTGGGATCAATAATTGTTTTTCATCGTTATAGATCACAAAGTCGCAGAGTTTCATTTTCATATCTTCATCAAGCTGTTTATCCATTCTTTGGATTACCTCATCATAATCCACGTGATTTCTTTCCATTGTTCTTTTGATACGCAGCTGAGCCGGTGCATACACACCAATAACATAATCGAGGTATTCTGCAGATCCTGATTCAAAGATCAGGGCCGCTTCTTTGATCGTATAGGACGTCTTTTGCTGCGCCATCCATTTGGCAGCATCCCGGATAGTGGCCGGGTGAACAAGAGAGTTTAATTTCTCCAACTGGAAAGGGTCATTAAAAACTTTTGTTGAAAGATAAGCCCTGTTCAATTCCCCATTGTTGTAAGCTTCTTTGCCAAATTGGTTTTGAATGGCTGCTTTCAATTCGTCGTCTTCATTCATGATCTTCTTCGCAGCATCATCGGCATAGTACACGGGGATGCCCAGCAGTTCAAATATTTTTGCGACTGTTGTTTTACCGCTGCCGATACCACCCGTTAATCCGAGATGTAACATAAGCCGTGAGTATAAATTCCAAAATACAAGGTCCAAATTCCAAATAAATTAAAAAATAAAATCCCAAAGCTTTGGACTTTGAGATTTGTTTGAAATTTGGGATCTGGCTCTTGTTATTTTTTTTCAGTTTTTGTTCCCACTTTATTCAATTGATTGGTCCATTCCATGCTGATCGCAGATTTTTCAATCTTTATATAGCTGCCGGGGCTCACTTCAAGGTGTATTGTCCCGTCCTCATTTACTTTATTGATCGTGCCATGGATGCCGGCGATGGTGACCACTTTGTCTCCTTTCTGAAGGTTCTCAACAAAGGTTTTCTGATTTTTAGCCTTTTTTGCCTGTGGACGAATAAAGAAAAGCCAAAAAACAAGTATCATCAACGGTAAGAAAATGAGTGGACCTATTCCGCCACCACCGCTGGTTTGTAATAAAAAAATATTCATTCCTTTTTTGTTTTGGTGATTAACTTTTTTGAACAACTATCCGGAATTTTAATTCCTGGCTAGTGCCTCCCGTTGTATTTGCAATTACGTAGATGGATTTATTATTTGTGCCTGTGTGGCCTTCGGTTGTAAATTTTGCTTTAATAGTTCCTGTCTCTCCGGGCGCGAAAGGTTGCTGCGGTTTTTCGACAACAGTGCAGCCGCAACTGGCTGTTACATTTTGTATGATTAGATTCTTGCTCCCAATGTTTTTAAATTTAAAACTTATGTCTACCTCCGGTCCCTCCTTTACACTTCCAAGGTCCTGGAATGTAGAGTCAATCCATTGAATGCTCGTAAAATTGGCCGAATCCCTGAGCAGTAAATCTTTTTCGCCCTCAGTTAATTCTTTCTCCCCTGCGGTTTTTGAGGTCCGCATCTGGCAGGAGATAAGGCCCACGACTGCTGCAAAAATGATCAGCGATTTTTTCATGCGTTGGGGATGATTTTTGGGTCCCGGTAATTACGGGAGGCAAAGGTAATTGTTTCTGGTTATCACATCAGGCTTTTCTGAAATCTACCTTGTGCATTTTTCCCTGCTGCACTAATTCTTTATGAATATTATCCAGGATGCCGTTCACGAATTGCCCGCTTTGAGAAGTGCTGTATTCTTTGGCAAGGTCGATGTATTCGTTAATGGTTACTTTCGGAGGGATGGTTTCAAAGTATAAAAATTCAGCGACCCCCATTTTCATCAGTATCATGTCTAAAAGCGCAATGCGCTCAGGATCCCAGTTTTTTAACTTTGGTATTACCAGGCTTTCAAGATGTTCAGACTTTTCACGAACCGTTTGCAAAAGCTCCTTCGCAAAATTCCATTTCTCCTCACTGATCATTTCTTTGAAATTGTAACTGCCCGGCTTTTGCAGATAGTTGGTCAATAACAAAATCACCATTTCAGCATCGTCATCCCAGTTGGTAAAATTTTCTTCGATGTGCGATAAAAAGTTCTCCTTTTCGAGCATGAACTTTTCCAGGATAAATTCGAGTATCTCTCTTTCTTCCTTTTTCTCTCTTTTTGGCTTTGCGATATAGGTTTTGTATTCCTTTGTATCGATAAGGTCGTGGTAGATTTTTCTTACAAGCTCTTTATCCAGTAATGACTCGGGATGATCCTTTTTTAAAAACTCCCTGAATGAGGCATCTTCACTGACCTTTGACAGTATTTCATTGCCCGAAAGTTTTGTGTTGACGTGAAGATCTTCGTAAGTGGGAAGGTGCTTGCCTAAGCGCGTTTGCGCATCTGTTTCGGCGTAACGGGCAAGCTCTGACAAAAAATAGACGAGATAAATAAATAGCCCTCTTGTTTGGTCAAAATGCTTCTGCAAAATCTTTACTACATCACCGGGTTTTGTTTCAGTTTCCATCGCTGTCATCGTATACAGGGTTTGCATCACCTTTACCCGGATATTTCTTCTGTTGATCATGTTCGCAAAGAACTTTTAGGCGACGAATATAATGAATAGTCAAAAGTCAATCTTCAAACCAACGATAAATTTCAGACATTTATTTAGTTTATATTTTTTTGAACTTTCTTGGATCAATATCGAGTAATTCGAAACCTTCACTGTTCCAGAAAAAATGCCACCACTCGGTCTCGAAGGCAACAAAACCATTTTTTTCCATAACTGTTTTTAGTAATGCCCTGTTTGCTAAAATTTCGCGCGGCAGGTTTTTGAAATCCTGGTGCGCAGTATCTGTAAAATTGTCAAACCCCGTTCCCATATCCAACTCCTTCCCGGTGGTTCTGTCTACGATGGTAAGATCCACAGCGATGCCACGGTTATGACCGCTTCCCTTTTTTGGGTCAGCAACATACCTCTCATCTTTTATCATTTCCCACATCCTCTCAGTAACACTGTAAGGCCGGTAAGCATCCCATATCTTCAATGAGAGATTCTTTTCATTCAATTCGTGCTGAACCTGGGCAAGTCCCTTGGCAACCACAAGGCGCAGAAACGTCCTGGTCCCGTTTTGATATAGTTGCTGATGCATGAAATTGTTGGTGGTAGCATAACGAAGGTCATATTGAATATTTGGCACGATTGTTTTAAGTTCGACCATTCTTTTCAAGCTATCGTTTTTCAACGACTGCTTATAAAGAGTGAGGTCTTTAATGACTTGAGGCTCAGAATTCTTTTGAGCGTATAAAATGGGCAACGATGTTGTTGAAAAAATGATTGTTGCCAGTAATTTAATATTAAAACGATTTGTTATTTTGTTAACCATAAGGATCATTACATCCTGATGAAATTATACACAAAACGCCATATACCCATCAATCCTCAAAACCTGCCTGCTAAAATAACTTTATTCGTGGCTGTTATCATGCCTTTTGTTTTTTTGTCGTGTCATGAAAACGCGCCGCCTCCCAAGCAGGAAATAGTGAACACCCCGCAACAAATGAAAGAGACGGTGCCTGACGTGATCAAAGCAATCGTTGGACAGATGTCTGACAATGGTGGAAAGGTGGATACTCTTTCTATTTTACAACCTGAAGTGACCAGGTATCTGTATGACAAAAACAATTATGAAGCAAAATGGAGCAGGGAAGCGAAGTGGACGCCCGCGGGTAGTTTGTTGATAAAGTTCATTGAAAACGCAAGGTTATACGGCTTGTTTCCGGATGATTATCATTACGGAAACATAACGACTATTAACCAACAGTTCAATGCAGATAGTGAATCAAGAAAAGATGCGGTTCGCTGGTCAAAGGCAGATGTGCTCTTGACTGATGGATTGTTGCAGATTATTAAAGATGTAAAACTTGGACGCTTGCCGAAAGACAGTATAACGTTACGAACGGATTCAGTTCTTACAAAAGAGTTTTACGAACAGCAGGTGAAAAATATACTGCAGTCCATCTCGGTAACAAGGATCATTGATTCGCTGGAACCGTCAGTGCCAGGATATCGGGAGTTAAAAGAAGGGATCAAAGGTTTTCTGGACAGTGCGACATTCAAAGACTATACGAGAGTTCCCTATCCTGTTATTGATACGCCAGCCTACAAGATAGCATTAAGGACCCGGTTATTTGAAGAAGGACTTCTTGATTCGCTCACAGATTCGCTGCATGTTCCTACTGCGATAAAAAAATACCAGGGGAAAATGAAATTGAGAATAGATGGCAAAGCAGGTGGTGAAACGATCCGTTCATTGAACTCAACAGACAAGGATAAGTTTGCGCGAATTGCTTTGAGTCTCGACAAGTATAAAATGCTCCCGGCAAAGATGCCGGAAAAATATCTGTGGGTAAATCTCGCAGCATACTCGATGCAATTAAAAGATAGTGACACAGTAAGAATTTCGTCCAGGGTTGTTATCGGCAAACCACTAACACGGACGCCAGAATTAACCAGCGCGATCTCCGAGATGATCACTTATCCTCAATGGAGCGTTCCCCAAAGCATTATCGTAAAAGAATTTCTGCCGGAATTGAAAAAAGATCCCGGCTACCTGGCAAAAAAGGGATTTAGTTTGCTCAACATGAAAAATGAAGAGATCGATCCTTATTTTGTAGACTGGTCAAAATATAAACTCGGCATCCCGTATAAGATAGTACAGGGTAGTGGTGACGACAATGCACTCGGGATAATGAAATTCAACTTTCCCAATAAATATGCCGTGTACCTCCACGACACAAATCAACGATACCTTTTTGCACAAGCGTCAAGAGCGTTTAGCCATGGTTGTGTACGTGTACAGGAGTGGCAGAAACTATGCAATTATATTCTACAGAATGACAGCACCTACGTAACATCTCTTGGTAACAACTCCTTTACCAAAGCCGATTCAGTTTCAAAATGGCTCGTTAAAAAAGAAAAACATTTTATTCCCGTAAAATTGCGAATTCCCTTATTTATTCGCTATTTTACCTGTGAGGGTAAAGATGGCAGAATAGTTTTCTACGATGATATCTATGATGAGGATACCAGGTTGAGAGAAAAATATTTCGCAGGTAAATGATGCTATACCTGTTTACATAAATCCAAAGTCCTTGGGAGGGTGGATCAGCAAACGAACCGCTCCAACCAAAGCTTAATCAAGGAAATGAAATTGATCGCAAAATTAATTATCAAAAACCTGGTTAACTATGAAACAAATTCTTGCCTGTGTTATTTCTCTCGTCTTTTATACTTGTGCGACCAGCGCCCAGAGCAATCAACGGGCGCAGGTATCTTCAAAAAATATCCCCGATGCTTTATATGGCACCGCAAGTTATTACGCAAACAAATTTGAAGGGAGGGCCACCGCAAATGGGGAAGTTTTCAGCCAGCAAAAAATGACGGCAGCGTGTAATGTGTTGCCTCTCGGAACATGGATAAAAGTGACCAACCTGTATAACGGCCGGTCAGTAGTTGTGAAAGTGAATGATCGCCTTCACTACAAGAATAAAAGATTGGTGGATCTTTCAAAAGTAGCCGCAAAAAAAATCGGTTATACAGGTGGCGGATTGACAAAAGTAAAAGTAGAACCATTAGGGAAAAAACCAACGTAGCAAAGTGCGCAAAAACGCGAATAAATTTTTTTTGGATATTGAACTTAGCAGTTATTTTTGGGTAGATTAACCAAACAACTCTTTATGAAGAAATTACTGGCATCTGTGATGGGCCTTTATGGCTTGCTCATCACAGCTAGTAGTCAAACGGTTGCTCCTATCAGGCAATCGGCAATTGGAATAAGTTTTACTCTCACCGACTTCATAACAGCACAGCGTATACGTTCTACCTCTTTAACAAGTGTTCTCAATGATAAGGCATGGGCAAAGGTGAAAGATATGGAGCCCGGTTTTGCATTAAGCTACTATAAAGGTATTTTACCAAAAATTGATTTCGCTGCCACTTTCAATGGAACTTTTGTTGACTATCCTTTTCCCAATAAACCCGAATCAGGAGCTACCAGTTTTTTAGGCGAGTTGGATGCATCTGCACAATTTAAGCTGGTTAATGAAAATTATTGGTTCATTCCTTATGCGGATTTGGGACTCGGTGCTCATGTGTATAAAGTTTATTATGGTGCTTTCATACCGGTAGGTATTGGTTTCAGAGTAAATTTCTTTGATGAAGCAGGAATTAATGTGAATTCACAATATCGGATCCCTGTTAGTCCTGAAACAGCTAACTATCATTTTTTTCACAGCATCGGTATTTATGGGATCATAGGTCCGAAGAAGGAAGCGGTCAAAGCAGCGCCTGTTGTACCCGCAGTTGTGCCACAAGATTCTGACGGTGATGGGATCATCGATGCAAGTGATAAATGTCCAAATGTGCCAGGTACTGCGAAATATGATGGTTGCCCCATCCCTGACTCAGATAAAGATGGTATCAATGATGAAGAAGATAGATGTCCAACAGTTCCCGGAGTGGCGCGTTACCAGGGCTGCCCTATCCCTGATACCGATAAAGATGGTATAAATGATGAAGAAGATAAATGTCCGAACCAGGCGGGTGTAGCACGCTACCAGGGTTGTCCTGTTCCTGATACGGACGGTGATGGTGTAAACGATGAAGAAGATAAGTGTCCGATTGAAAAAGGACTCCCGGAAAATTTCGGTTGTCCTGAGCCTACCCGCAAGGTGCAGTTCATTTTAGGCAGCGCTAAATTAACAAAATTAGGTATGGCCGATCTGGACAAAGGCGCTGAGGTCTTAATCAGTCATCCGGCCATAAACATTTCGATCGAAGGCCATACCGATAATTCAGGGACAGCTGCAGGAAATCAGAAACTTTCCGAACGAAGAGCCGCTGCCGTAAAAACATATTTGGTTACAAAGGGAATCAGTGCAGACAGGATGATTACGGCGGGCTATGGTCAAAGCAGGCCCATAGCAGACAATAAAACTGCCGAAGGCCGCGCTGCAAACAGGAGAGTGGAGTTTAAAATTATCCAGTAGCCGCACTCCAAATAACAAGAAAAGCGTTCCAGGTTCGGGGACGCTTTTTTTATTGCAGCGATGAATGTCCAACAAAGATCCGTTTTAGATAGAGCTATCAAATGAGTGGCTGCTCTTGTTGGTTAAAACGTAATAAGCTCAACAATTTTTTCAAGATAGATTTTATCAGTTTCATCAAACTGGTTCATCTCTTCACTATCTACATCCAGAACTGCAACCACTTTTTGATTTCGAATAACAGGGACAACTATTTCCGATCTTGACAAACTACTGCAAGCAATATGTCCCGGAAATTTTTCGACATCAGGAACGACGACCGTTTGCGCTTTTTCCCAACTGGCACCGCAAACCCCTTTGCCTTTCCTGATCCGTGTGCATGCAACTGGTCCCTGGAATGGTCCCAGCACTAATTCTTCCTCTTTTGAAGTTGTTGCGGATTTCACCAAATAAAATCCGATCCACAACCATTGAAATTGTTCTTTCAGCGCGCCAACAGTATTCGCGAGGTTAGCGATAACATCGGGTTCACCTTCGAGCAATCCTTTTATTTGTGGTAGCAATGATTCATACTGCTCGGCTTTCGTACCGGAGATAATGTTTAGGTCTTCTGACATACAACAAAGTTATCGTTCTTGTTCACCTTTTGGGTACACCCATTCCCAAACATCTCCGTCTTCTGGATCATTGACCCTACCAGAAAAAATGAATCCATTTTTTTGCAGGATTCTTGTGGAAAAATTGTTTTGGGGCAGTGTGCGCGCTGTGATCGTGACTGAAGGATCTGTTTTTAATGAAAGCTCAACAAGTAGTTTACAGATTTCCGTTCCGATTCCTTTTTGCCGGAATGGTTCAAATGTTCCGTAGGCAATTTCTACAATTCCATTTTTGGGAGCGCCCTTAAATGCAGCGCTACCCATCGCGTCTCCATTTTGCATTGCAATGTAACCGATCCATGGTTCTTTGTAGCCAACCCTCTTGAAGAAATCGATCGTCATGTAGATGCCTTCCTGGCAAAGCGGGTTGTCAATAAACTCTTTGTTGTCTTCTATGTGTTCTTGAATAGCGATCAGGTCCATAGTCAGTTGATTTAAATTTTAAAGCCCTTTCAAAAATATGAAAGGGCTTTTCTCTGGTCGAAATTTTTTATTCCGTGGCAGGTCTTGGGAATTCTTGCCAGACGTCATCTCCGGGGCGGTCAATAGGTAAAGTGGTCAACCGGTTGTAACGCCGCATATCGATCCAGCGATGACCCTCACCAAACAATGAATATCTTCTTTGGTTTAGCATTTCATCAATAATGGCAGGTTGTGTCATTGCACCACTATAATTTGGCAGATTTGCGGCACGCCGAACATTGTTGATCGCAGCCACTGCATCATCCAGGTTGGCGGCGCCGCCAGATTGTGCCTTGGCTTCAGCATATATCAGTAACAATTCTTCATTGCGTATGATGGGTATGGGGTCGATACTTGTTTTGTAAACAAAGAAATCATAGTCGCTGGTCAGGCCATCAAGTGTTGTGGGATCAGTTCTCTTCGGTGCTTTGGAAAGACGCGTATCTCCAGGAGCGGCATCTGTAATAAACAAGGGTTGCACAACTCTCGTTTCTCCACTCGAATTTTGCGGGAAAAATATCGGATTCAATTGATCACCACCAGCGCTTGAAAAAAGATAATATGCACCTCTCGTCAGGTCACCGTCAATGTCAAAGAAGGAGTTGCTCAAAGCTGTAAGGGCCCCGGCCCAGTCTTCCCGGTACACGGCAACTCTTGCTGCCAGGGCGCGGTTGAATTGAGCAAACTCACCCGCCGTATTGCTAAAAAGAGTCGTGGAAAATGGAAACGTGGCAGAAGCATTGGCGGCAAGATCCGTATAGGCTGAATTCAGGAGATCATTGATCGCATTGAGTGATTCATCTTTACTCAAAAACGGTCCCTGGTTATCCGGGTTGGCAACATCAACTCGAATACCATTGCTATATTCAAGATTAAACACCATTAATAGTTCGTGTGCCTTCACTGTATTGGCGTACGCCTTGCCAATCGTGCGGGCAACAGCATCAATATCTGCGGAAGTTGTATTTGTGAGTCCATCCAACAGGATATTGATATTTTTTATCACTCTGTATCGAGCCGCAAATGGATTGGTAATATAAAATGTGTTGTTGTCCAGTACCGATGAACCTTTGCCTAAAAGGTCAGATGTAAATCTCGGATCGGAACTGGAAAAGCGATAGATCTCGCGACCGATCACACCTACATCGTCGAGGTAAAAATTGATATTGTCTCGCATTCCTGATTCAATGCCCGTAACGAGGTTTTGAATTTCTCCTGGTGTGGGGTTTGCTGAGATCGCACCTGCACCAGGATTATTTGGATCAGGGATCGGTTCGATCTTACATGAACAAACTAATATCAATGAAAGAACCGGTATAAGAATGTTGCGAGGTATATATTTAATAAAGCGTTTCATATATGTCTGTTTGTGAATTAAAGAATTTGATTTCATTTTTAAAAAGTGACGCTTATGTCAAAATTGAAACTCTTTGAAGACGGGAATGGCGTAACATCAACATTACTCGAAATCGCATTTGTTCCAAAATTGCTCACCTCAGGGTCATAACCATTGTACTTAAATACGTTGATAAGGTTGCGACCTGAAAAACCAACTCTTACATCAGCAACGTTCTTAAACCATTCTTTTGGCATATGATATCGTAAACCTATTTCACGAACTCTGAAATAGCTGGCATCCTGTACCCATGGCGATGCACTTGGTGAATTCAACCTGTAAGGTCCATTGGAGAGTGCTTTTGTGGGATCCAGGGTAAAGTCGTCGTAATCAGGAGAAGTTCCAAAAAGATCGGATAGCAAAGTTGTAAGATTGATATTCTTTCCTCCTTGCTTCCAATGCATCAGGACGTTGAATTCCCAATTTTTATAAGTAAGATTTTCAAGGAACGAAATCTGAAAATCAGGTTCTGCATCACCAAAGACGGCAAGTCCTGATTCAGGATCTACTTTATCATTAGGCCCTGCCACGCCGACTATTTGTGTCGGGCTCTTTCCTTCCTGTATCCGGTACGTTCCCAGGGAGGCACCAAACGCCCCGGTGTTGAAAGCGGGAACATCAAGCCGCGTTACTTTCGCTGTGTTCTTCCAGAAATTGATTTCCGATGTCCATCTCCAACCATTCTTATCGATCGGAATTGCATTTAATCCTAATTCAATCCCGTGATTTTGAATTGTGGCTACATTCTTCCATGCGAAAGTAAATCCTGAAGAAGTTGGAACTTGTACATTTAATAAAAGGTCTTCTACCTTTTTAGTGTAGTACGTTGCTTCAAGTGTTACCCTGTTTCTCCAAAATCCAAGATCAACACCTGTTTCAAGTTCTGATTGTCTCTCGGGTCCGATCGATTCATTTCCCCTTGTCAGGTCTATCAACGAACCGGTAGTACCGTTGAAGACTACAGGAGGAAGCGGCGTATAGATCGCGCCGAATGGCGCAAAATTTCCTGATTGACCATAAGCGGCTCTTAATTTTAACTGGCTGATCTTATCGGAGCCCCACGAGGGCAGTTGATGAATATTAAATGCGCCGGATAATTTGGGATAGTAGTAGAGTTTATTGGCATCACCATTTCTCGATGATTTATCTCCGCGAAGGCCGGCTGTGATAATAGCAAGATCCTTGTAATTAAACTCTTCCTGTACGAAAAATCCGCGGTCGCGTTGCAGAACTTTGTTTTGCGTGACCTGGATAGCACCGGCCTGGTCAAGATTGGTTTGAGTACCTATCAATTGAGTGGCTGTGCTTACGACGTTATCCAGGTTTACATTCTCCTCGGTCACACCAACCTGGGTGCGGAAACTCATATTATGGTTAGGCTTGAATTCATGAACGGCAAAAAAACTAAAGTTGCTGTTTCTCGTGATCGTCGTTCCATAAATGTTCGCACCGTTTGTGCCGTGTCCATTTTTTTCAAACTGCAATTCCTGCGGGAATAATGCAATCGTATTTAGTGTATAGTAATCAATTCCGCCTCGCGCAATTATTCGCAGATCGCTTTTAGATTTATTAAATACTCTCCATGTCAGGTTGCCTCCCATTAAGGTCCGATTAACTTTTTCTTTGTTAGTTACCAGGTCCCTTGTTTGGATAAAATTCGAAGGTGCGAAGGGATTATCGGGATAATTTCCATTTGCATCTGGGTAAAGATTGACCCACGATGGCGTAGATACAAACGAAACTCCGAGTGTAGTGCTGGTATTATCGTTGTTAAAATATCCGCGATTTGCTTCTGACTCGATGTAATTAGCATTCACTGCCAGGTCAAGAAAGCTCGTGACTTTTTGAGTGAGGTTCAAACGAAATGAAGACTTTTGGTAACCTGTGCCCTTCACGATCCCTTCATCATCTTTGCGGGTAAAGCCAGCGTAGTAAGTCGTTCTATCGTTGCCTCCGCTTACACTCAACCTGGTATTGTTCATCAAACCTTTATTGCCATAAAGTTCTTTTTCATAATCATAGATCTGCCTGTTGTTGGCAGTATAATAAGCCAGCCCTGCTGAACCAAACGAAGCCTGCACCTTTGAACCATCCCATTCACGCTGACCCAATTTATTAAGTTGCTCCTGCACACCTATTGCATGGGCTATTTCTATGCGAGGCTTGCCTGATCTTCCTCTTTTTGTGGTAATGAGCACAACACCACCGGCAGCTCGTGATCCATAGATCGCAGCAGCAGATGCACCTTTTAAAATTTCGATACGGTCAATGTCCTGCGGATCAAGATCAGCAACGCGGTTGGATGGATCGTCCTGGAAAAGAACGCTTCCCTGGCCGGCTGCTTTCGAAACGACATTAAGACCGGCATTGATCGACGAGTTATCAAAATAAACTCCATCAACAATAAACAATGGTTGTGAATTGGCAACAAGAGAAGTGATCCCGCGAAGTTTTACAGATATACCACCACCCGGAGCACCTGAATTAGCAGAAATGTTTGCGCCGGTGAATTTTCCATACAATGCTCCGTCAACTGTGGACTGAACAGTAGTTCCAACAAGTTCTTTTCCCGAAACAGATGCAACGGCATTTGCAAGATTTGATCTTTTTACTGAACTGGCAAGACCCGTTACCACCACTTCACTCAATTTGGTGTTGTCAATCGCAAGACTCACGGTCATGTTGCTGGTAGCATCCAATGTTTGTGCAACATAACCCACATAACTTATCACCAATTTTGCCTGCGGATTGCTAACCGAAATTGAGAAATTTCCATTGGCATCTGTAAGCTTCACATTGTTGGTTCCTCGCTCTGTGATCGAAACTCCCTGCAATGGTGAGTTCGTTCCTGCATCCGTTACCCGGCCTGTGATTGATGTTTGAGCAAGAAGTAGTGAAGGAAATAGAAATGCTGAAAAGAGCAGAAAGATCTTGGTCTTCTTTTTCATTTTTGAACGTTTTATAAATTAAGCAATCGTTTTTTACGAATTACTCTCATGTGAACATTCAGTAGAAGAGGACGTGATCTCGTTTAAAATCGGAACTAATATTACCAGCCACCAACGTCAACATTGGCACTGAATATGATTATTCCCACTTTTGTCACCAACGCAACCCTTATCAGTTGATCGTAAACTCAGATGAATTGTTTTCGGTAATGGTTGTCAATCTTTGCAGCTTTAGCTCTTTGCCATTGTTCAACCTGATTGTTTGAACGGTCAACTTTCCATAATGGACAGCAATTGTCACCTTATTGCTGCTTACAGTTACATTTCCCCAGCTATGCCCGTTCGACCAAAAATAGTCGCCAGGAGTTGAGGTAATTGTAAACGCATGAGCTATTCCCGAGTAGTTAAAGCCACTTAATGCCACAATTGCTGACCAGCTCGCCATAGCCCTTGCGTAGTGATTGCCGCATTCTTCTTCGTTAAAGGGGTTTCGTTTGTAGCCGTCATACCGGTTGCGAACATCGGTAATCACATCATGGGCTTCCTGGTTCATTCCTTCGTAGATCATTCCTGTCGCGGCAGTGTACTCAAGGCCGGTCCATGCTTCAAACCCGTATGAAAGCGGAATTGCGGGGCGTTTCGATGGATCGGGATAGGCCGTTAACATTAAGCCAGCTTCGTCCCCAAGGGCATACGAGCGCATGTTGTTAAAGTGATCGCCGAAGGCTTTTACATGGTTATATTTCCAGATGCTTTGCAATGCTTTTTTTATGTGGTTTGGATCCGCAAGGTAGCCGAGACCGCAAATGAACGCCATATTCTGCCCGACGAGTTGATCGACCAGGCAGCCTTCGCCAATTTGGAAATCAGGATTGGAAACATCTTTTGCTCCCATGCCAGCGCTTAATCCATTTGCGATGTCATTTTTGTTTTTGACGGGCTGAATTTTCTGATAATAAAACTCTCCATTGAATAGATTCCCATCTGTCCATTTACTTCCCCTGGTAAAAAGTGTGGTGCATGTATTTTCAAAGTCTTTATCATTTAAATAATGAGCCATTGCTGCGGCGGCTTTTAACGCACCCAAGTACCAGAATTCAATTTCAGGATTGGGTCCAAAATATTCAATATCCATTGTATTGTGCTGGCATCCCTCCATCACCCCATCTTTATTTGCATCCCACCCTTCGGGTATCCAGGCAAACGATAAAGCCTTTTTTATACCGGGATATATTTTCTTCAGAAAATCATCATTACCCGATAACTGCCATTCACGATATGTTTTCATTATGGTTCCCATTTGCCCATCAGCGGCGGCAACATTCCAGTTTGTCTTTTTATCAAAGGGTAATGAAACTCTGAATGCCATAAGACCGGTACTGTCGTCAAGTCCATATTGATACTCCACCTCCCGCATCTTCATCGCGAGATCGCCAAACAAAAATGGCGTAGCATGTTCATAGTTCCATACGTGCGTGCAATTGCCATAGCATGACCCGGTGGAGCCAAATACGCCTTCCCATCCAAAGAAATACCCCTGTTTGTCGCGGAATGCCGTTTGCGAACGGAGTGTGCTGGTATTGAATAACGCGGCTTCTTTTACGATGGCCGGGTAATTGCTATTGACAACAAGGTTGACAAAGTCGACCGTTTTGTCCTCAAGGGTTCGAAGCTTCGGCAAAGTTTTTTCAGCTACATCCCACGCGTCTGTGTAAAGAGTCGAGTAATAATTCCCGATGGTTATTTTATCATCCCAATTTTTTCTGTTGGGAAAATTCCATGTCAGCAAAAACACTATTTCTTTTGTTTCATTCGGCGCTAATTGAAACCGTACCGATAAAGCAGCCCTTGGGTCATTTACCTTATCCGCGAAGACCAGATCCGTGAACTTGCCATCGTCGGAAAAATCGTCCCACATGTCAGTAATATTGGCGTTCCAACCTTTGGGATTAAATTGAGTACGGTAAGTGATTGTCTGATCCCTATTGAGCATCGGTGTTGTTAATGCAATGGTACCCCAGGCATTTGAATCATGATCAACACTGTCTGATGTCATGTAGATGCCGGCGAGTGTATTTGTTTGCCTGAACGTATTCCTGTTATTCTTTGTTCCCAGTAGATTCAAACTGCGATCAAAGGAATTGAACTCGACCTTTGATCCATCCATTCCAATAAAATTGTCCAATGACCCGGCTACGGCAACAGTTAATGCTCCGCTGGTTTTGTTTTTTATCTGATAACGAATCACCGCGATGGGTATACCACTGTTTAATTCATCGCCAGGAATAAAAGGATTGAATGTTTTTGCTTTTGCAGAGACCGGCATCTCATCGTCGTCAAGATTTACAATGGCAAACGGGTAAGCTGCATCAAACGAAGCGTGTTCAAAACGCGGCAATCCATGATTAGGCGCTTCGCTTCCCTGCTGCCCGGCGTATTCAGGACGCGGTATAGGCCCCATCAATGCTTTTGATTTTCTTTCACCACCAGCTGTTTCGGTGAATACCATAA
>Ga0163162_10003367_pt1 | contig 15297 bp, 9 predicted proteins | sample S55metaG_FD_115310 | JGI IMG/M metagenome (GOLD analysis project Ga0163162, IMG submission 115310) | Switchgrass rhizosphere microbial communities from Kellogg Biological Station, Michigan, USA - S5-5 metaG | ecosystem: Host-associated > Plants > Roots > Rhizosphere > Soil | place: USA: Michigan...
CTCGTGTCCGTGCGTGCCTTTTTCCGCGTGCGCTTCGGCGGCGCGATTCTGACCTGCGGCCGAATGCTGTTCGCCCGATGCGCTTCTCTGCGGTGCGTTATGCACCGCTGCCGCCGACCGACTGATGTGGCCCTGCTGCTGTGTGTGCGAAGTGGAAGTGACCTCGTGCCGTTGCGTCGTACCGTTGTGCGACGGCGCCGACTGGTAGGTCGACTGCGTATGCTGCGTCTGATAGCTGGGCCGGGTCGTCACGCCATGCGTCGCAACGCTGCCGCTGTGAGTCCCCGTTGAATAAATGGGGTGCGACTCGTGGTGTGAATCCTGATACGTCGCTCCGTGCGAATAGGAACTGCCGGAATGACTGTAGGAGCCGCCCGAGTGGCCGTACGAGTTGCTGTGGTAGTAGTAAGGCTGCACGTGGCTGTAGCGGTCGCGATTGCCGTACCACGAGCGGCCACGGTAATAGTGGTCCCAATAGTCGCCGAACACGAAGGTCACGACCGGTATGCCAATCTGTATGCCGTAGTCACGAACGAGCACGCGGCGGCCGTCATATTCCTCCTGCAGGTAGGCGCCGGAGACCCAGCCCCGATCGTTGCCGATGCTGACGTCGCACCACGACCAGCCGTCGACGCAACCTTCGATCATGACCGGCGTGCCGGCATGCAGGCCTATCACGGCGGGATAACCCCCGTCCGGTCCGGCGAGCAGGCTCACGTTTGCAGTGACGTAGCCTGCGCCGGCAAACGCCGTCGTTGCTACGGCAAGTGACGCACCCGCGATGGCTGCGGTCAGGAGAATACGTTTCATCTGTTTGCCCCATTGGTGGTGTGGGACCACGTATACCCACATCAGCCTGAATGGATGGTCGCGCGACTGAACGCTTCCCTACCGACGGCATCAACACGGTCGGCAACACATCGCATCATTCCGGCAAACCGTTTGCGATGTACCTCACGAGCACCAACTTGGCGCCATCGCCTGGTTCGGGGGCGCAGCGCAAATCGCTCGGACGGACCAATTTCCCGCTGCGGAAGCGCTAAACTGCAGGCGCGCAGTGCACCCACGGCGGGGGAAGATTTACGGCATGAATATCGAGAAGATCACCGTGCGTATTACCGAAAGCGGCAAGACCATGGACGTGGTCGTGCTGAACAAGCACGCGCACCGCATCGAGGTCGTGCTCGGCGAGGGCGTGCACAGCGTCCGCTGTGAACTCAAGCCGACGCCGAACCGCACGGCGTTTTCCGGCAAGGCGCTCGGTCGCGAAATCGTCTACGAGCGTAGTCCGGAACAGGTGCAGGCCGACCTCGACCGCTTCGATCCGGCATTGAAGAGATCAAGACCGCGTTAGTCCGTTCGTGCCGACGTCGGATCGCGCCGGTGCGCGTGCTCACGCACCAGCGGACTTGCTAAGACCCGTCAAGATGCTTGCGCAACCGGCCCACGCCGGCTACGCGCCAAGCGGATTGGCCTTTTCCGCGTCGATCTTCCACGTCTTGATCGCCCGGGCCACGTCCTTCGCGCTCATCTTGCCTTCCACGGCCAGCGCGGCGATCGCCGCCTGGGCGACGTACCAGCGGTCGACTTCGAAGAAGCGGCGCAGGTTCTCGCGCGTGTCGCTGCGGCCGTAGCCGTCGGTGCCGAGCACGGTATACTTTTTGCCATCGGGCATGAACGCGCGGATCTGGTCGGCGTATTCGCGCACGTAGTCGGTCGCGGCGATCACCGGGCCCTGGCGCTCGGCCAGGCACGCCGTCACATGCGCCACGCGCGGCTTGTCTTCCGGATGCAGGCGGTTCCAGCGCTCGGCGTCGAAGCCGTCCTTGCGCAGTTCGGAAAAGCTCGGGCAACTCCAGATGTCGGCGCTGACGCCGAACTCCTTTTCCAGCAGCTCGGCCGCGGCGATCACTTCGCGCAGGATCGTGCCTGAGCCGAGCAGCTGCACGTGCGGAATGTTCTTGACCTTGCTCTTGCCGTTGCCGTTTTCCTTCGCCGCACCGCCGTCGCGGAACAGGTACATGCCCTTGATGATACCGGCCTCGCTGCCTTTGGGCATGTCCGGGTGCGTGTAGTTCTCGTTCATCACGGTGACGTAGTAGTAGCAGTCCTCCTGTTCGGCGAGCATGCGGCGCACGCCGTCCTGCAGGATCACGGCGACTTCGTACGAGAACGTCGGATCGTAGGCACGGCAATTCGGAATCGAACCGGCCAGAAGATGCGAGTGCCCGTCTTCGTGCTGCAGGCCTTCGCCGTTGAGCGTCGTGCGCCCGGCCGTGCCGCCGACGAGGAAGCCGCGCGCGCGCATGTCGCCGGCCGCCCAGCACAGGTCGCCGACGCGCTGGAAGCCGAACATCGAGTAGTAGATGTAGAACGGCAGCATCGGCACGTCGGAGATCGAGTAACTCGTCGCCGCCGCCATCCACGCCGACATCGCACCGGGTTCGCTGATGCCTTCCTGCAGGACCTGGCCCTTCTGGTCCTCGCGGTAGTACATCAGCTGGTCGGCGTCCTGCGGCCGGTATTTCTGGCCGAACGGCGCGTAGATGCCGATCTGACGGAACATGCCTTCCATGCCGAACGTGCGCGCTTCGTCGGCGACGATCGGCACGATGCGCGGGCCGATCGCCTTGTCGCGCAACAGCAGATTGATGCCGCGCACGAAAGCCATCGTCGTGGAAATCTCGCGTTCGCCGCTGCTCTTGACGAGCGGCTCGAACACCGACAGTTCCGGCGCGGCGAAACTCGCGCTCTTGCGCCGGCGTTGCGGCAGGAAACCGCCGAGCGCCGCGCGGCGCTCGAGCATGTACTTCATCTCCGGCGAGTCCTTGCCCGGATGGAAGTACGGCACGTCGTCGACCTTGTCGTCCGCGACCGGTATGCGGAAGCGGTCGCGGAAGTGGCGCACCGCGTCGCTGTCGAGCTTCTTCTGCTGGTGCGTCGGATTCTGCGATTCGCCGGCCGCACCCATGCCGTAGCCCTTGACCGTCTTGGCCAGGATCACGGTCGGCATGTCCTTCGTGTTCACCGCGGCGTGGTACGCGGCGTAGACCTTGTGCGGATCGTGGCCGCCGCGATTGAGGCGCCAGATGTCGTCGTCGGACAGGTTGCGCACCATCTCGAGCGTCTCCGGATACTTGCCGAAGAAATGCTCGCGCGTGTACGCGCCGCCGAACGCCTTGCACGCCTGGTATTCGCCGTCGACGGTCTCCATCATCAGCTTGCGCAGCGTGCCATCGCGGTCCTGCGCCAGCAGCGGATCCCAGTAGCTGCCCCACACGACCTTGATCGCATTCCAGCCGGCGCCGCGGAACACGCCTTCGAGTTCCTGGATGATCTTGCCATTGCCGCGCACGGGACCGTCGAGGCGCTGCAGGTTGCAATTGATGACAAAAATCAGATTGTCCAGTTTTTCGCGTCCCGCCAGCGAGATCGCGCCGAGCGATTCGGGCTCGTCGGTTTCGCCGTCGCCGAGGAAGCACCATACCTTGCGATCGGATTTCGGAATCAGGCCGCGGTTTTCCAGGTACTTCCAGAAGTGCGCCTGGTAGATCGCTTGCAGGGGCCCCAGCCCCATCGACACCGTCGGCACTTGCCAGTAGTCCGGCATCAGCCATGGGTGCGGATAAGACGCCAGCCCGCGACCCTTGCCGGCGACCTCCATGCGGAACAGGTCCATCTGGTCCTCGGCGATGCGGCCTTCGAGGAACGAGCGCGCATAGACACCGGGGCTCGAATGGCCCTGATGGAAGATCAGGTCGCCGGGATGACTCTCGCTCGGCGCCCGCCAGAAATGATTGAAGCCGACGTCGTACAGCGTCGCCGACGAAGCGAAGCTGGCGATATGGCCGCCGAGCTCGCCCTCCTTGCGGTTCGCGCGCACGACCATGGCCATCGCATTCCAGCGGATCAGGCAGCGGATGCGCCATTCCATCGTTGGGTCGCCGGGCATCTTGGCTTCCAGATGCGTCGGAATCGTGTTGACGTATTCGGTCGTCGGCGAGAACGGCAGATGGCCGCCGGAGCGGCGCGTCGCGTCGACCATGCGCTCCAGCAGGTAATGGGCGCGTTCCGCGCCGTCGGCGTTGATGACCGCGCCGAGCGCTTCGGTCCACTCGCGGGTTTCGACCGGGTCGAGGTCCTGGTTGAGGATGTCGGTGAGCATGTTCATGGGTGATCCCTTTCGCCGGCGCCTCGACGGGCGCCGCACTGCTGTCGTTGTGGTGGTGCCAGTCTACCTGAGCAAGGGTAAAGGCGGGATGCCGGTGCGCCGCAGCCGGCATCGGAAAGCTTGGGCGCGAAGTTGCGCTGCAACATCCGAAGGCCGTTATCGGATCTTCCGGGCATCTCCGGCTCGGACGTCACGATTTTCCCGCGAAATCTGCGCCCCTGTTTTGGCTGTCACGACGACTCGCGCGGGTGCGAAAGCATCACGACTTCTCACTTTCGCGCGGAGCGCGAGGGCATCACGACTTTTCACTTTCGCGCGGAGCGCGAGGGCATCACGACTTTTCACTTTCGCGCGGAGCGCGAGGGCATCACGACTTTTCACTTTCGCGCGGAGCGCGAGGGCATCACGACTTTTCAGATTCGCGCGGAGCGCGAATCTGCGCTTCGACGCAGGCGATCGCGCTGATGTTGACGACGCGGCGCACCGTCGAGGCGGGCGTCAGGATATGCGCGGGTTTGGACACGCCCATCAGGATCGGACCGATGGCGACGCCGTCGGTCATCTGCCGCACCATGTTGTAGGCGATGTTCGCCGCGTCCAGATTCGGGAACACGAACACGTTGGCCTGGCCGCGCAGCAGCGAGTTCGGGAAAATCCGCAAGCGGATTTCCTCGTTCAGCGCACTGTCGGCCTGCATCTCGCCGTCGATCTCGAGCTTGGGCTGCTGCGCGCGTACCAGTTCGAACACGCGCCGCATCTTCGCCGCGCTCGGATTTTCGTGGCTGCCCCAGTTCGAGTGCGACAGCAGCGCGACTTTCGGCGTGATGCCGAACAGCTTGAGGCGCAGCACTGCCTGGCAAGTCGCCTCGGCGATGCGTTCGGCGCTCGGTTCATTCTGCACATGCGTGTCGAGGAAGAAAAACGTGCCGCGATCGTTCTGCACCGCGGTCATCGCCGACGGTGCCGCAATGCCGGGGTCGAGCGGCAGCACTTCCAGAATGTGCTTGAGCTGGCGCTGGTAGCGGCCGACCATGCCGATGATCATCGCATCGGCCTCGCCGCGTTGAACCATCAGCGCGGCGATCAGGCTCGGGCGCGAACGCACGAGCGCCTTGGCCAGCGCCGGTGTGATGCCGCGACGCTCGTTGAGACTCAGATACACGTTCCAGTATTCGTTGAAGCGCGGATCGTCGTCGACGTTGCACAGCTCGAAATGCTGGCCGGCGCGAATGCGCAGGTTCAGGCGCTGGATGCGGCGCTCGATCACGGCCGGGCGTCCGATCAGGATCGGCAGCGCCATGTTCTCGTCGACCAGGTGCTGCACGGCGCGCAGGATCGTGTCTTCCTCGCCTTCGGCATAGACGATACGCCGCAGATCGGTTTTCGCGCGCTCGAACACCGGCTTCATCAGCAAGCCTGTGCGGAATACGAACTGGTTCAGACGTTCGCAATAGGCCGCCATGTCCGTGATCGGGCGCGTCGCGACGCCGGAATCCATCGCTGCCTGCGCCACTGCCGGCGTGAGCGAGACCAGCAGGCGCGGATCGAACGGCTGCGGAATCAGGTAGTCCGGGCCGAACTCGAGTTGCTGGTCGCCGTAGGCCTTGGCCGCAATGTCGGACATCTCGCGCCGTGCCAATGCGGCGATCGCGTGCACGCAGGCGACCTTCATCGCCTCGTTGATCGTCGTCGCGCCGACGTCGAGTGCACCGCGGAAGATGTACGGGAAGCACAGCGCGTTGTTGACCTGGTTCGGATAGTCCGAGCGGCCGGTGGCGATGATCGCATCGGGCCGTACCTGCTTGGCCAGCTCGGGCAGGATCTCCGGCGTCGGATTGGCCAGCGCCAGGATGATCGGCTGCGAACCCATGCGTTCGACCATGTCCTGGGTCAGTACGCCGCCCGCCGACAGACCAAGGAAGATGTCCGCGCCGTCGATGACCTCGCCCAGTGTGCGTGCCGTCGTATCGCGCGCATAGCGCTGCTTGGCTTCGTCCATGTCATCGGCGCGACCGGAGTAGATCACGCCATGGCGATCGCAGACCCAGATGTTCTCGCGCGAAAGGCCGAGGCTGACGAGCATGTCCATGCAGGCGATGCCGGCCGCGCCGGCACCGGTCGAAACGAGCTTGACCTTGCCGATGTCCTTGCCGACGACGGCGAGCGCGTTGATCACCGCCGAGCCGACGATGATCGCGGTGCCGTGCTGGTCGTCGTGGAAGACCGGGATTTTTACTCTTTGCCGCAATTTGCGCTCGACCTCGAAGCATTCCGGGGCCTTGATGTCCTCGAGGTTGATGCCGCCGAAGGTCGGCTCGAGTGCGGCAATGATGTCGACGAGTTTGTCCGGATCGCGTTCGTTGACCTCGATGTCGAACACGTCGATGCCGGCGAACTTCTGGAACAGCACGCCCTTGCCTTCCATCACCGGCTTGGCAGCGAGCGGACCGATCGACCCGAGGCCGAGCACGGCGGTGCCGTTGGTGATCACGCCGACCAGATTGCCGCGCGCTGTCAGCGTCGAGACCTCTAGCGGATCGGCGACGATGGCGTCGCAAGCCGCCGCCACGCCGGGTGAGTACGCCAGCGACAGATCGCGCTGCGTGACCAGCGCCTTGGTCGGCGCCACCTTGATCTTGCCGGGCGGATGGCGCCGGTGATAGTCGAGGGCGGCCTGCTTGAGGTCTTTGTCTTCTGACATGGCAACTCGCAAGGAACTGCTGGCACACAGGGCGCCGGGTGGCGCACGAGCTTAGCATAGGGCTGGTAAGCGCCTGCTGCGGTGCTTTCGGCGCAGTCAAATGCCGAGGACCAGGTCCTCTGCCACGACCTTGTCGAGACGGATGCGGTTGGCGAACAGCGAGAACGCCAGGACCCCGGCCATGCCGTTGGCCTGCTGCACCCACGGCGGCAGGTACATCGGCGCGGCGATGTAGCCGGAATCGAAATACGGTTCGAGTGCGAGCACGTCGTGCAATGCCATCTTGCCGGCAAACAGGCTGCGGCACAGCTTGAGCTTCTGGCTCTTCAGCGCCCAGCGGAAAAACGTGTGTACCGACAGCAATCCGTGCAGGTAAACCGTGTCCTTGGTGAACGCGGCGCCGCCGGTGAGAGGCGCGCCGCGGAACACGCGCATCGCCGAAGTGAAACTGTCGGTGTCGGTCTGTCCCGACTCGTGGAAGAAACGGAACACCTCGATGAAGTCCGCGCCGTGCAGCGCCATGTGGATCGCGACGATGCGCAGGCTGATGCGTTTCATGCGGCCGATGTCGATCGAGCCCGACATCAGCTCGGCGAATGTCGCCAGGCCTTCCTGCGTGGCGGTGATGCGTGGCGAATTCAGCGCCAGTGATTTCAGATGCGGCTGCTCGCGCCCGTTCAACGCCGTGAGCGAATGCACGAACGCCTCGTGCTCGAGGAGCTGATGCTTGTCGTATTCGGAAAAACACGTGGATGAACGCAGGCGGATGCGCGTCGGTCCGGCCGCGGCCTTGGCGATCAAATTCGGGTCGATCTCGACCGTTACCTGGTGCGCGGTGAAGAACGCGCTGATGTCGCGCTGCAGTTCGTCGCGCAACACCTCGGCCGGGATGCAGAAGTCGGCGCCCTCGGTGACGATTTCACGCGCCAGTTCGTCGGCCAACTCGATGAAATGGCGCGCGGCATCGAGATTGCTGACGGTTCCACCCGGCAGCAGATCGCCGGGCCGGCCGAACAGGCGGATCGAATACTCGCTGATGGCCGGCGTGCCGACCGCGTCGAGCAACTCGGTTGCCGTGCGCCACGACTGCGCCGTGCGGCGCAGGTAGTCGCCGACCGGATGGCTGGGATCGGCGCCCAGAAAAACCTCCTCGAGTTCCTCGCGCGTGCGCGAATAGTCGCTTTTCTCATATTCCACTTTGGGCAATTGTGGACGGCCGCTGTGCCAGGCCTCGAGAAACGCGCTTTGCACGCTGGACGGCCAGCTCACGAGCGACAGCAGCTTGATGCCCTTGACTGCGGCGACGAGGCGGCGGTCGAGTTCGCCGAAGCGTTCGAGGTTCGCCGCGTCGCCGTTCATGGCCGCTCCGCTCCCGCTTTGCGACAGTGGCGGCCGCGCGCGCGCGATTGCGTCGAGACGCTCATGCGCTCGCCGAAAAAGGGGGCATGCCCAGCGCCGTGCGCAAGGGATCGAGCAACGCGCCGTACCGGGCCGCGCGCGCGGTATCCCGGCGCATCGGTTCGCGCACCTGGCTGGCACTGATCGTGCGCACTTCGCGATCGTTGTCGTGGAATGCGAGGCAGGCCGGATCGAAGGGCAGGCCGCAGAAAGCGAGCAGTTCGCGTACCTGGCCTTCGAAATCCGCTGCCAGGGCTTCGTGATGCTGCGTGCGGATGCGTGCGGACCATAGGCGCTGCCAGTGCTGCATGCTGCGTTCGTAATCGCGGATGAATTGCGCGAGCGCATCGAAATCGTAGCTGAAATCCTGACCACCGCCGCTGAACAGGCGCCGATAGCACGACCATGCGGTTTCGAGGCGATCCCGCCGGCAGTCGACGACGCGCGCGCCGGGCAGCATCTGCAACGCTGCGCCCAGCCACAGCCAGTTGCCCGGGAGTTTATCAGTGAAAAGCGGCCGGTCGCCGCGCGCGATGGCCACTCGTCGCAGGTAGTCCTCGCCGAGGCGTTGCCAGTCCGCGGCACCGGCGCGGCCGGCCCAGACGGCAAAGTCCAAATGCCGGCGCGCATTCTCTTCGGTGATCACGTCGCGCAAGTCCAGGCGCTCACCGCCGTCGCGCACCAAGGGATGCGACGCCAGTATCTGCTCGATCAGTGTCGTGCCGGAACGCGGCAGGCCGACGATGAACACGATGCCGGCGCCGGCGCCGCGATCGTTTTCGGCACCTTCCGCGAGTTGCCCGCCGCATGCGCCAAGCGCGGCATCGACGGCGCGCGAGAATTCCACGGCGTCCCAGCGCACGCGCCGGTGCATCGCGACATTGACCTGCTGGTAGGTTTCGACCGCACGCGCAGGATCGTCGGATTGCTCGTAGGCGCGGGCGAGGGCGAAGCCGGCGCGCACGCGTGTTTCGAATTCGGCGCCTGCCGAAGCGTACAGCTGCTCCAGCGCGGCGATGTCGGCCGCGTCGAAATGCGTCTGCTCGATTTCGGCGAGCGCCGACCAGGCCCAGGCGTCGCCGGGATCGACCCGCAACAGGTGGCGCAATTGAGCGATCGCGTCGGCGATGCGTGCGCGTCGCCGCAGCAACAGTTCGGCCAGAGCCGTACGCGCAGTGCGATGCTCCGGCGCAATTGCCGTCGCCTGTTCGAGCACGGCGACCGCTTCGTCGCCGCTACCCTGCGCGTCGAGCAACTGGGCGAGGTTGCAGGCGATGTCGGCCGACTGCGGCGCCAGCGCGTGGGCGCGTCGCAGAGCGGCCATCGCCTCGGCATTGCGCGCATTGGCACGCAGCACCAGGCCGAGTGCATTGGCCAGCACCGGATCGTCCGCCGCCTGTACGCTGGCGCGTTGCATCAGCGCGACCGCTTCGCTCGAAGGTCCGACCGCACAAAGCGCGAGCGCGAGGCGGCGCAGCACTTCCGGGTGGTCCGGCGCAACGGCCGCCGCGGCGCGCGCGGTGCGCACCGCCTCGGTCAGGTTGCGCAGGCGCAGCGCCGCGGCGCTGTCCTGCAGCCATGCGATCGTGCGCCCGTCGAGGCCGCGCAGTCGCGTCGATTCCATCGCCGGCTATCCGGTCGCGCCCGTGCCGGCGACCGCGGCACGCAATGGATCGAGCAGCGCGCCGTACTTGGGCGCCTGCGCGGTATCGCGGCGCAGCGGCTCGCGCACCTGGGCCGAACTGATCGTCTTGATGTTGCGCTGCGTTTCGTGGAAACGCAGGCAGGCCGGCTCGAATTCGAGTCCGCAGAAAGCGAGCAATTCGCGTGTCTTGCCTTCCTGGTCGGCCTGCAGATCTTCGTAGACCATGTCGTAGATGCGGCCGGGATAGAGCTCGCTCCAGCGCCGGCACATGCGGTCGAAATCGCGCCAGTAGGCGCCCATGTCGGCAAGATCGTAGCTGTAGGCGTGGCCGTCCTCGACAAACAGCTGGCGGAAACAGGAAAAACCCGTTTCGACCGGATCGCGCCGGCACACGACCATCCTTGCTTCCGGAAGCATGGCGAATATCGCACCGGCGAAGCGCCAGTTGCCCAGCATCTTGTCGGCAAAGCGCGGCTTGCTGCCGCGCCATTTCTGCGCGCGTGTCAGATAGTCCTTGCCGAGCCTGTCCCAATCATCCGGGCTCGCGTCGCGCGCCCAGCCGGCCAGCGCGACGCCGCGGCGCTGGCTCTCTTCCTCGATGACCGCGTGCAGATCCTGCCGCTCGCCCGCGCCGGACACCTGCGAATGCGAGGCGAGAATCTGTTCGGTCAGCGTCGATCCCGAACGCGGCAGGCTGGCGACGAATATGACGTCGCTGCCCTGCTTCGTGGACGCGCCGCGCGGCGGCGGCGTGAATGCCGCGAGCGTCGCGTCGGTGCGTTCGCTGAACGCCTTGGCATCCCAGGGCACATTCTCGCGCACATTGGCGTTGGCTTCGGCCAGCGCCGCGAACGCTTCGCCGTAGCGGCCGTAGTCGTCGTACGCCTTGGCCACCGAGAACAGCAATGCCGTGCGCTCGCGGCACTTGTTCGAATAGTGCGCCAGCGCGCGCTCGATCGCACCGAGATCGTCCGGGCTGAACTTCAGGTTCTTCAGGTTGGCCAGACCGAACCAGGGCCACGGCAACCTGGGATTGCGCGCCAGCATCTTGCGGTATTCGGTGGTGACCAGATTGACGCGCCCCTGCTCGCGCATCATGTCCGAGCGCATCATCAGCGCTGGCTCGTGATGCGGCACCAGATCGATGACGCGGTCGATGGCGGCCATGCCGTCGTCGACGCGCTCCTGCATGAACAGGACGATGGCGAGGTTGTGCCAGGCCGGCGCCAGTTTCGGCGCCAGCGCAACCGCTCGGCGGAAGGCATCGCCTGCGGCATCGAGTTCGCCGTTCATGCGCAGTGCCGCGCCGAGACTGTTGTGCACCAGCGCGTTGTCGGGTTCCTGCACGGCGAGTTCACGCAGAATCTGCAGCGCTTCTTCGTCGCGGTTGCAGCCACGCAAGGCGGCCGCGAGCAGGCGCCTGGTCTCGGCATTGTCGGGGCGTTCAAGCAACAACGCGTTGGCGTTTTCGACCGCCTGCTCGAACTGCTTCGCCTTGAGCGCGTCTTCGATCTCGATCAGGCGGCGATCGAGTTCCGCATCGCCGGTGAACGCGACGAAGCCGGCCGGAGCAGGTTTGCGAAGAGGATCGTTCATTTCATGGTGCCAATCGATTGCAGCCGTCGATTATCCCAGACTTCACTGCCATCCCGAGCCTTGCCGCAGTGGATCCGTTCGCGGCGGCGTCCTGTCACGACTGACGATATTTCTCCACCAGCCGCTTATTCAATGCCTTGTTGGCCACGCGTGCGTGCGCCTTGCGCCGCAGTTGCGCTTCCAGCGTTTCGTTGGTGGCCGACAGTTCGGCGCGCAGCTTGAGGAAGTTCTCCCAGCGCGCCGGCTCCAGCGCGCCGCTTTCCAGCGCCGCGCGCACCGCGCAACCCGGTTCGTTGCCGTGCCCGCAGTCGCCGAAACGGCATTGCATGGCCAGGGATTCGATATCGCCGAAGCCGGCGGCGCCCAGGTCTTCCTCGCCGGTCAGCTTCAGTTCGCGCATGCCGGGCGTGTCGATCAGGCAACCACCGCTCGGCAATGCGATCAGCGCGCGGTGTGTCGTCGTGTGGCGGCCGCGGCTGTCGTGCTCGCGTACCGTGTTGGTCGCCTGGCGCTCGACACCGAGCAGCGTGTTCGTCAGCGTCGACTTGCCCGCTCCGGACGATCCCACCAGCACGGCGGTGTCGCCGCTGCGCAGGAATTCCAGCAGCGGCGCGACACTGGCCGGATCCTTGGCGTTGATGCCATGCAGGCCGACGTGCCCCGGCAACGAATCGCGCACCCCGCCGGCCATGGCCAGGAATGCCACGTCGTCCACCTTGTCGCGCTTGGTCAGCACGATCACCGGCTGCGCACCGCTGCCTTCGATCAAGGCCAGATAGCGCTCGATGCGCCGCGCGTTGAAATCGCCGTCGAGTCCCATCAGCACGAATACGTGGTCGATGTTCGTGGCAATGACCTGGCGCTGATAACGCTCACCAGCGGCGGCGCGGCTCAATGCACTGCGCCGCGGCAGCACGTCGCGGATCAGCAGCGGCGATGTCGGGTCGGCGACCACGAAATCGCCGACGGCCGGCCGCTGCTCCGGATCGAAGCCGCGGCGCAGGAAGCGCGGCGCCGGCTGCGCCGGATACTCCTGCGCGCCATCGTGCACGCGATAGCCGTTGCGGTGCTGGGCGATCACGCGGACCAGGCAGGCGTCATCCGCAGCTTGCGCCAGATCGGCCTGCGCGGCGCGCCAGCCGATCGTGGCCAGACGGCGCTGCTGTTCTTGGCTTAACTGCATTGCGGCATTTTACGGGAGAGCGAGGCCTCGAGGCTGGCGGCCGAAATGCCATCAATGGGTCACGTTCCTGCCCTCTTTCGGCCCTCAGCCCTTAGCCCTCAGCCCTTGTATTCGTTGGTTATTCAGCTAGCATGCTGCGTTACAACATCTTCTACGGCCTGCCCCATGCCGAGCAAAGCTTCGCTTCATACCGTGCGCGCCAGCGCGCGGATCGCCGACGTCCGCTATGAAATCCGCGGGGACCTGGCGCGGCGCGCGGCTGAAATCGAAGCGGCCGGGCGCGACATCGTCAAGCTGAACATCGGCAATCCTGGCCTGTTCGGATTCAGCGTCCCGGCACACGTGCGCGAGGCCATCGAAGCCAATCTGGTCCGCAGCGAGGCCTATTGCCACCAGAAGGGCATCCTGCCGGCGCGCCTGGCGATCGTCGAACAGATGCACGCGCACGGTATCGCCGACGCGCATCCCGACCGCGTGTTCATCGGCAACGGCGTCAGCGAACTGATCGACCTGGCCCTGCGCGCTCTGCTCGATCCGGGTGACGAGGTGCTGCTGCCGAGCCCGGATTATCCGTTGTGGAGCGCCGCGACGACGTTGAACGGCGGCCGGCCGATTTACTATTCGTGCCCGGCCGAACGCGTGCATTTTCCGGATGCGGACGAGATCGAAGCGCTGATCACGCCGCGCACGCGCGCACTGGTCATCATCAATCCAAACAATCCGACCGGCGCGGTATATCCGGCCGAGCTGCTGGAAAAACTCGTGGGCATCGCCGAGCGCCATCGCCTGACCCTGCTCAGCGACGAGATCTACGATGAAATCCTCTACGACGGCGCACGGTTCACGCCGCTGGCGCGACTGTCCGGCAACGTACCGTGCCTGACCTTCGACGGACTGTCGAAGGTGCAGCGCGCGTGCGGCTACCGCGTCGGCTGGCTGTCGCTGACCGGTGCGCCGGCCGCCCTGAGCGAAATCGAGCACGGCCTCGACCTGCTCGCCTCACTGCGCCTGTGCGCGAATGTGCCGGGCCAATGGGCGATTGCACCGTCGCTGCGTGGCGCCGACACGATCTCGCCGCTGACCGCGGCCGGCGGCCGCTTGCACGAAGCGCGCAAAGCCGTGGTCGAAGCCTGCGCGCGGAGCCGCTTCCTCGACTTGATCGCGCCGATGGGCGCGTTGTATGCGTTCCCGTCGATCAGCCGCGCGGCGATTCCCGCATTCGACGATGATGAATTCGCGCTCGACCTGCTGGAACAGGAGAGCGTGCTCATCGTGCCGGGCTCGGGTTTCAATCACACCACCCGCAATCATTTCCGCATCACGCTGCTGCCGCTGGCCAAGCAGCTGCGCGAAGTCTTCGCGCGCATCGAGTGCGCGCTCGAACGCGCCGCTGCGGCCGGCGTTCGCGCGCGGCATGTTGCCTAGCCTGAGAGCTGAGGGCTGGAGAGTGTCAGTTGGCGGATGCGTGCTCGCAATGACACTTGGCGTCGGCTTCGCATCGGCGCACGCCGGCGAAATACGCATCCTCGCGCTCGGCGACTCGTACACGATCGGCGAAGGCGTCGCGCCTGCAGGTCGCTGGCCGGATCAACTCGCCGCGGCCTTGCGCAAGTCCGGCAGCGTCGTCGCGCCCCCCGAAATCGTCGCACGCACCGGCTGGACCACCGACGAACTTTCCGCGGCGATGGACCAGCACGCCCTGCATCCGCCGTACGACCTCGTCACGCTGCTGATCGGCGTCAACAACCAGTACCGTGGCCGCGACCTCGACAACTACCGCAGCGAATTCCGCACGCTGCTGCGGCGCGCGATCACACTTGCGGGAGTGCGGCCGCAACGCGTCGTCGTCGTTTCGATACCGGACTGGGGCGTCACGCGTTTCGGCCGGCACAGTGGCCGCGATACGGCAAAGGTCGCGCACGAGCTCGATTTATACAATGCGGCAAATGCAGAAATCGCCGCGGCATTGCACGTGCGCTACGCCGATGTGACACCGGCATCACGCGACGGTGGCGACCATGCCGAGATGCTCGTCGGCGACGGCTTGCATCCGTCAGCCGCCATGTATCGGCGCTGGCTGGCCGCGATCGAGCCGCAGGCGCGCGCGGCACTTTCCTCTCACTGACTTGCGTGAAGGCTTTTCGCCGACTCGCCGCGCGCCGATGCAGCCGTGCGTTGCGCAAAGCTGCGCCTTGAATCTGACCCGACAATCCACCACATCAATCGCAGTACAATTCCAGCTTCCGCTTCCCGATCTTCAGGTCTTCGCCTCATGAGTCTTTCACCCGAAACCCGTACGCGCATCGAGTCGCTGCTGCAGCAGAACCCCGTCGTGCTGTTCATGAAGGGCTCGCCGAATGCGCCGCGCTGCGGTTTCTCGGCGGCCGCGTCCGGCATTCTCAACGAACTGCTGCCGGATTACGCAACCGTCGACGTGCTCGAGGATCCGGAAATCCGCGAGGGGATCAAGACCTACGGCAACTGGCCGACGATTCCGCAACTGTACGTGCGCGGCGAACTCGTCGGCGGCAGCGACATCATCCAGTCGATGTACGGCAGCGGCGAACTGCACGAATTGTTCGGGGCGCCGAAGCCGGACCGCA
>Ga0163162_10003368_pt1 | contig 15292 bp, 16 predicted proteins | sample S55metaG_FD_115310 | JGI IMG/M metagenome (GOLD analysis project Ga0163162, IMG submission 115310) | Switchgrass rhizosphere microbial communities from Kellogg Biological Station, Michigan, USA - S5-5 metaG | ecosystem: Host-associated > Plants > Roots > Rhizosphere > Soil | place: USA...
GCCGTGATCTTGCGCGACAAGTCGCCGTTCGCGACTGCGATCGTCACCTCGGAAATGTTGCGTACCTGTGCGGTCAGGTTGTTCGCCATCTGATTGACCGAGTCGGTCAGGTCTTTCCAGACGCCGGACACGCCCTTGGCCTTGGCCTGGCCGCCGAGCAGGCCGGCGGTACCGACTTCGAGCGCGACACGCGTGACCTCCGAGCTGAATTCCTTCATCTGCTCGATCATGCGATTGACGATGTTCGCCGAGCTCAGGAATTCGCCGAGCAGGGGCCGGCCGTCGGCTTCGAGCGGAACAGTGCGCGTGAGGTCGCCCTTGGCGACGCCGGCCATCGCCGCCGTCATCGTCTCGACCGGCCGCACCAGGTCATCGATGAGGCCGTTGATCGACTGCTCCATGTGCGACCAGGCGCCCTGACGATTGGTCGGAGCCAGACGATGGCGCGTCTGTCCCATGCGTCCGACCTTTTCGCCGACCAGCGCGAGATCGCGCTCGAGCCGGCGATTGTGACTGACGATTGCGTTGAAGGATTCCGCCAGTTTGCCGTTGACGCCATCCCAATGCCGTGGCAGCTGCACGGAAAAATCGCCGTCGCCGACGGCGGCCATTGCAGCGAGCAGTTGTTCCAGCGGACCGATTGTTGCTGCGGCCTTGGCCGCGGTGCGAACACGTGAAGTTGCGCCAGCCATCCTAACCCCTCTGTTTTGAGTCTGGTCCATCGTCGAGATGCCGCGAACCGACTACCACAAACGTCGATTCTGGCCGAGAACGACCAGGTTTTGCAGTGCTGAGTAGTCGTCGCGAATTGCGCAATTAAGCGCCGAAATTTCATGCATTTCCAGAAGCACATCCAGTGAAAATTCGAACGCGATTCGCACGAATCGTGCATTTGGCAATCCGCTTCGCGCAAACCATGCAAAATGCGAGGCTTTTGTTGTTTTCAGGTGAATCCCGGATAAACATCGAACCCAGTACCGCTGCCGAGCGTGATAACGCGTGGCGGGCGCTTGTATGTCGCCATTGCCCGCGGGCGCATAATTCTTGCTTGCGTGGCCGGCGCGCATCCGGTTCGAGGCTGCCCATGGACAAGACAAACCGACGCGAATCCATCGGCGCTCCCGAATTCGATCTTGCGGCCTTTACTCGCGGACTCGCCCACGAGCTGGGCAATCCGTTGCATTCGATATCGTTGAACGCCGAGGCAACGAAGTTGCTGATCGCGCGCAATGACACGCAAGCCGCCACGGAAAGATTGGCTGCACTGCTGGCGGATTGCGCGCGCTGCGGCCGCCTGCTCCAGGGCATTCGCCGTTTCGGCTCGGGGATCAGGCCGGATCACGAGGGCAGGGGGCGGGTCACCGTGGCCGAGGTGGTCGATGCGGCACGTTTGCTTCTTGCAGAACAGGGGTCGGCGGCGCCGGCAGTCGAAGTCGCCGGCGGCGACGCGACTTTGGTTGCGGATCGCGCTGCGCTTGCGCGTGCCGTCGTCGAGGTGTTGCGCAACTCGGTGGAAGCCGGTTCGGCGGGCGTGCGCATCGTCGTCGGCGAAGCCGATGGCGCCGTCGTCGTCGATTTCATCGACGACGGTGCCGGCATTCCCGAGCAACTGCGCGACAAGGTGATGCTGCCGTTCTTTTCGACACGCCGTAACGAAGGCAACGCCGGCCTCGGCTTGACGCTCGCGGAGAAATTGGTGAACGCCAATGGCGGAACATTGAGCGTCGGCGGCAGCCCCGAACGAGGAGCCTGCATCCGGCTGCGGCTTCCGCGTGCATCAGGTGGTGTCGCACAGGCCTGAGCGATCGACCGCTCAGGTCTCGGCGGCGATTTCTTCCAGCCGCCGTGGAGCAAACCAGCGGCAGGCGACACCCAGGACAATGCCGGTGACTGCACCGCTGACGTGCGCGACGTAGTTGATGTGGGACAGCGGGTCCTTGTGCAGCAGGTCATAGACGTTCCAGCCGATCTGCCACGCGGCGATGACCAGCACCGGCAGCGTGAATCGGCGGAAAAAGAAAATGAACCAGAAGAAGCACCAGATGCGTGCATGCGGGAGGATGGTCGTCAGCAGCGCCATCATGCCCATCGCAACCCCGGACAGGCCGATTGCCGGCAGTGCGTCCTCCGCACCGACGCTGCGGCTGTAAGCCAGGCTCGTGACGACGGCCATGAGCATGAAGGCCATGGAAAAATTGAGCACGCCCAGCGCACACTCGACGCACGAGGCGAAGATGAAGAAGAAGACGAGATTGCCGATCAGATGGCTCCAGCTGCCGTGGGCAAACGTCGAGGTGATCATCGTGACGACGTCGTAGCGGTCGGGTCGGTAGGCCAGCTTGTCCGTCAACTCCTTGGGCACGAACTTGTCGAAATCGACAAGGCCGGCGCGTATCGCGTCCTGCTTGTAGCGCATGTCCTGCTGCCGATCGCCGTAGAAATCCAGGCCTCGCACTTCCGCCGCCAGTTGCTCGATCTTCTGCTCGCGGTCCTGCGACTCGCGCAATCTCATGAACACGTTCTCGCAGCCCTTGCCGAATTCCGCGTCGTCGATAATGGCCAGCATGGCGCGCAGGTTGACGTCGGTGTACTGCGTGCAATAGACCTGAAGATTGTGATCGAACGCGACCGACGATCTCAGCTGCGAGGCGAACGTCGCAACGCAGACGATGCACACCAGGATGGTGAGGAACGGAAGGCGATAGAGATTGATGTCGAGCTTGTAGGGGAAGAACAGCATGTCCGGCAGCGTCGATGTCGCGTTCGTCAGGAGTCCCGCTGTTGCTCTAGCTCGCCGTCACCGGCCATGCCTTCTTCGTTTCGGCAACGCCCGCCTTGAGTATCTTCTCCAGAACGGCCAGGTCGACATCGGCGAGTCGGTTGAGATACAGGCATTGCTTGAGGCCGCCCTTGTGCTTGCCCAGTTTCTGCAACAGGTCGGCTTTGCCGGGGAAGTCGAAGACGTAGATCACGAGGTTCGCCTTGCGCGGGCTGAAGCCGACGACGCAGATGGAGCCGGAATGTCCCGACTCGTAGGTGTAATGATAGGCGCCGAAGCCGACGATGGTCGGGCCCCACATCCGCGCCTTCCATGCGGTGGCTTTCTCGAAAGTCTTCAGCAGTGTCCTAGCCTCCTCACGGCGTGCGTCGTTCTCGATCGCGGCGATGAATTCCTTGACGCTGGTCTTTGTCGGCTTGGTCTTGTTCTCGGCCATGACGTTCCTTTGCGTTGTAGCCAGTGAGGATGCCTGTCTAACAGCTTTGCCCGACTCGCTACGCGTGCTGCCGCATGGCGGGCCGGCCGGGCGCCTGTCAGGAAATCCAACGGGTGATCAGGAAGACGACTGTGGTGCACCCCAGAATCACGGTTGGATAGAACGTGAAGGCAAACCCGAACGCGCGTGCCGGCGCGCCGTTTGCGTAGCCTGCAAAAAACGCAAGGCGCCCGGCAAGAAACATGGCAGCCGCGGCCGGAATGATACCGAGGAACCGGGCGCTACAAACGAACGAGCAGCTCAGGTATACCGGCACAGCCAGCGCCGCTTGCTCCAGCGTGTTTTGTAGAAGGGCCTGTAGCAGCTTGGCGCGCGCGGTTCCGTCGGTGAGCGCGCTGCCATTGATGTCTGCGGGAGTGAAGAAGCGGTGCTTGGCCAGGCGGGCAATGCAGACGAATAGCGACAGCGCGGGCGCCATGACGGATGCGGCGAGGAGTTCGACCCGGAAATCGAGCGATGCGCGAGAGGCGAGTCCGGGGCCGGCAAAGATCACTGCGAGAATGAAGGTGGCTACCGCTGCAAGAAATGCGGTGGCCATGCCTGCCAGGACGCCGCGTTGCGTTCTATCCATCGGCAGCGCTCTGTCACCCGAAACCGTATCGTTGCCCTGCGCGGAACATGCAGCGCAGCGCGACGAACAGCAAGGCCGCTGCTGCGACGACCTCGAACCAGATGGTCAGATTCATCGCCAGAGTGTGTGATGAAACGGGAGCCAGCGCGTAATGGCCAAGGCCATCGAAGCCGAGAGCAGCATAGATTGCAATCAGCAGGAAGCCGGACACTGCGTGGCGAGCGCGAACGAAAGCGAGTCCGAGTGTACCCACGGCGGTAATCGCAAGCCATGCTGCATAGACCTTGGGCCGCGAAAGCCAAACCGGCATGTTCGGATACTGGGACAGGTACTCCGCATTGTGGACAAAGTGCGCGAGACTGGCCGCGCAATACAGGGCCGCGAGCGAGACCAGCAGGGCCAGGCCGTCGTTGCCAGTGCGGAGTGCGGTTTTGCCGTGCGGAAGCCGCGGGCCATCGGAGCCAAGCGTGTGCACGATACAGTTCTCCTCTGCGCCCAATTGACTCAACGAGTGCCAGCGGGTTCTTCGACGATGCTGGTGGTCGCCGCGTCGATCATGCGTCCGCCTGGGCCAGAGGCAGCGCGACATAGAACGCGGCGCCGCGCTCGGCCCTGCGCTCCGCCCACAGCCTGCCGCCGTGCGCGGCAACCAGTGTGCGGCAGATCGAAAGGCCCATGCCAAGGCCACCGTCCTTGGTGGTGTGGAACGGCTGAAACAAGGTCTCGACGTCGTCCGGCAAACCGACTCCGCAATCCAGTACGCCGATGCGCACCTCGTTCTGTACGACGAAAGTCGCGAGTGTGAGCTTGCGCTCCTCACGCGGATTCGACGCCATGGAATCGCACGCGTTCACGATCAGGTTGAGAAGGACCTGCTGGAGTTGCACACGATCCGTCATGGCCAGCGGCAGGTCGCCGGTGGCGAGATTCGAGACAGAGACACCGCGCACGATGAGATCGCTGCGGGTGAGGCGGAGTAGTTCCTCGAGACTGTCATTCACATTCACCGGCCGGAGCGCGACCTCGCCACGCCGCAGCATGGAGCGCAGGCGGCGGATGATCTCTCCTGCGCGGCGGTCCACCCGGACAATGTCTGCGAGGATGGCACGAACCTCGTCGAGGTCGGGCGCGTTCCGCGACATGAAGTGCAGGGCCGCCTGCGCGTTGCTGAGGATGCTGGTGAGCGGCTGGCTCAACTCATGCGCGAGGGAGCCCGAGAGCGCGCTCAAGGCGGCCACGCGCGAAAGGTGCGCCAGCTCCTCACGCTGCTGCTGTGCCTCCGCGTCCGCCTGCTTCTGGTGCGTGATGTCCATCGAGACGCCGAGTGTTCGCGGAGCTGCGCCGGCAACGGCGTGGCTGTGGCTGCGGCCGCGTGCGGCGATCCATCGCACGGAGCCATCGGGCAGGATGAGGCGAAACTCGACCTCATAGGAGCCGCCTGTCGCCAGCGCGTTCTCGATCGCGGCCGCACGCGCGGCGCGATCGTCGGGATGGATGCGCCCGGCCAGGGTGGCATGATCGATGGATTCACCAGGCTCGAAGCCGAAAAACCTTCGGCCTTCATCGGTCATCCAGACCTTGTCGCTCGCCATGTCCCAGTCCCACAGCGCCAGCTGCGCGCGCTCCACCGCGAGGCTCATGCGCTCCTCGCTGACGCGCAACGCCTCCTTCGACCGTCTTTCGTCATCGATGGCGACGGCGAGCAACATCAGCGGCGTCGCCGCCATCAGGAGGAACATCTGCAGCGCCAACACGTTTTCCGTGGGCGCTTGCGTCAGGAACGGCCCGCGCACGTGCATCGTTCCCCAGATCGCCTGGATCGTGATAATGAGCATGGCGGCGCTCATGCCTCCGAGTCCAAAGCGGAGGGCCGCCCAGATCAGCAGGGGAATCGGTGCATAGAGGAGCGCGGGTGAAGTTTCCGGGCCCGCCGGCAATCGATCGAAGGCGGCATATCCGACCGCGAAAATGCCCATGGCAAGCAGGCATGCTTCCAGAATGTGCCAAGGTGCAGGTTTGTTCTGTCGTGTGGAGAGCTGGTGGACGCCAATCAGGATGGCCGGCACCAGCACGATAGCAGTCACTCCGTTCGAGACGCTGAGGTTGCGCCATTCGACCCAGTAGTCAATTCCAAAGTGATTGGAGATGGTGAACGCGGCCCCCCAGAAGGCAGTCCCAACAGGGACGACTACCACCGCGATCACGACAAAGATGACGGCTTCGCGAAGGGTGATGAGATGAAATGGCGACTTGATGAACAGGCGGATGCCGGCGGCCGTCAACACGTTCTGCACGGCATCGAACAGTTCGCAGTGCAACGCGTAGAGTGTCGGCCAATCCGCCTGCTGTGTTGCGAGGAAATGACTGCCGGCTGCGGCCAGCGTATAGGCCCACCAGTGCCGCGTGGGGACACTCAACAGGATGCAGACGAGGACAGCGTGCGGGGGAAAGAAAAGGGATACCTTGCTGTCGGGAAAACACAGCACCCAGGCGATTCGTGTCGCCACGTAGTAGCAGGCACCACTGGCCAGTACGCCGAATAACGTGCGGACGGAGAATCCGGCTTGCTCATCAGGCCGGGTGCCGACGTCGAATTCCATTTCGCCGTTCGTTATTGCTTGCCGCATCGCCTCAATCATGTTCATGCGAGCGCATCCGTCGGCGCAAATGCGACGGACAGAAGAACGCGCATGAGACGGCCGACGCGTGAATTGAGCCGAGCCGCGGAGCCGGGCCGGGTCGAATTAATTGTTAGGTCCGCGTTAATAGTAGTTGACCGCCCTTCACCTGACGATTACCTGGCGGTGGATAGTCTGCCCGTTCGCGGGGATGATTGCCTGAACTTTTTTGTCTCGCCGGCCGTTGCCCTGAATGGCTTCCAGCGGCAGGCGACTATTGGGGATGACCGGAAATCTTGAAAAAGAGGAGACGTCAATGAAGACGAAAATCCACACCCTTATGGCCTCTTTCGTTGTCGCGTGCGTCGCCCTGCTGGGGAGCATGGGCAGCGCGAGAGCTGATGACGCATGGTTCGTGCTTAGTACGCAGACGATCAAGTCTGCCGATCCAAGCGTGTCGATCAAGAGCGAAGGGGGGCGATGGGACAAAGATGTCAAGAAGGTGAAGATCTCTGCCGAGGGCGCTGACGTGGAAATCACGAGTCTCGTCCTCGAATGGGACAATCGCAAGGACGACAACATGACGAATGTCGGCGTGCTCAAGGCAGGCGGACAAACGGCTGAGAGGGATGCTCCGGGACGCAAGGGGCGCCTTTTGGGCGTGGTGGTCCAGTACAAGATCCTCGGTGGTGCGCCGACGGCTACCCTCAAGGTCTGGGGATTTGACTGACGGGACTGTGACCTTCCGCACGGAGCACCGGTTCCAGCTCCAACCGGCAGAATTCCCCGGACTCGAAGTTCGGGGAATTTCCGTAAGCTACGCACGCACGATTGCTTGATCGCGGCGCGCGCGCCTCGGCAGCACAGGAAACATGAGCAATAAAAAAATCGCTACACCGAGCGGTTTCATGGGCTTTGTGGGAACTGGCGGAAAATGAACTTGCGGAAGACTGTCGAACTCGTTCTGAATAATTCTGAACCATAGATAGCTTTATCTTCTGCCGGCTTTGATGGTTTACCGCCAGCAGCCTCCGACGCCCGATCGATCGCGAACCACATCATCGTGGTGCCGCCGCCGCTTGCCCGTCGGTCTCGCGTGGTCGGCACGGCTTCAAACAACCAAGCTAATCGGATGATTCTGCCAGCTTGCTGTTGCCAACAGCGGCGTGCGTACCCCCACTCGTGCCCCCGTCCAGCGACCACCGCTCGGCCTACATGTCGTGGGGACGCCGCCACACGCTGACCGCGCCTGGGGAAGGCAAGCACAGTGTTCCGATTCGGGTTCCGCGAAGCAGCAGCTTTCGCTTGCTGTAATAGTGCGGGCCATTTGCAGGTCTTGGAAGCTCGCGTAGGCGCTGGCGGCAACATTTTCGAACCAATTCGAGCTGACATGGACAAACAACGAAGGCAATCCGCATGGCTGGCGCGTTGCGCGCCGATTCCCTTGCGCCTGATCATAGGCTACGGTTTCATGGCGCACGGAATCGCAAAATGGTCGAGAGGATTCGACGCGTTTCCCGCGATCGTTCAAGCCATCGGCATTCCTGCACCGTACCTGATGGGCTGGGCGACGATACTCGTCGAGGTGTTTGGCGGTCTTGCGATCCTGCTTGGCGCGTACGTCGGCCTCGCCGTCGTGCCGATGCTTGCGATCCTTCTGGTGGCGATGTTCACGGTCCATCTGCAATACGGTTTCAGTTCGATCAAGCTCATCGCCGTTACGCCGGCCGGCGCGCAATTCGGACCGCCCGGATATGAAACCGACCTTCTCTACATCGCCTGCATGGTCGCCCTGCTTCTCCTTGGCGCTGGCCCGTGGTCCATAGACGGCTGGCGTCGAAACGTGGCGCGGCAGCGAAATGCCGGCTCGCGGCGGACAACAGACGCCAACGGAGCCGTTGCAAGTATCGTGCGTGCCGTCGCAGGTGCTCGATGATCAAAGTCAGCATTCTGTATCCTGCTCGTGAAGGCACCCGTTTCGATGTCGGTTATTACGTGCAGACCCATATGCCGCTGTCGATTCGGCTACTCGGCGCGCATCCGGGGTTCCGCGGCGTCTCGGTCGAGCGTGGCTTCAGCGGAGCTACCCCGGAGGCTGCTCCGGCGTTCCTTGCGTCGTGCCAGTTCCTGTTCGAGTCGGCCGAGCAATTCATCGAGGCGTTCCTGCCGCACGCAGCGACGCTGCAGCGCGACATGCCGAACTATACGGACATCGAGCCCATGATCCAGTTCAACGAGATTCTCCTTTCGGTCTAGGGCAATGAACCGGACGCCTTTTCGCCGCGCGCACGCGATCGGATTCGAGTTTCTGTTGGAGGGTTACGCCCATGGAACGCCGTGACTTCATCGGTTTGCTCGCTGCCGGCGCAGTGGCTGGCAACGGTCGTTTGCGTGCCGCGCCCGGCCAGTCTGCCGCGCACAAGCCCTACAAGGCGGTCGCGTTCGACGCCTTCCCGATTTTCGATCCCAGACCGGTATTCGAACTCGCCGAGAAGCTGTTTCCCGGCAAGGGCGCCGAGTTGAGCAGCCAGTGGCGCACGCGGCAATTCGAATACCAGTGGTTGCGCACGTTGTCGGGCCGCTTCGCCGACTTCTGGCAAACGACCCAGGACGCACTCGTGTTCGCGGCAAGATTGTCGCACCTCGACCTTACACCCGCGGCCCGCGATCAACTGATGAGCGCGTACCTCGAGCTCAGGCCGTGGCCCGAAGTGCCCGGCGTGCTGCGCACACTGCGCGGCGCGGGCCTGCGCCTGGCATTCCTGTCGAACATGACAAAGAGCATGCTCGATCGTGCAATCGCGAACGGCGGACTCGACGGGATCTTCGAGTGCGTGCTCAGCAGCGACGCGGCGCGCGCGCACAAACCCGATCCGCGCGCCTATCGAATGGCCCAGGAAGCGCTCGAGCTTGCGCGCGACGAGATCGTCTTCGCCGCGTTCGCAGGCTGGGATGCGGTCGGTGCGAAGGCGTTCGGTTATCCGACGTTCTGGGTCAACCGGCTGCACCTTCCACTCGAAGAACTCGGCGTGACTCCCGATGCGGAGGGCGCGGATCTGAACGACCTGCTGAACTTCGTAGCCACCGGCAATGGCTGACTCGGGCGCAGGCCGCCGACGAATCGCCCGCACGACCACGCGCGACGCGGCACTCCCTGCCGACGACGCGCCGGCAACGCCGAATCAAGTTGCCGGGTCGGCGCATCTTCGCATCGCCAGGCCCGTCTCCGATCTGGCGAAAACCACCACGATGTATTGCCGTGGCCTTGGCTTGCGCATCATTGGCAGCTTCGAGAATCACGACGGCTTCGATGGCGTCATGCTGGCATTTTCGTCGTCGAACTACCATTTCGAGTTCACGCACGGCCGAAGTGATGCTGTCGCGCCTTCGCCGACCGTGGAAGACCTGATCGTCCTGTACATTCCGGAGGCCGCCGAGTGGTCCGCCGCATGTGTCAGCATGCTGGATGCCGGATTCAAACGGGTCAGATCGTTCAATCCCTACTGGGAGATCCGTGGCCGCACGTACGTGGACGCAGATGGCTATCGGATCGTGCTGCAGAACGCGGAGCCGGGCTGAGAACAATGCGGGCCTGGCAAACCACGAACGGCCGCTACCGTCCGCTTGGACGAATAGCTAGGCGGCATCGGGTTCCAGACGCTTGGCAAATAAGAGGTCGGTGTGCCCGACAGGGTAATCTTGGATGGATGCCTGCTCCTTCGACATTGCACCGCCCAATCCCACGCCCCGATGTTTTTCGGCAACCAAGAGATAGGACACGGCAACAGCCACTCCAGGTGAATCCGTGAGCGGACCAGCGAGCGGCTGACAGAATAACGAAGTGAGAGCGCCTTTTGTCGCGCAATCCGTGAGCGTGAATGTTGACGATCCGCAACACAGATCCCGAGGAACTGCCTGTGGCGCTGCTGCTATTGGCGGACCCCTCCGAGCAGCGCATCCGTCGCTACTTGATTGGCGCGCACGCGTTCGTCGGCATCAAGAATGCGGTCCCGGTCAGCGTGCTGGTCGCGCGTTGGCGGAACGCCGACGAAGCCGAAATCATGAATGTGGCAGTGGCACCGGAGCATCAGCGCACCGGCATTGGACGCGCCATGATGGAGTTTGCCGCGCAAGACGCCAAAGCGCGCGGCGCGCGCAGCGTTGCGGTGGGCACCGGCAACTCGAGCCTGGGCGAATTGAGGTTCTACCAGCGCCTGGGCTTCCGCATCACCGGCGTGTCGCAGGACTATTTCGCGGACTATGATCCGCCCATCTTCGAGGAAGGCATCCGCTGCCTGGACATGATCCACCTGCGCCGCGAGTTGTGATGGACCGAAAACTTGCGCGACGGCGCTCGGCTCGCCGCACGATGGCATAGGTCATCGCGAAGCTCCACGGCGCAAGATTCTCCGCGCGCGCGTTAGCTCGAACGTTAGCGCCTTGAAAGTATTCGAATACAAAGGCGGTCCGCAGCTTCACTACTTTCCCAAAGCCCTAGGTCCCATGAATCGCAGCCCGTTAGTGCTTCGCTCCGGTGACGCTCCCGAGATTGAGGCGTTCCTCGCCGAGCGTATCTACGAGTTCAACTCGAAGGCGACAGGATACTTTGACGGAGAGTCGTTCTCAGGAATGCAGCGCGACGACTCCGGCGTCATCCGTGCGGGAATCAGCGGCTACACGTGGGGAGGCTGCTGCTACGTCTCGTACCTTTGGGTCGATGAGCCCATACGAGGGCATGGGCTCGGAACCGCACTCCTATCGGCAGCTGAAGAATACGCCAGCCTCAGGCGCTGCGCCGTGGTCTTTGTAGCCACCCACAGTTTCCAGGCCCCAGGCTTCTACGAGCGCATGGGCTACGAGAAACAAACAGTTGTCCGGGATCACCCGGTCGGCTATGCAAGCGCGACCTATGCAAAGCGCCTTCAGCAGAGTGACGCGTAGCCGCCGTTCGAGGCAACATCTCTCACCTCGAGCGTTTGGGGCAACAGGCCTTGAATACATCTTGAAAATCCGGATGCAACCGCTCTAGCCGCCACAGCGCAGCGCAACTGGCGACGCCAGGTGTCACGACAAACGGTTGATTCCACAAAAAGACGACTCCCTTAGCCATCAAGAGCGCAAGGGAGTCGTTACGCTGCGGTCAGGACAGCGTTCGCAAAGCTGCTCAGCGAACGGCGAGGCCGTTCGCAGTCGCTGGCACGTCGGTAAAGGATGGCAGTGCATCGAGCGAACCGTCAGCCTGCACGCGGAACGCCGCCAGCGTGTTCGTGCCTCCCGCCAGTGCGTACAGGAACTGTCCGTTTTGCGTGAATACCAGGTCGCTCGGCTTGCCGCCGGTAATGCCGGTGACGCCGTCGGCATCGATCAGTGAGATGTGTCCGTCGAAGTCGATGCGATAACCCGAGATCGTGCCGCTGCCGGTGTTGGAGATGTAGGCGAATCGTCCATCCGGCGAAATCGCGCTCCAGCAGGCGGAACTTTCGTTGTCGGGCGCCGACGGGGTGACTACGCTGAGAATTCCATCGCTGCCGAGGCGATAGGATGACGTCGCACTGGCGCCAGCGGCGCCGCCGAAGGCCTCGGAGACAAACAATTGGCCGCGTTTGCCGAATGCAAACCCGAACGGCGTCGTGCCGGCCGCATCCTGCACCAGCGGCGCGCCGGCCACGCCGTCGCGATCGACCGGAAACACGGCGATCTGGTTCGTGTTCTTCTCGGTCACGACGAGAAAGTTTCCGTCCGGACTGAACGCGATTTCGGCCGGACCCGTGCCGCTGCCGCCGAGCGATCGGACCGAGCCGGCGATCGTCGCGAGATGGCCTTGCGGATTGAGGCGGAAGCCGGCGATCGAATCGCTGCCGGCGTTGACGACATAGACCAGGCCACCATTGGCAGTGACGCTGATCGGCTGGCTGCCGCCGCTGGAGACGACATCGGTGAGCGTCAGCGAACTCTCGCCGACACCGAACACCGATACCTCGTCGCTGCCCGCGTTCACCGCGAGCAACCAGCGTTCGTCGGGAGTGAGCCTTACCCCACCCTGGTTGCCGAGTCCGCTGCCGGAGCCGCGACCACCGGTGTCGACACTGTTGCCCGGTACGAGCCGGCCGTCAGCCAGCCGGTTGAAGACGAGAATGGAATTGGCTGCGGTGTCGTTCGACGCCGTATAGACCGCGCCGAGCGCTGGACTGCCGGCGGCGTGCGCGGGGGCTGCGCTCGCTGCCAGGGGAGCGGCAGCCATCGCGATTGCGGCGATCGCAAGCGCGAGTGAGTTGTGTCCAATCATGTTGTACCTCTTTGGAATGAAAAAAAGCCGGCGCAAGGAATGCACCTGCACTAGTTCACAACGAAGAGGGGCGTCGAAAAGTTCCCGAGGTATCGGAATGAGACGTCATATCGCGCAAGCGGGGATCCGTCTTGATCTTGTTCGCTTGATTGGAAAGCAAAATGGATTCCCGCTTTCGCGGGAATGACGAAACTCTGTGACTTGTTGCGAATTTCCCTAGACCGCGGGGCCGGCCTTGGCGAACGCGAGCGCGAGCAGGGCTTCACTGTCGATGTCCGAAATCAGCACGCAGATGACTTCGCCCTCGGCCCAGTAAACGGCCGTCAGTGCGCCGCGTCGGTAAACGCGAAATGCAGTTCCATTGTGACTGGTTGTTCGCGGCGCTGGCGGCAGTTCGTCCATACGACCGGTGAACATCTCGCACAGGAGCCGCGATTCGCCTGGACCGAGGTAAGCTGACAGCGCGCTCGACCGACCGTTCAGGCGAGCCACCTCTCCGCCCTGGATCTTGTAACCCATCATGTCGAGGTCGTACACGCGCGGGTGGAAGTCGAGGTGCTCGGAAAAGAAATGTTCCAACTCGGCCGGGTCGCTGCTGCGCATTGCCAGCGGCAACTGCGCGCCCCGGTAGGCAGCGAAGTGCTGCGCTACCGCTGTAGTCCACGGGTCGGACTCTGCCGTCTTGTCGTTGTGCCAGAGCAGAAGCGTCGTCGCAAAGATGGCGGCGACACTGGCCGCCAAAGCCCAACGCCATGCGGCTCGGCTACCCGTGCCCCGCGACCACTGCGAGGATGCGGCGCCGCGATCCTCCTGATCGAGCAGTGCTGAAAGCGCGGCGCTCGACGCCGGCGGCAATTCGTCATGCCCGGTCTGCGGTGCAAGCGTCTGTTTGATGAGTTGCAGGGCTTCCAATTCACGGCGACATCGCCCGCAGTCGTCAAGGTGCGCGCGCGCACGTGCCAGGTTCGCCCCATTCAGTCGATCGTCCGCGAGGTCCTGCAGCAGTTCGCCAAGATGGTTTGTCGGAGTACTCATGTCCGTGCCCCCAGCCGAGCGTAACCGGTTTCCCGGGCGTACGACAGCAAGGCGGCAAACAGCACCTTGCGCGCCCGGGACAGGCGCGATCGCACCGTGCCCACGGCACACCCCATGACGGTGGCTGCTTCCTCGTAGGATAATTCGCCGATGTCGACGAGCGTGACCGCGCTGCGAAACGCTTCGGGCAGCGCGTCGAGCGCGCGCTGCACCCGGGGGTCCATCGCGTCGACTGCAGCGTCCTGCACCGGCGCCACGGGCATGGCGTCCGATCCCCCGAGCCAGTTCTCGTAATCGACTTCGAATGCCGCCATTTGCATGCCGGTAAGTTCGCGCTGCGTCCGCCGATACCCCGTGTTGAACACCGAGTACAGAATAGTAAACAGCCACGCGCGGCAATTCGTTCCCGGCGTGAACTGATCGAACGCACGGTACGCGCGCAGACAAGTATCCTGCACCAGGTCGGCGGCGAGTTGCGGATCACGCGTCAATCGCAAGGCCGTCTTGTGCAATGCCGGCATGAGCGGGAGCGCCGTCGCCTCGAAACGCACTCGCCGGTCCGCGCCGCCGCGCGCCGTTGCATATGTCAAAACCCTACTCCTTAGGCAGGCACAGCGCGATCGCGGCAGCGAAGGCGTCGCCGGCACGATGCGCCGTACCCGGACCGGAAAAGGTGTTGTGCGCTTTCGGGTTGGCGGCGCGTATCTGGTCGGCAGCGGCATGCCTTGCCTGGTACGGTCAGGAGCACCAATGCATGGAGCCCCGTGTCGATGGCCTTCCGCGCAATTTCACCGCCGGCCGAGACGCGGGATAAGGCATCGGCCGATTGGCTTGCCTGCACGGCTCGCGCGAGTCAGACGCGCCCGTGCGCGTGCAATGCGAGCAACGCAGTTGTCGCCACTGTCGAGAGCGGGAGCTTGTCTGGCCAACTGCCGCTCAAGTTGCGCGCGTTTATCGATTTCGTACTGCCTCGACTGGCTGCCTGCTTCTGACGAGCGGAGTTTTTTGGCAGCGACAATCCGACATCGCCTTGACTCTCGGCCATGACCGACTTCGCAGCGTGAGATTCGTTCCGCCGACCCCGATGCCACCGGCGCAGATTCAGGCCCATGGACCAGAATCGTTTCGCGATCGCGGAAAGGCCAAGCTCGTTTTGGCGAGGACCTGTGCCGCTGCGGCCGAGCGACCGGGCCGAACCACCGAGGCTCGCGAAATAGCCGCTAACCGTTCCGTGTAAGGATCCGCGCGTTCGAACGTCGGTGTACGAGCGACTGACAGCCAACAGGGTCTCGATCCAATGAAACTCATACTTTCCTGCATGTCACACCTATTTTTCGGTGTCACATGACCTGGTTTACGCGATGCGCCCCGGTCGATCGGTCCGTGCGAGCCGGCCAGCCTTCTCAGCCGAAATGGTATGGACGTATGCCCGGTCCAGTGTGGCGTCGACTTTCTCCATTCGCTTGCCCGGCCTGCATTTCGCTTGCCGGCGCCACAATACGACACC
>Ga0163162_10003370_pt1 | contig 15289 bp, 15 predicted proteins | sample S55metaG_FD_115310 | JGI IMG/M metagenome (GOLD analysis project Ga0163162, IMG submission 115310) | Switchgrass rhizosphere microbial communities from Kellogg Biological Station, Michigan, USA - S5-5 metaG | ecosystem: Host-associated > Plants > Roots > Rhizosphere > Soil | place: USA...
AGCATCATAATTTCCTTGAAGCCATGAGTTTGCTTTTTGAAGAATGGTGGGGTCTAATTCCTGCATAAGTGGTTGTATATTTTCAATTTGTCTGGTTCAGTTTTGGTTCAAATATGCAATAAATAACCAAAACAGAACGCCTTAAAGTTAAATCATCTTTTTAAATATGCCAGCTCAATATGCAATAAGTTTTAAACTAAAATGTACAACAGGAGCAGTATCCGGCAAACGTTATTTGAACAAGATGCTGCTGTAAAAGTTTTACAAATTTTCACAGTAGTAAATAAACCTGGTTTCGGACGATCAACGTGGTTTATCGTTGCCATTGCTGCCGGAACCAAAATGTGGATGGCAATTCGTATCTGTTAGCCGGCCTGCACAAAACAAGCCGGCATTAACAGACGGATATAAAGGAGTTGGTAAGTGTTTGCAACAATTCAGCCTGTCAATAAACCCCTTATTTTTATTGCGGCTACCCTATTTATCCAATTCGGTGATGATCTTTTTGGCATTATCATTCGTAGGATCAAGCTGTAGCGATTTTTTATAACTCAACAAGGCTAATGACTTGTTACCCTGATTATAATAGGCCTCGCCAAGGCTGTCAAACACATTGCCTGATTTCGGGAACAATTTGGTATTGTATTCAAAAACAGCAACAGCATCGGCCAGTCGTTTTTTATTCATAAGATAATAGCCCGTTTCGTTTAGGGTGTTTTCGTCATCAAAACTGTACTCGCTCCCGCGTTTGCTTTTAAGATCATTGTAGAAACTGATGATCTGGTCACTGCTCATTAAATCAAGTTTGGTGCTAAACTCATCCAAAAACGACCTTTTGACCTGCACATAAGGTTTGTTTTCCAAAATCGCCTCAATCGACTTTTCTATAGAGTAGAGGTTTCCCTGCTTATTATTGGTCATCAGTATAATGGTAACGCCATGCGGCTCCTTGCTTACCAATAAAGCCTGGTAATTTAAAGAGGTGCCATCGTGGATATGGCTGATCATTTTGTCGTTATCCATACTACCACCGCCAAGGCCCGATTGCCTGCCCGGACTTATGCCATTAATGATCTCGCGCGTGGCAACCGGACTTATTAACTTAAACTTGTCTATGGCGTTAGCCCAGGCATAAAAATCATCGAGCGTTACGGCCGTCCAACCGGATATAGGATATACCAATCCATCCGCTTTCCCATTATTATCATATGATTTTGCAACGAGTGCGTCCTGTTCCGTAGGGTCAACAATAGCGGTATTCATACCGGCAGGTTTCAATTCATAATCCTCAACAAATTGCTTAAAGCTAATGCCGGTTATTTTTTCGATAATGCGCCGCTGCAGAAAAACGTTGTTGTTATTATAAGCATATTTTTTACCTGGTTCAAAATCAAGCGAATCAACCTTCATTAAATCGGCCATATTATCGGCATCGCTTTTAACAGTTTTCCATTTCACATCAGGCAAGCCGCTTGTGTATTGCAACAGGTTAATGATCCTGATCTTATCAGCCCAGGCGGGTAGCTGGGGCAGGTATTTGGATAGCTTGTCATCAAGGCTCAATTTGCCTTGCTCCTGTAGCATCATGATGCCAACGGCATTAAATTCTTTAGCTATCGAACCAATATGGAAGCGATATTGATCGGTAAGCTTAATTGTTTTGCCAGCATCGGTATAGCCTATGGCAGCTTTATAAATGATCTTTCCGTGATCTACAACCAGCACACTGCCGTTAAACAAGCCTAATTTGTTGGCTCTTTGTACCAGGGTATCAATATTAGCTGCTTTGGTTTGCTGGGCAAAGGTTTCCCCTGCGACTAAAACAGTAAGCGCTGCTAACAAAAAAACGTGTTTAAAATTCAATTTCATAAGGTGCGGATTGATGGTAAAGAGACTACAACAAACGCATTTATGTTACATATGATATTGATATTAATTACCCCTCCCGCTCATAAAAGGCTGCAAGTATAAAAGCACATGACGCAAGCCCGGTATCTTTTAGGGCATTGGTTATTTTACCGGCGTCAAAATGACTGTTGATAAGCAGAGGAATATGTATGGTTAAAATAAACACCCATATCATACATCCTAATAAAAAACACCCCCACTGGGCATACAAGTTAACGTAAATACTTACAGCAGCAGCTATAAGCGCAACAGCCGTCAGGTATACCCAAAACAGATGGAAAGGAATCCAGCCGGGCACGAGCGTTGCCACGAAATCGGCATACATAAAATGCTGAATACCGAATACAAACATTACTGTAGCATAAATGTAGGTGCTGATCCTGCTTATTATTTGTTTCATTGTTGGTTAGGTTATGGTATATTTAGGTTTATTAATTGCTGATAAAATTAGCCTGCCAGCAAGGCTATAGCAATTCACAGCCTGTACAAGTTGGTACAAGCCCGTACAAATAACATCTGAACTGATTTACCGGCTATTTTTGACCAATGGATATGCCCGCACAAGAACTACTTATTACCGAACTGATAAAACAATACGAGACTTTCACAGGCTGGGGCGACAGCAGCAATTGGAAGAACCAGGATTTTATAAACCTGAGCGAAAAGATAAGGGAGAAAACCGGTGCCTCTATAAGCCACGTTACGCTGAAACGCATCTGGGGTAAGGTTAAATATGACAGCCTGCCCAATACCTACACCATGGATACGCTGGTGCAGTTTTTAGGTTATGAAAACTTCAGGGTATTCAGTATGCAATTTGTTCCCGTAAGCAAATCGGGTGAACAACATCAGCCCAAGCCCAAACCAGTAAAGAAAAGTTTTAGGTCGATGCCTTATGCTTTGGGCATTTTAACGCTGGTAGGTATTTTATTGGTTGTGATCATCGCTTCACGTACCGAGCATCCGAAACCACCTATCGTATCCAAAGATTATACTTTCAGCAGTAAAAAGGTGATCACTTCGGGATTGCCCAACTCGGTGGTATTTGACTTTGATGCCAGCAAATCTCCTTACGATTCGGTCGCTATCCAGCAATCATGGGACAGGCACCTGCGGGTTAACGTTTCTAAAAACGACCGCCAGCATACGTCTATTTATTACTTCCCCGATTTTTATTATGCTAAGCTCATTGTTGGCGGCAAAATTGTGAAACAACATGAACTGCTGGTTGAATCAAACGGTTGGTTGCCGATAGTTGAAAAACAACCGGTACCGGTTTACTATGAAAAGAAGGATGCTATGGCAGATGGTAAGCTTTCCCTCTCGCCCCAAAAGATCAAAGAGCGGAATATTGCCATGCAGCCCACCCCTCCTTATGTGGTTTATGCCAACGTTACAGATTTCGGGGAGATCTACAGCAACGATTTCACTTTTGAAACTTCTGTCAAAAACAATTATAATGAAGGCGCGGCTGCCTGTCGCCTGAGCACTATTTATATTTTGTGTAAAGGTACAGCTATCTGGGTCCCTTTAAGCACTAAAGGCTGCGTATCTGACCTGGATATGTATTTTGCAGGTTACGAGGTATCCGGCAAAAAGCACGATCTTTCTGCTTTCGGGGTTGATTTTGAAAAAGATGTGCCGCTTAAAATAGTATCACATGGCGGCAAGGCCCAAATCTTTATTGATAACAAACCTGTTTACACGGTGGATAAAGGCATCAGTCGTGCTAAAATAATCGGGATTTTATTTCGCTTCCAGGGTACCGGGTCGGTGGATTATGTGCGATTGACAAATGGAAAAGTAAACTATGACGATGAGTTTTGAGGATCTTTATTTACCTCGCGTGGAATAACTGATAACAACTCATTTTTTATGGCCGGAGGGATAACCATCATCGGCTGAGAAACGATCTCGCTATTATTCGGCGAGGGGCAGCTGGCAACTAAAACAAAACAGCCTTTTTCGGCTTCAAATGTTACTGTTATTTTAAGTTGCTTTAAGGCTTCAAGGTCCTGGTAAGCCGTGCGTGTACTGACATGAAAATGCGCCTTCAACAGCTCAATGGACACCACATCCCTGGTTTGCAGTAACACTAATACCCTGAGCAACCTGTCGGCCCTGTTCATAATAGATCACATATTTTCATACAAAGGTGTAACACACTATTGACAACAGTGTGTCAGCAGTAAAAACATGATCTATAAAGCCCGCCAAAGTTAATGATGTGTTTGATAAACCATCAAAACCACTCCCGATGAAAAAACTTTCTGCCGCACCAATTTTAATGGCATGTTATTCTTTAACTTATTAAATAGCGATTTGCCCTTGCCTATGGTTATCGGGTGGACCCAAAACTGATACTCATCAACTAAATTCACCACCACCAGTTTTTTCACTAAGCTGACGCTTCCATAAGTAAGAATATCGCGGCCATGCTGCTTTTTTAAATGCGCTATTTCTCCCCGTAAATTGCCTTTAAGCAATAAAGAATTGTTCCACAAAACAGCATTCATCGTTGAGGAAATAACCACCTTTTGATAGTTGTTCATCATATCGGCATAAGCAATATCCGTACGGGGAAAGCTCATGCTTTTAGCCTGGAAGGGCCAGTAGGCAGCCATGGCCTGGTAGGTATTCCTGCCCAATAAAATAGTATCTGCCCGGCTAAGCAGTTCTGCTGTTGTTTCGGCTATTTCATCAGTCCAGTATGGTGCGTGCCAGTCAAGGCTGTCATCATCTGCTGCCACAAAGCCATCCAGCGTAACATTTAAGGATACTACCAATTTGCGCATGATATAAATGAACAAACCGGGCTTAGCAAGTAAACCCGGGATTGAGTAATTAAATTAATATGATTAAGCCAGTTCGGTATTCCCGGCAAGTTTGGTATTGGTTAAGCCCAGGTCTTTTACCTGCTCATACCTTTTCCATAAGTAGTAAGTAAAAAACATGACAATTAACATTACCACTGGCGGGACAAGCATAGCAGCACCTGCACCAATGGCAAACCATGATAAAAACGCCCCGATAAAGCTGATGGTAAAGCCCGAATATGCCCATTCTTTAACCACCCGGTATTTTGTTTGAGCTATGGCCAGCACACCGGCTATTTTTGCCGAACCCATTATAACCAGCAGGTACATGGGGTAACCAAGTTTAGCTAAAGAATCTTTACCGGCCTGCTGCATGGTGATTCCTCCATAAGCATCGCCAAGCATTGCCAGTAAAAAAAGCGTGGTAAAGATCCAGTACAGGGCTTTAATTGTTTTTGGTTTCATGATGATATTATTTTGTGTGTGTGATTATTGATTTGTTGACGATACAAAGTTATCCCGGAAGCCAAAATCATGTAGTGTGCAAAATGGACATATTAAGGGGTTGATTGCGACTTTGGTATTCGCTACCTTTATTTAAAGATAACCAATTATACTATCGATAAAATGAAACATGTTGCTATCCTGATACCCAATGAAGCGGTTTTGGCCAGTATTGTTGATGCCCGGACTATTTTTACCGGTGCCAACGACTTTTTACAATCTATGGGCAGGCAGCCCGCGTTTGATGTACATATGGTTGGGCTCGCCAGGGAAGTCAAAGTACATGGCGGCATGTTTTCCGTTCATCCCGATGTTTTATTGAGCGAATTACAGAAAAGCGATATCGTGATCATCCCGGCCATAAGTGGCGATCTGGAAACCGCCGTGAAAGTAAACCAGGATTTTGTTCCCTGGATCATAGATCAATATCATAAGGGTGCGGAAATAGCAAGCCTATGTATAGGATCGTTCATACTGGCATCCACCGGATTGTTAAATGGTAAAGAATGCTCAAGCCATTGGATCACTGCTGTTAAATTCAGGAGCATGTTCCCTGAAGTAACGCTGGTTGACGGGCGCATTGTTACCGAACAACAAGGGTTGTATTCAAGCGGGGGCGCTACCTCCTACTGGAGCCTGTTATTGTTGTTGATTGAGAAGTATGCCGGCCGGGAGATAGCCATCATGGCCGCCAAGATCTATGCCCTGGAGATAGACCGGAAAAGCCAATCACCTTTTGCTATGTTCACCGGGCAAAAGAAGCATGAAGACGACCCGATAAAGCAGGCCCAGGAATACATAGAAAATAATGTTACCGAAAAGATCTCGGTTGAAGACCTGTCATCAAAGTATGCTATCGGCCGGAGGCATTTTGAACGCCGGTTTAAAAAAGCTACCAACAATACCCCGGTTGAGTATATCCAGCGTGTAAAAATTGAAGCGGCAAAAAAACAACTGGAAAGTACGCCCAAAAACGTTAACGAGGTAATGTATGATGTTGGGTATACCGACGCCAAAGCATTCCGCACCGTTTTCAAAAAAATCACCGGGATATCCCCCATTGATTACCGTAATAAGTACAACAAGGAAGCCGCGGTAGCATAGTTACGCGTGTCTTAATTCTACACAGTTTTTTACTCCCTTTGAGGTGCATATCAGCACATCAATAACCGCCAAATAAAAATGTCGAAATATCCGTCAATTTTTGATTGGAACAAACTGCGTTACAGTGCTTAAGAGAGCATCTTATTTTCACTGCAAAAACATTACATTCTGTCAATAAAAATTATCCTAACAAATAGCCGGATATTCCGTTTAAAAATTACATTTTTGCCCCAAAATTTTTAAGGATGCAGAGTTACCAGGAATTTCTTGACTTAAGTGTAGGCTTCCCACAGGATGGTTTTGAGATCATAGATGATGAACTATACTTTCAGGACCTAAATTTGATGGAGATGATTGAAACGTATGGTACTCCCCTACGCTTTACTTATCTGCCTATGATATCCAAAAAGATCCAGCAGGCCAAACTGCTGTTTCAACAGGCTATCATCAAAAATAATTATCGCGGCAGCTATAAATACTGCTATTGTACCAAAAGCTCCCATTTCAGGCACATTGTTGAAGAGGCCTTGAAAAACGAGATCCACCTGGAAACGTCTTCGGCATTTGATATGCCAATGATTGATGCCCTGGAGAAAAAAGGCACCGTAACAAAGGATATAACTGTTATATGTAACGGTTTTAAAACCTTCCAATACAAAACATATATCATTGATATGTTGCATGATGGCTTTAAAAACATCATCCCGGTATTGGATAATAAAGAGGAATTTAACCTTTACGATGATGAAATTGAGATGGATACCCCATGTAACCTGGGTATCCGTATAGCTGCTGAGGAGCAGCCTGATTCTCAGTTTTATACTTCGCGTTTAGGTGTGCGTATGGAAGATGTTATTGATTTTTATCATAACAAAATTGAAGATAACCCCAACTTCCAGGTTAAGCTATTGCATTTCTTCATTAACTCGGGTATCTCTGATACGCCATACTACTGGAACGAGCTGGAGAAATACGTGACGCTTTACTGCAAGTTCAAAAAGGTTAACCCGCACCTGGATACGCTTGATATTGGCGGCGGTATGCCATTTAAAGACTCGCTGGTGTTCGATTTTGATTATGAATACATGATCAACGAAATTGTAAGCCGGATCAAAGAGATCTGCGCTGAGCATGACACTATGGAACCGGATATCATTACCGAGTTTGGTAAATATACAGTAGCGGAAGCTTCAGGCATCCTATACAAAGTATTAGGCCGCAAGCAGCAAAACGACCGCGAACGCTGGTTGATGCTTGATGGTTCGTTTATTACCAACCTGCCTGATGTTTGGGCATTGAATCAAAAATACATCCTGTTACCGGTTAACAATTGGGACTCGGAATACGAACGTGTAAACCTTGGCGGTATTACCTGCGACGGGCAGGATTATTACAACCAGGAAGCACACATGAACAGCGTATTTATGCCTAAAACCCGTAAGGTGCAGTATTTAGGCTTCTTTAATACCGGTGCTTACCAGGAAGTACTAAGCGGTTATGGTGGTATCCACCACTGTTTATTGCCATCGCCTAAGCATGTGATCATTCGCCGTAACAGGGACGAAACTTTCAACTTTGAAGTATTTGGCGAGGAGCAAAACAGTAAACAGGTATTAAAAATTCTGGGCTATACTACTTAATCGCTCAGTATAAAAAGATAAACAAAAAAGGTGACCAAAATGGCCACCTTTTTTGTTTGTTAACGGCCTATTGTGCCATCACCAACGCCTGCTCCCTCAACGTTTGGGTCCGGGAGATCGGCCAGGCTGCCATCCTCATGTAAAACCCTAAAGTGCAATTTTTGAGGACCTTTAGTTTCGAGGCAGGGATTCCTTCTAACAGCATTGTTATAGCTGTCGTTACTATGGCTTCCCATTGCCCCTTTAATATTGCCCTGCCCGCGGGCAGGATCATCATTTCTATAATCAATCATGATTATACCCCCCTTCTTTTTAAATTCCTTCAGTGCCGGGCTCATGACCAAGCATACGGCCAGTTGTGCGGCCATGCGGACGGCTCTCAAAATCAGTTTTGGCCGGCCCTACCGAAGGAAACTCCTTTTTATTCGGTGGCGTTACATCAGTTTGCTCACTGAATGAAGTATCTGCGCTCCTGTTAGGCTGGTTAACTTCCGATTGACTATGGGTCCCCACCCTTTCTTTCTCGGGCTTTTCTACCTCGGGTTTTTCGTCATAGTCAACAATATCATCTGCCTCGTCCAAATCATCACCATCACTTTTAAGATCACGGTTTGGATAAGTTTCACCTTCATTTACAGAAAATGAATTGATATTATTTTTAAAATCATTACGGTCATTGTCCTGGTTTTCCCAGTTCTCATTATTGGCATTCATAGGTTTTAATTTTAGTTGTTATTAAATAAACCTACGAAACAATTGTATTGTTTTAATTTTTATCTTTTTAAGAAAATTCAATTCAATAGCAAAACCAGCTATTGCTAACAATAATAGCTGTATATGACAAAGATGTTCAGTATCGTTTATGAAATTTTTTAAGTAATAATCCATACATCCCGAACGAGCGCACTACGCGCCATTTGATGGCGGCAATTTGCGAACAGGAAATACTTTACGTTTATGTATTCAAAACGTTTTTTAAAATTAAAAAGTATGCTGCGGACAAGTTACTTTATAACGATTATTAAGCAGGATGCCTAACACAATTTCATGCGAACCATGGCTTACAGTGTTTAAGGCTGATGTTGTAAAATCGTAAGAATAACCAACATTAATAAGCGAGTTCAGGTTAAACCCTACTAATGCCGCATATGAATCGTTACGACGGTATGAACCACCTATCCAAAACTTGTCCCTGAATGACATTTTCATGTTCACATCAAAAGTTACCGGAACCGGTGCTATAAACTTCAGCAAAGCCGAAGGCATCAGCGTAATATCATCAGATACAAAAAGTTTAACACCACCGGTTACAAAATAATGAGGTACAGTTTTATTTTGCACAGCAGTTGTTGAGGTAGTTACATATAAATTCTGAGGCAGAATTTGCTGTACCGATGCGCCAAAGAAGTAATTAGATGAATATGCCCATACACCTATTCCCAAATCAGGCTTCCATTGTGAACCTGCAATACTATTGATGGTTGGGTCATTTTGATCAACATAGGTGAGTTTACTTTTATCTATAATATTATGGCTTACCCCAGCAGATACTCCGACAGCTAAATTTAATGTTTCGGTGAGCCCAAGGTGGTAAGCATAAGTTGCGTCAATATTGGTTTGCGTTATAGGTCCTGTTTTATCAGATACCACCGTTAAACCTACCCCATGATGCGGCTCTGCGGCCATATAGTTTTGTGTGTATGACCTGCTCGACGGATTTAAACCTCCGCCTGCTGGAAATGCCGTAGCATCGCCCTGTAAAAACCTGTTGCCGATAGGCGCGTTCACCGAAAAATAAGATGTTACAGGTGCGCCGTCAAGCCCTGTCCATTGGCTGCGGTAGCCTAATTTCACATCGGTATAATTTTCAATACCACTTAACGCAGGATTTAAGAGGTAGTTATTGAATACGTATTGCGTGTACTGCGGTCGTTGCTGGGCTTTGGCCAATTGAGTTGTTACAGCAATAACTATTAAAGTATATAAAATTCGCTTCATTTTTATCTGATAATGGTCACATTACCTGCAATAACCTCGCGGCCATTTTTGGGGTCAATAATATAATAATAAGTTCCGGGGGGTAAATATGAACCATTGTATCTCCCATCCCAGGGTACGCTATAACCAATTGACGAATATACCCTTTCTCCGAATCGGTTGTATACGTCAACTTTATTATTTGGATAACTTTCTAAATATTTAACATTCCAAAAGTCATTTACTCCGTCTCCGTTAGGAGTAAACACATTTGGGACTATTAAAAACTTCAAAACCTTCACCGACACAGTAGCCATAGTCTGGCATCCATGTGCCGAAGTAACAACTACCTGGTATGTTATATCCTGTGCCGGGCTTGCCACAGGGTTAGCTACATCATCATGATCAAGTCCTGTTGCAGGTGTCCATTTATAACTTAAGTTATCATCGTTCACTACAGGTTTTAAAATATGCCTGGCACCTTCAAGCATGGTAAAATCCGGTCCTAACGAAACAATAGGCGATGCATCTACTTTAACCTGCTGCACAACGGTATCTGCACAGGCATCCGTAGCTGTGTAGATGTACCTGATATCAAATACGCCCGCACCGGAAATAGCCGGATCAAAAACACCATCTGTACTAACCCCTGTTCCTGAAAACACGCCCGAACCGGCGGGGCCAACAAGATTTGGTACTAACTTCTTAGGCTCCGATTCGATACAAAGAACAGGTGCCTGATCAAAAGTTACTGTAGGTGATGCTTTTAAAGTAAACGGAACCTCTCTAATGTTAAAACATGATGTACCCGAATAAGCTACAGCCTTTAAAGTAATCTGGCGCGATCCTGTTGTAAACAAAGGATATTTATGCCTTAGCTGCATCCCAAAGGCCGGGTGATCATAAACTACTGTAGTTGAGGGATCGTTGCTGTCATAAGTAACCTCAAGCCGGGTGACCTCACCAAAATTAACTGTGGATTGATTTTTAAAAAACACTTCCTGGGCACTGCATAAACCTGCCGGATCCTGAACCAATACTGCAGCTTTTGGGTTGCTCCCGTTAATTGTCAATGATTTTGGGGCCGAGGTAAACGAGCAGCCATATTTTGAAGTAACCTTAAGCGTAACCTCGTAATTGCCGGCCAGAAACTTATGTTTAGGATTTTTCTCATGAGCGATATTAGCGTTCCCCGGAGTTGCATTAGGATCGCCAAAATTCCATTCATAAGTAAAATCAGCTGCTGTTGCATCGGCAATTGTGCTTTGATCGGTAAATTGAGCAAAGTCATCTTCACAAGCATCGGGCAATAAAAAATCAACTACTGGCACAGGATAAATGTTAACATGCACCGGGGTTATATTACTTGCACAACCATTACTATTTGTTACAGTTAATTTAACCAAATAATCTCCCGGCGTATTATACGCGTGGTTAAACGGATTTTTGCTCGTAAGGGTTTCAACCGGTGTACCATCTCCGAAGTCCCATTGCCAGCTAACAATGTCTCCCTCTACAGATGTAGAGTTATCGGTAAACGTAACATCCTGACCAACACAGCCTGGCGACGAATAACTAAACGATGCAACAGGAAGCTGCGATATGTGAATTTTTATTGGATCAGATGCCCCGCCGCACCCATTTTCATTGATAACAGACAATGTGACCAGATAATCACCCGATTGGGCATATTTATGTATGGGATTTTGCACTACATCGGTTATCCCGTCGCCAAAATCCCAATGCCAGGTTTTAATTTGTCGCGTACCGGATGTTGACTGATCTGTAAATTGAACATTGCCACCAAAACAGGTATTGGCAGAACTGAACTTTACAACCGGCGGTATAGAGATATTAAAATCAAACTCAATGTCTTCGTTCGATCCGCATTCATCGGCAATGGGGTTAAATACGGTAGCCACAACACTATAATCGCCGTCGCTATAAACTTCATCTCCCGGATACTCATAAGTATATAGCACCTTTGAGTCCTTTATTATAGAACCTGTTGGCGTTGAGTTATTCATAACAACAGGCGGGCTGCCGTTTTTCAAATCCCAGGTAATTTTATTGGTTTGAAACGGCAGTGTAAGCTGTAACTTATAATGTGTCTCGGCGCAGCCGTTTGCCTGTGTTGAATTATCCGCGGGGTTTAACAAGGCAATAAACTCATTCAGGTTTTTAAGGTTGGTACCGGCAGCGTAACCATATGATTCTGTTTTGCCAAAACCGTAAGCAATGGCATTAAAACCATCTGATGCTTTAATGTTATGTACGCCTGCGCTCACGCTGATTTGCGCATATGAATAGATACTGTTAGGCACTTGCGAAAACTGGGTATAAGGCTGGCCGTCGAGCGAGAAAGTTGGTACTGCGGCAGTTTTAATTATAACATTAATAAAATCATTCTGGATCAGGTAATTATGGGTTGAGTTCAGCGTAACGTGGTCAAGCGTTTGCTCAATCGGCGTTAGATAGATCATTTCAGGATCACCTATATCGCCATTAATAAGCTGGCAGTTTAAGGCTTCACCTTGTGTTACTGCGTATTGCACTACCTGGATCGGTTTATCGGCAGAGATCACATTGGTTGCAGTTGAAGTAAACTCATAATATAAGCCATTAATTAGCCCGCCCTGCGGTGCTGCCCCATTTACAGTAACCTTTGTATCGGGCGAACTAAGTACTATTCTTAAAATATCATAGTTGCGTGTTTTTAAAGGGGCGGTGATATAATTTTTGCCCCAAACCGCTAAAGGATAAACCTGCTGAAATAGGTTATCTGATGACCCTTTATCTCCCTGGCATCCAATACTTATTTTTGAGCTGCCCGAAAAAACAGCTATCTTTTTACAAGCCCCTGTAGCACTCACAATTGAACGGATGCGGGTTCCGGTAAGGTCTGTAGCTGACAATCCCTGGTATACTTCGCCCTTTTTTAAATTGATGGTAAAAGGCTGGTTAGCAGAAATACCGTTTAACAGCGGTTGCGAAGGCGTTATTTCAACAGTGGTATTATCCTCTGTCGCTATCACCGCAAAGGTTGAGTACGAAGGCACCCCCTCAGTAGTTTTTGTACCGTTGTTTGAGTTTGAGATTTGTTTGTAGTTGATGGAGAGATAATCTTTACCAAGGGTATTAACAGGAAGCAAAAGTGTTGCACCGGATACATTTTCTGCAAAAATGTGCGCGTATACTGCAACAGGTTTAAATGAAGTAATGTGAATGCCCTTTAAAAATTGCCCCTGGTTCCCTATAAAAGCTCCAGGAGGAATATCCACGGTTAATATGTCATTCGCCTTAACCTGGTAAGTGCTTGAAAAGCTACCATCCGCAACTTCAACAGTTAAAGCAGTATTTACATCGGCGGTTATATAAAGTTCCATCTGGCTGCCCCTACCCAGCGCGTTAGCGCTGCCGGCAGCGCCATCAATATGATCAATATAGGCTGTGTAAAACTCTGTGCCCTGGTTTGATGAACCCTGGGCATAAGTACAAACAACAAAGCATATGAAAGTAAACGCGAGACTTAAGGCCCGCAAAAAGTTTATCCTGCTCAAAGGTGTTCAGTTGAATTGGGTTTAGTAGTTTTAAACTACCCCTTAAAAGTACAAAAACCTTTAGTTGATACGGTATGATAACTATGTAAAATTAACCACGCTGTTTACTTATCCGCTCAATTTCATAATTGGCCATATTCAGTTTATGAGTAAGCTCAAAATTGCGCTTTCGCAGCTCATAAACTTCAAGGGCATTTTGAATAGTATATTTCAGATCATCATTTTGCCAGGGCTTAGCTATGGTGTTGTAAACTATACTCCTTGCAACGGTATCAGCGCCCGAAAACCCCGTTAATAAGATCCTTACGACATGGGGATTGGTTTCTGCAACCGACTCAAGAAAACTGATACCCGTACTCCCCGGCATCAACTGATTAACGATCACCACGGCTATTTCATTAAGAGCCAGTAAACGGCAACCTTCTGCTATTGTTGGCGCTGTATAAATGGTAAACAAATGCCTGAACTGGCTTTTAAAATCATCAAGCTTACATACCGTATCATCAACATACAGCACACCAGCCTGCGCAACACTTTGGTTCATTAAAATTGGCTTACAAAGGGCAACCGCCTCTTTTGTTCTTTAAATTTAAGCTGATAATTCAAAAAAAAAAATAACCATGCGCTAAAAAAACTTATCAGGGTTGGGTACCAGGTTCAGGAACTTTTCAAAGTTCTCCTCGTAATGCGATTGATCGAGCTTGTAATAAAATGCTCCTTTTTTTGATGAAAGTTTATCCTTTTCAGGAAGCTTTACAAGCAGCCCTGTTGAAAGTAATTTACGGCTAAAATTCCGGTCGTCAAACTTGGTTTGATAAACGCCTTCATAAAGGGCCTGCAATTGTGGGATGGTAAACTTTTCGGGCAATAGCTGGAATAATATTGGGTGAAGCGCAGCTTTATAGCGCAGTTGTCTTTTAGCCAGGCGCACCATTTCATTGTGGTCAAATATCAGGTCAGGCATTTCATCAAGTAAAAACCATTCAGGATGATATTCTTCACTTAATTGTGCCTCATATTTATGGATATCGATAAGTGCGAAATAAGCTACGGAAAGCGTTCTTTCTACCGGGTCACGTTCGGGCTTACCGAACACCTGGAATTGCTCCATGTATACGTTCCTGAGCCCGGTACGCAATTCAAGCACGCGGTTAGCTGCATCCTCCGGCGATTCGGTAGGCTTTATAAAACCGCCAATCAGGCTCCATTTGTTTTTTTCGGGCTCAAGGCCACGCTGAACAAGCAATAACTTAATATTTGCGCCGTCAAATCCAAATATGATACAATCTGTTGCTACTAAAATGCGCGATTCGCCGCTGTACTTATGCATAACTTAGGTTAAGTTTATATGCAATGGTAAAAATAATTTAGCAATTATTTAGTGTTAATCGGACAACTATTTTATAAGCCTGTGTTTTATCAGCAAAAAATTTAAAACGATTTATCAAATCAGGATCAAAAACAAGGTAAAACCCTAATAACCGCTTATCATATAAAAGATCAGCTAACCCTTTTCCCCTGCAACAACAGATCCATTGCATCATCAAATGATCCTGCCCTGATCACCTCACCAGAGTTTACAAAGAAGATCTCATCAGCATTTTCAATCGTATTTAACCGGTGCGCTATGATCACTCTTGTGGTACTTTTTGGCAGGTTATCCAAAATATCGCTCAACAGTTTTTCGGTAATGGTGTCAATGTTGGCTGTGGCCTCATCCAATATCAAAATTTCCGGGTTACGCAAAACGGCCCGCATAAAGGCAATCAACTGCTTCTGC
>Ga0163162_10003374_pt1 | contig 15280 bp, 16 predicted proteins | sample S55metaG_FD_115310 | JGI IMG/M metagenome (GOLD analysis project Ga0163162, IMG submission 115310) | Switchgrass rhizosphere microbial communities from Kellogg Biological Station, Michigan, USA - S5-5 metaG | ecosystem: Host-associated > Plants > Roots > Rhizosphere > Soil | place: USA...
CCACATGAACCTGTACCAAAAACGCCAGGGCGGTGAGCTTTACCTCAAAATGATCTCCGAAGTTAAAATGCGCTTTATTTTCAGCGTCAAGGTCGATATTCAGGAGGAGAGCACTTTTAACAATGGCAAGCTGATAAATTCGCTGGTGTGCCGTCATGTTAATGGTTCAGAAAAATGCAATCGGCAAACCAAAGCTGTTGCCACAGGCTACCAAACCATTGCCGAGGGTAAATGCGGCCGGGTTGATCAAAAACAAATTGCCGCCAACCTCATGCTGCTGTACTGCCGCGAACCCGACGACCAGGCGCAGGTGTACTCTGATAATTTTCAGCAGTTTTTACAGGTTAAACAGGTGAGCCCGCATGTATACCGCATCGATCTGCCCGATGGTAATTACAATTTCTACAGCTATACCAACGGTGTGTGCAGCAAGGTTGACATTCACCATTCGCTGTACACTATCCAGATCCAGCTGGCCTGATTTATTTTTAACATTTGGGCTCTATGAATTTAACGGCTAAACAAGCTATCTTTAGCGCTAACATCTACCCCCTAAAAGTGGAATATAGCGATAGCACGGCCATTGGTTTAATTAAGCAGGGAAGCCAAAAGGCTTTTGAGCGGCTTTTTAAAGATCACTTTAAAAGTCTGCACGCCTACGCCTACACTTTTTTAAAGGATGATGAAATGGCCGAAGAGGTAGTACAAAACGTATTTTGCCGCATTTGGGAAAAACGCGATCAGCTTAAAACCGACGGTAGTATCAAGGCCTATCTGTACCGATCCGTACATAATGAAAGTTTGAATTATTTAAAGCACCAGAAGGTACGCGCCAATTTCGGCGTTTATTATGCTGACGAATTGGAGCAGAACAGCAGCAGTGAACTGGCCTCCAAAAAACTACTCACTGCCGAGCTGCAAAAGCACATTGAAAAAGCCCTGAGCGAACTGCCCGAGCAGTGCCGGATCATTTTCCAGCTGAGCAGGTTTGAGCAGCTTAAATACCAGCAAATTGCCGATCATATGGGTCTGTCGATCAAAACGATTGAAAACCAGATGGGCAAGGCGCTGCGGGTAATGCGCCAGAAACTGGCCGAGTTTTTACCTATAATTTTATTGTTATTTATTAATTGGTTTGTATGAGCTATACCGGTATGCCCATAGATGATGATTTGCTGGTGAAATACCTGGTTGGCGAAGCTACGCCTGCTGAGGTGGAAGCTATACAGAACTGGATTGCCGCTTCGCCTGCTAACAGGCAGGAATATGATAATTTTAAGCTGATCTGGGATGAGAGTCAGCATATAGCCTCTACCAAAAACCTGGACGAGGATGCAGCATATCTGCGCCTGCAAAAAAGGCTGAATAATACTGCTCCGGTCGTAACTCCATCAGCGCAGGTCCGCAAAATGAAAACAAGCTGGTGGATAGGTATCGCGGCATCGCTATTGTTAGTTTGTACCGTGGCCTGGTTAACTATAAATCACTATTACGATAATAAGGCTATCGCTTTTGTTAAGATAGACAGCGAAGCACAAGCCCGAGTGCAAACCCTGCCCGATGGTTCGGTAGTTACGCTAAACAGTCATAGCACCCTTATTTATCCAGAAAAGTTTACCGGTAAGATTCGCCCGGTTACTATGCTGGGCGAAGCTTTCTTCAAAGTTACGCCCGATAAAACAAAACCTTTTATAATTAAGGTGAACGGTGTAACGGTTAGGGTAGTTGGCACGTCATTCAATGTGAAGAGCCGCAACGACAAAACACAGGTAATTGTGGAAACGGGAATTGTTAACGTGAGCGAGAAAACTAAAAACGTAAACCTCAGCCCCGGTGAAAAAGTACTGGTAACTAAAAAGGATGGATTGCTTGCCAAGGAGAGCATTAAAGGACGTTTATATAACTACTATGCAACCCATGAACTGGTTTGCGACGAGACTCCGTTGCATGAGCTGGTAAGCTCGCTGAATGAGGTATATGGAGCGCATATTATTATAGGCAATAAGGCCATTGCTAACCTGCCTATTACCACGGTGTTTAAAGATCAGTCGTTAGATCAGGTATTGCTGGTGATCTCGGAAACGTTTAAGATTAAAGTGGAGCGAGGAAAAAAGGGGATTGTGTTGAAGTAGGGAGTTGCCAAAATATTGAGCCAATAAGTTTTGTCATTCTGAGCGATAGCGAAGAATCTTCTTCGGTATGCAGAACGGCTATACAGGGCGAAGAAGATGCTTCGTTCCTCAGCATGACAAAGCTTTTTAATTTGCCATGAGTTAGTAATTGTTTACTACGAGATTGCCACGCTTCGCTCGCAATGACATAATTTAATATACACGTTAGATATTTATGTTGTATAAACTACATCGTTACCTAAACTATACCATTGCCTTGCTGTTTCTCACAGCTTTAACCGCCCGTGCCGATTCCATTCTTTCTAAAAGCATATCGGTACACGTAACCGAAATGCGCTTGGGCACAGTGCTTAAAACCATCGAGCAAAAAGGGAACTTCTATTTTTCATACAACAGCAACATTGTAAAAACCGACAGCCTGGTTACCATCAATGCGGATAACTGGACGATAAAGGAAGTGCTCGACCATATGCTCAGCTACCGCTTTGAATACCGCGAATCGAAGAATTTTATTATCCTGAGATATGCACCGCTTCAACTTACTATAGTCACCGACAAAGCTGCAACCGAAGGAGATAGCTACAATATCAGCGGTACCATAACCGATGAGCAAACCGGTCATAAGCTGCCCAATGCCAGCGTATACTCGCACGAGCAACTGCAATCGGTACTAACCGACAAGGAAGGGCATTTTGATATCACCCTCCGCAATGAAGGACAGCCGATCACGCTCACCATCAGCCGGGAATTTTATAAGGATACTACCGTCACTTTCCTGGCGGATGTTACCGTAAGGAGCACCGACACCACACTGAAAAAAAAGAGCCTGCTGGGTTACATCCTTAGTGACGATTATTCGGGCGTTGAAAATACTTCGCTCGGTCGGTTATTCCTATCTACCAAACAACAGATCCAAGCCGCCAACCTTGGCGGGTTGATCGCTCAGGCTCCATTTCAGGCCTCGGCCATACCGGGCGTAAGCACCCATGGCAATTTCAGCGGACAGGTAGTAAACGTAGTTTCCCTCAATGCCGTCGGTGGTTATAATGCCGGGGTTGACGGTTTTGAAATGGGGATCATCTTCAATTTAGATAAAGGAGACGTTGGCGCGGTGCAGATAGCCGGGATCTTCAATGTTGTCGGCGGCTCGGTAAACGGGATTCAACTTGGAGGGTTGTACAATAATGTACTGGGTAACGTACGGGGCATTCAGCTGGCCTTACTGCACAATAGCGTAAAGCAAAACATGAATGGGTTACAATTATCGGCATTATATAACCACACCCGCGGATCGGTGCGGGGGATTCAATTGGGGGCGATAGGCAATATCGCCGGTAAAAATTCCGACGCTTTACAACTGGGTGGGATCGGGAACATTGCCCAGCAAAAGTTTGGCGGGCTGCAGGTTGCGGGACTGTTCAATTATGCCAAGCATCTTACCGGTGTTCAACTGGCACTGATAAATATTGCTGATACCTCGTCGGGCTTCAGCATTGGGTTGTTGAATATCATCAACAGCGGCTATCATAAGCTGGCTATCTCCACCAACGAAACGCAGAACATCAACCTCGCCTTTAAAAACGGCAACAGCAACCTGTATACCATTTGGCAGGGCGGTATGCGGGTTGATGGTAATAGCAAACTATATTCTTTTGGATTAGGTTTTGGGCGGGAGTTTGGATTAGGACGGTATTTGGCCATCAACACCGAAATCGGGTCAAGCTACCTGTACCAGGGAACCTGGTTAAAAACCAATCAGCTTAATAAATTCAACCTTGATCTCACTTATAAAGTAAGCCGCAAGTTTTCCATTTTCGCAGGGCCATCTTTAAATTTCCTCTATTCAGATCAGCGAACGCCTGTTGATGGTTATGCTTACGTGCGGGATCTGCACCATTCGTTTATTCATGATAATCGTAACTGGAGTGGATGGGTTGGATGGAGTTTTGGCGTTAATTTGTTTTAAAACGCCTTAGTGGTAATTAACTTACATCGTCGCCCTCTTGGCCGGGCGAGGGCCAGTTACTTTTGTCTTGACACAAAAGTAACCAAAAAGTCAAGTCAGCAGATAGGCTTCTCTGCCGCACAGGCCTTTGCCCTGCAAAGCGCACAGAACCACGGGCTGCAATTATTTTGCCCTGCCTTCACTGGCTCCCACTTCTGCAAAAACTTGCTATGCCCCTGCAGCCGCACCGCCCACCATTGTTCTGCCCACTTTAGCCCGAAGCTTACCTGCTGACGGGGAGAGAAAAGAAGCAAGACAGTTAAAGTCAGGAAACAAGACAGCAAGAGTCAAGAAACAAGACAACAAGAGTCGAGAAACCTCATAAAGTAAAGATTCAATGAGGAGCTTCGGTTGTTATAATACCCCAAAACAAAAGCGCGCCTGGGAGTATGGCCTGCGGGGGGAAGCATTTTTTTGTCTTGATGTTTGGTTACTTTGCATCTAAGGTAAAGTAACTGGCCCTCGCCCGGCCAAGAGGGCGACGATGTAAGTCCGTTACAACTAAGGCTCCTTATAAACACTAAAAAACAAAACCCCAGCCATTACAGCCAGGGTTTCTATTTGCAAAATCACTTAAAAAATGTTTATTGAGCCGGGAACGCGCTGCTGAAGTGCGAACCATCGGGGTAGATACCGGCAATGATAATGTTGCCTTGTATCGGTTTTACAATTGCCTTGTCAATATCATCAATACTACTGATTGGTAATTTGTTGATGCTGGTGATCACTACACCTTCGGGTATTTCGGCAGCGTCAAATAAACCGCCTTCACGTACCTGGGTTACCAGTACCCCTGCATTAACATGCAGTTTTGCTTTTTCGGCAGGGGTTAAAGCGTGGAAGCTTGCACCCAGTTTGTTAAACAACTCTTCGGCCGATTTTGATGTTGCTGCTGTACGGTTTGTAGCAGGTGCTGCATCGCCTTTGAGCGTTACCGCGAAATCTTTATCCTTGCCATCACGCTGTACAGTAATATTGATCTTATCGCCAGGCTGTAAACGGCCTACACGTTCCTGCAGATCAGATGATTCATAAACCGGCTGGCCTTCAACCTTAACAATGATATCGCCTTTGCGTAAACCAGCCTGCTCGGCGCCACCGCCCGGTACCAGGTCGTTCACGTATAAACCGTTAGTGGTTGTTACGTCAAGTTTCTGGGCATTATCAGGGTTAAGTTCGGTGAAGGTAACGCCCACAAAGCCTCGTTTTACAGTACCGAATTTCTTGATATCGTTCAATACCTTTTTAGCCAGGTTAACCGGGATGGCAAAGCCATAACCTTCATATGAGCCGGTGTGTGAAGCGATAGCAGCATTAATACCGATCAGCTCGCCACGGGTGTTAACCAATGCGCCACCGCTGTTACCAGGGTTAATGGCCGCATCTGTTTGAATGAACGACTCAATAGCCTTGTTCAATTTAGGGGCAGTTTGCTGACGGGTACGGCCAAACGGATTTTCGTCCGAATTATCTTCGCTGCCAATGATACCAATGTTGCGGCCTTTAGCGCTGATGATACCCGCTGTTACGGTTGATGTTAGGTTAAAAGGGTTACCTACAGCTAAAACCCATTCGCCAACTTTAGCTTCGTCGCTATTGCCTAATTTAACAATAGGAAGGTTGGTAGCGCTAACTTTGATCAGGGCAAGGTCGGTACTTGGGTCGGTGCCGATAACTTTGGCGCTGTAAGTATGGTGATCATTGGTGGCAACGGTAATTTTATCGGCCTTTTCAACTACGTGGTTGTTGGTCACGATATAGCCATCAGGCGAAATGATAACGCCCGAACCAGATGCCATTTGCGGCCCCTGCGGACGTGAACGCTGACCGAACATATCGCCAAACATTTGCTCGAGCTGATCCTGACCACCACCGCCACTGGCTTTGTTGCTATAAGTAGTGCGGATGTAAACCACCGCAGGTGTAGCTACAGCAGCAGCCTGGGTAAAATCCAGGTCGCCGGTTGATGAAACCGGGGTTGACGGATTACTTGTAAAATATACTTTTTGTTTGTCCTCAAAGCTCATGTTGTCTGAGTACTTATTTTCGATAACCTTGTATACGCCCAAGGCCATCGCCCCTCCAACAAAAGCGGTCAATAGTGTTAAACCTATCTTTTTCATTTATTATTTGCCTTTCTTATTATTAAGTTTACAGATCAAATTTAATACCATATAGACGAGATAATCAATGATAAGTTATCCCGTTTTTTGTTAAAATTTGTTAAATGCATAAACACCGGTCATTTTAATTGTTAGCACGGATTTTGTGAAGGTTAAAAGATTGATATTAAAGGGATAGTATTGTGAAGTTACATTTTTATAAGTACCAGGGCGCAGGAAATGATTTTATTTTGATTGATAACCGTGATAATAGCGTTGATCATCATAATCCTAAGCTGATTTCGGGCCTGTGCGACAGGCGTTTCGGTATCGGGGGCGATGGCCTCATGCTGCTGCAAAATAAAGAAGGGTACGATTTTGAGATGGTTTATTATAATGCCGACGGCCAGCCGAGCAGCATGTGCGGCAATGGCGGTCGCTGTATTGTGTCCTTTGCTAAATTTTTAGGCGTTATTGAATCCGAAACTGAATTTTTGGCCGTAGATGGTCCGCATTATGCCAAAATTTCAGACGAGGGTGATTGGGTAAGCCTGCAAATGATCAACGTAAACGAAGTTAGTACCGACGCCGATGCCTATGTACTCAATACCGGCTCGCCGCACTATGTAAAACTGGTTGATGGCCTTGGGCAGCGCAATGTTTACCAGGAAGGCCATGCCATCCGCAACAATGCAACGTACCGTAAGAATGGTATCAATGTGAATTTTGTTGAACCGATGGATGAAGGCTACTTCGTACGCACCTTTGAGCGTGGGGTAGAGGATGAAACCTTTGCCTGTGGTACAGGCGTTACAGCCGTTGCATTAGCCATGGCACAGCATAAACAACAAACCGGGCATATCACTACCCCGATAAAAGTATTAGGCGGCAACCTCAATATCCGCTTTGATTACGATGGCAAAGCTTTTACAGATATCTTTTTAGAAGGCCCAGCTGTGAAGGTTTTTGAAGGCGAGGTTGTGATTTAAAGAGAGAAGCAAGAAATCAAGATTCAGGAAGCAGGAAGACAAGAATATAAAACTATGTCATTGAGGCACGAAGCAACCGCACGGAGGCAGAGCCGCTCTGTATAGCATGCGGTTGCCACGCTGCGCTCGCAATGACATCCAAAGAGAAGTGGGCGCTTAATGCACCGGTTTTAACAAACTAAAAAACGTCCCATCCATTATAACACTGCCGATAGCGTCAAAGACGTTTTTCCTGGAGGCTTCCTCCTTCATGTCTTCGGCATAAAAAATATGGTCAACACCTAATGTTTTCAGGAAGGGATCAACTTTAGAATGCCACTTGTTTTTGTAACAGCAGATCTTAATGCTTTTATAGGAGGGGTTTGTGCTTAAACGACGGAGAATTTTTTCGATATCATTGACAAGATGATCGTAATCAAGGATAAGTAAGTTGGGTTTGATATCGTGTATTGCCGGAAAGATAGCCGCCGTGATTGAAATATGTTTAAAGACCTTGTTATTGGGCAATACATCAAGGCCAACTATATGGGGAGCAACCAACAGTACAACTTTAGACCGTACACGGATCATGACTAATTAATTAGGGTGCTTAAAATTAGTTGTTAAATTTCTACTTGTCAAGCATTTATTAAATAATTTAATAAGAACTCTACCCTTTTAATTAAATTTTCATTTGTCAATCCCTTTTATCATTTAGATTTTTATATTTTTAATACTAAATTAACCTTTTAGGTAGTTTTTGTGTTTTTTGCATCTGTTTTTTACCGCTTTTTAAGTAGTTAACGGGTGTGCAACTAAACACTATTTCAATTTTTCATTGTTTTTATGCCGTTCTGCATCACGGATACTTTTCTTATCCATATTTTTTACCAGCGCTTCGGTGAGGTCGATACCGGTTTGATTAGCCAGGCATATCAACACAAAAAGTACGTCGGCCATTTCATCGGCAAGGTTAACTTCCATGTCCGATTTTTTGAACGATTGCTCGCCGTACTGCCTTGCCATAATGCGGGCTACCTCACCAACCTCTTCCATTAAAATGGCGGTGTTGGTGAGCTCATTAAAATACCTGATGCCCATTGTTTTTATCCAGTTATCTACAAGTTGCTGTGCCTCGCTGATCTCCATAAAATAGTTTTGTGTAAGAATTGAATGCGCACGAATTTCACGAATTCGATCTGTTTTACTAAATCTTTTATTGAAAAATTTTTACACGAATGCTTTGCAAGCCCCCGACAATTAATCGAATTACACGAATTTGAAACAACTTAAGATTCGTGTAATTCGATTAATACGTAAAAATTAGTGTGGAAATTTTTAGTTTATCGTTTTTCAATCTGGATGTTGCAATAAAATGAAAATACCTTGTAAGGTTTCGCATTCCTATCCGACCAACCGGGAAATAACTAAAAAACGAAACATGAAAATCAGATCAATTATTTCAGGCGTCCTTATCGCCATTTTTACTGTCGCCGGTCTTGCGGCTAACGTACAGGCTAAAACATTAGTTCCTTCGCATAATACTGTTGCGCTTAGCGATACAGGTAAAATGAAAAAGGACAAGATGAGTAAAGACAAAATGAGCCATGATAAAATGGCCTCAGACAAAATGGGTGCTGACAAGATGAGCCACAATAAAATGTCAAAAGACAAGATGGGCTCAGGTAAAATGAGTCACGATAAAATGTCAAAAGGTAAAATGGGCAAGGATACTACAGGTAAAATGTAGCCTTGTTTTTGTTTTATGATTGTTTAAAAGGAGCTCCTACAGCTCCTTTTTTGTTTCTAATGGACCCTGCCTTTTTCATCCTGGTTGCCGGTGTCTTGTTTTTCTGTTTTGCTTTGGCTGTTGCCGAAGCGGTAGCTGATCCCGAGCAGGGCATACCGGTTGATCTGGAAGTTGGTGTACTTTTGCCTTATCCCATTAACGGTAGTAGTAACTGCCGATGCGCTGCTCCTGAAAACATCGTTCATCACAAATGAAACATCTACCTTCTTTTTAAGTACGGACGCTTTAAAGCCAAGATCAAGCTTGTAATAAGCATCGCTACGACCGATATGATCTATCTCCGGAAACTGGTACCAGAAATTTACCGCGCCCGAAAAGCTTTTATCGGCATTAAAGTAAATGTTATTGTTGGTTGCGATATAAGCGCCGAAACCGCTGATGTTTTTTACCGCGCTTATGGCCGATTTGGCATCGGTATGGTAAAAGGTGAACTGGTTATTATTATCAAGCCAGCTTAGCAATTGCATCGAGTAATTTTCGGAAATGCCAGTCCGGTAGGTTTTGATGAAATTAAGCGGAGTGGTATAAACCAGGTTGGTATCAGGCCGGGCAATGGTAACGCTGTTAAACCCATTGTTGGTAACATTCAAAAATATGGCCGAAGTAAGCCTGTTTTTGTACGTGTGCGAAATCTCAAAATTGGTATTGTATTCGGGCTGAAGGTAGGGGTTACCTTCGCCGTAGCTGTAGGCTGTGAACAGGCTTTTGAAAGGGTTAAGGTTCCAGAAAGTTGGCCGGTTTACCCGCCTGCCAAAATTTAGTGAAAGACTATGGTCAACACCCGCCTGGTAACTAACCGTTGCCGAAGGGAACAGCCGGGTATAATTATTAATAGTAGTTTGATTAAGTGTGTGCGAAAAACCTTTTGTTTCAGTACGCTCAACGCGTAAGCCTGCCTGGTATTTCCATTTGCCGTCCTCGCGGTTGATGCTGCCGTAAACCGATTGGGTGTTTTCGGTATAAGTAAACTCATTACTCAGGTTCGGGTCATATTTTAACGAATCATTGGCGGCTCTTTTAAAATAAAAAGCGTTGCTGTAATTATTGATGAAGCTGAGTTTGCCACCAAATGCAAAACGGGCGTATCTGGTAGGCAATAAGGCATCGGCCTTAAAAGTATAAATGTTGATATCCTGTTTATTGGTATCATGATAACGATTACGGCTGGCCGTATTCAGCGAGCCATCTGCGAGGTAGGTATTGCTTTCAAAGTCCGATCTGTCGGTTCGGTAGTAATTAAAATAATCGGCATTGAGTACCAGTTTTGCACCCGCGGTATCCAGGTTGATGGTGCTGTGCAGGTTAACCGCGTTGCTGATGGCTACCGGGTGGTAGGTGGCATAGGTTCTTAACGTTGAATCAATAGCACCGTTAGCATTGTTGATGATCGGGTTATTCACATGGTCAGATCCATCATAGGTATTTTTACCACCCTGGTAGTTTACCCCGGCAGTTACTTTTGGGCTAAACCTATAATCGGCACCGGCAATAAAGTTTAAGTTGTGATAACGATAATTACCCGTATCGGTTTGCAGCCAGGTTTGCTTGGGGTAGTAGATGTCGGTTTCAAAGCCTTCCAGCTCATGGTCATGATCAACGTTTACACTGGCGTAGGCTGATAGTTTGGCCGTGTTATAGTTGAGATCGCCGCTTGCATTCAGCCACCAGTAATTGCTGGTTCCGTAAACCGAGGCCGGGCTATGCAGCCATTGTTTATCATTAATTTGTACACTGCCCGAATAGCCTTGCTTTTTGCTATGTTTTAGGTTGATATTGATGAGTCCGGCGTTTCCCTCTGCATCATATGCTGCACCTGGATTTTTAATGAGTTCGATAGTACCTACCTGGCTTGCCGAAAGCGACCGCAGGTAACGAAGCAGATCGGTGCCGGCCAGTTGAACCAATCTTTCATTTACCATCACTTTAACGCTGCCCTTGCCAACAATGCCCAGGTCATTATCACCAACTTTTACGCCCGGCACCCGGCCAATCACGGTGAGCGCGTCCGCACCGGCCGATGTTGCACTGGTTGAAACATTGTAAATTAGTTTATCGCTTTTGTTTTCAACAGTAGCCTTGCTGGCTGTTACGGTTACCTCATTCAGTTGTGTGGTATTATCGGTAAGGGTGATAGATAAACTGGTATCACGTTGAAGATTTAGCTTAAGCTCGGTTTTCTGATAACCGGTGTAAGTAATGATCAGGCTGTAATTGCCTTTGTCAACATCGGTAAAACTAAATATGCCGAGCGAGTCGGTTTGTACAACCCTGGTTTGTTCGGAGTTTTGCTGTTGGAGATTAACAACCGCCAGTGGCGCGGGGCTTTTGGAAACGCCGGTTACTTTACCGGTAACTTTTACCTGGGCAAACAGGCTGCTATAAATTAAACTGAAAAACAGAGCGCTGTAAATATGTTTCAAACCAGGAGCAGGTTGGGGTTTATAATGTTTGTAAAATAAATAAAAAACCGCCGCTAATTGTTTAGCGGCGGTTCTATTTTATTTTCGGATGTGGCTCCGGAGGCTGGCCTGGTATTAGATTTCGCTTTTTACGTGTTCCAATCCCCCGTTTTCGGTAACGTAATATTCAGAACGCAAATGCGCGTCCGGGTTAATGTTACTGCCTCTCTTTTTACTTTTTTGTGGGCCCGACACTACCAATATAATGGCTGCCAGGAAGAGGGTTATCTCTATCAAACTCACTAACATGGGGAGATGTTTTTATGTTCTTCATGATGTTGATTGATTTGGTGATTGTTCTTTATTTAATTTAGTTTGATTGTAAAATAAGAAAATAAAACGTCATGTTATTAACCCAGGTGAAAATTGCTGTGGTTTTTTGTGCCGATATTTGGAATAATTACGCTTTGTTAACAGTATGGAATCAAAACAGGAAGTATTGAACGAACTGCTTGGCAAATTTGCCGACCTGTCGGGCAATGATATCAACATCAGTATGCCTTACTGGCGAACCCGCAAAATTGTGAAAGGCGATTTCTTTAACATGCAAAACATTGTATGTACCGATCTGGCGCTGATCAACAAAGGATTGTTCAGGATTTACTACGTACACCCCGTAACGCAGGAAGAAAAGAATATCTACTTTTTTTCGGAGCGTCAATTCCTGGTATCGTTCCGGAGCTTTATAAACCAGTACCCTTGCGCCTATTTTATCCAGGCGATGGAAGATGCCGAGATCATCTCCATTAACTACAACGATCTCCAGTACCTTTATACCACACCAACCGGCTGGCAACGTTTCGGTCGCCTCATTGCCGAACTGTTTTTTAACCATTCGCAAGCCCGTGCCGAAGAATTTCAGTTCAATACTGCCGAAGAGCGGTATCTAAAAATGGTAGCGCAGCATCCCAACATCGTAAACCGCATTCCGGCTTATCATATTTCATCCTACCTGGGGATCAAAAATCCATCGCTCACCCGTATCAAGAAGCGTTTGTCACAACCAAAGCCCTAAAAACGAAACTCAGCTGACAAATGACCCTTCCGGTTTTCACCTAAGTGAAAATTGCTGCCGCGTTTTGTGCTCACCTTTGCTTCATCAAACAAAACGAAAAAAAAATTGAAAGTCATGTCAGCAAATAAAACATTGATCATAGAAACTTCAGCTGCGGCTAACACAGCCAGCAAGTTGCGCAAACTCTATTTTATAAGGGTAGCATTTTCGGTTACCTGGGTAATATTGGTATCCTTGTTGGCTAAAACATCGTTTACAGCCGCAACCATATTGCTTGTGATCTATCCGCTATGGGATGTTGTAGGTACATTCCTCGATATCCGAGCCAACCAGGGCAATGGCACATCGGTTACCCCGCAGTATGTTAACGTGGCCATTAGCATTATCACCACATTGGCCGTAGCTTTTGCCATAGGTAAAGGTGTTCCATCGGCGCTGATTGTATTTGGGGCCTGGGCTTTATTAACAGGTTTAATTCAATTAGTCCTTGGCCTGAAAAGGCGCAAAGAATTTGGCGGCCAATGGCCAATGATCTTAAGCGGGGGGCAGTCCATGCTTGCTGGTGTATCATTTATCGCCATGGCCCATTCGCCCAATATGAGTATCGTGAATTTGGCGGGCTATTCAGCCTTTGGTGCCTTTTATTATTTATTGGCTGCTATCAGGCTGGGCAAAAGCGCAAAGCAGACTTTACAGGTTTAAAATATTAGATAAGGATTGAGTGTGATTGACGAGCCTTTGGTTGGTAAACCAAGGGCTTTTTTTATAACAATGTCATTGCGAGCGCAGCGCGGCAATCTCGTCGAACGCAGAGCGGATTTGCAAAGTATTTATGCATGGCTACGGGATTGCCACGTCACCCCAACACTCATTCCCTTGCTGTTCCTCGCAATGACATGGTTACTTAAACGCCCCCTTAAACTTCAAAAACACAATCCCTTCATTCACCAACTGAGCATCGGCTTTAACCTGCCCCTCAATGGCGTTCATTTTTATCTCCAGCCCAACCTGCCCATGTTGATTAGGATTTATAAACGATAAAAACTTAATATTATCAGCCTTAACAAGCTGTAGTTTTTTATCCAGATGATCTTCAAGAACCTCTTTAATCATCTGCATCATACAAACCCCGGGCACAACCGGATTGCCCGGAAAATGCCCTTTGAAAATATCATGTGCGGGGTTAAGGGCGATGTTGGTTTTAAGTAAGGCATCATTAACCACAGGCGGAGTGAAAATGAAAAAAGTATCCTTGAGCATTATCGTTTGAGGCGTTTAAGGCCGATGTTAAATTTAAAGTTTTTATGACTGATACCGATGGTATCGGAGATGCCATCATGGATCCCGCCCATAATAGCCTGTACCACTGGTTTACGATCCGAGGAGCGCTCCATGCGGATCAACTCTGTTCCTGCTTTATTGGTGATATAGTAATTTGCGCCCTTTTCCTGCGGAAAAACATAATACAGGTAATTATCATCTTTGCGCATATAACCGGTTGAAGGGTTTTGTTTGCGCATCATCACCAGTTCAAAATCTTTTTGCAGGGTAACGATCACCGGGCGCTTATCCATTTGCTTAATAATGTAATACACCTTGAAGCCGCCATCGGGCTTAAACTCAAAATCAAAGAACTTGAACCCCATCTCGTTGCTGAACACCATACGTACGCTTTTATCGGGCAGGGTTTTAATAAGCAGCAGACCGCTTAAATGATGACCGCCTATCACATCAACCTCGGTTTTGTAAAGTACATTGGTAAAATCAGGGGCAAATTTTTTGATACTGCGCAGGTCACCCTCTGCCGGTTTCAGATTTTTATAAACCGATGAGCAGCTTGCCAGGATCAGCAGGCAGCTACTTAATAGCAAAAAGCGCATCCGGGATATTGGCATTGATCTCTTTATTGGTGAAACGCAGGGTTGTGCTATCGCCCGAACCTTCCAGCATTTCAATGGTGTTTACGGAATAGTCTTTTTTATCCACAGTAATTTCAATGGTTTTGAAAAACTCGCTCAGCTGCTTATTAACCGGCGAAAGCGAAACCAGGTAAGTACCTTTGTTTTCATATACTGCCGACTTGAAATCACCGCTGTTGAGTGCCGTTCCCTGGATACAGTCCACCACAATTTTGTTGATCTGCTTGAATACTTTGTTGGATCGGGTGGAGACCTTGTTTTCCTTTTGGCCGTCTTTGATGTACACATTATCCTTATTCAGGATCATGAGGTAGCTAAAGGGCTGAGTATATTCCATCCGGAGCATATTGGTTTTCCGGTACCAGAATTTTCCTTTGGATGTGATCTTTTCCGATAGCATGCTCAGGCTTTTTTCCTGGGTGAAATCACTTTTAATGCTGTTCGTTTTTTCGGCAACTTCGGCAAACTGCTGTTTAAATTTGGTGAGATCTGTTAGTTGGGTGTAGCCGGCGTGTTGGGCATGTGCGGTGATGGTGAAACAAAGGAAAGCAACGAAAAATATCATCATTTTAAAAAGAACTGGCTTGCGCGATTCCCCTCTTGAGAGGGGTGGAGGGGTGTGTTTCTGCTTTGATAAGCCGCTTGAAGAAACACACCCCTGCCAATGCACATTGCCTTTGCGCCCCCTCTCAAGAGGGGAGCTTTTTATATATTCTTCAACAAAAATCACTTTACGCATAAGCCTGCAAATTTAGCATTTTATCCAGCCGCACTATCTCGTACCCCTGTGCTTTGGCCTCTTCAATAAACAAGGGTAAAACCGAAATTGTTGCGGCTCCCGTATCATGAAACAAGAAAATAGCGCCGGGG
>Ga0163162_10003375_pt1 | contig 15278 bp, 10 predicted proteins | sample S55metaG_FD_115310 | JGI IMG/M metagenome (GOLD analysis project Ga0163162, IMG submission 115310) | Switchgrass rhizosphere microbial communities from Kellogg Biological Station, Michigan, USA - S5-5 metaG | ecosystem: Host-associated > Plants > Roots > Rhizosphere > Soil | place: USA...
AGGTATAAAAACCTTGACGACATATTAATGTGCCGCTACCGTTTTAGGTAATCTGATTTATAATTTAAGCAAAGTAGATATTTCTTATTCTTAAATAAAATATCAAAACAAAGCTAAAGGACGGCTCTGGGTTGTTTCAGAATTTATTGCGCTAGGTTTGAGACTAGAATTCTATAATAAAACTATCTGTACTGGCATAAATATGCCGTTTGTACAATCGTTTTTACTTTAAACGACAAATTTGCATTAACTTCGAATTTGCCGCCTGCTTTAAAACTTTGCCATTCTGTAGCTTCAGGAAGTAAGGTTTCCAATTCGCCCTCTATAACATGCATAATTTCTTTTTGAGCCGTACCAAAGGTGTATTCTCCCGGATTGATGATACCAACTGTCGATTTTCCTTCAGTGGTTTCATAGCCTAACGATTTAACGTTGCCATCAAAATATTGGTTTTCAGTAATCATATGCTAATTTATAAAGTTTTAGTTAAAACAGCTTTTTGCTTATCTGCCTGATAAATCTTTTTGTAAAAATCTACATATTCACCATATTTTTCTGGTGGATATTTTTTGTTATTCATGGTTTGCGTACGGCTATAAATAATCATATTATCCTTAACACTAAATTTCGCTGTGTACGTTCCAAATTCAGAACTAATCGTGATATCTTTTGGAATAAATTCCACCTGGTATCCTTTTGGCAAGATGTAATTAATTTCATCATCATCGTTATAACCGAATGGAACCGCGAAATATGTTTTTCTTCCTTCTACTTTAAGCGGAACGCTCTCGCGACGGTTAATCTGGTTAACCACTAAAAACAGTTTATCTCCACCTTTGGTTAACAATGGATTGGTTTTAAAAATAATTTCTTCAGTAAGCACCGGTACCATTTTGTCTGGCTGCGCATACTTATAACTAATCAGCTCTGCTACCGGAATAGAACTGTCTTCAATTATTTTTTTCCGGAGATCAACAGGTTCCATCAACGTCATCGAAAAATTTTCTTCAAACTGTGCGTTACCATAAGTGGCGCTAACTTCTGAACTGGCCGTACCATCTTCCGCTAGAGTGATTTTAGTTTTTCTGATCTGATAATTTTCTTTGGCATGGTAAACCGGGGTATGCACTAGTTTTCCTCCGTCTTCAGTTACCATTAGCACATTCCGGTCAGAATTGCCATAGCCTATAAATCCCATTGGATTATACTGACTGGTACATTCTAAAAAGGTGGTATCTTTAGCAAGGGGAACGCATAAAATCATGTGGTTAGCCTGTCCCAAACTTGAGTAGTTGGGATTTAAACTAGGCATATCGTTTCCAATCATAATTAAATTTGAGGCAATTCCTGCTTCATTTAGCAAAGCTTTCATATAGTTGGAAAGCGCTTTACAATCTCCGTAATTTACCTGTGCAACCTTTTCGGCCAAAATCGGCCTAAAACCACCAATCCCTAATTGAACGCTAACATAACGGGTGTTTTGTTGCAGGTGGTTATATAAGATTTTGATCTTTTCTTTTGGTGTTTTAGCATCCTTAATCAAGTTTTGCACCATCAATTTGGTTGCTTCAGGAAGTTTGTTTCCTCCCTGATTTAAATTGAAGATCCACGAACCGAAATTTTTCCAGTTATCAAAATTTCCAGTAGAACCATCGTATTCAAACTGATTAGGGGAAGCTTTAACCCATGCAGAGATGTTATCAAACCCTATACTTAAAGGTTCATTAGCAATCGCCGCAACATTTGTACTTTTCCATTTATACTGTAATTTCTCGCCATTAGTTACCGAGTCGGTTTGTAAATTCGAACTCGTAATGTACCTCATTTTGTAGTCTTTTGCCTTTTGAATCGTGTAAGCAGATTTTTCTACAGCTATACCAAAACCTTTCAGGTCACGCCATGAAGGAAAAGAAAGCAATCCTTTATAGTCCTGACTGTAGCTATATTCTACAGTGTACGGATAGGTTAAACTTACAAATTTTAAGAGCTTAAGTCTGTTGTCTTCGAAGATCGAAAAGTCCGAAATAAGGCTTTGGTCTTTAATATCTGAACTTTTATAGTCTTTTACTTTTTTCCCCGATGCATCGTAAAGCGCAGCCTTAATGTTGTAGATGTTGCTAAACTTATCGTAAACTTCTTCCATTTCACCATATGGTTCACCGGCTTTATTCAAAATGGTTATTGCTACTTTATAATCCATTTTTGCAGCACCTAGCCCCTTAATATCAAAAAAAGATTCTTCATTTCTGATTACAGCTACAGCATCCTTTTTAAGGTTTTCGGGAATTTTTGCTACATCGTAATCTATCTGGGCAAATGTGGTATTAATAACCGCAATAGCGAACACCAAACTTAAATAATACTTCATTATACTTTCTTTTTAAATACGATTTGTTCGGCTTGTTTTTCTACGATAGCTTTAAATAACGCTTGCAAATCGAAATACTCTTCTGGCGTATAAAATGATTTATTTACGTTGATGTTACTTCTTACGAGTAGTGTTTTACCATCTGTTATATAATTAATGGTGAAAGTGCCATTATCTTCAGGAAGTTTAAAGATTCCTCCTTTAGGAAGTTTGTCAATCTCGTAATCGTCTGGAAAGTTTACGGTGATGCGGTAGCTTTCTTTAAATGGATAGGCAAAATCAACTGGGAATTTACGCTGCTCCAATTTGAATAAATTCTCTTTTGTCCTTTCAAAAAGGAGCGGCGTGAAGTATACCAGATTACCGGCTTCTTCTACATTATCTTCTATAACCACGTCCATGCTTTCACTCAATAGTTCATCAAGGTTATCCAGGTTATCTATTTTGTATGCAGAAACCTCCAAACCCGTTTTATCTTTTTTAAAGCTCTTTATAAATTCGGTTTCGTTATTTGTGGTCCTGTATTTATTGCGCAGGTTTAAAGCGGCATAACCCTTGGCATATTGATTGATTTTTCCAGTAAGTTTATGTTCTTTATCCAGCACCAAATTGTACACAAAAATCTTTTCACTCGGAACTTTGGGCTCTGTAGAGAGCCATTTACCATCGTTGTTTTTTAAATCCATGTAAAAGCCATTGTGGCTCAGGTTTTCGTAATCCAACATTCCGGCAGGTAAATCTTTATCTGTAGCATCAAGATAATAAAGTTCATTTCCAATCTGTGTAACAGCAATTACATTATTAAATGCAGAGATTAATGGATAACCAGGGTGTGTGCCGTTTTCCCTTGTGCTGATCAGTACTGGATAGGCTTCGATTTTGGCTTCTTTCAATAAACTCAATAAAGCAAGGTTGATATCTCCTGATGAACCGGTTTTCTTTTCGAAAAGAGTTTTAGGGTTGGTTCCGTCAGCGTATTTCGAATAATGCTTATCCCATTTTACGCTGTTTTTAACATAATTAAAAATAAGTTTAACGACTGCCAATGTATCTTTTTCTCCTTTTAAAATGCCAGGAAGTACTGATTTTGCATAACTGTTTTTATTGATATAGGCACCAAAGTTTTCATCCTGTGCCAGTTCATTGATGATTTTAGACCAAGAGCCATTATAGTCATGGTAAACATCACCGGGGAAATTGGTTGCCCTCAGCTCAAATTCGATCTTTGGATTATAATCATCCATCGTGGTAACATAAGGCTCATCTTTTAGTGCAGGGATGTTTGCTACGCAATATTTATCGTACACCGCATTTGAGCTTACCCCAGCTAGGTAAGATGCATTCACATTTTGATGAAGTGGGTGATCTACCTGGTAATAGCCGCTCATATTGGTTTTGTAATTAAAGTATTCAGGTATCCTCACATTATACTCCGACCAAAGCGTTGGAACACTCGACTGGAATTTCCAGCCGCGAAGGGTAAAAATAAAATCAGATTTAATCCTATACTTAAATTCGATGATCGATCCTTCTTTTACATTTGGAAGGGCAAACTTTTTGATCACATAGTTTTTATTAAACTCCTCGGTAAATTTGGCGTCTTTGTTTAGTTTGCTGGTTACCATTTTACCATCAACCATGTTATAGGTTGCTGCATCCATGTAGTTAAGATCTTCTTTTGCCGAACCACTGCTTTTATAAAGTTCTACCTTAAAATTGGCGAGGTCATAACCATTCTTGTTCAGGATTTTGTAGCGGATATGCCTTTCAAAAACATAAATAAAACCGCTTGATGAAGGGCTGATTTCGAAATAACATTCGCCTACATCGAATAATTTAACAGCAGATGCTGAAGAATCTTGTCCCGTGGCTTTTACTTCGAATTCTGTTGGTGCAATTTTGCCAAACTTGAATTCTCTTTTTACAGGTGGAATATTTTGGGCATAAAGGGGGCTAACTCCAATGCATAGCATTAAAGTCAGAAATCTGAGCGCATTTTTCTGCATGTATAAAATTAGTTTTTTGGTTACTACAAGTATAAAAAACATTCCACAAATTATTTTAAAATAATTTGCGGTTAATACGTGTGTATTTACGCAGTACGGGCATGAAGTAAAGGGGAATATAAAGGTTTTAAATTATTATAGATTGAATAATTGTCAGGCAAGCTCAATATTTAAGCATTTTTAAATTTATACTTTTATTTTCTTTCAAATTTCGTATCTTTGCCTGGCAAATAATAAATCCTAATTTATTTGCTATGCAACTCGATTCCACAAAGTTTATTGCCACAGGTTTAACGTATGATGATGTACTATTGGTACCCGCATATTCCGAAATCCTGCCCCGTGAAGTAAATACAACCACTTTTTTAACCAAAAAAATCAAGCTCAATGTTCCATTGATTTCTGCTGCAATGGATACCGTAACCGAAGCCGAACTGGCCATTGCCATCGCGCAAAATGGTGGTATTGGTATGTTACATAAAAACATGACGATAGACAGACAGGCTGCAGAAGTTCGTAAGGTTAAGCGTTCAGAAAGTGGTATGATCAAGGATCCGGTAACCTTGTTGGAAACAGCTGTAGTTGCTGATGCTTTCAAGATTATGAAAGAGCATAAAATTGGGGGTATTCCGGTGGTAAGCAGCGATAATAAACTGGTTGGTATTATTACTAACAGGGATTTACGTTTTCAAAAAGATATGAAGAGGCCAATTTCTGAGGTAATGACTAAAGATAATTTAATCATTGCACCAGAAGGAACTACTTTGGTTCAGGCAGAAGAGATTCTTCAGAACCATAAAATTGAGAAACTTCCTGTTGTGAGTAAGGATGGTTACTTAAGTGGCTTAATTACCTTTAAAGATATTTCGAAGGTTAAAAATTATCCTTTAGCCTGTAAAGATGAACATGGCCGTTTAAGGGTAGGTGCTGCGGTAGGGGTAACTGCTGATACTTTACAACGCGTTGATGCTTTAGTTCATGCTGGTGTTGATGTAATTACCATTGATACTGCCCATGGTCATACTAAAGGTGTAGTAGATAAATTAAAAGAAGTTAAAGCAAAATATCCTGACTTACAGGTTATTGTTGGTAATATTGCTACTGGTGCCGCTGCGAAATTTTTAGCAGATGCTGGTGCTGATGCTGTTAAAGTAGGTATTGGTCCGGGTTCTATCTGTACCACCAGAATTATTGCTGGTGTTGGTGTTCCTCAGTTATATGCGGTTTACGAATGTGCCAAAGCATTAAAAGGTACAGGCGTACCTGTTATTGCTGATGGTGGAATTAAACACACAGGTGATATTGCTAAAGCAATTGCCTCGGGAGCCAGTACGGTAATGGCAGGTTCTTTATTTGCTGGAGTTGAAGAATCGCCGGGTGAAACCATTATTTACGAAGGACGTAAATTTAAATCTTACCGTGGAATGGGGTCGATCGAAGCAATGGAACAAGGTTCTAAAGACCGTTATTTCCAGGATGTGGAAGATGATATTAAAAAACTGGTTCCGGAAGGTATTGTTGGCCGGGTACCATTTAAAGGTACCTTGGCAGAGGTAATGTACCAATATATTGGCGGTTTGCGTGCAAGTATGGGCTATTGTGGAGCAGCCAATATTGAAGCATTGCAGGAAGCGCAATTTGTACAGATCACCGCTGCAGGTATGCGCGAAAGTCATCCACACGATATTACGATAACTAAAGAAGCGCCTAACTACACGAGATAAGGTAGAAGGGGTTAAGGCAGAAGTTATAAGGTTCAAGGCCTGGCCTTTCTTAAATAATTAAAAAACGGGGCGTCGGTTTTACGATAGCCCCGTTTTTTTTCAACCATCGTCCTCATTACAAAGGGAGACTATTTAACAAACAAATTAGAGCTTAGGTGTGCTAAGGTGCCTTAGATGGTCAATATTTTTTGTGAAATGGTGGGTTCGGTGCCAATTACAGCCGATAGTCCTGCTATCCATCCAATTCCTCGCTCCGGGCTTTCCGTTCTATCAGGTTTAGATTACCGGAGTTGGTGCTGCCTGGTTTAGGTTGCCCTCGCCTCGGTTGGTGTCGCCACGAACTGAAATTAAATTACAAATCGATGTAAGTAATATAAAAATCACAAAATAAAATTTGGCAAATAATATTTTTTAATATATTTGTCTACTAAATCTATAGGAATTATATAATAATTTTAATAATGCGACGAAAACTGTTTTCTTATTACTGTTTAAACATGTTAAAAGGTAATCACTGGCTTTTGAACGAGTTATTAATTAATAGCATTTAAATAAACTATCAATATAACCATGAACAAAACTTTACTTTTTCTCTTTTCATTTTTACTTTGGGCAGGATTTACTTTTGCCCAAAGCCCGGTAACCGGTGTTATTAAAACAACCAACGGCACAACAATCCCGAATGCAACCATAAAGGTAAGGGGAACCAACCAGGCTGTAGTAGCCGATGAAAATGGTGTCTTTAGCATTAATGTTAAACAAGAAACTCCATTTTACTTGCAGGTAAGCTCTGTAGGTTATAAACCACAGGATTTTCAGATACTAAAACTTCAGGATACGCCAATAGAACTGGTTTTGGTAGAAAATGCATTGCTCGATGAAATTGTAGTAACCTCCAGAAGGCGTTCTGAAGTTTTACAGGATGTACCGATTCCAATTACGGTTATTGGTGGGCGTTCAGCAGAAAATGCAGGTGCTTTTAATGTAAACCGTTTAAAAGAGTTGGTGCCTTCGGTACAGTTATATGCTTCTAATGCCAGAAATACCACTTTAAATATCAGGGGTTTGGGTTCTACTTTTGGTTTAACCAATGATGGTATCGATCCTGGAGTGGGTTTTTATGTTGATGGCGTTTATCACGCCCGTCCGGCAGCTACCTCTACCGACTTTCTTGATATTGATCAGATCGAAATTTTGCGCGGTCCGCAAGGTACCTTATTTGGTAAAAATACTACTGCAGGTGCCTTTAACATCACTACAAGCAAGCCAACTTTAACACCTAGTGCAAAAATAGAATTGAGCGCAGGGAATTATAATTTTATTCAGGCCAAAACATCAGTTTCTGGAGCACTTGCAAAAGATCTTGCTGCAAAAATCTCCATTTCGGGTACGCAGCGCGATGGTACCATCTGGAATACCAGAGAAGAGCGTAAGTATAGTGGACAAAATAACCTGGGCTTTAAAAGTCAGTTATATTACACCCCTTCAGAAAAATTACAGGTATTGTTAAGCGGTGATGTCAGCATTCAGCATCCGGCAGGTTATCCGTTGGTAATTGCCGGTGTTACCACAACCGAGAGAAGTGCATACCGCCAGTACGCTAAAATTGTTTCTGATCTTGGCTATCAACAACCTAAAATAGATCCTTTCTCAAGAGAAATCAATACCAATACCCCTTGGAGACACAACCAGTCAATAGGAGGAATCTCATTAAATGTAGATTACAAAATCGGAAATGGAACGCTTACATCAACTACGGCCTGGAGATTCTGGAATTGGGATCCAACAAATGACCGTGATTTCTCAGAACTGGCGGCGTTAACCAAATCGCAGGGTACCTCACGTCATGATCAATACTCGCAGGAAGTTAGGTATGCAGGAAATATTACCGAAAAATTAAGTGGGGTAGTGGGTGTTTATTTCCTGGGTCAGAATTTAAAAGGTTTAGCGCAAACAGAAGAAGTAGGTAAAGATCAATGGCGTTTTGTGCAGACCAGCAATACCGGCAACCAGGCCTTATATGCTACTCCAGGTTTATTGGATGGTTTCGGTATTAAAACCAACTCTACCATTAAATCGTTAAGTGCAGCTGTTTTTGCCCAGGTTGATTGGGAAGTTTTGAAAAACCTGCACGCATTACCAGGTTTAAGGTATACCTATGATAAAAAAGATGTGGATTATGACCGGGTAACCTATGGCGGTTTGCAAACTACTGATGCGACATTGTTAGCACTTAAAGCAGCTGTATATGCAAATCAGCAGTTCAACACAAAGGTAGATAACAACAATTTATCGGGTAACTTTACCTTATCCTACCGTCCAACCCATAACTTAAATGTTTATGGAACCTTTTCTACTGCTTACAAACCGGTGGGTGTTAACGTAGGTGGTTTGCCAACTACCTCAACGGGAGCAGCCGATTTATCAGTTGCTGTTGTTAAGCCTGAATATGTTCAACATTATGAGTTAGGTGCTAAAACGAAGCCAGTTAAAGGAGCCATTGTAAACATCAGTTTGTTTAACACAGATATTAAAGATTACCAGACCAATGTGCAATCGCCACAGCTCGGTGTAAACAGGGGTTATTTGGCCAACGCCGAAAAAGTAAGGGTAAAAGGATTGGAAATAGACGGTACTTATCAGTTGGAGCGGTTTTTAACTTTAAATGCAGCCTTAGCCTATCTTGATGGTAAATATGTGAAATTCACCAATGCACCGCTTCCATTAGAAGAAACGGGGCATACCGAATTGATCAATGGCGTGGCTACCCAGGTGGCATTTAAAGATGCTTCTGGAGGTAGGTTACCTGGTATTTCTAAATGGAATATTTCTGGCGGTTCAGAATTCAGTACGCCCGGTAACCTGGCAACGAGGGAGGGACGCTATTTTATCGCAGGTGATGCCAGTTACCGTTCAGAATATTCATCAAATCCTACACCATCAAGCGTATTGATTGTTAAAGGTTATGCTTTATTTAATGCCAGGTTAGGATTCAAATCAGATAAGTTCTCCTTATTTGTTTGGAGCAGAAATATTGCTAACAAGAATTACTATGAGCAATTACAGGCTGCAGCAGGTAACGCTGGTTTATATGCAGGTGTATTGGGCGATCCAAGAACTTATGGGGCTACCATCCGTTATGCATTCTAATCACATCTAATTTAATTTTCTCTTTTATATTTGGTTAAAGGAGTGGTGTAATGCCGCTCCTTTTTATGGAAACAAAAACGTTTAATATTTTAGGTGTTAAGATGTTTTGAAAAGCAAAGACAGGGTTCCATATTAAAGTCAGTCCTGCTTTCCGTTTCAAGTCCTCGCTGCGCTGTGGGCTTTCTCTGCAATCAGGTTTATATAGCAAAACTGCTGGGTCTCAGGTAAAAAAATCGACAACCACTTGTACACTTCATGCTGCCAAAAGCATTGTGCAGAATAAAAATTTATAGAAAGCCGATAAAATCTTAACTTCGGTAAATTTTTAATTCAATGAATAAGCTTAAATCGGTTTGTGTATACTGCGGCTCAAACTTTAATGGTGATGCAAAGCTACGTGATGCGATAAAACAATTGGCAGAAACACTTGTAAAACAGCAGGTCAGATTGGTATATGGAGGCGGAAGCGTAGGTGTGATGGGTTTGCTCGCTAACGATGTGCTGGAGTTGGGTGGTTTGGTTACAGGTGTAATTCCGCAGTTTTTAATGGATAAAGAGGTTGGTCATCAAGGTTTGACAGAAATGATTGTTACCGAAAATATGCACCAGCGGAAACAGAAAATGGCCGATTTGAGCGATGGTTTTGTGATCTTACCTGGCGGCTTTGGTACATTGGAAGAATTTTTCGAAGTATTAACCTGGCTGCAGCTCGGTCTGCACAATAAACCAATCGGTGTATTAAATGTTAGTGGTTTTTACGATCCTTTATTCGCCCAAATGGATATGATGGTGCAAAGTAAATTTTTGAAACCGGCCAATCGCGATTTAGTATTTAATGAAGCAAGTGCCGAAACTTTAATTAATAGGATGGATGATTTTTCTGCCGTTCCAGATGAGGTTTGGTTTAGAGATCGGAACCTAAGTTAACTTTGGTATAGCGAGTTGCTCATGGTTAATAGTTTAATGGCTCATAGGTGATAGTCAATAGTTTGATATATTAAATATGAAATATAAGACCATGAACCATCAACCCAAGGCTAAAACGAATACAATTTCAACATATAATCAATAACCCGCCATCCGCAAAACGCCCGGCGCTTTAAAAATATATTAAAAATGCAAATTATTACCTCGCACGCAGAATTTGAACAACACTTAGGCAAAGAATTAGGTGTTTCTTCGTGGCATACCATTACGCAAGAACAGATTAACAAATTTGCCGATGCCACATTAGATCATCAATGGATTCATGTTGATGAGGAAAGAGCCCAAAATGAAGGCCCTTTTAAGGCAACTATAGCGCACGGTTATTTAACGCTTTCATTAATCCCGTATCTTTGGAAAGAAATTGTTGATATCCAAAACCTAAAAATGGAGATCAATTACGGGATAGAAAGTTTACGATTTGCACAAGCCGTAACGGTAAATAGTAAGGTAAGGTTAAAAGCAAAGCTGGCTTCTATTATTAATCTCCGTGGCGTAACCAAAGTTAATATGGCTATCGAAATGGAAATTGAAGATCAGAAAAAGCCTGCATTTAGCGGAGAAGTGGTTTTCTTGTATCATTTTGTAAATTAATTACTTAGAATGTAGCGTATTGTTTATATTTAGAGTTAAATAAGAAAATAGATTCGCTCATGATCAAAAATAATAAATTCTTAAGTTTTATTTTAATTAGCCTGTTTATCCTGTCTTGCCAAATAAAGAAGGATCAGCATTTGGCAGTTGATTCATTTTTACCGATGCAGATTGGTAATTTATGGTATATGAATGCGCAGTCCTATACCGAAATTCAAGATACAGTTCGGATTAATAAGCAGCTTTATTATAAGTTTTATTCTTTGGTAGGTGGCGATGCAAGTAGTACCGTTTATTTAAGGATAGACGAACATCATAAATTGATTGAGGGTTATCCCGATAGCCCTTTCAAAACATACACCAGAGCTGATTTCTCTGCAAAGAAGGGCGATAAGTTTTTCACCACGGGCGAAAAAGATGAAAATGATAACGAAGTGACTGTGGTAGAAAAATCAGATCATGAAATCACTTTTTCGTTTGATCCTATTTACCATCCAAATTTAAAAGGTCATCCCACGCTGGTAAAATATATAAAAGGTAAAGGCTGGGCAGAAAAATACCAAAAAATAAAGATCGATGGAGTGGTTTATCAAAATTAAATGATTTACTACAGAGATCACGGAGTTTTACGCAGAGGGGCACCGAGTCATAATCGTTTTATTCTTAGTGTCTCTTTATAGCAATCTCTGTAGTTAAAACTTAGCGTTTAAAATTACGCATACACAGCTCTGTGCGCTCTGCGCCTTTTTTCGCGATTTCTGTGGTTTAAAAACATAGTGCTATTGTTTTTCTCACTTGTGGTTAAAACCTGGCGTTTAAGATTACACTGCAAAGCGCTATGTTCTCGGCGTCTTTTCTCATTCTATAGTAAAAACTTAGCGTTTAAATTATGCATATACACCTCTGTGGTCTCTGTGCCTTTTCTTAGTGCACTCTGTGGTAAGTCATAATAATATTGTTTTCTCTTCGCGATCTTTGCTTTTAAAAAACTTAGCATCCTTCGCGGTTAAACCAGTTGGTAGACCAGAAACCATTTTGGTCAATACTGTTTTTCTAAAATTAAATTTAAATTGCCTCCATGAATATCGAATTCAATAAAAACGAGGATGTAAATAAACAGTTGGTTTACGAACTTAAAACCAGACTCAAAAAAATATACCTGGGTGGTGGCGAAAAAAATGCTGCAAAACAAAAGGAAAAAGGTAAACTACTGGCGCGTGAGCGGATTGAATATTTAATTGATAAAGGTTCTAACTTTTTAGAAGTTGGCGCCTTTACCGCCGATGGCATGTACGCCGAGCAAGGCGGATGCCCTTCGGCTGGGGTGGTTTGTGGTATTGGTTATGTGAGTGGCCGGCAATGTATGATTGTGGCTAACGATGCAACTGTAAAAGCAGGTGCATGGTTCCCCATGACAGCCAAAAAGAACCTTCGTGCGCAAGAAATTGCCATGGAAAACCGGTTGCCGGTTATTTACCTGGTTGACAGTGCTGGTGTTTATCTGCCCATGCAAGATGAAATTTTCCCGGATAAAGAACATTTTGGTAGAATGTTCCGCAACAATGCGATCATGTCTTCAGAAGGGATTGTACAGATTTCTGCCATTATGGGGGCTTGTGTTGCAGGAGGTGCTTATTTACCCATTATGAGTGATGAAGCCATGATTGTAGATAAAACGGGTTCTGTGTTTTTAGCGGGGTCTTATCTGGTTAAATCTGCAATAGGAGAGGAAGTAGATAATGAAACTTTAGGGGGAGCAACTACGCATTGCGAAATTTCGGGCGTTACAGATTATAAACATCCTAACGATCAGGCCTGTTTAGATAGCATTAAAAACATCATGAGTATGTTGGGCGCTCCTCAAAATGCAGGTTTTGATCGGATTAAGCCTCTTAAACCAAAAGAAAAAGAAGAGGAACTATATGGCATTTTCCCTGAAAACAGAGATAAACCTTATGAAATGATGGATGTCATTAACCGGTTGGTTGATGGATCCGAATTCGAAGAATATAAAAAAGGTTACGGACAGAGTATTGTTTGTGGTTTAGGTCGTATTGATGGCTGGGCCGTAGGCATTGTGGCCAATCAACGTAAAGTGGTGAAATCGAAAAAAGGGGAGATGCAGTTTGGCGGGGTAATTTATTCAGATAGCGCCGATAAGGCAAGCCGTTTTATTATGAATTGCAACCAGAAAAAAATTCCTCTGGTTTTTCTGCAGGATGTAACGGGTTTTATGGTGGGTAGCCGTTCTGAACATGGGGGTATCATTAAAGATGGAGCCAAAATGGTGAATGCCGTTGCCAATTCTGTAGTACCTAAATTTACGATCGTATTGGGTAATTCTTATGGTGCCGGTAATTATGCCATGTGCGGTAAAGCTTATGATCCTAGATTGATCTATGCCTGGCCTACAGCAAAAATTGCAGTGATGGGTGGCTCGCAGGCGGCTAAAACCCTTTTACAAATTCAGGAGGCATCTTTAAAAGCTAAGGGTGAGGTAATTACCCCTGAAAAGCAGGCTGAGCTATTGAAAGAAATTACCGATAAATATGATAGCCAAACCACGCCTTATTATGCTGCATCGCGCCTTTGGGTTGATGGGATTATCGATCCGCTCGAAACCAGAAAGGTCATTTCGATGGGAATCGAAGCAGCCAACCAATCGCCGATTACAAAAAAGTTTAGTGTTGGGGTGATACAGACTTAGTGCTGCCAGATGTTACCATCTGACAGATTTATCGATTGTTGTCAGATAAAAATGTCTGACACCACGAGAATAGCATTTAAAACCGCCTGAGCGCCTTTCGCCAAATGCTATGCACTTTGCTCCACGCCCTCTACTGTTAATAAGTAAACTATGTTGACAATGTGCGCTTGTTAACAATTATTTAAAGCATTAAATTTGCGCTACGATTAATGAATTTCAAACTTATTATATAATGTCACAAGAAAACGAACACGTTCAGTGTTTAATTATAGGTTCTGGTCCTGCAGGTTATACTGCTGCAATTTATGCTGCCAGAGCTGATTTAAAACCAATCATGTATACCGGTATGCAGGCTGGCGGACAGCTTACGCAAACTACGGATGTAGAAAATTTCCCGGGCTACCCGCAAGGAATTATGGGACCGGAAATGATGGAAGATTTCCGTAAACAAGCCGAACGTTTTGGAACCGATATCCGCTTCGGTTATGTAAGCTCCGTAGATTTTTCTTCAACACCTCATAAAGTGGTGGTTGATGAAATTAAAACCATTACTGCTGATACTGTAATTATTGCAACTGGTGCCACTGCAAAATGGTTGGGTTTACCTAGTGAGCAACAATACAATGGCTTTGGCGTTTCTGCCTGCGCCGTTTGTGATGGTTTCTTCTTTAAAGGTCAGGATGTTGCCATTGTAGGTGCCGGTGATACCGCTGCCGAAGAAGCAACTTACTTAGCAAAACTTTGTAAAACGGTGCATTTATTGGTTCGCCGCGACGAATTCAGGGCTTCTAAGGCGATGGTTAGCCGCGTATTGGCAACTCCAAATATTGTGGTGCATTACAATACAGAAACACAGGAAATTTTAGGTAACGGTAAAAATGTTACCGCAGTTAAAGTTTTAAATAACAAAACAGGCGTAGAATCTGATATTGCCGTTGAAGGTTTCTTTGTGGCTATTGGTCATAAACCGAACACTGATATTTTTAAAGGACAGTTGGATATGGATGAAACCGGTTATTTAACCACTAAAGCAGGTTCTACCTTAACCAATATCGAAGGTGTTTTTGCGTGTGGCGATGTGCAGGATATGTATTACAGACAGGCGGTAACCGCTGCAGGTTCTGGTTGTATGGCTGCACTTGATGCCGAAAGATATTTAGCAGCTAAAGAACATCCCGTAGAAGCTTAATTGATTTTTTAATATCAATTTGTAAAAGAGAAATCAGTAATGGTTTCTCTTTTTTGTCGAAATCGGCATCTCGAGCGAACCCGATAGCTATCGTGTATAACGTAGTCGAGGATCTATTAAAGCAAATCTTATTTTATAAAACCTCCATTTTTTTGGAAAGCAACGGCAGTAGTGCTTTTTAAAGTTATTCCTGCTTTACATTTCAAGTCCGCACTCGTACCTCGTTTGCGTGCTTTCCATTACAATCAGGTTTAAATACACCGTTTTCTGCTGTTATCAGGGGCTTAATAGCATTATGCCATAATGCTTCTTTTGCAACTTACAAACCCCAAATAGTATAACCGGCCTAGCCACCTAAACCCGGATCTGAGCGGAATAGCCCACAGCGCAGACTGTAAGCGAAACTGAAGCAGCCTAAACGCTACCAAACTGTTTTCCTTAAAAATAATTTCAAAGTTTTTTGATTTGGAAAGCAAAACCTGTGTGTGCATAGGAAGGTTTGTCCCTGCTCTTTGCTTTACTCCGTTGCACTCCGTGTTCGCTGCGATCAGGTTTA
>Ga0163162_10003376_pt1 | contig 15277 bp, 14 predicted proteins | sample S55metaG_FD_115310 | JGI IMG/M metagenome (GOLD analysis project Ga0163162, IMG submission 115310) | Switchgrass rhizosphere microbial communities from Kellogg Biological Station, Michigan, USA - S5-5 metaG | ecosystem: Host-associated > Plants > Roots > Rhizosphere > Soil | place: USA...
ATCTGGAAGAGTTATTATAAACCTCAAAATGTGGATTTGTAAACCTATTTTAGGACTAAGAAATATTGTAAACGTATAACAGGATTTATCATTTAAACTGTAAACTTTTTTTAGGACGACACATTGGGCTTACCGCGGCACAAGTCAGCCCCACACCGTCCAGCACACAAGACTTGCGCCAAAAGGGGATTAGGTTGGATAATGAATAACGACATTTTTATATCATGTCATTGCGAGCGCAGCGTGGCAACCGCACGGAAGCATAACCGCCCTGTATAGCATGCGATTGCTTCGTCGTACCTCCTCGCAATGACATCTTTTTACTTTGTGTAGCCAGGCGGTGGCTGTGAGATTTTCAACCACTCTCCCAACTACCTACCAATATTATTAGGTCTTGTATACACCAAATGCATCACGTTAATATTGCGCATTTCAAAAGCGGCTTCGCAATAGCACAGGTAATAGTTCCATTTGCGGATGAACCTGTCATCAAAACCTAAGGAGCGAACGGTTGGCAGGTTGGCGTTAAAGGCATTGAACCAAAGTTTAAGCGTGGTGGCATAGTCGAGGCCAATATCTTTCAGGTCGACCATAGTCAGATCTCCCGTGCGGTTGATGGAGTTATTGATGGCGCCAACCGATGGCAGCAGCGAGCCCGGGAAAATATGTTTTTGGATCCAGTCGACCCCTTTGCGGAGGGCGGCATACCTTGAATCGGGCGAGGTGATGACCTGGATAGCCAAAATGCCATTCTTTTTAAGCAGATCGTGGCATTTTTTAAAATATACGTCCATAAAGTTAAAGCCCACGGCTTCCAGCATTTCCACCGATACGATCTTGTCGAATGTTCCTTCCATTTGCCGGTAGTCTTTCAGTTCAATGCTTACTCTATCAGCTAAGCCGGCCTCTTCAACTCGTTCAACGGCCAGTTTATGCTGCTCTTCGGATATGGTGAGCGAGGTTACTTTGCAGCCATAGGTTTTGGCCATGTAAATGGCGTTGCCGCCCCAGCCACTGCCGATTTCCAGTACGTGATCGCTTGGTTTGAGGTGGAGTTGGCGGCAAAGCCTGTCGTATTTAGCAAGCTGGGCTTCCTCCAAACTCAGGCCGTCTTTATAAAAATAGGCAGCGGAGTAGGTCATGGTAGGATCAAGGAAACTGGCAAAAAAATCATTATTGAGGTCGTAATGTTCAGCGATGTTTTTTCGTGAACCATCCACGGTATTAGCCCTTTTAAAATGCGAAAGCTTATTGAAAAACTTAAGCAGGTTTAATGAAAGCGCCTGTGTTTTGCTACCCGATACACCGGGTGCGTTTTCAATATTGAGCAGCACCCATTTAATTACATTGGTGATATTATCGGTATCCCACAAACCGTCAACATAGGCTTCGCCAAAACCTATATCGCCAAACAGGATCAGGCGCTTGTAAAAAGCCTCGTCGTTTACAACGATCGTTGCACTGATATTACCCTCGCCTGTACCGATAGTGATCTGCTCGCCATCCGGAAGCTTAAGGTACAAGGAGCCTTTATCCATCTTTGATAAAAATTTCAAAACCAGGTCCTGGTAAAAACTATGCTTTTTAACAAGGGTAAGTGTGCCGGCCATAAATTTGTTATACGGTAATTATAATTTCTATTAACTACGTATTACCTCCGGCCTTAGTTTTAAACAGACTTATTCATTTTATGTGTAAGGGCGGTAAACTTCTTTTTGTAACTCGCTATTACTATTCTTTTTATGAAATGGGATTTTCTTGAGCCAAAGCTTAAAAGCCTGCCAATGGATAAGCGTAATTACTTTAATGGTGATGAGCGGGAAGCTGATAAAATATAAAAGCAGATTGGCATCGGTAAGGGGCTTTCTGATGCCGTTTAAGGTACTGATGAAAAAGCGTTTGCCATCCTTATCATAATCATCAATTTTGATCTTTAGTTTTTCGCCGGGAATGTTGAGGTCGAACTCAAAATTGGTATCCATGTCGATGAACGGGGATACATAAAAATACTTCTCCGTATTGAGCTTAAAGGCATCGTCCTGCCGGGTATCTGCACCTAAAAAATAGGGCTTCATCTCTAAAAAAGTATTACAAATTTCTACTACCGAACAAACGGGCTGCCCGGCTTCATCATAGCAAAAATAAAAGGATACCGGGTTAAACTGGTAGCCCAGGGTACAAAGATTGGTAAGCACCATGATGCGGCCATTGCCAATATCAACGCCATTTTGCTGTAGGTACGTGGTGATATGCTGACGAATGCTTTTTGACGGATCCGGCTTTTCGCGGGGTAATTGCAGATGGTCCTTGTCCCGGAAGTTGAACAGGTTAAACCGGTTGCGGCTCATGAGTTTGAGGCGCTTGCTTAGCGTGTCGATCTCGTCCAGATCGAGGTAAAACATGAATACATTGTAGTGGAAGCTATGCACTTTGGGGGCGAGCCGGTGATGCATCACCTTTGCTTTATATAAACATGAATTAACCGCCGGGTTTGTCATATATGAATATACGGATTATAAAGGCGGCTGGATGACAGCATCATTATAAACCGGTTTCCCCAATAACTGCGAGCAAAGCTGTACCGCACTGGCAAAAGCATCTTCATGAAAACCATATTTAAAATAGCTGCCGCAAAAATATACCGGGCCGTTTTGGTTTAGTTTGTGCAGCTGCGCCTGGGCATTTATGGCGGGAACGTCAAACAGCGGGTGCTCATAATCTATCTCCCGGATGATCTTTTTAGGATCGATGTTATCATGCGGGTTGATGGATACGAAGTAGTTCTTTTTATCGGATACGCCTTGTAGCTGGTTCATCCAGTAGATGGTACTTGGTGTTAACTGCCCGTTTTGCATCTGGATGCGGTAATTCCAGCTGCTCCAGGCCAGTTTAGTTTTGGGCATAATGCTTTCGTCGGTATGCAGTGTGGCTTTGTTGTATTGGTATTTGAAACATGACAACCAGCGCTGTTCGTCGTTAGTTGGGCCTTCCAAAAGTTGAAGGGCCTGGTCGCCATGTGTGGCGATGATCACCCTATCAAAAGTTTCCTGCGAGCCATCTGAAGCGTGAACGGTTACCTTGCCGTTTGAGCGGGCTATTTTTATAGCCTTGCGGTTGATATGGATGCGATCTTTAAACGGCCGGATCAGGATCTCGCGGTAGCTTTGGCTGCCTTTATCCAGCGTGTACCACTGGTGCTGGGTATCGAGCCCTAAAAAACCATGGTTTTGAAAAAAACGGATGAGTGTTACTGCCGGAAAATCCAGCATCTGCTCCATCGGGGTCGACCATACGGCCGAACTCATAGGCACCAGGTATTTCCACAGCATTTCCTCGCCAAAGCCAAATTCTTTAATATACCTCCCTATGGAATAATCAGCGTATTTAGGGTCATCAACTATCTTAACGCTTTCTTTATTAAAGCGCCCTATCTGCATCAGCATTTTAAGGTATTTGATGTTGAAGATATTTTTGCGCTGCGCGAAGAGGTGGTTAACGCTCGAACCCGAATACTCCAAACCGGTAGGCACATGCTGTACGCTGAAACTCATATCTGTTTTTTTAACCGGGGCGCTTATCTCCGCAAATAGCCGGCACAGGTTGGGGTAAGTTTTATAGTTAAAAACCATAAAGCCGGTATCAATATATACAGGTTTGCCGTACTGATCAACAGTCACCGTATTGGTGTGACCACCTACATAGTCGTTTTGCTCGTAGATAGTGAGGTCATGCGTTTTGTGCAGGAAGTGAGCGCTGCCCATTCCTGCTATGCCTGTACCTATAATGGCTGCTTTTAACATATTATTTGGTTACCGTATTTAAAAATCGTTCCACAGTATAGGTGGCCAGCTGCCCGCCGGGACCGTTCAAATTAAAATCGAAGCCATGGGTTGCCCAGGGCAGTTTGAGCAGGAAATGTTTAATACCGTTCTGCTCCAGTTTTTCGTTCATACGGCGGCTATGCTCGGGCGATACCAGCACATCGTTATCACCGTGAATGATCAGCGTTGGCGGCGACTGGTGATCGATAAATTCCAGCGGAGAGCTTGCCGCAAATTTTTCGGGAACCTGCTCGTAGCTGCCGCCAATATAATCCCTCATTACCTGGCGCGAATCCATAATGAGCGGACTTGACGGGATGGAATATCCCCAAACCATATCGGCAGGGCCGTAATAGTCAATTACGCCCCTGATGCTTCTATCGTGCATGGTATAGGCAGCCAGTAAAGCAATTTGCGCCCCAGCCGAACGGCCAAGCAATACAAAATTATCGGTATCGATATGCAATGTTGCAGCATGCTTTTTTAAATAGATAAGTGCCGCGTTAACATCATCCACGGGAGCCGGGCTTTGATATTTTGGAGCAAGCCTGTAATTGATAACGGCTACATTATAGCCCATCAGCGCTAAATGGCTGTTCAATTCAGGAAGCTGTTTATTATCACCTTTGTTCCATGCCCCTCCGTGTACAATAATTACACAGGCCCTGTTGCCTACTATTTGCGATGGATAGTAATCCATGGAGAGTGTCGCGCCATCTGGGTATGAAACATAATTTATTTGCTTAGCATTTACGGTTTTGTTGCCGGCGAATAAGCTGCGAAAGCTAAATGGCGCATGGTTATTGTCACCATTGATGATAGTACTACCAGGGCCGAAAGCATTGCTGAAATTTTGCTTTAAACTACCGGCAACCCTATAAGCCCGTACAATTGGCGAGGCAAAAAGCATTAATGCTATCAAACCTAAAACGGTACCTGCCAGCTGATATTTGCCTGAATAATAGCCGCTCCCTAATGCTATGAGCGTAAGCAGGATAAAAAACCATGAAAACTCGGTAGCAATGATGGCAAACATCCACATGTAATATTCAAATGCCTTGAAAACAGCCAGCAGGGATATCAGGAATAATACAATAATGATAATAAGACGGATCATGCAGCGGTTTTATGAAATAAGTAGTGGCTCACTATCCACTCGTTGCCATTGTTAAAGTTCCAAAGTTCGGCGCAAGCCATGTAAAACAAACGCCAGTATACCCACCATTTTACGGCCTGGTGTTTACCGTAGGTTTGCTTAAACAGGGGCATTATCTCAGCCTTATGGGCATCCATGTTTTTAAGCCAGGCTTCGGATGTTTTGCCGTAGTGGCTGCCGCTTACATGCCAGTGCTTTTCAACCACCAGGTCATCATTAAAATAAAACATAAGGTCGTCGCTGGGCATGATGCCGCCGGTGAAAAAATATTTACTCATCCAGTCGGTTTCGTCAATTACCTCAAACTTGTAAGCATACTCTTTATGCGTAAAAATATGGATCCACAGCTTGCCGTCGGGTTTTAAAAAGGAAGCTACTTTTTTAAGCAGCAACTCATAGTTGCGCATATGCTCAAACATCTCAACGGATACTACGCGGTCAAATTTTTCGTCGATTTGAAAAATGTTCATATCGGCGGTGATCACCGTCAGGTTGCTGATACCGCGTTTTTGAGCCTGTTCATCTATATAGGCTTTTTGAGTGCGGGAGTTGGATACAACTTTGAATGTACTTTGCGGGTATTTGGCCGCCATATATAATGACAGCGATCCCCAGCCGCAGCCAAGCTCCAAAACATCCTGCCCGTTGGCCAATTGGGCACGCTGACAGGTAAGTTCCAGCATATCATCCTCGGAGGTATCAATATCCGTTACGCCGGGTTTCCAGTATCCGCTTGAATATTTAAGGTTTTTGCCGAGGCAATACTGGTAAAATTGGGTGGGTACTTCGTAATGCTGTTCGTTGGCATCGGCTGTATTCACTGCTATCGGGGATGCTTTAAGCTCGGCTATCAACGCCATTAAATGCGCCTGTTGATCCTCTACGTTGCCTTTGTTTTCATCGGCAAGACGCTGCTTTAATAACTTACGGATGCCTTGCCGCAGTAAAAAATCAGGGACGCGGTTTTGTTCAATGAGTTTATCGTACCACATAATTTTAGGTTGAACGTATTACGCAGTACGTTTTACGCTGAATGTAATTTGTGTTTTATGGTTATACGTTAACACGGTGGTTACGGATTTTGAGTGTTACTGTTTTTTAAACCATGGCACAAAAACACTTGTAGTTGCCTGGTAGCGCTTGTATGCTTCTCCTTTGGAACGAACAGCCTGCTCCTCGGTAGCCGGAATCCCTGTTACTTTTAACAATAGGTACAGGATAATTACCGGACTAACGACCGCTAAATAACCGTAAGGTGATGCCAATGCGAAAACGAAGTAGGATACCCACATCAGCCATTCAAAAAAGTAATTGGGGTGGCGCGAGTAATTCCACAGGCCGGTATCACAAACCTTGCCCTTGTTGGATGGATCTTTTTTAAAGAAGGCCAATTGCCTGTCGGCTATCGCTTCACCGGTTACGCTGATGAACCATAAGATAAATCCGCCGTATTCAAATGGTGATAGCTCATCTTTAGTATTCATGCAGCTGATAAAAAACGGAATGGCCAGCAGCACGTTGGAGATGGCCTGGAACTGGAAAAAGAAGAAAAACTTCTTTTCGGCATTAGGTGCCCATTCTTTACGGAGCTGCTGGTAACGGCCTTCCTCTTCATGGAGATGCGTGATGATGCGTTTCGCAAGGTGTGAGCCCAAACGTACACCCGCAATAATCACCATTGCGCAAATGAGCACCTTACGATCGTGATAGCCAGGGGCAAGGAAAAACAGTATGATGGCGATAACGGGAAAATTGTACGACCAAAAGATATCAACCACCCCTGCATTTTTGATCTTGTGCGCCCAAAGCCATACCAGGGCCATGATACCGCAGCAAGCGATAAGGCAATAAACTACCAATACCCAAACTGAGCTGCTATTCATTTTGCCTGCCGAAAAACTCTTTTAAACCTTCATTGTCCCTGAGCCTGAAAAGCTGGATGAGCACGTAAGCACAACTTGCCAGGCTACCCAGTGTAACCAGCAATATCAGCCAAACTATTTTCCATACCCAGTTCTTTTCTTTGTAGCAGATCCATACATAAATAACCAGGATATTGGCGTAAAAATCCCAAAGGGTGGCCCGCATCCAGGCTATCGATCCTAAATAATCCCATTCTTTAAACAGGTTATGTGCGAGGCACGTGCTGATCACTACGTAACACATCCACACAAAAACAATACTGAACAGTATTTTTAAGGCGCTGATCATTTATTTGGCTTTGGCTGAGTTGATAAACGCCAGAGCATCGTCGGCATGTTCCTTGCCTTGCAGCATGGCCTCGTGAGTATAAACTATCTTCCCCTTCAAATCAACCACAAAAGTTTCCCGGCCCGACATGAAGAACTTTTTCTTTACGCCAAACATATCGTAAACCTTGTTGTCAGGGTCGCTCAAAACGGTAAAGGGCAGTTTATAGTGATCGGCAAAGGCTTTATGGCTTGCTACCGTACCGCTGTTTATGCCGATAACCATAGCACCTGCTTTGGTAAATTTATCAAAGCTATCCCTGAAAGCACAGGCCTCTTTGGTGCAAACCATGCTTTCGTCCTTGGGATAAAAATAAACCACCAATACCTTTTTGCCTACGTAATCGGCAGTATTGAACGCTTTGCCGTTTTGATCGGTAAGGGAAAAGGAGGGCATTTTATCGCCGGATACAAGTTGCTTGCCGGTTTGCGCCTCGGCAGCGCAGGCAAACAGGAAAGAGGCCAGTAAAATGGCTATGAGATATTTGATCATGGTTGGGCTCATTTTTCCTTACTTACGTTAAACTGGTGCCATATCGATTTCCGATTATAAAATAAAAAAGGCCTGCAATTTGTTTTAATCGCAAGCCTTTAGTATTCAGTGTAAAAGCAATTTTACACGAGGTTCTTTTTAATATAGCTGATGCTTTGTGTAATGCTGTTAAAAGGATCGCCAGGGCAAACATCCTGCTCAACAAAAAAGTATTTGAGGCCGGATTTTTTAGCCTGGGTAAAGATCTTCTTAAAGTCGATGGTGCCGTTACCAACTTCAGTAAATTTCTTTTCAGGGGTTTTATCCATATCCTTAACATGCCATAACGGGAAACGGCCGGGATGTTTATCAATTAAAGCGATAGGCTCCTGGTTGGCTTTGGTTACCCAGTAAAGGTCCATTTCCATTTTTACCAGGTTTTTGTCGGTGCTATCCAGTAGGATCTCGTACGGGTATTTGCCGTTTTCCTGTATAAATTCAAAATCGTGGTTGTGGTAGCAAAGCTGGATGCCTGCGCCTTTGCAGGTTTCGCCGGCTATATCAAGCATGTTGGCCACGTTTTTATAATGGTCGAGGTTACCGCGTTCTGATTGTGACAGGTAGGCGCAAACCATATATTGTACACCGGCTTCAGCAGCATCATCAACCGCTTTTTTCCAGTCGTTCATGATAGTGCCTTTCTGGTGTTCGCCGTTAACCAGTTCCTCGCCTAAGCGATAGTGTGCGCTTGGCATAATGAGGCCGTTCTGTTTTAAAACATTCGCGAAATCGCCGGGGCGCATGCCGTAAAATAATTCGGTACCGGTATAGGTTGCCCCTTCAACAGATGTAAAACCCGTTTTGGCGACTTTGGCTAATGCAGCAACCGGATCGGCCGCCATGGCATCGCGCACTGTATATAATTGCAAACCGATATATTTTTTATCATATGCAAACAAATTAGGAGCTGCCAACAAGCCTGCTGAAAGTAGCGCCGAAGTTTTTAGGAATGAGCGTCTGGTAGTCATTGGTTTATGTTTTATTAATTGGTTGTGTAAATATAACGCATTAAAAATGCCAAAACAAAGACCGAAGTTACGTTGATTGGTTTAATGCGGAGAGATAGTATTGTAATTTTTACAGGCGCGACTAAGCGTATAGAAAAGAAAAAGCCGCTGTGCAGCGGCTTTTCATATACTTTGATCGGTATTATCTTCCTTTTTTAATGTTGGGAAATTTCATTTTATAATCCACATCAACCATCCCTTTCGAGATCTCATTAAGCTTTTTTTCGATAAGGCGTTTGCGCAGCGGGCTCAGCTTATCGGTAAATAGCTTGCCTTCAATATGATCGTACTCGTGCTGGATAACCCGTGCGGCCATACCTTTAAAGGTTTCTTCATGATGTTTCCAGTGCTCGTCATAGTATGACATGCGTACAACAGGCTTGCGGTACACATCCTCACGGATATCCGGGATGCTCAGGCAGCCTTCGTTAAAGCCCCATTCCTCGCCGGTTTCTTCCAATATGGTTGCATTGATGAATGCCTTTTTGAAATCCTTTAGTTCGGGCTCGTCATCATCAAAAGGAGTGGCATCAACCACAAATAAACGCATTGACATGCCCACCTGCGGCGCGGCCAGGCCAACACCACGGGCAGCATACATGGTTTCAAACATATTATCAACCAGTTCTTTTATATGCGGATACTCGTCGGGCTCAATGGCTGTTGCTTTCTTTCTTAAAACAGGATCACCGTAGGCAATGATAGGGTACTTCATCGTGCAAAAATAAAGGATTATTGCTTAGGCTCAAATAGCAAAGTGATCAAGCGGTTATTATCAAAAATTTCGTTGCTGATCTCCAGCAATTGTTCGGCACTTACCTGGTTAATTTTAGCAAAGATCTCTTCAAGCGTATCGATGCGGTTAAAATCAACCATGCTTTTGGCCATGGCAATAATGAGGCTCATGCGGTTTTCTTCAGCTAATGCTATCTGCCCGATAAATTTTTGCCGGGCCTGGTGCAACTGCAATGTGCCCAGCTTTTGCTCGCGTAGTTTTTTTAGCTCTTTATGAACCAGCTTGGAGGCTTTACCTGCTTTTTCCGTATCGGTGCCAAAATAAATAGAGAAGATGCCGGTATCAGTTAATGGAGTATAATTTGATTCGACGGTATAGGCTATACCATGTTTTTCCCTGATCTCGAGATTAAGCCGGCTGCTCATGCCAACGCCGCCCAGCAGGTTGTTAAGCAACAGCAAACCCCATTTATGTTCATGCCCCGATGAATAAGCCTGTGTACCTATCATGCAATGGGTTTGCGAAATTGGTTTGTTAAAAAGGTGGATACCGGCAGGGCTCAATGCGGGCTTTATCCTATTTTTTTGAAGCTGGTAAAAAGGCACATGGCCGAAATATTTTTCGGACATGGCCACCAGTTTTTTGAAGTCATAATTGCCGTGCACGGCAAAGATCATTTCGGTTGTATTATAGTTGGCCGCTATGAACCTGCGGATATCATCACCATTAAGCCGGCCAACAGTTTCGGGCGTGCCTAAAATGTTTTGCCCCATAGGGTGATCCTTAAACAGCAGTTCTTCAAAATCGTCCTGAATGGCTTCTTCCGGCTGGTCAAGATAGGAGGCTATCTCATCTAAAATAACACCGCGCTCCTTTTCCTGCTCATCATCGGGGAATGTGGAGTGAAACAAAATATCCTCAAAAAGATCCATGGTACGGTCGAGGTGCTGGTTAAGCAACGATGCATGGATGCAGGTGTATTCTTTAGTGGTATAAGCATTTAGGTCGGCACCAACAAGCTCAAGCCTGTTGAGTATCTGGTTGGTGTTACGACGCTCGGTTTCTTTAAACAGCAGGTGCTCAATAAAATGCGCAAGTCCTTCCTGTCCCGGAATTTCATCGCGTGAGCCTGCGTTTACAATAAAGCAGCAATGTGTAATTGCCGATGGCCAGTGCTTGTAAAGTATACGAATGCCATTAGGCAAAGTATAAAGTTGGTAGTCAATCATTCGACTGCAAAGATAAGCTTATATGTCACAATTATTTTTCACGTTATTGTAAGTGATTTATAGTATTTTAGGACCTTAAAACCGAATTCCGCTACGGTTAAAATACAAACAACGGAATTATACTGCCTTTAAAATCGAACCAAAACCAAATGAAAAAACAAATAGCCGACCTTGAATTTGAAATACTGATAACTGCCGAAAAGATTGAAGAACAGGTGAAAGCCATTGGCGCACAATTGAGTGATGATTATAGTAACAGCGTACCGGTTTTTATTGGCGTACTAAACGGAAGCTTTTTGTTTATTGCCGACCTGATAAAACAAGTGAGCATTCCCTGCGAAATTAACTTCACCAAATTAGCTTCATACTATGGCGGTACTACCAGCACATTAAAAATAAGGGAGGATATTGATTTAACGGTTGATATAAAAGGCCGTGATGTACTTATTATTGAAGATATTGTTGATACAGGCAATACAGCCCATTACCTGATTGAGAAACTGAAAGAAAGAGGTCCTGCCTCACTGAAATTATGCTCTTTGTTATTAAAGCCGGCCGCTCTGCAAAAAAAGATAGATGAGCTTAAATATGTGGGTTTTGAAATTGAAAACGAATTTGTAGTTGGTTATGGCCTTGATTACAAAGAGATGGGACGTAACTTAAAGGATATTTATAAAAAGGTAGGATAGCATATTCGGTTCCTTGCCGGAAATGTTAATGCTTTTTATTGGTTCATAACAGGTTGCTGATAATAGTTTAAGCAGTCTTTATTTCCCCTCTTGATGAAAAGGATATTCATAACTTTGGCCATATTGCTGCTTTTAATAGCTGTTACTATGTCATTAACCGGCTATAACCTCGCTATTCCGTTATCGCAAATTAATAATGACAAGCTTAACACCGTGTTACCGAAAGTAAAGCCGGGCGAAAGTTTACAGCTGTTTTCAAATTATGATTTTTCAAAAGGCGATTGGTCTGCCTATATAGTAATTGCGCCCGAAGATTTTGATGGTCTTAATCCTCTTATGGGAAAAAGGATTTGCTGGAAAACAAATAGCAGAACCCTACTGGCTCAAATGAAAAAAAACTGGGTTTTTAAATATCGTGAAAACGATGATATGGCTACGGTAAATAGTTCTTTTTACCTTATACGGGATGGGATTATAGTTTTTGAATCGGGAATAGTGTTGGATAAAAATAACCAGGGTTTGCAAAACTCAAATTACGGTTGGATGCAGCCGATGGATGGTGCAGCTTTCGTAAATGTTTGTAGAGGCTTTGAGAAAGTATACTGGCCCGTTGTGCTTTTTTAGTTATGCCGATACGTTGCCGTGGGGACACGGCAACGGGGGATTAAAATAAATATAGCAAACAATAAAAGCTATCGGATTTCCCGGTAACTTTCTTGTTTAACAGCATCTCTAACAGTATTCCCCATAAACAACAAACCTTTCCCCGGTTGGCGTGTCCTCACGACAACGTGCCAGATAAACTATATTCTTCGAGCTGCTATCGTTTCTCCAAATTCTTATTAAGTTTATTTAATGGAATTTGACGAGATCTATTTTTATACGGCCACAATTAACAACTGGATCCCGCTGCTTCAGGCTGATAAATTCAAACACATTGTTTTAAACAGCCTGATCTATTTGGTTAAACAGAAAAAGATAGAAATCTATGGTTTTGTAATTATGCCCAATCACATTCACCTTATTTGGTCGGGATCAAAAATGAATGGTAAGGAAAAGCCTTTCGCCAGCTTTATGAAGTTTACCGGACATCAGTTTTTAGACGGATTGCGAGCGACGGATGAGCAGCTACTGGCAAAGTTCAAAACTGATTTGAGAAATCGAAATTACTTGTTTTGGCAAACCAATTCGTTACCGATAAAAGTGCTCGACCGAAAAATGTTAGAACAAAAGTTGGATTATATTCACCTCAACCCCTTACAGGCACATTGGAATTTAACCGATGATCCCAATAACTATTATTTTTCATCGTGTTCGTTTTATGAGCAGGAGGACAAAAAGTTTGATTGGCTAACGCATTATATGGATGCGATGTGATTTGTATGTTGCTTTGCATGTGCGTTGGCGTGGGGACACGCCAACCAGGGTGGCATTCCCCGGGGGGAGAGGCATTTTATTTTCTCCCCCGGTTGTCGTGTCCTCACGACAACTTGTTTAACGTATATGTTGCCGTGGGGACATGGCTGCGGGGGTATAATCCGGTTGGCGTGTCTTCACGCCAACGCTACTGTTACATTTTCACGACAACATTACCCTATCCCTGCCACCTCGCTCAACATCCTCACCGCTTCATCAACACTATCAATGCCCTCAATACCTAACCGAAGCGTGTTTTTAACCTCTTTCAGATTGGTGCGCCTTGGGTTGGCCTGCACAAAGCTCAGTACATTCCTGAATGCTTCCGTTTCAAAATAGGTAGATTGCTGGTTGGTGATAAAATAACCTCTCAAAACGTTTTTCTTGAGCGAGATCTTTTCAAACCCTATCGCCTTGCCCAGCCATTGCAGGCGTAAGGTGTTGAGCAGGCCATTAACCTGCGCCGGTACCGGGCCGAAACGGTCATGCAGTTTTTGCTGGAATGCCTGTAATTCCACTTCGTTTTCCAGTTTGGAAAGTTCAGTATACAGGTTATACCGCTCGGAGAGATTAGTTACATACTCATCGGGGATGAGGATTTCCAGATCCGTATCAATTTGGGTGAAGGAGATGTACGGACGAGGCTTATCCTCGGGGAATACGCCTTTAAACTCATCTTCCTTAAGTTCCTGTATGGCTTCGTCAAGGATCTTGTGGTACATTTCAAAGCCTATTTCGGCAATGAAACCACTTTGTTCGGCCCCAAGCAGGTTACCGCTGCCGCGGATGTCCAGATCGCGCATCGCGACGTTAAAGCCGCTGCCCAGATCGCTGAATTCCTCAATAGCGCTGAGGCGTTTGCGGGCCTCGCTGGTGAGCGTTGATAAAGGCGGACTTAGCAAATAACAATATGCCTTTTTATTGCTGCGCCCCACGCGACCGCGCATCTGGTGCAGATCGCTCAGGCCAAACATGTGGGCGTAGTTGATAATGATGGTATTGGCGTTAGGAATATCCAAACCAGCCTCAATAATGGTTGTAGCTACCAATACATCATACTCGTGGTTCACAAATTTGAGCATCACATCTTCCAGGTCGTCACCTTCCAGTTGCCCGTGAGCAATACCGATGCGGGCTTTGGGTACCAGCTTGCGGATCATGCCGCCCAGTTGGGGCAGGTCGGCTACACGATTGTGGATAAAGAAGATCTGACCGCCGCGGTCTATTTCAAATTCAACAGCCTCCTTGATCAGCTTATCGTTAAATACATGCAGCTCGGTAACAACCGGCTGGCGGTTTGGCGGAGGCGTTGATATGATAGAAAGGTCACGTGCACCCATCAATGAAAAATGGAGCGTACGCGGGATAGGAGTCGCTGTTAGTGTAAGCGTATCCACATTGGCGCGCATCTGTTTCAGCTTTTCTTTGGTTGATACGCCAAACTTCTGCTCTTCGTCAATGATCATCAGCCCAAGATCTTTAAACTTAACATCTTTGCTCACTAAGCGGTGAGTGCCGATGATGATATCAACCTTGCCTTCCTTTAGTTTCTCAAGCGTGTCCTTGATCTGCCGGGTTGATTTAAATCGGTTTACGTAATCAATATTGGCCGGGAAGCCCTTGAGCCTGTCGGTAAAAGTTTTGTAATGCTGCGCTGCAAGGATAGTGGTTGGTACCAGTATAGCCACCTGCTTGCTATCGGCAACTGCTTTAAAGGCTGCCCGAACAGCAACTTCGGTTTTGCCAAAGCCTACGTCGCCGCAAATGAGGCGGTCCATAGGATGGGGGGATTCCATGTCTTTTTTGAAATCTGCCGTAGCTTTTTCCTGGTCGGGGGTATCCTCGTACAGGAATGATGCTTCCAATTCGGTTTGCAGATAACTATCGGGCGAAAAGGCATTGCCATGCTGGGCCTTACGGAGGGCGTAAAGCTTAATTAGGTCACGGGCGATGTCCTTAACTTTTTTTTTTGTTGTTTTCTTAAGGCGTTCCCAGGTATCGGTACCCAGTTTATTCATTTTGGGAACTGAGCCTTCTTTACCGCTGAATTTGGAGATGCGGTTAAGTGAGTTGATGTTCACATACAACAGGTCGTTATCGGCATAAATAAGACGGATCATTTCCTGCTGTTTGCCATTCACATCAACCTTTTCCAGTCCGGCATATTTGCCTATACCGTGGTCGATATGGGTAACATAGTCGCCCGGTTTAAGATCACGGAGTTCTTTAAGGGTAATGGCCTGCGAACGCTGGTAACCCTTACGGGTTTTGTATTTATAATAACGGTCAAAGATCTGGTGATCGGTATAGCAGGCTATCTTTTGCTCATGATCAATAAAACCTTCGCGAACCGAAATACTAACCGGGGTAAATTTTACCGTTTTATCCAGGTCATCCAAAATGGCATATAAACGCTCAACCTGTTTGGCCGAATCGGTAAAA
>Ga0163162_10003377_pt1 | contig 15275 bp, 17 predicted proteins | sample S55metaG_FD_115310 | JGI IMG/M metagenome (GOLD analysis project Ga0163162, IMG submission 115310) | Switchgrass rhizosphere microbial communities from Kellogg Biological Station, Michigan, USA - S5-5 metaG | ecosystem: Host-associated > Plants > Roots > Rhizosphere > Soil | place: USA...
AAACGGTCTATTATAAATTTCGTATATTTCTTCTTTTGTCCAATCGTGTCTTGTTGTTTGCATCGGGATCAGATTTTTGGATTTAAAGTTTTTAATCTTAATTAATTAAACGGATCGCTATTCAGGTTTACAGGATTCAAATCCTGAAGTCCCGAATCAGGTAAATCCTGATTATAGTAAAAGTTTGCTGGCCAATCCTAAAATTAAGAGAAAACCAAAAACGTCGGTAAAAGTAGTAATAATTATAGATGATGCAATGGCAGGATCGATACCTACACGTTTTAAAATAAGTGGAATACCCGCACCAGTGATACCTGCAATAACCAAATTGCCCGTCATAGCCAGGAAGATAACCAAACCGAGCATAGGATTTCCATCAAAAAAGAAAGCGAAAATAAATACAATTAATCCGTTTGATGCTCCATTAATCAAGCCTACGGTAAACTCTTTTAAAACGGTTCTGTAAGCTTGCTTATCTGTTAAATCATATAGCGAAATCCGCCTCACCGTTACAGCAAGCGCTTGGGTGGCTGCATTTCCGCCCATCCCGGCTATAATAGTCATGTAAGCTGCTAAGGAAGGGATTAATTTAATGGTGGGATCGAAATAACGTACTACTGATGAAGCTAAAAAAGCTGTACCGAGATTGATAATCAACCATGGCAAACGCGATTTCACCGCTTCTACCCAGTTACCACTCAATTCCTCATCTTCCGATACCCCTGAAATTTTTAAGATATCTTCTGTACTTTCCGCTTCCATTACATCAATCACATCATCAAAAGTTACCCTTCCCAATAATTTCTGATGATCATCTATTACGGGGATACTGGTTAAATTATATTGGGAAATGAGGTTGGCTACTTCTTCCTGGTCGGTATCAGGATGCACGTAAACGGCATCTATTTTAACCAGTTCGGTTATTTTGGCGTTATGTTTTGCCTTGATAATATCTTTTAACGAAACAATGCCTTTAAAAATCTCCTCGTCATCTACCACATATATGGTATAAAACTCCTCCATTTCTTCACTCTGGCGGATAATCTCGTCAATTGCATCTTTTTTGGTGAGGTTAATGTTTACACAAATCAGTTCTGTGTTCATCAAACCACCAGCGGTTTTTTCGTCGTAAGTTAAAAGGTTCCGGATTTCTGAAGCGTGATCTTCGGTAAGGTCTTCCAGAATTTCTTTCTGCTCGTGGTCTTCCAGTTGCGAAATAATATCTGTTGCATCATCATAATCAAGCTCCTCAACAATTTCGGTACGTTTATCGGGGTGAAGCTCAAAGAGTAAATCCTCCGGATGGGATTCTTCATCCATTTCCGAAATAATTTCGGAAGCGATCTCTGCCGGAAGAAGGTTGATAATATGCCGTTGTTCGGATTTATCCAAACGTTCGAACAAAATCGCAATTTCTGAGGCATGATATTCCTCTAAAACTATTTTTAAAGTTTCATCACCAGCTAAAATTGCATTTTTAACCTTGAGTACGTCGCTTTTATCTATTTCGAATGACTGCATCTATAACCTTACCAAAACGCCCTAAAGCTACAAATATTAAAAATTGATTTTTTACAATAAGTGACTTTTAATGTTAGTCATTTGATGTAAAATCCTGATTATTTCCACTAAGCCATCCTTTCCCAGCTTATAGAATATTAGGTGAGATTTAACTGCCGAACATCTGTATCCCATTAATATATGATCCATTACTTTTCCATGTTCAAAATGATTTGATATATATTCACACTCACTAAGTAATAAACTGTAATATCTATCTGCCTGATCTTTAGACCAATTATTAAATGTATATAACCAAATATCTTCAAGATCTATCTGTGCAGGCTTACTAATATGGTAGGTAACCATTATAAATGCTTGCGGTGTAACTCTTGCAAGTGTTTAACGGGGTCGAAATCTTTTACAAACCCACCTTCCTCACCAACTTTTAAAGCTTCACGCAACAATTCGATCTGCTTTTCTTCTTCTTCTAAAAGTCTTAAGCTTGTTCTAATCACCTCGCTTGCAGAATTAAATTTACCAGAGGCAATTTTTTCGTTGATAAAATTATCGAAATGATCGCCTAGCAGGATTGATGTATTTCGTCCCATAATTACATTATTTAATTAAATATACCAATAATTGGTATTATTTAAAAAATATTATTTAAACCAACCTTTACGCCAAAAGTAAATTACCTGTATAACAGCTATCACTGCCATCACGATCCAAGTGTATAAATATCCATGTTCAGCATATAATTCCGGCATATTATCTTTCAGTATTTTTCCTGTTGCCGGATCTTCCCTGCTAAAATTCATCCCGTAAATCCCTGCAATAAAAGTTAATGGAATAAATATGGATGAAATGATGGTCAATACCTTCATAATTTCGTTCATCCGGTTACTGATGATCGATAAATTCATATCAATATTGGCTGAGGCAATCTCTTTTAAAGATTCGATAAAATCAATGATCTGGATGCAGTGATCGTAAGCATCTTTCATATAGGTTTTAGTCAGGTCGGATATTAAAGGACTATCCGTGCGGATAATATCGTTCAATTTATCCCTTTCCGGCCAGGTTACTTTCCTAATGGTGATCAAAGATCTTTTGATGGCCTGTGTATCGTACATGATCCTTTTATCAGGATGATCGTACAGGCGGTCTTCAATCGCATCTAATTCCTCACCCCAAAAATTCAAAAGCGCAAAATAATTATCTACAATCACATCCATGATGGCATACATTAAATAACTGCTGCCACCAATGCGGATGTTGCCCTTCCCTATTTCCAAACGTTTGCGGACTGGTTCAAAACAATCTGCGTAAGTTTCCTGGAAGGTAATGAGTGTCCGTTCTGATAGAATAAATGAAATCTGATCATTACACAGCACATTATCATCACTTAAATATAAATGCCTGCTAACCGAAAAAATGTATTTGTCATTATCATATTCATCCAGTTTGGGCCGCTGATAAGAACTGGTGATATCTTCAAGCACGAGCCTGCTGATGTCTAGTTTAGTAGATAAAGTTTCAAATATATTGGGATCAGCCAAACCTTTGATATCGAACCAGTAATAAAAATCTTTGTTCTCAATCAGTTTATCAATGTTATTGATGTTTTCCAGTTCGGTTTTCTTATAACTCTTTTCATTATAAGTATGCAATACAATCTGTGGCTTTAATGCGTCTTCATCGATGGCATATAAACCCGGACTGGTGCCAGGCGCTGGAACTTTATAGTGCTTATGACGGTTTCGAGGCTTGTTTTTTCCCATATATTATAAATATAGCCGGGCTTGTGGACCCTGGTTAAATAACAGATCAACAATACTTAAGTTGGGCAAAAATTGATGTTTATCTTCAAAAACCTGATAATAGGACTTATTGTTTACAATATCTTCTTGTTTTTTAGGGCTCATGGCCGAACGGAAATCCAACTCTGGTTGGATGTCGTCAAAATATTCCTCCGTTACCCTAAAGCTCTTATTCAATTTTAGCTTTTTGTTCAGCCACTCTAAAAGTTCGAAGTTGTAATCGAACAGAAATTCGAATTTGTTGGTATAAAAACGCGAGAGTTCATCTTCGTAAAACTCGAAATAAGCAGAACTCCGGTAACAGCTTTCTAAACTCAACCAATGCAAACGCTGCCAGTTAAAATCGTAACTGATCCGTACATCCTTCATTTTCGTATGTGTTTTAGCGCCTTTAACCACCGGAACGGTAATATCAAGTTTGCCATTGGGCGAATAAATACTGGCCCTGTTACGGTAAGTCTGCTTGGCTAAATGTTCATGTTTTTCAATTAAAAAATCTTCTCCCAGTTTTTGCAATAAACTAAAATAACCTACTGGCGGAAGATAAAATAATGGAAGTATAGCTGTATTCTGCATTTGAAAATTTATGTTTGTAGCTGAAATGTTTTAAAAATAATGATTAAAAGAGGGATTGCGCATGTTGGCGTATTTTTTTTATACCTGTTATCGCTGCTCCCCCTGCCTTTGCTGTTTTTTTTTGCAAGATTACTATATTATCTGCTTTATTACGTAATTGGCTATCGAAAAAAAGTTGTCAGACAGAATTTAACCCAATCTTTTCCCACAAAATCTGCTGCTGAAATAAAAGCAATTGAGAAAAAATTCTTCCTGTACCTGGCCGAACTTATTTTTGAAATTATCAAAATGACCAGTATTTCGAAAGCTGAAACCTTAAAAAGGGTAAAGTTTACAGGCTTGGAACAATTGGAAGTTCATTTTAAAGCAGGAGAAAGTGTACTGGCCTGTACCGGCCATTATGGCAACTGGGAATTAGGCACTTTGGCACTTGGACTAAGTATATCGGCCAAAACCATGGTCATTTTTAAACCCATCAAAAATAAAATCTTCGAAACCTGGTTCGATTGTATGCGTACCAAGTATGGAAACATCTTTATTGCTATGCGGCAAACACTACGCGGCATGGCCGCCTATAAAAATGAACCTACGCTTTTGTGTTTTGCAAGCGATCAATCTCCCACCAGGGAGGAAACAAAATACTTTGCAGATTTTTTAAATCAGCCGACGGCGGCACTTTTAGGTGTAGAAAAAATTGCAAAATCTACTAAAAGACCGATATATTATTTTAAAGTAAATGTGGTTAAAAAAGGTTATTACCATATAGAAGTGTTGCCCATGTGCCTCGAACCTGAAAAAATGGACGAATTTGAGATTACTGACCTGCACTTTAAATTTTTAGAAAACATTATAAAAGAACAGCCCCAATACTGGCTCTGGAGCCATAAGCGCTGGAAATTTAAACCCGAATAAAAAAGAATGAACCCATCAGTAGCCGTTGTAATTTTAAACTGGAATGGAAAAGCATATTTAAAGCAGTTTTTACCCGGAATTTTGCTTTCAGAATATGAGAACCTGCAAATTGTTGTTGGTGATAATGCCTCAACAGATGATTCAGTTTTATTTTTACAAGAAAATTTCCCAACTGTTAAAATTATCCAAAACGATCAGAACTATGGATTTGCAGGAGGCTACAATAAAGTTTTAGAACGTGTAGAAGCCGATTATTTTATTTTGCTCAACTCGGATGTAGAAGTTGTTCCAAATTGGATTAAACCTATCATCAGCCTAATGGAAAGTGATGCACAGATTGCAGCAGCGCAGCCTAAAATTAAATGGCAACTAAACAAAAACCAGTTCGAATATGCAGGCGCTGCCGGAGGCTATCTGGATATTTATGCCTTTCCTTTCTGCCGTGGCAGGCTTTTTAATGTATATGAGTTCGATAACGGTCAATATAATGAACAAAAAGAGGTTTTTTGGGCTAGTGGAGCAGCCTTTTTTATTAAAAGCAAATGCTGGATAGAGGCCGGAGGCTTAGATGCAGATCTTTTTGCTCATATGGAGGAAATAGATCTTTGCTGGCGATTAAAAAACCTGAATTACAAGATTATGTATTGTCCGGATGCTGAAGTTTACCATGTTGGAGGAGGAACTTTACAAACGGAAAACCCTTTTAAAACTTACCTCAATTTCAGGAACAACCTGATTATTATGCAAAAAAACCTGCCTGCTGGTGATGCTATTTTCAGGATTACCATCCGCATGTTCATCGATTTTATTGCCTGGTGGCACTTTTTACTCACTGGTAAACCTAAATTCACGATGGCAGTTACTAAAGGACACTGGCATTTTCTTAAATCGCTTTCACAAACCAATAAAAAGCGGAATGCGGTTCAAAAAGAGTACTCCAAACATACCGGGGTATACAATAAAAGCATTGTTTGGGCATTTTTTATCAAGAAAATTAAATATTTCTCGAATTTGAAATAAATCGCGAATCGTCATTACCAACCTGATAACTATCGGGTCGATTGGGAATCTTAATGCCACAAGCCTAAAGATTAAGATTCCCGCCTACGCGGGAATGACGACCTATCTTTTTGAACCTAAACCAATAAACTTTCAATCGCCAGGCGGTAACCTTTCATTCCAAATCCGGTTAAAACGCCCTGACAGTTTTTTCCGGTTAATGATACATGGCGGTATTCTTCACGGGCATAGATATTTGAAATATGCACTTCAACAACACGCGTTTTAATAGCGGCAATGGCATCAGCAATAGCCACCGAAGTATGTGTGTAACCACCGGCATTGAGTACTACACCATCATAACTGAAGCCCACTTCATGCAATTTATTAATAATTTCGCCTTCCACATTACTTTGATAATATTCAATTTCGATTTCTGGATAAACCGTTTTTAATTCTTTGATATAATCTTCGATACTCGTGCTTCCGTAAATAGATGGTTCGCGAACGCCTAATAAGTTTAAGTTTGGTCCGTTAATAATTTGTATTTTCATAATATAATGTTGTAACGTTGCAATGTTATAAAAAATCTCAAATAAAAGCATGCTTTGGTCATCATATATTAAAGGATTTAAATCGTATTTAAAACTGGAACGGTCTTTATCTGGAAACTCTATTGATGCCTACCTGAACGATATCAATAAGCTGATCCAGTATTTCCAATCGTTGAATGCAGAACCCAAATTAACGGAAATTACCATAACCCATTTAAAATCCTTTATCTCATGGTTAAATGAACTTGGTATGCAAGCAAGTACGCAAGCCAGGGTAATATCCGGTTTAAAGGCTTTCTTCGCCTATTTATTGATCGAAGATCTGATTTCAAATGATCCAACAGCGTTATTGGAGGCACCAAAACTCAGTAGAAAACTGCCAGATACTTTGAATATTTATGAGATTAATGAACTTATAGCTGCTATAGATGCTTCTAAGCAAGATGGAATGCGTAATAAAGCCATTTTGGAGGTTTTGTATGGCTGCGGTTTAAGGGTAACCGAATTAACAGAACTCCGAATCTCCGGCCTTTTCCCACAGATCGAATTTATAAAGATCATTGGGAAAGGAAACAAAGAACGTTTAGTGCCTATTGGCAGTGTTGCGCTTAAATTGCTCGATATTTATATTAACGAAGTTCGGGTACATGCCAAGATTAAAAAAGGACATGAAGACTTTATATTTCTAAACCGTTTTGGGGCTAAACTTTCCCGTATTTCTATTTTTAACTTAATTAAAAGCCTCGCTATCGCCGCAGGAATAAAAAAAACGATTAGTCCACATACATTAAGGCATTCATTCGCGACACATTTAATTGAGGGCGGTGCCGATTTGCGTGCGGTTCAGGAGATGCTGGGCCATTCGAGCATTACCACCACAGAAATTTATACGCACATTGATAGAGATTACTTAAGAGAGGTAATTACGCAGTTTCATCCAAGGTCTTAGGTGTTGATGGATGGTTAAGGCGCGTACGTAAGCTGGATGTCGATAGATCTATCGAAGCAGATCTCTCCACTTCGCATTGCTCCGGTCGAGATGACGCCCTTTTTATTGAACTCTACTAGTTTGATCATTGAAAATCGGCCATTGATTATTTACCCTCCATCATCCATTTTCTATCACACCTCTTCCATCAAATCCCTGCTTTCACCATCCTGTCCTTTCCTTGCATGTCCTTTCTTAACTCAATATTATTAAAACCTTTACTAAATAACATATCAACTGTTTCTTTACCTAGATATTCATTAATTTCAAAGAAAAGTTTTCCATTAGGTTTTAAATTGGTTTTTGCAAAATCAGCGATGGCTTTATAAAAAATTAAGGGATTTTCGTCGCTTACAAACAAGGCCAAATGAGGTTCGTGCAAAAGTACATTGTTATGCATTTCCATTTTTTCTAAATCTCTGATATAAGGCGGATTACTTACGATGAAATCAAATTTTTCTTGAGATTGAAATGTTAAAATATCTGCTGTAATAAAATTGATTTCAACACCAATTTGTAGGGCATTCTGTTTTGCAACTGCAATAGCATCAGCAGATACATCCAAAGTAGTTACCTGAGTGTTTGGTAGGTGTTTTTTAAGGGTTATTGGTATACAACCAGATCCAGTTCCAATATCAAGCATACTTAGCTTTTTCGGCGACTCATAACTGCTTATTGAAAACTGTGTACAGCAGACTGATATGATCCATTCTACCAATTCCTCTGTTTCAGGCCTCGGTATTAATACATTTTCGTTTACCTTAAAAACCAAACCATAAAAATGGGCTTCTCCTAAAATGTGCTGAATTGGTTTTCCGATCTGCAGGTCGTTAAGGATGCTCAATAGTTTTTGCATGTTGATAAAACTGATAGCTTCATCTTTCTGCATCATTAACCTACTGGGAGACATAGCTAAAACCTGCTCAGCAGCCAGGCTAAATAATATTTTAGCCTCATCGCTTTCGTATAAGGGTGCAAGTTCCAATTTATAATGCTCTTCGAGTGCTCCGATGTTCATGAACAGCAAAATTACTTATTTGAGATGATAACCACATTCTTTTGATAAGGCCATGACTCTTTTTTTACTACTTTTGCGCTAATGAGTGATGAACTTTATATCAACCGATGTCTTGATCTTGCAGCCCTGGCTTCAGGGAATGTTAGCCCTAATCCAATGGTTGGCTGTGTTGTAGTTGTAGACGGTAAAGTTATCGGCGAAGGTTATCATCAGGAATATGGAAAGGCACATGCGGAACCCACTGCTATCAAAGCTGTATTTGATGCTTATGGCAATGAGACCGAAAATCTATTGAAACAAGCTACTGCCTATGTTAATCTGGAGCCTTGTGCACATTTTGGGAAAACACCCCCATGTGCCGATCTGTTAGTTAAGCATAGGCTAAAAAAAGTAGTTATTGGCAATAGAGATCCTTTTTCAGGGGTTGATGGCAAAGGTATAGAAAAACTCAAAAATGCAGGTATTGAAGTGGTAAGCGGGGTTTTGGATGATAAATGCCGTTATTTTAACAGAAGATTTTTTACCAGGATACAAAAACAAAGGCCTTATATTATTTTAAAGTGGGCTGAAACCGCCAATGGCTACTTCGCAACAAAAAACGGACATCAAAAGTGGATCAGCGGTGCTCTGGCTAAACGTTTGGCACACCAATGGCGTACTGAAGAAGATGCCATTTTGATCGGCAAACAAACTGCTATCATGGACAATCCGCAGTTAACGTCACGAGAATGGCCGGGTAAAAACCCCATTCGTTTGGTAATTGATAAAAACCTTCAGGTGCCGTTATCCAATCACATTTTCAATGCAGAAGCCAAAACCATCATATTTAACGAAATTAAAACCGATGTAGTTGAGAATATCCATTATATCCAGATGGAAGACATGCATTTTTACCTGGCACAAAAGATTGCGTTTCAGCTTTATTTAATGGACATACAATCGGTAATTATCGAAGGTGGTGCAAATATCCTAAATCAGTTTTTATCCACTAACCTTTGGGATGAAGCGCGTATCTTCACCTCATCAAACAGCTGGACGGACGGTGTTCCTTCTCCTACTATAAACGGAAATTTGAAAGAGCAAATGCAAGTTGGAAACGATAAACTCGCTATCTATATAAACGACATAAATAAATGATCTACATTATTTTAAGCATTTGCTGTAGCGTTACGGTTGCGATATTATTAAAGTTAGCCAAACGGTACCAGATCAGTATCATTCAGGCCGTTACAATTAATTATCTGGTTGCATTAACCTTATGTTTTCTTTTTTTTAAGCCCGATGTTAAACTGATTACTTCTGCCGGACCATGGCCTATTTATATTGCGCTGGCTATTCTATTGCCGTCTATATTTTTATTCCTTGCTGCATCAGTAAAAAAACTTGGCATTGTTAAAACTGACATTGCCCAACGTTTATCGTTATTTATTCCTATCCTGGCGGCTTATTTTATTTTTAAAGAAGATTTTAATGACCTAAAAATTATTGGTCTGGTAATCGGTTTTGTTGCTATTGTATTAACTTTCCTCCGAAAATCTAATCATCAGGAAGCCGGTAAGGAAAGTCTCTTCTATCCCATTATGGTTTTTGTGGGCTTTGGCGTAATCGATGTTCTTTTTAAACAAATTGCCTTATATAAAGAATTACCTTATACAACTTCACTTTTTACCGTTTTCTGCCTTTCATTCATTGTATCGCTGCTCATTGTGATCACCATGGTGATTTCAGGCAAAATAAAATTACAATTGGTTAATGTTGTTTGTGGACTAATTTTAGGCTTTTTTAACTTCGGGAATATCCTTTTTTATATGAAAGCGCACAAGGCATTGGCAGAAAACCCATCTACCGTTTTTGCAGCGATGAACCTGGGAGTAATTATTGCAGGTACCTTAATTGGCGTAGTGGTGTTTAAGGAAAAGCTGAGCAAATTAAATTACGCAGGTATAATTCTGGCCATTGCGGCCGTCATTTTCATTACATTATCACAACATGCTGTTCGATGATTCTTATAAAACAATCGAAAATGCTTCAGAAGGTATATTTCGAGATAAGGGTAGCAAATTTATCGCTTATGCTTACCCGATCCGCAGTGAAGAAGAAGTAAAGCCAATCATTATGAGCCTGCGGGCTGCTAATGCAAAGGCCAATCATTTCTGTTATGCATACCGTCTAACGCCTAATCGGTCTGTTTTTAGGGTAAATGATGATGGCGAACCTTCTGGTACTGCCGGCAGGCCAATCCTCAACTGTTTATTATCAGAAGATATTACCAACGTATTAATTGTAGTGGTACGTTATTTTGGTGGCACCTTGCTAGGGGTTCCCGGTTTAATTAACGCCTACAAAAACGCTAGTATAGAAGCTATTAAAGCTGCAAAAATCATTTCTAAAACGGTTAATGATGTGTATGAAGTTCATTTTGAATACCTACAGATAAATGACGTAATGAAATTGAGCAAAGAGGAAAATTTACAGATTTTAGCACAACAGTTTGATACCAATTGTATATTGAAATTTGAAGTGAGAAAAGCGCAACTCAATCAGGTTTTGAGTAAATTTAATAAAATTGATGGTGTTAAACTAAAATATCTCCACACCATTTAATAACCACAGATATTATCTGCGTTGATCAGCGAAATCTGCGGGAACAGAAAAATGTATAAAGGGATTAGATTACAATTAGTAACCACAGATAAGGAGGATCAACACAGATCAATCTGTTTTAGCCAAATCTTCTGGGAAAATATAAACCAAATATGAAAATATCCGAAAGCGACTTAATCATCAATCCTGATGGCAGTATATATCACTTAAATCTTCTGCCCGGAGATATTGCCGATACCGTAATTACCGTTGGCGATCCTGACCGAGTTGGCGAAGTGAGCAGGTATTTCGACCAGATAGAATTTAAAAAAGGTAAACGGGAATTTATTACCCATACCGGTTTTATAGGTAAAAAAAGAGTAACTGTACTTTCCACGGGTATTGGTACGGATAACATTGATATCGTTTTTAATGAACTGGATGCGCTGGTAAACGTCGATTTCAAAACCCGTGAAGTAAAAAAAGAATTGACCTCATTGAATATTATCCGTGTAGGAACATCAGGAGCCGTGCAGCCGGATATTCCCATGGGAACCATTTTAGCCTCCTCCCATGGTTTGGGCATGGATGCTTTAATGAATTATTACCTACAGCAACTATCTGGCGATGAGCAGCTTTTGATGGATGACATCAAGATACATTTTGGTCATTTAAAAAACATCAACCCCTATTTAACAGCTGCCGACGAAGACCTGTTAAACACCGTTGGCAAAGACATGGTTCATGGCATCACCATTACTGCTCCGGGTTTTTACGCACCACAAGGCAGGATAGTACGGGCAAAAAATGCAGTTCCCGATTTCATCGGGCTTATCAATAGTTTCCAGAGCAACCAGTACCGCATTACCAATTTAGAAATGGAAACAGCAGGGATTTATGCTTTAGCAAAAGTTTTAGGACATAAAGCACTCTCTGTTAATGCTGTTTTGGCGAGCAGGGTAAAATTTGAATTCAGTAATGAACCTAATAAAATTGTAAAACAGGCCATTAAAACAGTGTTGGAAAGGATTTAATTAATTTACAACATCTGAACTATTGGTTCGTGGAGAACATGAACAAAGGCTGAGATATCCAATAATATAAACTAAGTATCTGACTCCACTTGAATAAATCTTTTTAAAGATCTCTCCACTACGTTGTATTTCGGTCGAGATGACGATTGTAAAGAAATAAAAAGGCCCGAAATTTCGGGCCTCCATAGTTATACTGTTCTTATCTTCTCTTTTACCAGTTCATTTCCTTCTGTATCCAGATAAGTGCAGGTCATTTCTTCCAGATCAGTTACCCATTTTTCCACTCCCGCATCTGCCGCCTGTTTACAAAAGGTAATATAATCTGTTTCACCCTGTTGATGTACTTGTAGCGCGTGTTCCAATTTTCCTGCAGATGATTCTTCATTGATAATTAAAGTAGGGTACTCATCTGGACTTACTTGCTGCGCATTATCCTCATCATCAAAATAAATAGATAAGCCATTACTTACGTAAACATCATTCCGCTTCACACCCAATTCCTTGATTTCTTTTATAAACTGCGGGAAATCTGCACCAGTTTTAATTTTTGATTCTGCTGCCAGGATGTTTTCGATAGTGAACATAATTTATTTGTTTAATGAAACTTTGTAAATGGTTGTTTGCGTGTACAAATCTTCTGGTCTTAATATGGTACTTGGAAATTCAGGGATGTTTACTGCATTAGGGTGATGCTGTGTTTCCACACAAAAAGCACCGAAGCTGCCGTAATCCCTTCCGCCTTTACCATTTTTTACTTCCAGATATTTCGCGGTATATAAATGAGCTACCGGTTCTGTAGTATAAACGCTTAAAATTAAACCGCTTTCTTCTTCAATTGTTTTGCTGGCCAGTGACAAATCGCCATAAATCTTATCTAAAACAAAAGTTTGATCATAACCTTCATCTTTATTCCAATCTTGCCCTATTGCTTTTGGTTTAGTAAAATCTAACGGTGTGCCTTCAACAGGGATTAGCTTTCCCGTTACCGAGTAATTATCATCCTGCTCTAAATAGTGCGAGGCAAAAATCTGTTGTTTATGGTTTTTGACATTTCCACCTTCGGGAGCCAGATTAAAATAACCATGGTGTGTTAAGTTTATAGCGGTAGCTTGATCTGTTTCTGCTTCATAACTTAAAATCAATTCATCATTTTCGGTGAGTTCGAAAGTTAAATCAACAATCAGGTTTCCCGGAAAATTTTCTTCTCCATCTACGCTTTCATATTGCAGGGTAACCGATGATTGCGGTCCATCCATAATTTCAACAATGTCCCAAACTTTTTTATCAAAGCCAACTAAACCACCATGCAGCGTATTCTCGCCGGCGTTTTGAGCCAACTGATAGGTTTTATCATCAATACTGAATTTCCCATTTTTTATGCGATTGGCATATCGGCCAATTATAGCTCCCAGATATGGGTATTTTGCCAAATAAGCGGGGTTTAGGTATCCGTCAAATGTATCAAAGCCGAGAACGATATCCTGTTTTTCACCTTTCGCATTCTTCACTACAAATTGGTTGATAATGGCGCCATAATTAAATATTTTGACGTAAGTACCTTTGCTGTTGGTAAGTTCGATTGCGATAACTTCTTCGCCATCAATAATTTTTCCGGTTGGTATTTGCTGAACGCTCATAAATTGTAACTTAGGGCTTTTGTTTTCAAAACAAACATACCATTATTAATGCTTTTTATAAATATATTTTAGCCCAATGAACATTAACCTACAGGAAAAATTTGCAGCGCAATACCATAAAAATGCCGAAGCTATTTATTTTACGCCTGGGCGGGTTAACCTAATTGGAGAACATATAGATTATAATGGAGGTTTGGTTATGCCCTGTGCCATCTCTTTAGGCACCTGGGTAGCCATTGCACCAAACAACGAAGGTAAATTCAGGTTTAAGAGTTTAAACTTCGATATTGAAACAGCAGTAAACAGCAACACTGTAAACGATAAGAATGGTACTATCTGGGCGAATTATCCTGTTGGGGTAATTAACGAATTTATAAAAGATGGCAAGGAAATCAATGGTTTAGATTTTCTCTTTTACGGAAACATTCCTATCGGATCAGGACTTTCTTCTTCTGCTTCTATAGAAATCGCTACTGCTTATGCGCTGAATACCTATTTAAATCTTGGTTACGATAGATTAGCACTTGTTAAAATTGCCAAACGTGTAGAAAATGATTTTATTGGTTTAAATTCGGGTATAATGGATCAGTTTGCGGTTACTTTCGGAGAAAAAGACAAAGCCATTGTTTTAGATTGTGAGACCTTAAAATACAAAATGGTTGATGTTGATCTGGGCAATTATGTTCTGGCCATCATTAATACCAATAAACCGCGCGAACTCGCAGATTCCAAATACAATGAACGTGTTGCAGAATGTCAGGCTGCATTAAAGTTACTAAATGAAGAAATTACACTTCACTATCTTTGCGAACTTAATGCAGAAAAGTTTGCGCTACACAGCCATTTAATCAACGATGAAACCCTATTAAACAGGGCTACACATGTAGTTAAAGAGAACGACCGCGTTCATTTAGCCGCTAAAGCATTAAGTGGAGGTGATTTAACTGCTTTTGGTCGCTTAATGTATGCTTCTCATGAATCTTTACGAACATTATATGAAGTAAGCGGAAAAGAATTGGATGCTGTAGTAGATTTCTGTTCGGACTATAAACGTGTAATTGGTGCCCGTATGACAGGTGCCGGATTTGGTGGCTGTGCAATAGCTTTGTTAGAGAAAGGTTATGAAGAAGATTTCGCAAAACACTTAACAGATTATTACGTAGATAAAATCGGTTATCCTACTGCAATTTACATTAGCGAGATTGGCGGTGGGCCATCCACTTTATAAATTAAAATACAGATCGATACAGTTTGAGAAATTTCCAATCGGTGTAATCCCTCAATCGGTGTAATCTCTTAAAAATAATGAGAAAATTAAAATTAGACGAGTTAAACCGTCCAGATATTGAAGCTTTCAAAACGCAGGAAAAATTACCTGTGGTAGTAGTTTTAGATAATGTGCGTAGTATGCACAATGTGGGTTCTATATTCCGTACTGCAGATGGTTTTGCACTTGAAAAAGTAATTCTTTGTGGTATTACTGCGCAACCACCCCACCGCGAAATCGAGAAAACAGCTTTAGGTGCCACACAATCGGTTGATTGGATTCATTATACTGATACTTTGCAGGCAGTTGATGCCTTGCGAAACCTGGGTTATGAGATAGTAGCGATTGAGCAGGCTGAAAACAGTACCATGCTTAACACTTTCA
>Ga0163162_10003378_pt1 | contig 15272 bp, 16 predicted proteins | sample S55metaG_FD_115310 | JGI IMG/M metagenome (GOLD analysis project Ga0163162, IMG submission 115310) | Switchgrass rhizosphere microbial communities from Kellogg Biological Station, Michigan, USA - S5-5 metaG | ecosystem: Host-associated > Plants > Roots > Rhizosphere > Soil | place: USA...
AAACGCAGCGCAATCTGAAGATAGAAAGGAGAAGCGACATCATGCGTACAGGAGCTAGGCTAGCAGTTTATTCTGATAACTCATTGCATAGAGCAGTCGAAAGCAGAAGTCTTAAGAATGTTAAGGGATCAATAAAGAAATTTTCTGAATCGTTCCAAAGCGTGACTCCGCAATCACATTTTTCTTTTGATCAGAAAATAAGTTACATAGAAAACCCATTAATAAAAGCTAAGAGAAAGTTTTTGGAGCGACCAAATAATGATGGTATGACAGCGTTGTTTCTAGCCGTAAAGTTTGGATTGCTAGAAATTGCTAACTACTTGATTGATCAAGGTGCAAGCGTTGAAACGAGAGATGATGAGGGAAATACCTTGTTGCATGCCGCTGTTCAATTTAAGCATCCTACTCTTATAGCCCTCATATTAAATGCGAATTCTGATCTTGTTAAGGCAGTAAATAATAAAAAATCATATCCAATACAAATTGCTTTAGAAAATAATGATCATGGTACAGCAGAAGAAATTTTCATATTCGTAAAAAATTTTATTGGCGCAACTTTGCAAGAGATAAGTTTGTCTCAAGCAATGATTTTTTGTAATTATTTAAGTTATTGGCAAATCCCTAGACGTCGTGATTTAGAAGAATTTTTAACGGAATTACTAAATCCTCGAATGCCTATTGTAAGGAGGATGTCCCCTGTAGGGTTGATACTCAATGAAAAAAAAGAAAGCCGAAGAAAAATTTGGCAAGGTATGATGCTCGCTTTTGATAGCGCATTAGAAAATTCTTTGCTTCCTAAGCATCATCTCTGCTTATCTAAATTTAACATTTCAAATAATTTTCTTTATAACTATCTTTATAAAATAGATGAAGAGAAGCGTAAAAAAATACACAGTCTTGATTTGTCTCATAATGAACTTTCCAATGTAAGTATTCATAAAATACTTACATTATTGCCCTCATTGCGTGCTCTCAATTTAAGTCATAACAGAAATTTGGGATTAAGAGGCTGGATGTTGTATTCAGGCGCTCAGCTGTTGGCATATGGGTTGGCAGAAAATAATAGCTTAGAAGAGCTCGATTTAACAAATACAGGCTTAGATAATGTAGATTTTAAAGCTCTAGCGGCTGCTATAGGAAGAAATACCAAATTACGTTTATTGAATGTTTCTGGTAATCCAGCGTTAACGGAAGATATTAAATTTGATTTTGAGGTGATTACAAAACGAAAGAATTCCGCGCCTTTGCAAACAGTAATGGAAAATAATATTGGGTTGTCGGAAGCAGTCAAAGATAAGTATGGTTTGATTGGGCCGATTAGGAGGGGTGAGGCTTCCTCATCTGCGGTGGTGACAAAGGCAATGGTGGGTGAGGCTCGATTTGGGCAAGTGGCGAGTTTACCTATCATGCCCATGCTTTATGAAGGAGATGAAAGCGAGCAGACTGAAAGATTAATTACTTCTGTTTCTTCTATTGAATTAATTGATTTTATGGCCAATAGAGTGAATTTCTTACTAAGAAAGATTGGCACCTCCATCAGAGCTTTAGAGCAAGAAAAGCTGGAAGTAAAAACAAAAGGAGTGGCCAAATCCAAATCCGAAGCTAAGGCAAAGGCTAAAAGCGAAGATGCCGAGGAGATCGAGAACATTATCGGCGCACTTAAAGTATGGCAGCAGGAAGTAACGGAAAAATTAAAACCAAAAAATAAAATAGAAGATATTCTCGCAACATTAGAATTGTTAATTAGACATTTTAACTTTATCTGTATTGCTGGGGCTGTTTTATCTCCAGAAAACATTTTTACATGTAAAACACTAAGCGAAATTAAAAATACGATTGAAAGTTTTCGTGACCAAGTCGAAGAAAAATATAATCATGATTACTGGTTACCTAATAACGAAACAAATCACCTGAAAGTAGTTGATGTAGTGCGAAACAGTATTCAAAGAGCTTTTCAATATAATAAATATGCAAGTCTAACGCATGCTTCTGGCCTATATGAGCGTAGTAATATCACCACTGGTGAGAAAGTATTTAAGGTTGCCTTGCAACTTGTACCGTATGTAGGAAAAGCAATAAACACACTATTTAATTTTAGCCCTATAATTGAAGGGGTTATTCAAGATGCTTTAAGTACAGTAAAAAATTCGAAAAAAGTGCAAGTAGTCGGTGGTGCAACATTATCGTCTGCATTTTTTATTGCCTTGATATATAAAGAAGAAGCTTTAAGAGGAATTCCTAAAGCTCTGCATGCAATTTACGACTGGGTTTTAAATGTGCTTCGTGATGCATTAGGCACAACAGCAATGGAAAACAGATTAAGAATAATAGCAGAAAGCTTTAGTGGTGAAGAAGGTAAACAAAAATCTGCTCGAATGGCAGCTGCATTTGTTCATGGTTACCGCGACATCATATTGAAATTAACGCCTCGCGAAGCGCAAGTCTTTGCCAGCGTGATAGCTAAGAATGTCCATCATTTTTTAATGGAAAGTACAGCGGAAAAATATACAGAACAAGAAATGATGATTTGGATGACAGGAGTAGTAATGCCTTTCGAGCAAACTGTTAAATTGCGCTCGCCTCAAGCGCTAGTGCAAATTGGGCCGCTAGTTAGGAATGCTGGTTTGAAATGTTTAAACACAAATGGACAAGAGGTTAGATTTGATTTGAAAATTTTAGTTTCCAATCCTTTAACAGGAAAAATAAGCTGGGAAGAAACAAATGGCGGAATGTATGGTTATCGGTTTGCTGAGCAAGAATTAATAATAGCGCTTAATTGGTTGCTTGAAAATAATATTAATGATCCAGCTAAAACAAGGCAGCTAGAGAGGATTAGAGTTTCCGAGGAGACTTTGTTTACGCTGAAAGAAAAGGGTCCGTTGGTTTGTGTGCCTAATCCCTTTAAAGCTTTGGGGGAAAGGCTGAGCGTTGCAGAGAATAGGATCCTTGTTTTAAATGGTCGAATTATGAAATTGTTTGTAGCGAATCAGGCAAAAGATAAGAAAATAGAAAAATTGATATTAATGGTGGGTCAGTTGGCGTTTCGATTGGGCATTAGCCCGGAAGATCTGCTAGAAAGCAAACTAACCCAGCCAGGCGGAAGTCTTCAAAGTGAAGTAAAGTTGCATGCGTCAGAGAAAGAGGAGATGTCTAGCTCTAAGTCTGTAAGTAGCGGAGATTGCAGAGAGGGAGGCGAAATTATCCCATCTGTTCAAAAAATGATGAAATTTTGATAGGAGTGAGTTAAGATGCGGCATAATTTCATTCAGTTAGCGCAAATTATGATCATAAGAGATAAATTATGAATCTCAGGCAGTCTACGTTATTTCCGGCTCTTCCTGACGAACTTGTCATGTCCATTTTAAATTATTTAGATATGGATGGGCTCATGCAAGTAGCGTTCTTGAGTGCTGGTGGACTACGTTTTGCCAAAGCAGAGCATGATAGAAGATGGGTGGAACATTATAAATCCCTGTTGTCAGATACAACGCTTTGGCGATACCTTGCTTTTATTGCACAAGCTGATGAAGAGCAGATAGATGGGCGGCGCTTCACTGATTACCTTGGCGAATTGATGGTAATTCCATTTGCACAAACGAATAGCGTGGATCGTTTTTATCGATTTCAACAAAATGCTATGAAAAATGCGTGGACCCAGCATTTGCCCAATGATTTTTTTCCTGGTTTACCCCAAGCCTCACAGTTGGCAACAAACATAGTTGCAAATTATCATCACCCAAGAATTAGTGAAGATGCTTCTACGACAAGCCAGCCGGGGACAGTGACAGAATTTCTCAACTCAGTGGCAACCACTGATAGTTTTTCAGATTACATGAAATGGAAAAGCTATTACGATCTATATCAAGCTGTACTGTGTTATGCGCTGGCTCACCAATTATCATGGACAAATGATAATGATGAAATAATAAATATTCTTATTGACCCTAGTTTTTCTATTTTGGTTGATGGGCGCATTCTGCTTTTACTTGAGCAGTATTATGCAAGCGGTATAATCATGACCATGTTGCAGCAGGCAATTAGTCTATACAGCATTCCAAGCCGTCAAGAAAATGACACCCAAAGATTGCAACGTCTTGAAGTTACATTAGCAAAATTAAAAGAAAAAGATTTAATAAATTTTCTTGCGATTTTTTTCAAAAATGATTTGCTTTGCGAAAAACAGAGCGCTTTCGCAGAAATTATTCAGCAAAATTATCCATTTTTACAGTCAAAATTCACGGAACAAGTTCTATTATCTGTCGCTTATATACCCGATAAAAAATTGCTATGTTCCGGTGCAGGTGAGGATGGTTTGCCCGCTTTAGCGATTTCTCCTTTGCCAAGAGCTGTCCTGTCTACGCCTATGTTATTTAATCGGCTTAGCCATAAAAGTAGAATTGGGGTACTTAATTATCTCCCTATAGCAGATATGTTGTTCGTATTGGCAAGACCTGAGCTTGCTGGATTTTTTACTTTTGACACCTTACATGAATGGCTTGATCTATCCGGACGGAATATTTCTGTTTCCTATTATAAAAGAGAGATTGTCTCTGAGCGAGCAACGAAACTATTAGGAGACGCGGGTCTACTTGCTAGTTTAAGTCGCACACAAATTGTATCTCTCGCTAGACATGTTTGCTCAACTCCTGATGTACTAATTGGTCAAAACGCATTTCGAAAAAGAATTCTGCAAGATCAAAATTCTAGCGCTTTTTTAATGGCGCTCTGTCAAATTGAAAGTTTAATTTATGATGATATTACAGATCATGTATTTGTAGATGAAATTACAAAATATCCTGAATTTCTTCGTTTACTGTCAGTAAATGAAATAATACGTATTTCGTCATTAGGAAATGAAGCAGTACGTTTTATTCTTCAAGACAACGATGTTTTAACTCGTTTGTCAGATGGTCAGCTTTGGACATTGATAGATAGTAATTTTATTGAAGCAGTTCATGCTGTTGTGGCCAGAAATAATTTTTTATCTTTATTGAGCGATTCAAAATTACATGAACTTGCTAATAGAGTGGATGATTTTCCAGAAATTCCTAAGAAAGAAAAAGAAATAATTAATCGGGAAAGTAGTCAGCGATATAATCGTTCCTTGCAGGAAAAATTATTGGCTCACGAAAAATCCGCTATTTCTGAGGATGAATCAGTCAAGCGGCAGCCCATAAGTGATTTAGATGCGGTTGCTTCGGAAGAGACGCAGCCTAAAAATTCTAATTTAACCAAGTTAAATCAAGAAAAATTATCTGAAGAAAGGCCGTCAGTAAAACAAATACCCGTCGAATTCACAAAATCAAAACCATTCTCAACTCCTAATGCAAAAGCCCATCAAAACTCAACATCAACAAAGAAAATGAGTAGAAAAAAACAAAACCGACTAATATGGCAAATTATATTTTATACCTTGCTCACGCTTATAGGGTTAGCTTTAATTGCTTCAGGCATTGGCGGTATAGCAGGCGTTCCATTGTTTGCAAAAATGAGTGCTCTGCTAGTTAGTATGACGCCAGTACACTTAGCAATTTCTTCTCTTGTTTTAGGTGTAGTGTTGGCAGCCACATCAATTTTTCAAGTGATCGGCAGAGCTATCCAATATCACGCATTAGAAAAAAATAATTCACCCAAACCGTCCTATCAATCACTTTCTCGACTTTTACCTTTGCAACCCCTAGCGCAAACTGCAAAACAAAATGACACTCGCAAAGATAATACCTACCAATTCAGCAAACAATCCTCCTTAAGAAGTTTCATCGCCCTAAAAGAACAACCGTCATCTAAAGATTCAACCCGTAGCCCGGATGAAATGCAAAGCATTTCATCCGGGGTGACTCTGACGCGTCATTCGTCTTGGTAGCCTGTACATATAAAGCGTGTACAGGCTATTCATGAGCTAATGGTTAAGGTTTCTTTAATAAAAATCCGCTAAAATCAGCTTCTTAACACTATATAAAATCGAACTCTAAACGAGGCTGCCAGTTTATGTTGCGTGTCTGTACGGACAATCCGCTTGTAATCGCATTTAATAAAGCATTAATCACTCATAGAGATGATATTGCAAAGCTTTGGGACAATGCTGAATTACAAGATGCTGTTTTAGCGTTACGAAAAAAAGAGTTTTCTGCTCTTTGCGTGCGTGTATTGAAGCGAGCGTCTGTTCATTTTTTCGAGATATTTACCAAATTTCTTAAAAATAATAATAAATTATTTGTTGATGTTGCGATTCTAATTGAAGATGATCCTAAATTGCCCGAAAAAATCCGCAGTTTTGCTAAAAAAATGGAATTATTATCAAGCGTGCGTCAATCGATTATTGTTAGAATAAAAAGAGAAGCGGAAACAGAGTTGTTTAACGAGAAAAATAAAAAGCCACGATTAACAGATGAGCCATCAAAGTCGACAGTGTCTGATTCTCCTAGCTCAGCTTTGCTAGCTTCTCCCGTGTTGGAAGGTCCTTCATTGCCACTTCAAATATTTCCACTGTGCTCTAGTTTTTTATTGTTTGGTAAAGGTAATGAAATTTCGACCGAGCTTGTTATGCGCGATGAAGATTGGGAGCTTGCCGAGCAAATTCCGGTAGTTGAAGCTGAAGCAATGCAGGATGAATCGGTGAAGATGGTAGAAGAACTGAATACGGCTTGGATGGGTTTCTTTTCTTGTAATGATTCCATGGATGATCAGCAGTTTCTTGGCGAAGACTTTGTGCCTTTAACTCCGGGTTCTGACTTTTAATAAATTAGTTGGGTTTTGCGTGTGGTGATGGGTTCCCCGGATGAAATGCAAAGCGTTTCATCCGGGCTACGTGAAGCTGTATTTAATTCTTCACCAAACTCAAAAACTCTGCACGTGTTCGTGGGTCTTCGCGGAATAGGCCGCGCATGACGGAAGTGGTCATGATGGAGTTTTGTTTTTCTACGCCGCGCATCATCATACATAAGTGTTGCGCTTCGATAATAACGCCTACGCCTTTTGCGTTTGTAATAGTAAGAATCGTGTTGGCGATTTCCTTGGTTAAATTTTCTTGAACTTGTAAACGTCTGGCGTGCATATCGACAATGCGGGCGATTTTGGAAAGGCCGATAATTTGGCCGTTAGGCATGTACGCAACATGACACTTGCCTATGAATGGCAAAAGATGGTGTTCGCATAAAGAATAAAGTTCAATATTTTTAACCAACACCATTTCATCGTTGTCAGATTTAAATAACGCGCCGTTAACAATAGTTTCAACCGATTGGCTGTAACCTTGCGTTAAAAATTCCATTGCTTTCGCAGCTCGTTTTGGTGTGTTGCGTAATCCTTCTCGATCAGGATTTTCGCCGATTGCTTTAATTATATTTTTAAAATCATCTTGCATGGTTGCACCTAATGTTTGTTATCAGAATATTCTTAACCTGGTGGCCAGGCGAGTCGTCTTCCACCTAAGAGATGATAGTGAATATGAAATACGGTTTGTCCCGCATTAGCATTGCAATTAGCAACGACGCGATAGCCATCTTCAGCTATGCCCAATTCTTTGGCTAATTTTGCTGCAACATGCATCATGTGACCGGCTAGTTCGCTATCTTCTTGGTGTAAATCGTTAAGGGTAGGAAGATGTTTGCGCGGGATAATAATTTTATGTTGTGGTGCTTGTGGATTAATATCATCAAATGCCACGACTCTTTCATCTTGGTATAAGAGTTTAGCTGGGATTTCACCGTTGATAATTTTGCAAAAAATACAATCCATCCTGTTACCCCTCTTTTAACGATGCGCTAGTGTAAAAGATTGTTCTTCGACTTGCAAAATAGCTAATGGAAAGTACACTATCCCTAATTTATTTAAGAGGACAATTTTATGGGATTAGAGAATCTCCCCGCAGGGAAGCAAGTTCCAGATGATATTAATGTGGTCATTGAAATACCATCTAACAGCGACCCAATCAAATATGAAGTAGATAAAGAAAGCGGTTTGGTGATGGTGGATCGTTTCCTAGGCACGGCAATGTTCTATCCTTGTGAGTACGGTTTTGTGCCCCACACCTTGTCTGAGGATGGTGATCCAGTAGATGTCTTGGTGATATCTCCTTATACCCTGAGTGCTGGTACTGCCATACGTTGTCGCCCTGTAGGCATGTTACGCATGACCGATGAATCCGGAAAAGATGCCAAAATTCTTGCCGTTCCGGTGGACAAATTAACACCACGTTACAAACACGTACAAAAGCCTGAAGATTTAGATAAAGGTTTGCTAGATGCGATTGAGCATTTCTTCAAACACTATAAAGATTTGGAAGTTGGTAAGTGGGTGAAAATCGACGGTTGGGAAGGTACGCAAGCTGCTAAAGACGAAATCGTCGCTAGCGTAAAGCGTTACGAAAAGAAAAAAGAAGTTGCTTAAATTTTGATCGTTTATAACAACAAAAAGGGGCAACTTAATCCTTAAGTTGCCCCTTTTTGCCTACCCAGGCTTCCAATCCTATCCGCCAGTTCCGTTAGCGGTAAATCGTCCTTGTTGCTGCATCAAGTCCCTGATGCGTGTCCTTGTGTTCCGTCCTTGAGTTATTTTCTAGAGTAGCAAAACTGCTTAAAAAAGCTCAACTGGCGTATTTCGCAATAAAGTGGGTAAGGCCTGCGCCCGGCTAAGTAAAATTTATTTTTTATCAATGAGTTAAAAAGATGTGGCCTGTTTGTAATCTCTTATAGCTTACAAGAAGTGAATGAATATGCTGAACAAGCTGGAGGGGTAATTCTTAGTGTTTGATTTTAAAAGCTAACTTGGCTTTGGACTTAAGACGAAGAATGACGTGTTTATGCAGCAAGTCGCCACAGTAAATGCCAAGCATGGCGGCACCAAAAATAACGAAACCAATGTAAATGGGAATTAAACCCAAGGCGAACAAGTGTTGGTTCAGCGTGAGTTGGTGAGAGCGTTCGATTAGTGCAGACACGGATAAGTGTAAGTCATTTTCGCGCAGCAAAAGACAGTAAGCGATGTAGAAGAAAATCGACGTCGCAATAATTTTGCCCAAATTTAATGAAAATGTTTTATTTTTCATTTTTTCCAATATATATAAATGATTGAAGAATATTTAGGATGATTTTATAGCGTTAATCTTAAGGGATACTTAATTGCGAGAAAAAAACTTTCCTAATTGTTGACCAACTTGTACAGGCAAATCATTTTGCATATTTTCTTGCCACTCGGCATTACCTTTTGCAAACAATAAAATCACCGTGGAGCCTAGTTTGAAGTAACCCAGCTCTTGGCCTTTCTCAATCACCATGCCAGCGTCAAAGGTTTCAATTTTAGGTTCGGATGCGCGAATAGGGTGTTGCATCCAAACGGTTTGCATACTGCCTACAATCATGGCGCCCACCAAGATGACGGCTAGTGGTCCTGCTTTAGTATCGAAAAGACAAATTAAACGTTCATTGCGACTGTAAAGGTCTTGCACGTGATCAGTCGTTATTTTATTGACCGAAAATAATTTGCCAGGCACGTAAATTGTTTTCTGTAATTTACCGGTAATAGGCATATGCACACGATGATAATTATGGGGTGCAAGGTATAAAGTGATAAATTCACCATCGTGAAATTCTTGTGCTAAGACTCTATCATCACCTAAGAGAGCGGGTAGAGAAAAAGAATGTTTTTTTGCTTGCAGTAATTTGTCTTGATTGATTTTGCCAAGTTGCGCAATGCAACCGTCTACTGGGCAAGCAATATCGTTAATACCGTTTGCAATCGGTCTTAATTGCATATCGATGTGACGAATAAAAAAATCGTTGAAGGAAAGATAATCTTCTGGCTGTTTCTGCACCGCTTCTGATAGTTCCACGCGATGTTTTTTCATGAAGCGATGGATCGCGTAATTTTTGAAATAAACCTGACGACAATTAGCAAGCCAACCAAATGCGCGCGTAACAAAATGTTGCGGCAATAAGGTTTGTATTAAAATAAAAAGATATTCACGCATTAGGGTATTGTTCGGATAATAATTTTACGTTTTGGGTGAATAAGGTAGCCAAGGTATCTGGTGCAAGGCCGCCGCTAAACATACCAGCCCATCTGCCAAATGGATCGATGAGTAAAATAGAAGGTGTGTGTTGAATTTGATAATGCGAAGGGTCGCTTTCAGTTGTTTCGCGCGCGGAAAAAACTCCTAATTGGCTTTGCAGTTTGCGTAAGGCTTGCGGCTTGCCTGTCGCGCCAATAAAGGCCGGGTTGAAAGAGTGAACATATTTGTTTAATAAATCAGGTGTGTCACGTTCTGGATCTAAGGAGATAAACACAACTTGCAGATTAGGCGTTGTAGCGAGTAATTGTGAATACACACGATTTAATTTATCTAAAGTGGTAGGGCAAATATTATTGCAATGCGTGAAACCGAAAAATAATAAAGTCCAATGATGTAAGAAAACATTTTTAGGTAATTTTTCTTTATTAGAGGTGTATAAATCAACAGGTGGCTTGAGGTCGCGCGGAACTGGAAAAATGATGCCGTCATTGTTTGCTAGCAAAGGCGCGTTTGGCTTATGACTGGTGTGATAAACAAATAAAGAAGTAATGATAGCGGCGCAAATAAAGACAACTAACACGATAATTTTATTGGTTGAAAATGTTTTAGTCTCGCTCATGTTGCAATCCTGTATTAATTAATTAGCAAGTGATGGTCAAGCAGAATAGCTAAAAATAAGCCGGTTAAATAAATCAGCGAGTATTTAAATGTTTTTAAGGCAATTAAATTATCGGTGCTCGAAAATTGCAATTTTAAAGCATAACCAATCAAGCCAGCATCTAACAATAAAGCGACGATGAAATATAATTGTCCACTCATGCCAACGGCATAGGGCAATAAGCTGCAAGCAATTGTCAGCAAGCTATACAAGACGATATTAAGTTTCGTAAATGGAATGCCGTGTGTGATTGGTAGCATGGGAATATCGGCAGATCGATACTCTTCCAGTCTATGCAAACACAAAGCCCAAAAGTGTGCGGGCGTCCATGAAAAAATAATAAGAACAAGCAGCCAACCTTCTGGGTCAAGCTGGCCAGATACAGCCGTCCAACCTAGCAAAGGCGGCATGGCACCGGATAAACCGCCAATGACTATATTTTGTGAAGTGGCGCGTTTTAAATAAAGTGAATAAACCGCGGAGTAACCAATCGCTGCTAATAAAGTCAGAATGGCGGTGAGTGTGTTAACGCCTAAAAATAAAATAATAAAACCGATAATGCCTTGCAGCGTTGCAAATATCCATGCTGCGCGTAACGTTAATTTTCCGGTAGCGAGCGGTCTTTGCTTGGTGCGATCCATGATGGCATCTATGCGATGATCAATGATGTGATTAAGGGTTGCCGCTGAACCTGACATCAGCGCAATGCCAACCGTTGCATAAATCCATAAACTAATAGGAATTGGCGACGTTGCCGCTAAATACATGCCAGCCCACGTGGTAAGCAGCATTAACAGCACCACACGAGGTTTGCATAACACTAAATAATCAGTTAAACCGGTAGCCATGACGTTGTTCCGCAAGCAGAGAGGCTTTTACAAGCGCGGTAATAAAAGTAAGTAATAGAAAAATGGCTACTGCTTGATGAATTAACGCAATCCAGACAGGACGCAACCAAATAATATTAAAAATGCCGAGTGCAACTTGCAATAACACGAGTGCAAGCAAGCAAACAGCCAGTGATTTGAAGAAAGGTTGGCGATGCAAATATAAAGCAAACAAGCTGCAATAAACCGCCGTGACCAGCGCGCCTATGCGATGCAACATATGAATGGTGATGAGGTCGTTATCTAATTGTTGCCACTGCATGGCCGGTAGTAAATTGCCATTGCAGTATGGGAAGTCTATGCAAGCAAGTCCTGCGTAGTGTGTGCTAACCCATCCGCCCAAGGTTATTTGCATTAGTACAATAAAAAATCCTAACCATAATCCTTTTTTGACCCAAGGCGAGAGACGGGTGGGTTGAAAGATATCATCGTGTAAATGCAAATCTAAGTAAGCCCACCACAATACGCTTAAGATAGAAATGCCAGTCAGCAAGTGCGATAACACAATGACGGGTTTTAATTTTTCCGTGACAGTCAGCATGCCCAGCATGACTTGTATGCACAAAAGCAAAATTAAGGTGAGACCAATTATTTTTGCTTTGATATCGGTTACTTTGCGTGTAAAGAGAATGGAAAAAGACAGAAAAAGAATGAGTATACCTTCGGTGCCAGCGAAATAACGGTGGGTCATTTCAGTCCAGGCTTTTTTCACATCAACGGCGGCACTGGGGTATTTTTGTGCCGCATCTTGAATTTGCTGCGCTGTGTGTGGCGCGGTTAGAAAGCCAAAACAATTTGGCCAATCTGGGCAGGATAGGCCGGCATTGGTTAAGCGTGTGAATGCGCCTAATGAAATAACGACAAAAGCCAGGGCAAAGGTAAACAGTGCTAGCGTGGAATTGCGCCTGTATTTTGTTGAAATGAACCAATATCGGGTCAAGATTTTTTCTCTCCGCGGTTGAGTGCAGCGAATAATATCAACAAGGTGAGGGCGAAGGCAAACCATTGCAGTGCATAACCGCGATGGCGCTGAGGGTCCATGTTGACCGCTTGCCACTCTAGCGGGTAAGCAGCTGGATTATTGGGTGCTAAGGTTAGGATATAAGAAGAAAAAGAGGTATTTAATAGTGCCGCCATTTTATCGAGCTGAATATACTCAATACGTAGTGGCCAACTGGTTTTTGTTGTTTCTTGCATTGCGCCTAGCGCTTGATAAGTTGGCGGCTGATTTAGCATGCCAAGAATGGTCACGGTCTCGGTTGGGGTTTTGACTGATGGCAAAATATCCCGGCTAGCACCAAGCGGAATAAAGCCTCTATCTATTAGTATGAATTTATTTAGGCCTTTGGCTTTAAAAGGCGTGTAGAGTTCATAACCGACTTGACCATGATAGGTTTTATTATCCAATAGAAAACTATGCGCTGTATCGAACTCGCCTTGCAGTTGGATGCGGAAAAAACGCAAATCTCGTTCATTTACGTTTAAATTTTTTGCAGCAAGCGGCGAAAGTTTGGTGCGTTCTGCCATCGCTTGCATTAACGCTTCTTTTTCTTCGGCTCGATGTAACTGCCATCTGCCTAAGCTGATGAATAAGCAAAAAAACAAAAGTGCGAGCAGGGCGAGCTTCCAATTTCGTATGCGTAGAAACATAGGTTCCTTGTGGTATCTCAAAATATATGCGAGTACAATGGCCGCGAATTGAGTGTAGCCCGGATGAAATGCGCAGCATTTCATCCGGGGTTATACGAGCTCGCAGATTGTTGCATGGATTGTAAGAGTGGCACGCATGATTTTCAAAATTATTATTGTTTTATTTTTGATTTCTATCTTTTTTTCGCTAGGTAGTGCTTTGTATTTTCTGGTGCGTGATAAAAGCGGATCGACGCGCATTGTAAAAGCATTAACATGGCGTATCGGGCTCTCGATCGCCCTTTTTGTTTTACTCATGATTGCAATGGCATTTGGTTGGATCGCACCGCATGGCGTAGGAGCTTAGAATGGGATTCCGAAATTTTGGTTCATTATTGATTGTATTTTTAATCGTTCTTATGGTGTTTGGCACGCAACGTTTGCGTGATATCGGCACCGATTTAGCCGGTGCTATCCGTAGTTTTCGTAAGGGCTTGCAAGAAGATCCCGAGGAAGGAAAGAAATCATGAATTTTAGCATCAGTGAAATGCTGGTGGTTTTGCTTATTGCTTTGTTAGTCATTAAGCCTGAACAATTGCCTGATGTTGCTTTCACCTTGGGTAAATTTGCACAAAGTTTGCAACGCTTGTTTGCTAAAATTAAAGAAGAAATGAATAGCCTGACGACTCTGCCCGCTGAACTTGCCGAACTAGAAGAAGAAAAGCGTGAGCAGTTCAAGTAAAACAGAGGTAGTGCACTTTTTAATAGAGTTGCGTACGCGGCTTATTTATTCGCTTATCGTTTTATTTTGCTTGTTCGCCGTTTTGATGTTTTTCGCGAATCATTTATATAGTTGGCTGGCTTTTCCATTACTACGTTTTTTACCGCAAGGCCATTTAATTGCAACACAAATTGTTTCGCCGTTTTTTGTGCCTTTTAAATTAGCGTTTATGGCATCTATCTTGCTTGCCATCCCTTATTTTCTTTATCAAACTTGGGCGTTTATCTCGCCTGCTTTATATGGCCATGAGCGCCGCATGATTTGGCCATTTTTATTGGTGAGTGCCGGTTTATTTTATGCGGGAATGGCGTTTGCTTATTTTGTTATTTTCCCCATGTTATTTCACTTTCTTGCTAATGTTGCGCCAGTGGGGGTGATGTTAAGCCCGGATATCAGCGAATACTTAGATTTTACGACCAAGTTATTATTAATTTTTGGCTGCTTGTTTGAAATTCCCATGGTCATGTTGGTGTTGGCAGCAACAGGCATAGTGCAGCGCGAGCGTTTTATTAAGTGGCGTTCTTATGCCATTGTCGGTGCATTTATTGTCGGCATGTTGCTTGCACCGCCCGATGTGTTGTCGCAAACAATTCTAGCGGTGCCAATTTGGTTGCTCTATGAAGCAGGAATTTTGCTGCTTAAATTTGTCGGAAAGAAAAAATCAATTGATAGCTAAACCAATAAAAAATACTGGCTATCTGATTTTTGAATGATTACACTTACGCACCGAACAATAAGGCTAGATAAGGGAATGGGTGTGACGGACAAAATAGATGAACAACGGCGATGTTTTCTGCGCCGCTCAACAACTGCTGTCGGTGGAATTGGTTTAGCGGCAGCGTCTGTTCCGTTTTTTTCATACTGGATGCCAAGTGCTGACACCGAAGCTGCAGCCGCTCCCATCAAAGTCGACATCAGTTCACTGCAACCTCGCCAACAGTTAACAATACCATGGCGCGGTATGCCGATTTGGATCATCATGCGTGACCAAGAAATGCTAGATAGCCTGTCTAAATTAACAAACATATTACGCGATCCACTTTGTGAGCAAGACCAACAGCCTGCTTATTGCAAAAACACTAACCGCTCCATCAAGCCACAGATTTTTGTCACCATAGGTATTTGTACTCACCTTGGTTGTGTGCCGACTTATCGCCCTGATGTAAAAAGCGTCGCGCCAGATTGGCAAGGCGGTTTTTATTGCCCATGTCATGGCTCTAAATATGATTTAGCCGGCCGGGTTTATCAAAATGTGCCAGCACCTTTAAACCTTAAAATTCCACGTCACATGTTTACGACGGATACGGA
>Ga0163162_10003383_pt1 | contig 15249 bp, 10 predicted proteins | sample S55metaG_FD_115310 | JGI IMG/M metagenome (GOLD analysis project Ga0163162, IMG submission 115310) | Switchgrass rhizosphere microbial communities from Kellogg Biological Station, Michigan, USA - S5-5 metaG | ecosystem: Host-associated > Plants > Roots > Rhizosphere > Soil | place: USA...
AGTGCAGATCAGGAGCGCGTCGCTCTCCCCGTGGGCGACGACGCCGCTCGGCGCGCCGTCGGCGAGCAACGGCTCGATCTTCAGCGCCGCCGCGGTGACGAGGTCGACGAACGACTGCTCCTCGAGCTCCAGGCGGACGACGTCGCAGCCCATCGGCATCCCGCGCGGATCGAGCCCGCGCGTCGGCGCATAGCCGTCGACGCCGCAATAGACGATCGTGAGCGGCGGGGCGTCGCTGCCCCCACGCGACGCGTGTGCCATCGCGATCAGGTGCCAGAGCCCGGCCGGCGAGTCGCACAGACAGATCAGCGCGCCGCCGTCGTCGCCGCCGTCCTCGCCGCGCGCAGCGGCGTCCGCCATGCCGTCGCGAATCGCGTCGACTTCGGCCGCCGGCGACTCGAGGCGGTCCGCGAGCGGCCCGCGGTCGAACGCGGGCATGTCGCCGACCTCGCTAATCTCGAGACGGAGCTCGGTGGCGGTCTCGCGGACGAGATCCTCGGAGATCTCGCCGACGTCGGTCAGGTACGCAGCGAGCAGCAGCCGGTTGCAAAGGCGGTTGATCTTGCGCGGCACGCCTCCGCTCGACTGGAAGATCTGCTCGAACGCGAGCGGCCCGAAGCCCGGCTTGTCCGCCCAGCCGACGCGGCGCAGCCGGTGCTCGATGTACTCGCGGGTGTCGGCGAGGTCGAGCGGCTCGATGTGGCACGACGCGATCACCCGCTGCCGCAGCTGTTCCATCGCGCGCGACTTGAGCAGCAGCCGAAGCTCCGGCTGGCCGACGAGAAACGTCTGCAGCAGCGCGTGGCTGCCGAGCTGGAAGTTCGACAGCATCCGCAGCTCTTCGATCGCCTCGCGCTGCAGGTTCTGCGCCTCGTCGACGATCAGGAGCGCACGTCTGCCCTGCGCCGCGAGCGTCGTCAGGAACGCCTCGAGCGTCGCGATGACGTGCGCCTTCGAGTCGCGGGCGGCACGCACGCCGTAGGCGGCGAGGATCGAACGAAGCAGATCGACGGACTCGAGCTGCGTGCTCACGATGTGCGCGGCGACCACCGACGTCGTGTCGAGCTCGTTCAGCAGCGTTCCCACCACCGTCGTCTTGCCGGCGCCGATCTCTCCGGTGACGACGATGAACCCTTCGCCCTGGTGCAGGCCGTACTTGAGATACGCCAGCGCATGGCTGTGGCCCTTGCTGCCGTAGTAGAAGGACGGGTCCGGGTTGAGGCGGAACGGCGACCCGGTCAAGCCGAAATGCGACTCGTACATGGTCAGAATCGGTGTCGCAGGCCGGCGAAGACCTGCGCTTCGTTGACGCGCTGCTCGGCTGTGTTGCCCGTCGTGAGCGAGCGCGATTCCATCAGCCGCACGCCGGCGGAGAAGCTCGTCCTCGGGCTCAGCGTGCGGTAGACGGTGGCGGTGGCGGTGATCTGCCGGGCGTACTCGCCAGTCCTCACGCCGAGGCCGTCGAGATCGCTCCACGCGATCTCGACGTTGCCCGCGGTGTCGCGCGATAGGCGGCGGTCGAGCACGATCGAGCCGCCCCACTGCCGCGTTTCGAGCCCCTGCGTCGGGCTGGAGATGCCCTCGAGCGCCTCGGCGCGAACGTAGTAGAGCGTCCCCGTCAGCGTCGTCCGCACGCCGCTGAGGGCGACGACGAGCTGGTTGCGCTGCACGAGCTGCGCCGACTCGGAGGAGATGTCGATCGGCGCGCCGAGATCGGACTGCCGGCGCAGCACGACGTCACGCGCAGCCTGCGTGCGCTCGGAGACGTCGGGATAGCGGCTCTTCCACAACGACTCGAGCATCGAGGCGACGTCGGTTCTGGCGCGACCGATGTCGAGCGTGACCGGGTTGGCGGCGGGAATGCGTTGCGTCAGCACCTCGACGACCCAGAGCGGCGACCGGTGCCTGAACTGCAGGCCCCACCCGGTGCCGAAGAATCGATGCTCGACTTCACCGTCGAGCTGAGTGCGGGTCGACGGGTGCCAGCGCGCCATGACGCCATAGCGCGAGCTCGTGATCGAGCCGGTCTGCGACTCGTTGTGCTCGCGGCCGCCGATGACACCGACGACGAGGTCGCCGCCGATCGCCGCGTTGGGGATCGCGCGGACCGACTCCGACGTCAGCGCCGTGCCGTCCGCCTGGCTGTAGCGGGTGTCCTCGCGCGACGCCTCGAGCGAAACGCCGAGCGGCAGCGGCCAGCGATCGACGCGGGCGAGGAAGCGCTGCAGATGCGCGTCGCGCTGCGTGTTCGCGACCGCGGGCTCGTCGCCGGTGTTGTGCGTCCAGACGGTGTCACTGCGCACGATGGCGGCGATCTCGGGCGTCAGCTCGCGTGCGAAGTACGGGCTCAGCCGATACGACACCGACGAGATCGTGTTGACCGTCGACGGCCCGGTGCCCTGCGGCGCGAACACGTCGGCGCGCGTGCGGCCGGCCTCGACGGCGGCGTCGAAGAAGAACGCGCGCTCGACGAGCTCGGAACGGAGATCGAGGTGCCCGTGCGGCAGGATTCCGTTCGGCTGCGTGTGGTTGAGGTAGCCGACGAAGTCGACCCGGAGGTCGCCGTCGATGCTCGCACGCGCGCTCCTGCGCCGCACGAACAGCCCCGCCTCGAGGTCGCCGATGACGTCGCTTCGTTTCAGGTCCGACGTCAGCAGGCCGCTGTTGTCGGTCGCGGTCGCCCGAACCCCGAGGTACGGCTCGAAGATCGGCGGCGCGACCGCGTCCTGCTGCTGCAGTTGCCGATCGCGGGCGGGGACCGGGGCCGCTCCGCCGTCCGCCGCGGAAGCGGCGGCGCCCGCCGGTTGTGGTCGCGGCTGCCGCTGTGGCTGCGGCAGCGTCTGCGCATGCGCGGACAGGGCGAGCAGCAGGAAGACGTTCGCTGTCCCGGCGGCAAAGCGAAGACGGACGCCCGGGCTGCTAGCCTCCATAGTAGTCGTAGGCAGTCCTGGCGGCCGACCCAGGGCACCTGTTCAGCACCGACGAGACCGTCGGACAATCCGTGAGCGCGGCGAATGCCTGACCCACGAGGCGTGCATCGGTCCGGTCGGCTTCGACGACGACGATGATCTGACCCGCACGCGCGGCGAGTTGCCGTGCCTCGGTGGCAGCGAGCAGCGGAGGCGCGTCGAAGATGACGACGCCGTCATCAAAGCGGCCGGACAGGTCGGTGAACAGCCGCTCGGCGGCACTGCCAGCAAGCAACTCCGCCGACCTGGGATCGGCAGTCCCCGCATGGATGAGGGAGAGTTTGGGTATGTTGGTGGCGAATATGACGTCATCGACGCTCAGCTTCGGGTCGGCGAGTAGATCGAGCAGACCGGAGCTCTTGGCCAGGCCGTAGCGATCGGCGACGCAGGGACGAAGCACGTCGGCGTCGACGAGCACCGCGTGGAGGTCGAGGCCCATCGCGATGCTCATTGCGAGGTTCATCGCGAAGAAGGTCTTCCCTTCGCCTGGCAAGGCGCTCGTGACGAGAACGAGATTGGCGCGGCGGTCGTTCGCGGCCGTTCCCTTGAGCCCGCGGACGAGCTGCATCTTGATCAGACGCATCTCGTCTTCGAGACGCCCTCTCGGCCCGTGCGGCGTCAGATAGCCCTGATTGGCGAGTCGAGCGAAGTCGATCTCGGCGACGCGCGACGCGCGCGGCTCGACGCCGGCGGCGGTCGCTCGTGCGGTCGTCGCGAGTTGGCCGTTGAGCGATACCACTGCGGCGGTCGCGCCTGGGCGATTCACGTCGCTGCCTTCGGGCGAAGCTCCGGTCGCGCGGGTCGCGACATCGGAGGCGATCGCAGGAACTTCGATGCCGGCGCGGCGAAGCTCCTCGAGCCGCTTCGTCGCTTGTTCGATGATGCTCATCGGCCGACGATCTCCGTGGAGTGTCCGCTGGAGGAAGAAACCCAGGCGATCCATGCCCCCTGAACGAGCACGAACGCTAGAACGACGGACGAGAACTGCAATCGGCTGCGCTGGCGCAGCGCCAACGTCGCCGCCGTCGGGTAGACGCTGATCGTTCCCAGCACCGGCCGCTTGCTCAACTCCTGCAGCGCCTTGGCCTCGACGAACCTCGGAGCGAGGTGATCGATGGCGTACGCCGCAGCGAAGCCGGCGCCGAGCGCGATCAGCACCGCCGCGATCGCGAGCGCGGTCCGGTTCGGAAAGACCGGCTTCGGCGAAACGCGCGGCGGCTCGATCACCCGGAAGTCGGCGATCTGTGCCGATCGGTCCATCTTGAGCCCGAGCGAGGCGGCTTCCCGACGCGCAACGAGCTGCTCGTAGTTCTTGCGGATGACGTCGTAGTCGCGGTTGAGCTGCGCCAGCTCGGCCTCCGCCTGCGGCAGGCGGCTTGCAGCGGCGCGCAGCTCGGTCAGTCGCTGCTGCTGCGCCGCGAGCTGCGAGCGGGTCGAAGCGACGTTGGCTTCCGCCTCGGCCAGGGCGACGCGGATGCGCTGGAACACCGGGCTCGTCGCCGCCGAGCCGTTTGTCTTCTCGCTTCCGGCATCTCTGCTGGCCAGCGTCGCCTTCTCTGCCTCAAGGTCCTTGATGATCCGACGTGCGCTCACGACGTCCGGATGAGCGTCGGTGTAGCGCCGCAGCAGGTCGTCGAGCTGCCTGCTCTGCGCCTCGATGCGCTGGTCGATCTCGGACGGGGGCAGCTGAGCGCCAACCTGACGCAGTGCCTCCGCAGGCAGCCGCGGATCTTCCCTCGCGAGCTCTCTCTTGAGCGCGTCCCTCGACTGCTCGGCGGCGGCCAGCGCGACGCGCAGCCGCGAGACCTCGTCCGAGATCGCCGACGTGCGGGCGAAATAGTCCTGGTTGGAAACGCCCGAGACCGAGAAGTTGCGGACCTTGAATTCCTTCAGTCGGTTCTCGGCTTCCGAAAGCTTCGCCTCGTAAGCGTGGATCTGGCTGTCGATGAACGAGCTGGCCTCGGCCGAGTCCTTTTCCTTGGAGTCGACGCCGCGCCCGACGAACAGGTCGACGAGGCCGCCGACGATCGTCTGTGCGCGCCGCGCCTCGGTGTCGCGAAAGCTGATGAGGTAGAGATTGCCGCCGGTCGGCTCGATTCGGATGCGTTCCATCAGGCCGTCGATCGCCCGGTCGCGGTTCTCCGCCGTGACGCCGATCGTCGGCCCGAGCTTATCGAGCAGCAGTTCGAGGTTCGGTCGCGAGACCAGCGTCCGCGCGAGCATCCGCACCTGCTGGTCGATGTCGGGCTGGAACGCGAGCCCGGCCATCAGCGGCTTGAGCACCGTCTGCGTGTCGACGTAGATGCGCGAGTTCGCCTCGTACCGCTCCGGCACGAACCACACGACGACGGCGCCGACGACGGCGACGACCCAGGTGGCGAGGACGGCGACCCACCTCCTGCTCCAGACCGCGTGGAGCAGCAGCTGGGTTTCGCGAACGAGTCCGACCATCCGTCAACGCCTCTGCTCGGGCATCCTCGCGGCGTCAGAACCAGCTTTGCGGAATGATGATCACGTCGCCCGGCTTGACGTCGACGTTGGCCGCGATGTCGCCGCGTCGCAGCAGGTCCTTCAGGCGGACGCTGTACTGCTTGCCGCCCTCCGACCCGCGCACGAGCACGGCGCCGTTGCCGTCGGCGAACTCGGTAAGCCCGCCTGAGAGGATCATGACGTCGAGCAGCGTCATGTTCTGACGGTACGCGATCGCCTGCGGCCGCGCCGCTTCGCCGACGATGCGGATTTGCTCGCCGAACATGCCCTGGAAGTTCGTGACCAGGACGGTGACGTTGGGTTCGCGGACGTACTTGCCGAGAATCGACTCGATCTCCTTGCCGATCTCGACCGGTGTCCGGCCGGCGACGAGCAGATCGGGCACGAGCGGCGACGAGATGCGGCCGTCGGGGCGGACGGCGACGGTGCCCGAGAGATCCGGGTTGCGCCAGACGACGATGTTCAGCGTGTCAAGCGGGCCGACCTTGTACGACTGGACCTCGGTCTGCGCGCTGGTCGGCGCGGGCGGGTATGAACCGAGGCTCGAGCATGCGCTGATCGTCATCAGGTAGACGAGAACGAACATGCCAAGCCAGAGCCAGCCGAGAGAGCGAGCGTTGCGCTTCATACGCCTTGCCTTTCCGGGCCCCGCGGTGCCGAACCGGATGCTGCACCGCAACGCCAGACCTCCGTCGAATCCACACCAGGCGGTAGTGCGTCGCAGACGGGCGATCGCAGCCGTCGGTCTCCCCAAGAGCGCGATTCTTGCGCGCCCGATCGACTCGCGCATCAGCGTCGAAGGGCGCGACCCCCTGAATAGGGGGCGTCGGCCTGCGCAGCGGCGCGCTGTCTGGCGTATCAGTACACGGATGGCATCGCGGCGGGCGCAGTTGTGGTGGGCGTCCACGCGGCGAGGTACCCGGCGATGCGAGCACCCGTGCGGCCATCCCACAACGGCGGAGCGCGCCCGGTCGACATTCCGCTCAACACGTACTCCCACACAGCGCTCACTGCTCGCGTGCGGCTCAGCCCCACAGAGATGGTCGAGCCGCCAGCGAGCGGTCGCTCGGGGAACACGCCGATCACAAGGCAAGGCACCCTGAGCGCGGTCGCTTCCTCCTGCACGGTCCACGAGTCGGTGAGCACGCAGGTCGCTCCCTGCAGCAGCGCGACGTACTCGACGTACGGCTGCGCGGGCACGCGGTGCACGCGATCGTTGGGCAAGGAGCCGACGAGGTGATATTTCTTGAGCTGCCCATGCAGCCCCGAGCGCAGCAGCCAGACGATCGGGATCACCCGGCTGACCTCGCCGAGCATGTCGGTGAGCTGAACGAGAGGGTCGCGTCCGGCCATGTTGGCCGGATCGCTGAGCACGACCAGGGCATAACCGTAGTGGTTCCGAAAATACGGCCTGGGCGGCGACCGCAATCGAGCGACCACGTACCTGATCGAGTCGACCGCGAGATTGCCAACACAGTGCACGCGCTCGGGCGGCAAACCTTCCTCGCCGAGCGTCCGGCTGGCTTGGGAATCCGTCGTGAAGAGCAGGTCCGAAAGGTGGTCGGTCATCCTGCGCGTCGCCGCCGCCGCGACGAAACGGTCCGCGATGCGAACACCAGCGCCGACGTGCACGACCGGAATCCGCTTGGCGCGCGCCACCGTGGCACAAGCGAACGCAGTCGGGCTGCCGTCGAAGACGACGACGGCACGCGGGTGAAGCCTCTCAACGGCGCCCGCGAATGCGGTCATGAGGTCGAGGACGATCGCGTCGTGAGGCCCCTCGGGGACGCTGAGATCGACTCTTCGGCGGGCAATGTCGAGCCCCTTATAGAGGCGGCCGCAGGCCGCGAGTGCGTCGCTTTCGTGGACGCGCAGCAAGACCGCAGCGGGACCGGCGCCCGCGCCAGAATCGGCCTTCGCGACTAGCGCCCGCATGAGTGCGGCGGCCTTGACGTGGTCGCCGTAGTCGGCGGCGACGCAAAGGTACGGCGCATCGTCTTCACCCCCGATGCTCGTGACGCGGTGTCGGTTGGGAGCGATCGCTGCAGGCCGTGCAGCCCCCTGGGCAGCAGATACCGGTGACGGCGGTTCGACAACGTCGCGCTCGAGTCCGATCTCGCCGCCGAGCTCGGACGCGAGCCGATGCACGCTTGCCGCATCGATCTTCAGCTGCGCGTCGAGCGACCTTGCGATCAGCACGCGGTTGCAGAGCTGATTGATGCGCCGCGGCACCCCGTGCGTCCAACGGAAGATCTCGGCAAGAGCGCCGTCCTCGAAGGCCGGCGTACCGGTCCAGCCAACCATGCCGAGGCGATGCTCGATGTAGGCGGCGGTCTCGTCGGCGTTGAACGGAACGAGGTGACAGGTGCCGCGGATGAGGGCGCGCAGGGACGCCGACGCGGCAGCTTCGAGCCGCGTTTCGACCTCGGATTGGCCGACGAGCCAGATCTGCAAGCCAGGATCTGCCGGCGCGCCGTGCGTTGCCAGCTCGAGGAGGCGATCGAAGGCGCCCCCGGGCAGGTTCTGTGCTTCGTCGAGGATCAGCAGCGCCCGACGGTGGCTCGCTGCGACGCCGGCCAAGAAGCGACGCAGTGCCTCGGCGTCGCTCTGCTGCAGATCGCCGGCATTGTCCGACTCTGCCATGTCGACGCCGAATGCCAATCCGATCGCGCTCAGTAGATCGTCTGCGTCCAGGTGCGTGCTGACGACGTTCGCGACCACGAACGAAGCGCGGTCGAGACCCTCGAGAAGGGTGCGGACCAGGGTTGTCTTGCCGACGCCAACGGCGCCAGTCACGACGACAACTCCGTGTTCGAGGGTAGACCAGTTCCGAAGCAACTCGAGCGCCTCGCGGCGCTTGCCGCTGGCGAAGTAGAAGCGCGGATCTGCGGTCAGCTGAAACGGGGGCGCCGTGATTCCGAAGACCGACTGATACATGACAGGCCCAGTATGCCAACGCGCCGCTCTGTCGCGCATCGGATCGCGGCGCGCAATCGCAGCTCGAGTGGGCGATCGGTCGACGCGCCGCTTCACGCTCGGGCGTGAAGATGCCCTGCGTATCGCGAGGAATATAGAGAAAGTCGAAAAGTATCCTTTTGTAAGCCTCCAAACGCCAATATTCCTACGACCGCTGGCGACGATTTCTTGCACGAATGCCCGCGCTCGGATTTATAGTGCTTTCGAAGACCTTCCGGACTTGATGCTCATATTCAAGATAATCTGTGGCTGGTTTGCGCTCAGCGGTATCGCTGGGTTCGTCGTCTATTGCTGCTCGCGCGTGAGCGAGGGCCATCGACCCAGCGAGGCGCCCATGCCTGCGGTCGACGAAGACCTCGAGCCTTCGGCAGAGCCGAACTAGCCCGTCACGAGCGGCGCCGACGATGGCGCTGGCGTCGCGGCACGCGGTTGCTCTCCGTCCGGCAAGTCCGCGGGACGAGCCCGCTCAAGTCCAGGCCCGCTGCCCAGGCGATTCGGGGGGTCGCGAGACTTTGCTGTCGGTTCCCGAAAGAGTATGGTTGCCGCGAGACCGGGCCTTCCGCTCGACAGGCACCGGCCGCACTTCCGCCTGGTGCCGATGTACGAGGAACACTTCGGCCTGAAGGGTCGTCCATTCGCGATGACGCCGGATCCGGACTTCTATTTCGAAGCCCGCAGCCATCGTCGAGCCCTCTCCTATGTGAAGCACGCCGTGATCGAGGGCGGAAGCTTCATCATCCTGAGTGGCGACACCGGCACCGGCAAGACGACGCTGGTCTACAAGCTGCTGAGCGCCATCGAAACTCAGCCGCCGATCCTCTCGACCATCCTGCGCGGGACCGAGCTCGATGCTTCGCAGCTTCTTGCCTCGATCCTGACCGCGTTTCGGGGCGGCGCCGCTGCCGAATCGCTCGACGACGAGCTCCGCGCCGGCTTGCAGGCGTTTTTGACGACGGTGACGGCGAGCGGCCGCAGGGCGCTGGTCGTCGTCGACGAGGCACAGCACCTGCGGGCCGACGCGATCCAGGAGCTGATCGCGCTGGCGACGATGCAATCTCCGCTGCAAGTCCTGCTCGTCGGACCGCCCGAGTTGCGGAGCAAGCTCGCCAGCGTGTCGCCGGCAACGGCGCGCGAGCCAGTCTTCGTGTTCTGTGACCTCGGCGTCCTGAGCGCGTCGGAGACGCGTTCGTACATCGAGCACCGTCTGCGCCACGTCGATTGGGAACGATCGCCGCTGTTCTCGAACGAGGCGCACGAGAGGATCTTCGATGCGACGGAAGGCGTGCCGCGAAGGGTCAACCGGCTCTGCGACCGGCTCCTCACCGCCGCCTTTCAAGAGCAACTGGACGAAGTCACGGCGGCGCTTGTCGATCGCGTCGCCCGGGACCTGCGCCGCGAAGTGGGCGATGGGGAGGCATCGACCGAAGGCGACGTCGGCACGTCTCCGCCCCCCGCTGAAATTCGCGATCCGGCAGCGTCCGGCGATGGTTCAGTCGCTCCAACCGCCGCGGACATCGGGGCACCGCATGCAGCCGGTCGCGATCCCGCGGTTCGCGCGCGCGGCACACGGTGGAGCCTCGTCGGGGTGCTTGGATTCGGGGTCGCCTGCCTCGTCCTTTGGTCGCTTCGCGAGCACCCGAATCCTTCGCGAGCGCAGAGTCCGCTGAGTGTTGCCGAGACGCGCGCCGGCGCGGGAACCGTGACGACGCCGGGCGTGCCGTCTCCTCCGTCCATCGAGGCGGCAATCGCCGCCGAACGCAGCGCAAGCGCGACGGCGGACGCCCCACGCGCCCCCGCGGCGGCGCCCGCGGCGGCGCCCGGAGCAACAATGCCGAGCGAAGCGGTTGCAGTGTCTCGCCAGAGTCAGCCTGCACAACTTCCGCCGACTGCGCGCGGCGGCATAGTGTCCGCTGCGGCACCTGATGACACAGTCGGCCCGGTTCCTGAGGGCCCGCGTGCGACGAGTGTCCAGCCTACGTCCCGGGCAACCCGGCCGCGCGGGTCGCGCCGGGCGGGCGCCGCGACGGAGCTGCCGGTCGCGACGGAGACAACGCAATCGCCGCCGCCGCGCTCGGTCCCGTACGCCTGTACGGCCGCGGTCGTCGCGCTCGGACTTTGCACACCATGACCGCGACGCTCTCGACCGGAATGCGGGCGACGCTCGCTGCGTTGCTGGCGCTGATGCTCTTCATGGCGTGCGACTCAGCGACGGCACAAGGACGGCAGTCCGCTTCGGTCGCCTACAAGATCGTGACGGCTTCCGAGCGCGGCACCTACATTCAGATCGGACGCGACCTTGCCAAGTTCGTCGCGCCGGACGCGGGCATCGAGCTCGAAGCGGTGCCGTCAGCCGGCTCTGCTGAGAACGTGCGCCGCCTTCGCTATGAGGCCGGCGTGAAGTTCGCACTCGTGCAATCGGACGTCTATCAGGCATTTCTCGATCTGGCCGAAAGTGGCAACGCCGAAGCGCGCGAGCTGATCCAGCCGCTTCGTCTCATCATGCCCCTGTACAACGAGGAGATTTACTTTGTCGCGCGCGCCGACTCGCCGCTCGACTACGTGCACGAGATCAAGGATGCGAAGATCAATGTCGGGCCCTTGGGGAGCGGCACTGCGATGACGGCTACCACCGTCTATCGGCAGCTGTTCGACGCTCAGCTCCCCGACGCCAACGCAAGCTTCCTGACGAATGAGGAGGCGTTGGTGAAGCTCACAGTCGACAAGAGCGTTGACGTCGTCGCGCTCGTACTCGGTCAGCCCGCCAAGCTGCTCGTCGACATGAAGCCCGAGGCACGCCAGCTCATCAAGCTTCTCAAGTTCGACCCTTCGCAGCCGACGAGCATCGCGGCGCTCAAGACATATTTCGAGGCGACGATCCGCGCGGGCAGCTATCCGGCGCTCCTTTCCGAGGACATCAAGGCGATCTCGGTGAAGGCCTATCTCGTCACATACGACTACAACGTGGGCATGACCGTGAACCGGCTCACGCGCTTTGCGCGCTCGCTGTGCAGCAATTTCGACAAGCTGCAGGCCCAGGGACATCCGAAGTGGCGCGAGGTCGAGCTCGCGCTGCCCGAACTGAGCCGTGGCTGGTCTTACTACCCGCCGATGTGGCAGGAAATGACGAACTGCATCGCGCGACGCCCAAAACCGGTACCGGTAAAGGTGTGCTCGCAGCAGGAGAGGATCCTCGGCCTCTGCAGGTGAGCCGGCCGGTGTTCGCTAGCACCGCAGGCATCCGCCGCGCCAACATGTGACCAATGAATCGCAGCGCTCCGGACCGTAGGCATCACAGCCCGCACCTCAACGGCGAGCGAGCTTGCGGAGCCGACGCACGAGTGCGGGCGCTACGTGTTTCGCTCCGAACATGAACCTCATGACCGGGCCAAAGGTCGGCGCGCTCGCGGCGCCGACGATGAACAGGCCCGGGATCGAAGTCTCGAATCTGGCGTCCAGGCGCGGCGCGTGACCCTCGAGCGCGATCGCCGCCAGCAGCGATGGGTCCAGATAGTTGAGCCGCGCGAGGTCGACCCTGAAGCCGGTCGCGGCAACCAGTTGATCGCTGCGCAGCGAAGTCGTCGCACCGTTGTGGGCGATCTCCAGGACGACCTGACCGCCCTCCTCGCGCGCGGACAGGATCTCGCTGCCGAGGTGAACGTCGACCCTGCCTGCGACGCGCTTGCGCAACCACCAGGCACCCGCGGGTCCGAAACTCGATGCGACGTAGCGATGGCGCTTGTCCGCCGGGAATACAGCCCGAAAGACCTGGGGCAGCTCGGACACGGCGACTTCCTTCCATCCCGCACCGACGCCTGCGTATGGAGCGATCACGCGATCGAGCAGGTTTCGCGAAGGCTTGGGGCCCAGGTTCCACTTGAGTTGGCGCGTGCGTGCGATCACGCGCACGTTGGCGCCGGCCTCGTGTAGCAGCGCCGCCGATTCCAGGGCCGACTGACCGGCGCCGACGATCGTCACGTTGCGGCCCGCGTACGTCGCCACGGGCTCGAGGCAGGAGCTGTGCACGGCCAGCGGCGTACGCACCGCGGCGAGATGCTCGGGGACATGACGGAACGCCATGAAGCCGGTGGCCAGGATCACGTGGTCGGTCGTGAGCTCGGTGCCGTTGGTGAGTTCGAGCGTGAAGCCGGGCGCGCGTCGGCGGACCGCTCGGACCATGTCGGCGCCGACGTCGCCGACGGCGTGTTGCCGGAACCAGGTCGCATAGTCGAGAAACCGCTCTCGCGTCGGCGGCAGGCCGATGGGTCGGTAGTCAATGCCGTGCGTCGCGCAGAAGCGGTTGTACGTGTACTTGCGCGCAGGATCCCACAGGCTGCACGCAAAGGGTTCAGAACGCAGCACCATCCCCTCGGGCATGCAGCTGACCCAGGTGTGCATCGGTTGCCCGAACAGCCGATGCGGGATCCCCGCCGCGCGAAGGTGCGCGGCGATTGACAACCCGTACGGGCCCGAGCCGACGATGGCGACCGTCACGACCGCAGCCCTCGTTCGACGGACCGGCTCATTCGCTCATGACGCTCGAAACAACCTGCCGATGCGCCTCGCGGCGCGGCGTGCGAGCTCGTCGACAAGGTAGTGGTGCAGCCCAGGCAGAGGATCGTTGAGCCTCAGATAGCCGTCGCGCACGCGAATGTCGCTGGCCAATCCGCCGCGTCGTTGATGAAAGAGCGATGAGCTCCATGCGTTTCGCGCCAAGGCGACCTGAGGCGCTTCCGGCGAGGGCAAATCGAGATCGTTGAAGTAAGCGTGCAGCGGCAGGTTGACACCGCACAGCGTTGCGATCTCGGCTTGCCAGTCAGTGCGCCCGACGGTCGGCTCGACGATCACGAACCGACCATCGCGGCGATCGCGCTTGAATTCGACGCCGCCGATGCCGCGATAGCCGGAATGCGCGATGAATCGCTCGCTCAAACGCACCAGCTCCTCGGACGCTTCTCCGGCCGCGCAGCATACCTCCGTGCTGCCGACCTCAGGGGGACTGCAGATCAGCTTGCGACCGCAGAACATGGCGATCGCCCGACTGTGGCGATCGCAGACGAAAAGGGAGAAGTAGATGTCGCTGTCGTCCCCGGGGATCCATTCCTGCGCGATCACGCTTCCGGCCGCCCTCATCATCCCCGTGACGAGCGCACGCGCCTGTTCGACGGTATCGACCCGCACCGCGCGCTCAACCTTGCCGCTGAGCACCTGCAGCTTGTCGGCGGGCTTGATCACCAGCGGAAGATCGAGCTCCGCGAGCAGATGGAGCTCGTGCTCGCCGCTCACGACCACACCGCGCGGAACCGGTAGGCCGTGGCGCTCGGCGAACTGCTGGAAGGCCGCCTTGTTGGCCAGTTCACGCACGACATTGGCCGGCGGCATGTCGAATCGAAAGAGCGGGGCCAGTCGATCACGATGCGAATTGACGGTGTCGACTTCGCGATCCCCGCCGAGCATCAGCACCGGACGCCCGCCGAGTCGCTGCCCGAGCGCGACGAGCCCGTCGACCAGCGTCGCGCCCTCGAGGCTGGGCAGCCGCACAAGGTTGGCGAAGCGCGACGTCGCGGCTGGGCACCAGCGTGTCGTTGCGACCACATGAACCGTCAGACCCGCAACGGCCAGCCCGCGGACCACGCCGAGGCTGTTGAGACTTTCTCCAACGACGACGACCGGAACCGCTCGCTCGATTCTTCTGCGATCCATCTGAACTCGCGGACGGGTGCGACGCGTCGGAACAGCCGAGTCGAAGGATGATGGACAGTAGCTGACCAGAAGCTGACTAAGACGACCGACGCTTCCTGCGCGAAGGATTTCGGCTCGAGCGGTTTCACGCTCGGGTGGCTGCGAGCGCGGACAGCGGAGCCCGCGCGCGCACACGACGGTTCAAATGCCGCGGCGCGACAGACGAGCGGCAAAGAAGGCGGGCGACTCGCGGCGCGGCGTCGCCGCGATCGAAAAGTCCACCGCTTCGCCTGCGGGGCGCAGCGTGTGCTCGGTGCGGGCCTCGAGTACTTCGGCCTTGACCTCGGCCCGGGTATGGATCGGGGCGCGCATCGGCTCCGTGCCGAATTGGTTGTAGGTCCGGCTGCGCAGAGGGCCGACCAGCCTCTGGTCGCTTGCCGCCTTCAGCTTGGCATTCACGGTAATCCTTTCGAGCATCGAATTGCGTTGGACGGCGGTCCGCGGCAGTCGTGCCGAGGAAGTCCGCAGCGCTGAGTTACTCTTCGACTCATCGATGCCGGCACGGTAGGCGTTGCCGTCGGGTGAAAGAACCCTTCGTGGTTGAACGTGCTATTGCGAAACTTGAAAAGATTGAGCGCTATCAAACGCGTGTGTCGATCCTCAGATCCGGCGAAATGCGAGCGGTGGTCCGCGCACGCGCTAAAGAGCAGACGCCGACGAATAGCCGTTGCTGGATGAGTCCGCGCGCACATGACCGTCCGCTATCGTTCGGCGAACGTGAACGGCAGCTTTCAGTCGGGCCAACCGGAAGTGCGAGCCTCCGCGATCGACCCGTGCGATCGTTCGTCGCTCAAAGCCGAATGACCGTTATGCAGCGGTTGCAGTCGGTGATGTCCGCCAGGTTGACTCACGCCGTCGGCCACATTGCAGTCATTCGCGCTCTGCCGACTCCGCGGTGCGAATGACCGCGTAAGCTGTCGAAGTCGTCGAAGTGGAAGTCCCGACCCATAGTAGGCGGGACCAAGCCCTGCTCAGTGACTACGAGTCCCATTTCCCGCCGAACGAGGGGAACCCGGGGGGCGGCGCCACGCGCTTGCCCTCCTCAGTCTCGTAGTAGCCGCGAATCGACCCCACG
>Ga0163162_10003385_pt1 | contig 15244 bp, 7 predicted proteins | sample S55metaG_FD_115310 | JGI IMG/M metagenome (GOLD analysis project Ga0163162, IMG submission 115310) | Switchgrass rhizosphere microbial communities from Kellogg Biological Station, Michigan, USA - S5-5 metaG | ecosystem: Host-associated > Plants > Roots > Rhizosphere > Soil | place: USA: Michigan...
GCCTGTTCAGCCATCGCAACTGACGACACGGGGCAGTGGCCCGACCGTGAAGGAGGGCGGCTGCCCCGATCTTTGAGACGGCGTAGTTTAGCGCATCAAAACTTCGACTCACGAATCCCGTAACTTGACCATTGCCATTCTTCGCGTCTTTGCGCCTTCCCGCGGGCGACCGTCCGTATTAGACTTTTTCGCCTTTGATCGACACGAACCCTGTGGCGAAGAATTCTCTCCGTTCGTATGCGTACTGGTTGCCGCCCGCACTCGCGGGACTGGCCCTGACGTTCGTCTATTTGAATCCATTTATCGGTGACTGGGACGGATTGGATTACACCGTTGCCTCGCTTCGTGGCGAGCCGTCGTCAATGGCGCTGGGCCGCGCGTTGTTTACACTCACGAACCACACACTCTATGCGATCGCGCACAAATTTTTCGGGCTTCCGCCTGAGCACGCATATCTCGTTTTCAAGTTCGCGGTCGTGGCGCAAATGCCGCTCGCAATTATTGCGTGCTGGGTCTTCACGCGCCATCTCACTGATTCGCGCGAATCAGCGACAGTCGCGGCATTACTTGTCGCGTTGTCGCCCATGATGGTGATTTACGGCGGGCAAGTGATGACCGACGTTCCCTCGGTTTTCCTGACCGCGACAGCGCTCGCGATTCACGTGCGCGGGTTGCAAACGAAGAGGACGGCGCTCATTTTCGCCGGCGCCATCGTCCTTGGGTTGGCGGTGAATATGCGCGAAACGGCGGGACTCTATTTTTCGTGGTTAGTCGTCGCGCCTTTTGTAGCCGGTTGGAAGTTTGAGCGGCGAACAGGCACGGTGGTTTTGGCGTCACTGCTGCTGTTCGCTCTGTTCGCGCTCGGAATCTTCGCGCTGTGGTACGCGACGCACGCTGATTATCGCGCGACGTGGCATGTCTGGGCTGAGTCATCGCAGAACGAAGCAGCGCGTCATCCACTAAAGCTCGCCAACCTGAAACCGTTTCTCGTCTATCTTTTTCTCGCGTCTCCGCTGATTTTCATCGCGCTTCCGTTTGCGATCTGCCGAGAGTTCCGTGCGCGCAGGTGGTCGTTGTTGCTTCTGTCGGCGCTGTGCGGTTTGTTTGCCGATGCGATGCTGTTCTTCAATTACAGCACGATCATCAACTGGCGATATTTTCTAACCGGGTTACCAGCGCTGGCCCCGGTTGCCGGTGACTTCTTTTTCCGGTCGCAGACTGAAAAGCTAAGGAGCCCCCGCCGCGGCTTAGTTACCGCAATCGCCGGGGTTGTAGTGATTGCCGTCGCGATGGGTTTTCTGTTTCAGCCGCGCAGTAACGAATACCTGAACCGGCTGGCGCTGGCGAAAGATTACAAAGTGACCTTGGATTTACTGCCGCGCGATGCCGTGGTAATTGCCGGCGCACAAACAGTGGCGGTCACTTACTGGCGCGGCATCGGCACTGGACAGTGGGAACACATCGGTACCGGCGCAGGTTTTCCGGCGGGCAAACTGCAACAGAAGATCGAAGAGTACTTGCGCGCGGGTCACAGAGTCTTTCTCGACATCGATCCGCGCTGGTGGCAACCGTGTTCCTGGCAAGCGGCCGAGATTCGCGAACTCGTCTCAATCGAGCCGCACTTTCACTTCAAGAAAGTCGCGCCAACTGTTTACGAGATTCAGCCAGTCGAAGATGCTTCAGCCACAGACCAACCGCACCTTGCCAGACTCTTGCCTGCGAATCGAGTGGAAGAAGTTAAGAAGTGTTTTAGCGCAGGATGACTAAACCGCGCGGAGCTGCACCATCGATGTCGGCGACGTGACGAACTCACTCTTCGGAAATAACGCTACTTGCCAATCAGGTGTGCGCGAAATCCACGTATCCACCGAACCCGCATCGACCGGTCGCGAGAACAAATACCCTTGCCCATACTGACAGTTGAGTGCGCGTAGTTGACTGAACTGTGGCAGTGTCTCCACGCCTTCAGCGACTACGTCCATTCCCATGTTCTCAGCGAGTGAAATGATCGTGCGAACGATTTCAATGTTCTCAGAGGCTTCGCCGATGCGGCCCACGAAAGAGCGGTCAATTTTCAAAGTATCGACCGGGAAGCGATGCAGATAACCCAGCGACGAATAGCCCGTGCCAAAGTCGTCGATGCTCAGTTGCAGACCCAGCGCTTTCAAACGACGCAGCAGCTGCACGGCCGTTTCCGCATTTTCCATGACCGCGCTTTCGGTAATTTCGAGCTTCAAGGTGCGCGGCTCAACGTGCGTCTCCTGCAAAATATCGCGAATCTCATTGACCAATCCAGACTGCGCGAGTTGCTTGCTGGAGAGATTGACGCTCATGAATAAATTGCGGTGGGCGTGGGATTGCCACTGCCACTTCGCAAGCTGCTGACATGCGCGTTTCAGCACCCACATGCCGATCGGCGCGATCAGTCCCGTGTCTTCAGCCAGCGAGATAAAGTCGCCCGGATTTATGAATCCACGCTCCGGATGTTCCCAGCGAATCAACGCTTCGAATCCCGCGAGCTGTCCGCTATCGAGCGCAACGATTGGCTGATAGAAAACGCGAAACTCTTCACGATCGAGCGCGCGCCGCAAGTCGGTCTCCATTTGCAGGAGATAAACCGCGCGCGCGTGCATGCCCTTGTCGAAGACTTCGTAACAAGCTTTGCCTTGCGCCTTGGCGCGATACATCGCGGTGTCGGCATCGCGCAGGATGGCTTCGGGATGATCGTAGCCGGTGGAGCTCATCGCGATGCCGATGCTCGTGGTCGTGAACACTTCGTGGCCGCTCAGGTTGAAAGGCGATTGAAGTTTCTCTTCGATGCGCTTCGCCAGGTTCGTTGCGTCGCTTGAATTCACAATGCCATCGAGCAATATCGCGAACTCATCTCCGCCGAGTCGCGCGACCATGTCAACCTCACGTATGCAGTGCTCCAGACGGCGCGCCATCGCGATCAGCAGTTGATCACCAATCGTGTGACCGAGGCCATCATTCACATTTTTGAAGCGATCGAGGTCAAGAAAGAGCACGGCGAACTGATAATCCTCATGCTGCTTCGCCCGTTCGATGACGAACTTCAGGTTCTCTGCGAGCAGCGCGCGATTCGGCAGGTTCGTCAGCGTGTCGTGGAACGCCGCGTGACGGAAGTGATCTTTGCTTTCCTGAAGTTGCGTACTGATTCGCTCCTGTTCGGCAATGTGACTGTTCAACTCTTCGACGTGACGTTCGGCCTGTTCCGCGCGCGCGCGTTCGGCTTCGGCGCGAGCTCCCTCAGCTTCCGCGCGTTCGCGTTCGGCCTGTTCGGCTTGTTCGGCGCTCGCTTTAATTTCATCAAGGTACTTGTGATAGGTGAAGTAAACGATCGAGATGACCGGCGTGCCGACGATCAAAATCGCGAAGCCCGCGCGCTCAAATGAATTCGCGGTAATCGCCGCGACAATGCCGCCTGAGATGTAGGTGATTGACGTCCACAGGTAGTGCGTATGCCACGTACGAAAGATGCTCGCGCGGTTCTTCAAAGCGAGGCCCGCGGCACTAATGCCGGTATTGATGAAATATTGCGCCAGGGCCATCGCGCCGGTGGCAGCCACGAAATATTGCCAGCCTTTAAAGCGCAGGTCCGCCATCGGGCCGAAGAAAAATCTAATGATGAGCACTGTGAGGAAGGTTGAGCACGCCATCATTGCTGAGTTGAACGCGACGACGAGCGGCTTTTTGCTGATCCTGACGCCGGAGATTAGTCCCTCGGCAGCTGCCAGAAAGATGCCCGCAAATCCTCCGTAAACCAGCAACGCAAGAAATATGAAGGTGTCGGAGACGGTAACGTTGGTGTTGGCGCGCGGAATTTTTACGGCGAATCGCGAGCTGACGACGACGGTGATCATCGCCAACAGCAGGAAGCGTAAATCCAGCTTCGGCAGCGGCATTGCGACGCCCGCGTAGGCGATTGCGGCAACACCGCACACAACCACTAAGCCGCGATAGACTGTGGACAGAGGGGGATTAACGTTTGCTGGGGATGTGTGAACCAACTTTGAAATCTAAGGTGTCCTACTAGCCGAGATAGATCGTTTGGTACTCGCTATGGAAGTCGAAACCGGCTTTTACATAGAACTTGACGGCGTCGGCTTTCCTTTGATTGACAGTGAGGCAAATCGATTTCGTGCGGCGGAGCAGCATAGACGAAAGTTGCGCGAGACATCGTTTGCCGTGACCTTTCATGCGCTCTTCCGGTGTAACCTGGATTCCTTCGAGGTAAATCGCTTCAGGCGTGTCACCGACGATGTCCGCCTTAAAGATGGGAACCTCATCTTTGACTCCCAGCCAAACTCGACCCTGCCTAATCCGTCGTATGGCGCGGGCGCGGAAACCTTCGGGGTCGCGCTGGAAGGGACTGACACCACCTTCTTCGAATGCAAGCGTCGCATTGACATTCAGCACGTGCTCGAGGTCGTCGAGCGTCGCCGGACGCAGGTGGGTGATGTGTTCCGGAAGCGGCGTGATGTCCTTCTTCTCAAACAGAAGCTCGCGGCAGATTAGGCGCGAAGTTTGACCCGTAGCTGCAAAGTGCTGCCAGAAACTATCGACCGTCTTGCGTTCTCCGCGAATGAGGCTGGGGCAATGGCTGTGGGCAGCCAGTTGGGCAAAGGCGGCAACCGCATCATCGGTGCGCGCCTCGACGATAGTAGCATGCCCGATCAGGGCCACGCCTACTAAATTTTTCGCCGTATCGCGACAGCCGTAAAAAGCTCCGCGATTATTTCGACTGACTAGGCCGTTATCGCGAATCAAGGACGCCATATAGACCGTGTGAATTGCCCGTTTGGCAAGGAATTCGAGGACCTCAGACTCGTCCCCTGGGAACAACTGCTCGCAAGCAAGTTCGGGCAGGAAAAGAGGGTGAGGGATCGCGAGTTCGGACTGCATGATCGTAATCGCCATTCGTATCTCCTTCTGTCGGGTAAGGCCGTTCGAAAGCGTTGAGCGCCTGCAGAGGCGCTGTTTAGGGATGCATGAAATTCCCGCTGTCACCGTAAATCATTGCGCGCAAGGACATCGCTTGCAGATTGCCGTCGCCGAGTACCACACCGTCACCCAGGACGACCCCATCACCAAGCACGACGCCGTCTCCGAGTACCACTCCATCACCTAACACCACGCCATCGCCGAGCACGACGCCGCTACAGAAAACTGTTCCATCTCCCAGTACGACTCCTGCGCTGGTGAAGATGGTGTCGCCGAGCACGACACCATCACCAAGCACAACACCGTCGCCGAGAACCACTCCGTCTCCGAGCACTACGCCGTCACCTAAGACGACACCATCGCCGAGCACGACACCCAGCGCATCGTAGCTGTGGTATTTCGTGATGAGGCTTGTACCTTTTGCGTACCAGTGTTTGAACAGCACTCCCTGTGACCAGGTGAATTTCTGGCCCGCTATTGTGGTGTGCGGATCTGGCGGGGTTGCGGAAGTTAAGAGAGGATCTCCTTGCGGTGTCGTCGCACTCAGATTCGTTCGCACAACTTTTGCGAGACGGAGCGCGCCTTCTACATTAAGTTCCCCCGCGCCTTGTTCGAGCATGTTCCAACCGTCCAATGGCTGAGCCGTATACAGGAGGAGTAACTTCACAAGATTTGGCGTCAGCTTTGGATTGACCTGAAGCATCAACGCCGCGGCGCCCGCGACAACCGGTGTAGCCATTGAGCTCCCGCTGAGATACATGAGTCGCCGGTTATCGTTATTGGTGATGCCTGAATCAAGGGTCGGATACGTATCAACGAGGTAATTCAACTTAACTGGACTGCCGAGCAAACCTGTACCCAAAAGGCCGCTGCTTCCCGTGTCTGACTCCGCGAAGATCAATTTATTTCCCGGTGCGACGAGATCGGGCTTGAGCAAGTTGTCGTAATGAACGACTCCATTCGCATCCGTCCAATGACTACGCGTCGGGCCGCGTGAACTGTACGATGCTACGTCATCGTCGCCGCGAGCGTCTGTGCCAAACGAATTGGCTGCGCCGACTGTAATTACTGAAGGTTCATTGCCGGGAGCGTGAATGGCGCCATAGATTTTTCGGCCGTTAGCATCTTTTCCGTTGTTACCGGCCGCGGCCACAACGACGATGCCGGCATCGACCAGAGCACGAGCGGCGCGACAGATGGGGTCGTTCTTATACGAGCTAATCGCCGGCGCGCCCAGGCTCAAGTTGACGATCCGAATGTTGTACTTGTCCTTGTTGCGAGGGTTTGTCGAACTTACAGCCTTGGTCGGATCGACCGGACTAAGAATCCAATTTAACGCGCTGAGTAATCCAGAAGTTGATCCAGTGCCTTTTGAGTTCAGCACGCGGAGGTTAATGACGGTAGCGCCGGGGGCGATGCCCTGGTACTTGGTACCGTCCGAGTAAGAAGCGCCGGCGGCTGATCCAGCCACATGCGTCCCGTGGCCATACGGATCGGCTGTCGTGATGTTTTCGCCGGTGAAATCCTTGCTGAACTTAATGCGCGCTGATCCTGTGTTGAAGGCGTCATGGCTGCTATCGAGACCCGAGTCGAGCACCGCAATGCCAACACCGGTACCGTCCACGGCTGATGCGCCCAGCAAGCCTGCCAGCAGTCCCGGCGAATTTCGGATTTGGTCGGTGCCCGTCGTCGCGGTGACGTGGCCAAAAGATTCCACCTGCACATCCGGCGATATGAAGTTCATGCCGTCGTTCTTCATCAACGCTTCAATGGTTCTCGCCAGCAAATCAACTTTCAGCGCGCCGAGGCTTGCCATTGAATCGCCGAGAATGATGCCGTTATGGGCCAGCAACGTGCGCACTTCGCGACTGTTGACGTCGCTGACTTGAAGAATCGCCGAGACTCGGCCATTCGGACCGGCGCTGCGAATCAAGTCGCCCATGTCGGGCGAGATCTTTTCTCCTTCGAATTCTTCATCGATCGGACTCTTTCGTTTGTCCTTGGCAATCTCCGAAGCGGTTGCGGTCGGGTTCACGCCATCAAGTGAAATCGAGTCAAACAGTTTCGCAACCGACTCGTCGGTGGCGATGTAAGAGTTGAAAGCTTCGGGGCTGGCGCCAGCAAGCATTTGCACACCATTCATGCTGATCGCCGACTTGACGATGGCGCTAACGGTCGCCGTGGCGCGCACACCGGCGTACTGATGAAGTTGGTCGACGAACAGGATGATTCCGTTACGAGCCTCGGCCACCTCGGCAAATACGCTCTGCAGGCGTTGCTCGAACTGCTCGCTGGTCTTGGCGCCTTTCGCGAGCGAGTCGAGACTCAAGCTCAGTACTCGCTTTCCGCGCAATGTGTCAGGTACATCACCTGCCACAATTCGCATCGCGAGTGTGCGCGCGACCGCCTCGCGATTCACGTCGGATTCGCTAAGGACTACTGGAGCCTTGGTGTTTGAATGCGCGAGCGTCGCGATGACGCGATTGATCTCTGCATCAAAACCCACGAGCGCTTCGAGCTTTCCTTGCGCGGCGAGCTGAGTAAGATCGACGGCATACTTGGAAAGCGCTAACTGACTGTTTTTCGTCGCAGTCAATGAAGCCTCAGAGCTTTGCGCGTGGGCTGTGCGGCCAAAACTGATGGCGGCGCCGCTGGGGACCACTAGTGCTGCCAGCGTCAGCCACGTGAGTACGGGGGTTGCGGGGGTTCTTTTCATCTTCATCATCGTCGGAGACCTTTCAAAATCGCCGGCGGAGAGACTCCACGGGCATCGCATAGTAGTGCGAGGGATGTGCCATTCGGCCCGAATTGATTAAGTTGTTGAAATGGGATGGATTAGGCCGGCGTACGAGCGTCCCTGCAAGCAGGGTCCGTCAGTCATGCTGAACGATGACAGAGTCAGATTAACAGAAGAGAATGGGGCGGACTGCTCACTTGTTTTGTGTTCCAGAAGTGCTTCCTCCCGATGGACGCGAGGGTCATATCAATGGGCGGAAGGTTGGCTGATTATGCCAGTACGCCGCGAGTGTGAATTGCAATCCGAAAAACATGGTACTTCTAGGGGCTTGGTGCTTAGGTTATAATGCCCGCGCGTGGTGGTTTTGAAGTGCGGCACGCGGCGGCAATCATAAAAAGTTAAAACAAATGTTCGAACGCTACACAGAAAAAGCGCGGAGGGTAATTTTTTTCGCTCGATACGAAGCTTCACAGTTCGGCGCGCCCGCAATTGAGCCGGAGCATCTGCTGCTCGGGCTCATGCGCGAAGACAAGACGCTTACCGGCCGCTTTTTTCCACGCGCGCAAATCACGATCGAGGCCATTCGCCGCGAAATCGAAGGGCGCACGCTGCTTCGCGAAAGAATTCCCACTTCTGTAGAACTGCCGTTAGCTCCAGAGACAAAGCGTGTCCTGCATTATTCGCACGAAGAGTCGGATCGTCTGCAGCATCGGCACATCGGCACCGAACATTTGCTGCTCGGTCTGTTGCGCGAAGAGCGTTCGATGGCCGCGCAGATTCTGTTTGAACGCGGCTTGCGGCTGAACGCAGTGCGTGACGAAATCGCTCGACAGAGTGGTGCTGACGCTCGTCATCGCAAAGACATTCCGCACTTGCTCGAGTTTTCACGTGACTTGACGGAGGACGCTTCCAACGATCGTCTCGATCCTTTGATTGGTCGCGAGGGTGAGATCGAGCGTGTCGTGCAGATTCTGTGTCGCCGCACCAAAAACAATCCGGTGCTGATCGGCGAGCCCGGCGTTGGCAAGACGGCCCTCGTCGAAGGGCTGGCCCAGCGGATTGTGCGCGGCGAGGTCCCTTCGTTCCTCGAAAACAAACGCATCCTTTCGCTCGACATTAGTTTGATCGTTGCTGGCACAAAATATCGCGGCCAGTTCGAAGAGCGCCTGAAGCAAATCATGCGCGAGCTGATAGACAACCCGCAGTACATCGTTTTCATAGATGAGCTGCATACGTTGGTCGGCGCGGGATCGGCCGAAGGATCTCTGGACGCCGCGAATATTCTGAAGCCGGCGCTTTCGCGCGGCGAGATTCAATGTATCGGCGCCACCACGCCAGCCGAGTTTCGCAAATCGATCGAACGGGATCGCTCACTCGAACGACGCTTCCAGGCAGTGAAAGTTGCGCCGCCTTCCGAAGACGAAGCGGTTGAAATTCTCGGCGGCGTGCGCGAACGCTACGAGAGTTTTCATCAGGTGCATTACGCCGAAGATGCTCTGGAAGCAGCCGTCCGACAATCGAGCCGCTACATTCCCGACCGTTTCCTACCCGACAAAGCAATTGACGTAATTGATGAAGCGGGCGCGCGCGTGAAACTACGTGTCCGCGCAGAGCAGGGAAACCTGGACGAATTAAATGTGTCGCTAACGGAATGGGAGCGGGCGACCTACGGTCGTGCTCAGGCGCCGATCGAAGAAGAGGACCCGATTGTGGTTGGCGAGGTTACGCGTGGCGATATTGAGGAAGTCATCGCGCGCTGGACCGGTATTCCAATCACTTCGCTGAAGGAAGAAGAATCCAAGAAGCTGCTTCGCATTGAAACTGAATTGCATAAGCGCGTCATTTCGCAGCGTCCGGCAATCTCGGCACTGTCACGCGCGATTCGCCGTTCACGCGCCGGTTTGAAAAATCCGCATCGGCCCGTCGGATCGTTCCTGTTCCTTGGTCCCACCGGCGTTGGCAAGACGGAGGTTGCTCGCTCGCTGGCGCAGTTTTTGTTCGGCAGTGAGCGCGCCATGATTCGCTTCGACATGTCAGAGTTCATGGAAAAGCACTCGGTCTCGAAGCTGATTGGTTCGCCTCCAGGTTACGTCGGTCACGAAGAAGGGGGGCAATTGACCGAGCGCGTGAAGCGTTCGCCGTACGCGGTGCTGCTGTTCGATGAAATCGAAAAGGCTCACACGGACATCTTCAACATTCTGCTTCAAGTGTTCGAAGACGGAATTCTGACGGATGCGCTCGGCAACACGGTCGATTTCAAAAACACAATCATCATCATGACCTCGAACATCGGCGCGCGCTTCATTCAGAAGAGGGCGTCGCTCGGTTTCCAGGGTACGCACGATCTTTCGCGCGCGAAGATGGAAGAGATGGTGATGAGCGCGGTGCGCCAAACATTCAATCCAGAGTTTATAAATCGTTTGGACGAGATCATCGTTTTTGATGAACTAGGCGACGAAGAGTTACTCAACGTGCTGCAACTTCAAATCGATCAAATCAACAACACGATGACCAATCACGGCTTCATCGTGCGGTTGGCGGACGATGCGAAGCGCTGGATTCTGGGTAAGACTTGCTCGGATCGTTCGTACGGGGCACGACCCTTGCGCCGGGCGCTGCAAAAATATGTTGAAGACCCGCTTTCCGAAGCCCTGATCCAGGGCCAGCTCGGCGATGCTTCGCTCGTGGAAATGTATGTTGACGGTGGTGAACTCAGCTTCCGCTCGATCATGATCGACGAAGAAGGACTAGAGCAATCAAGCGACTTGCTTCTGACACAGTAAAGTACTGACGCAGTAAAGTACGAGATTTGTAACCGTTTCTATGAGTCCAAAGTGTGCCCCACTTTGGACTTTCGATTTATTTTCCCGTTATAATGCGCCGCTTTGTGCAATTGGAAACTGGCAACGAGCGAAGGCGGCGGTGAATCCAAGTGCTCCCCAGGCTGCGTGACGCCGCGGTTTGTGTTACGGTTTTCCCGAAGTAAACGCTGAGATTGGTTTAGTGTTCTGAAGCGTGACTATTCCACGCCTTCACGAGAGCTAGCACAGTCGCCCATGCCTTGCGCGGGGCTTGTGACACCGGCACTTATGCATTCATATCGCGTCGTTTGGCTTGCCGTTCTAAGCGCAATCATCGCCATCTCCACTCTGGCTTTCGCAGACTCTGCGTACGCCCAGCAACAGCCCCAGCCGCAACGCCTCGTTGAAAACGTAGACATTATCGGTAATAGGCGTCTGCGCAAGGACGACATTCTGTATTACGTCCAGACGCGTGCCGGAGATCCCTTCAATGCGGCCCAGGTCGAGCGCGACTTGCAGACGATTCTCGCGCTCGGTTTCTTCGACAAAGTCCAGACACGCGTAACGATTGAGGATGGGCCTCGCGGTGGCGTAATCGTTACTTTTTATGTCGTAGAACTCCCGATCATTCGAGATATTCAGTTCGAAGGGTTGCACAGCGTTGCCGAATCCGATGTCTTAAAGACTTTTCGCGAGCGCCGCGTCGGCGTTTCCAAAGAAGCGATTCTCGATCCCGTAAAGCTGAAAACTGCGGAGCGCGTCATCAAGGAATTACTTGCCGCCAAAGGCCATCCCAACGCCGTTGTTAATGCCAGCGTCGAAAAGGTTTCCGCAACCTCGAGCGCGATCACATTCAATGTGGACGAAGGCGACCGCGTGCGCGTAGGTGAGATCCATTTTGAAAGCAAGGTTTTCAAAAGCGGCACTCTCCGCAGCCAGATGAAGTACGTGAAAGAAGCCGGCCTGTTCTCGCGCATTCGCGAGCAGGACATTCTGCATCGCGAGAAGCTCGACTACGATTTGCATCTGGTTGATAACTATATGCGATCGAAGGGCTACCTGCAGGCGCGTCATGGCGAGCCCCGGATCGAGGGTCTCGGCCGGCATCACACCGGTTTCCCGATTCTGCCATTGCCTTTTCTCTCTTCGACAGACGAAACACTACGCATCACCATCCCGATCAACGAAGGCAGACTCTATCGGGTCGGCGATCTGAAGATTGAAGGCAACTCAATCTTCTCCGAGCAACTTATCAAAGGCTTCATTGGCCTTAACAAAGGTGATATTGCCAACGGCGAAGCGATCAGCAAAGCGCTTTACGAAAACTTGAAGAAGGCATACGGCGCGCAGGGATTCATCCAGTACACGGCCGAGATTCAGCCAACCTTCAAAGACAATCCGCAGAACACGGACGAAGGCATCGCCGATTTTCTGATCACCATCGACGAAGGTAAACAGTTCACCCTGCGCCGACTGGAGTTCACCGGCAACACTTTCACGCGTGACAACGTATTGCGGCGCGAAGTGCTCATTAACGAAGGCGACATCTATAACCAGAGCTTGTTTGAGTATTCAGTAGTGCGTCTCAATCAGCTCGGGTATTTTAACCCGATTGACAAGGACAAGGATGCCGACTTCCGCACGAACGAAGAGGAAGCGCTGGTCGACGTCACGGTCAAAGTTTCAGAAAAGGGACGTCAGGAAATCTCGTTCAACGGCGGCGTGTCCGGCATCGGCGGATCGTTCTTTGGTTTGCACTACTCGACAAATAACCTGTTTGGTCGGGGCGAGGTGCTCTCGGTCGACCTGGCAGCTGGCAATCGCCAACGGAGCTTCAGCTTTTCATTCACTGAGCCGTACGTTAAGAACCGCCCGATTACCGCCGGATTCCAGATCTTTGCTTACTCGCAAAAATTCTTTGGTGAAGGCACCTCGTTGTCACAGAACCTCAACGCGCAGCAGGGACTCTTCGGTAACTCGCTCGATTTCTTCAATACCAGCGCTGAGAATCTCTTTACTCGTAAGTCATTCGGGGGGTCGCTCTTTGCGAGCGCGCCGTTGTCCGAGTTTTATCGGAAGCGTCCGTTTACCCAGTTTTCGCGCGTGGGACTTTCGTACCTGTTTAGCACTTCCAGCACTGAAGATCCACCGGTAAATGCCTCGGGTAACACCAACCTCTTCATTCCGGTCGTCTATCGGCAGCCGAACATCATCACCAGTCGTGTCACCGGTACGTTTGTTTATGACGCGCGCGATTACAAAGGCGGCATTGATCCGACGTCCGGCCGTTCATTATCGATTGGGATGGCGCTCGCCGGTTTGCTCGGCGATGTCCGTACGTATCAGCCGTCGATCGAGTTCACGCAGTTCTATCCAATGCGGAACAAGAGGACGGATCATCCTCATGTGTTTGGCTTCCGCATTCAGGCAGGAACGGTCGGATCTTTGTTTGGCGTATCCGACAAAGTCAAAAACGCAAACTCACTCGCGTTCGTCGACGGCGTTCCGATCTATGAAAGATATTTCCTCGGAGACGAGTTTTCGATTCGCGGGTACCCGCCACGGGGTATCAGCCCGTTTGCGCCGCTCGACTTTTACCTCACGTCGCGCAATGTTTTTCTATCAACGCAGGGATTCGCCACGGGGGCCACCGCCGACACCGGTTTGCCGGCTTCACTGGCGAATGTTGGACTCTTCACCGGTTCGACGGGCGACAACGTAGCAAAGCTGAGTCGCGTGTGGACACGCATCGGCGGTGATACACAATTACTCGGCAATTTTGAATACCGCATTCCCGTGGTCGGCAGGGCGGTGCAGGCGGCCTTTTTTGTAGATATCGGTTCGTCGTTCAACCTAAGAACGAAAGGTGATCAGAGTTACTCGAGTGAGTTCCTTGCCGATCAACCATTCCTGCAGACCGTCGGGTTCATTCCTTGTCCGCGGTTGGCGACCGGAGTCGCGCCCGTCTCGCTGAGTGCTGCTGTATTCTGTGCGCATCCACAGTTTGCGGTTTCACCGTTCTTCAGCCTGGTGGCTCGCGACAATCGTTTGGTGTCGCAAGCTGAATTGGACGCTGCTCAGACTGGAATGTTCGATCCAAACACGCAAATGCCGTTTGGTTTCCAGCCAGTGTTCGTTCGCGGTGAGGTGCAAACCAACACAGTGGCGCGGCTGGGCGAAAGCAAATTTGCCGGCATCGGTGATTTTCACAGCAGTCTCGGGGCGGAAGTTCGCTTCCAGGTGCCGATTCTCAACGTGCCTTTTCGCCTGATTTATGCTTATAATCCTCGGGCGCGGAAAGACCAGTTCATTGACGGCTTTCCGTTCATTTTCAACGAGCAAAAAACCACCTTTAGGTTTAGCGTGGGCCGAACCTTCTAGTTAATCTAACCTGTGCGTGTGATCGCGCAGGCGAACCAAACCGGCGAGCGGGACAACTAAAGAGTCAGTTCAATCGCCTTTGAGATTTTAAGGAGTATTACGAGAAGTTTATGAAGATATTTCGTGCGACAGCCGCGGTCGCTTTTTTCGTGGCGGTAATGGCGGTTTCAGCATTTGCGCAACCCCGTACCGGTCAAGGCGGAGGAACCACCCCTGCCCGTCCAACGGCAAACCCCGCGCCGACGGCGTCGTCCACCTCGGTGAACGTGCCCGATAGCAAAGTCGCGGTGATCGATAGCTCCGCATTCGCGGATCCAAAAGAGGGCATCACCAAATTCGTAAATGCGCTAAAGCGCGTGGATGCGGAATTCCAACCGCGCCGCGCTGAGCTTCAGGGCTTGCAACAGCAAATCGATAAAGCCACGGCCGATCTACAGAAAGCTGCTCCGGTGCAGGATGCGAAAGTTACCCAGCAGCAGCAAGACAAGATCGACCAAATGAAGAAAGATGCCCAGCGCAAAGCTGAAGATGCTGAAGCCGCGTTCAATAAGCGGATGCAGGAAGTGCTTCCTCCGCTTTACGACGATATTGGGAAAGCGCTCGAGACTTTCGCCAAGGCGCGCGGGATTAACTTGATTCTCGATGTGTCGAAAGTTCAGGGAGTTTTTGCATTGAGTGATGCCCTCGACATCACCAAACCCTTCATCGCGGACTATAACAGCAAGAATCCGGCGACCGCGTCCCTGACTACGCCACGGTAAACCGATGCGCATCGCGTGCGTTTCGTTTGGAATGCGGAGATCGGCAAACCGTGCCCATCTCCGCATTTCGACTTAGTAACTGTTTGAGAGAGATGAAAAAAGGCTTCTTACTATTGTTGGTTTTGATGTGTGCGGGGCTTGTGCGCGCGCAAGGAACCGGGGCACAGGCGCCTGTTCCCGCAGGAAAAATTGCGGTCATTTATTCCGAGGCATTCCAGGATCCCACCAATGGTATTGCCCGGTTCGCTGGCGTGATCAATAAACTGAATGCTGAATTCAAACCGATACAGGATGATTTGACGCAAACTGCGGCGCGATTGCGGACGATGCAGGACGAAATCAACAAGCTGCAGCAGGGCACTCCAGCCGCGACACCTCAGCAGATTCAGGCGAAAGTCGATCAGTTCGACGATCAGAAAAAGGCTTACGATCGCAAGGGTGAAGACGCGAAAGCAAATTATGCACGGCGCCGCGGCGAATTGCTGGGTCCGTTGCAGGAGGATGTCGGCAAAGCGCTCGATACCTTTGGGAAAGCGCACGGCATCATGATGATTCTCGACGGCAGTCAAGTGCCGCTCGTCTATACGGCTGACGGTGTCGAC
>Ga0163162_10003386_pt1 | contig 15240 bp, 6 predicted proteins | sample S55metaG_FD_115310 | JGI IMG/M metagenome (GOLD analysis project Ga0163162, IMG submission 115310) | Switchgrass rhizosphere microbial communities from Kellogg Biological Station, Michigan, USA - S5-5 metaG | ecosystem: Host-associated > Plants > Roots > Rhizosphere > Soil | place: USA: Michigan...
ATGTCGTCAAAACAACTTTGGGAGACAGACTCATCCCTGCACTCGAAAGTGCGTACGCCGGAACAAAAACGTGCGCGTGATCTCTGTCCACTCGACTGCCGAGTTCAATTCATTCCTCCGGCAACCAGTCACAGAACCCGACCAAGAGTTGATCAACTTCGGACACAACTCGGACGGCTTAGATCGCGTTCATTCTTGGCCGCTTCTCAGATATGCTAATGTTGAGATACGACATCTTGGATGGAAGGACATCGACTGCACAGTCAAGTTTGATATCTGTGGAAGCTAAGAGATCCGAATGAAGAAGATCCTAATAGTCTCAGCTCTCGTTTTCGGTTTGTTCTCGGTTGGTTGCTCACGCTTTCACCGAGCGCCCGCTGATTCGAAAGGTGCGCGCTACGTTGTCATTTCACCTATTTACAATGAAATCATTTGGGCTCTTGGTGCGCAGAACGAAGTCGTAGGAGTTGATCTCTCGACTACATATCCGCCCGAAGTGAAAAACGTGCAAACGGTTGGATATCATCGCGCACTAAGCGCCGAGGGTATCCTCTCGCTTCATCCAACCACGATCATTCATGACAACAACATCGGTCCGCCCCAGGTTGTGCAACAACTTCAGCAACTCAACATTCCGATGAAGACTTTTACTGCGAAGAATGATTCCTTTGACGGCACGAAAGCTTTAATTAGCGAAATGGGTGTGTACTTTCACAAAGAAGCACGCGCAAAAGAACTCTGTGACACGATCGACGCGCAGAAAGCGGCTTCACTCGAAAAGGTAAAGCAATATACAGATCATCCTCGCGTGGCAGTCATTCACTTCGGTCGCGCGTCAAACGTCTACCTTGTCGTAGGTAAAGGCGGAGGAGGTGATGGCGGCGGCGTTAGTCAGATGATCGAATTAGCCGGCGGCGAGATGGCGGTGGAAAATAAAGGAATGCAGCGCATGGAATCGCCTGAGATAATGGCTCAAGCTAATCCCGACGTAGTTCTCCTTACGGATTATGGATATGACCGGCTGGGCGGATCGCTAGATCAGATCAAGGCGCTGCCGGGTGTTGCCACTTCGAACGCTGCCAAGACAGGTCGCATCTATCGAATTGAGGAAAACGTGCTAAATTATTTTGGTCCACGATCCGGCGAGAACATCGCGAAAGTAGCCGCGACCATTCATCAAAAGTGATAAAGCAGCATGGCAGTCGACGCTCACTTCTCCTGGCGCTAGCTTTTGTCACGCTCCTCGTTTTGGCCGCCTCGATCCGCTTCGGCGCCATTGATTTCTCCATTCAAGCAATCGTCGAGGCATTTGCGTCTCTCCTACCGGGACATCGTGAGTCAAATTTAGATCAGCGCATTTTTCTGGAGTTGCGTTTGCCGCGCGCAATACTTTGCTTGCTTGTCGGTGCGAGCCTTGGCGTTGGCGGCACCCTGATGCAAGCGCTCTTTCGCAATCCGATTGTCGAACCAGGGTTGGTCGGAACATCGAGCGGTGCCGCATTCGGATCGGCGTTCTTTTTTGTCCTGGGTGGTGTATTCCACATAGGGACAAGTCTTTGGAGTCTGCCAATCGCGGCGTGCCTCGGTGGCATCATTTCAACTTACCTTGTGTTTCTGCTTGCTCGGTCACGCGAGGATGGCAGAGCCTCGATCGTAATGCTGTTGCTGACTGGACTAGCAGTGAACGCGCTCTTCATGAGCGGAATTGGATTTCTTTCTTACATAGCTCGCGATCCGCAGGCGCGTTCGATTACTTTCTGGAGTTTGGGAACCTTGTCCGGCGCAAGTTGGAAAGCAGTAGAAATAGTCGCGATCTCAACTGTTGGAGGAATCATCATCTCCATGCGTTATGCAAAACAACTCAACGCACTCATGATTGGCGAAGAAGAGGCTACGTATCTCGGCGTTAACGTGAACCGTTTGAAGTGGATCGTCCTCTCGGTGAACGTCGTCATTGTTGCTGTTGCGACCGCATTCACCGGCGTAATCAGTTTTGTAGGACTCGTCGTACCGCACATTCTGCGCATGATGGGCGGGGCTAACAATCGATATCTGATACTTGGTAGCGCGTTGACAGGCGCGACTCTGGTGACTCTTGCTGACCTGATGGCGCGGCTTATTGTTCGACCAGCTGAGTTGCCAATAGGAATCGTGACTTCGGTCGTGGGAGTGCCGGTGTTTATCTTCCTGCTTAGACGGAGGCACTACGTGTTTTAGAGTTTCTTAGAACTTGTTGGTTTTCTCTATGCTTCTCTGTGTCTCCGTGACTCTGTGGTGGCCAAGTAACCTTTCTTCAACACAGAGTCACGGAGACACAGAGAAGCACAGAGATCAAGAAGGCGCTTCGTTTCATGTTACGGGCGAGCAAAATCACATTTCGTGTTGGTAACAAGGCCCTAATCTCGGATGTTTCCGTCTCGTTTGCCAGCGGGAAACTTCATCTGATTATTGGGCCAAACGGGGCGGGCAAATCAACGCTGATTAAAGTACTGGCGCGATTCCTCCGTCCGCAATCAGGAACGATTGAGTACGACGGTGTTGATGTTCTGCACGAAAGTGAAGCCGAACTCGCCAAGCGTCGAGCTGTGCTCTCGCAGGCAATCGAAGTTGCGTTTCCACTCACGGTGCGTGAAGTCGTGATGATGGGGCGATACCCTCATTTTGGAGGACGACCCGGTGCAAACGACGAGCGTGTAGTTGATGAAGTGATGGGGCTTTTCGACGTTACGGAATTCAGCGACCGCAATTATCAAACGCTCAGCGGCGGCGAACAACAGCGCGTGAACTTCGCGCGCGTGTTGGCTCAACTTTGGAGCAATGACACTAGCGAGCAAGGTCCTGGAGATTCTCTGGAACAGGCATCTTCATGCCGATATCTATTGCTCGATGAGCCGCTCACTTTTCTCGACATTCGTCACCAGATTGAATTCATGAAAAAAGTTCGCGGCTTTGCACACGCTAACGACGTGGTGACGGTGGGAGTTGTCCACGATCTAAACCTCGCGGCACGCTTTGCTGACCATATCGTTTTGCTTGAGCACGGACGGGTAGTCGCCGCCGGCACTCCGGCAGACGTACTGACAAGCGATCGTATTCGTGAAGTCTTCGGCGTTGAACCGACTTTCATTCCAGTCAACGGAAGCGGTATTCATTTGCTCTTCGACTGATCAACAGAATCTTGTCCCGGGCCCGAGCCAAATACAGTCACAAACAAAAAACGCTACTCCGAGAAGTAGCGTTTCCTTAAGTAATCTGGTCGGGGCGAGAGGATTCGAACCTCCGACCTCACGGTCCCGAACCGTGCGCTCTACCAGGCTGAGCCACGCCCCGACGTCTCCTTAATAAGGACTGAACCCTCTTGTATCAAATCCTTCAAAGGCAGGTTGGATAATAGGGAAGGGACTCAGACGTGTCAAACTTGTACCCTTCAGGCTACAAACAAATTCACTTCACGTATCGATCACCACCTACGATCTCACACATCATCTGAGCCTCCAAGAATTCTGCATCCTTACAGCTCATTTTTCCTGCAAGAGTCAGAAAATAAATGTGGAATTGTCCGTTTTTCCGATCCGAAACATAGACCACTTACAAGCAGATCCTCAGGGTAAACAAGCCAACAATCCTCGACCATTCTCTCCACTGAACCGTCTAAAAATCTGTTGACCGGCAAAATGTCAAACATGGTATAGTGATTTTCAACCAGGGTTAATCAACCCGGTGGCCCCTCCACCGATTCGGTCGACAAAATCTCACCAAGACCGGCATTGCTTAGAACAAGTGACGGAGCCTAACCAGATGAAAATCAGTTTCCCCCTCAAACATTTCATAAGCCTCTCTTTATTCGCGGCGCTGTTTGTTTTCACTGGTGCGACCCATTCTTTATGGGCTGCGACTGCCATTGCTCCAACACTTATTAGCCAGGCCGGTACCACTCGCGCAGTGGCGTTTGAATCGGTGACGATGAACTCCGAACCATTCCCTGTCACCTCAACAGTTCAATTCAGTCCTGATAATCGAACACGCATTTGCGTCTTCGCTATGAACCTTCAACTCTTGCCCGGTGAAGGTGTCAATGCATTTACAGCGGACGGTCAAGATGCCAACGGGAAACTTTATCCGTTCCGCGTCGAGTTTATGGGCCAAGTCCCAAACTTTCCCGGCGTAACCATGTTCATAGTTCGGCTGTCTGATGACATCGGTGATGTTGGTGACGTGTTGTTGCGGCTGAATCTCCACGGCATGGGCAGCAACCGTGTCCGCGTGGCCATAGGACATACAGGCGGAGGTCCAGCGGATGATTCAGGTGCTATTGCGACACCGGCACCGGACACACCGCCGCCTGCCGATCAGCCGATGGTGCCTGATGACTTTTCAGGTCCAGTAGATGATGCCGATGCGGTGCGTTTTCTTGAACAAGCGACGTGGGGAACAGTGCCCTCTGACGTGACTCACCTCAAGGCAGTCGGATTCAAGGCTTACCTGAACGAGCAGTTCAATACTGCTCCAACAAACGTTGCCAAAGGATCAAATTATCCTGACCTGCCGTTTCCGTTGGACGATCAAAACAGTGGATGTCCAACGACCAATCCCAGCGACCCGAATTACAACCAGACGGTTTGCAATCGAGATAACTACTCGATGTACCCGTTGCAGCGCACGTTCTACAGTAACGCTCTTTATGGTCCCGACCAGTTACGCCAGCGGGTAGCTTTTGCTCTTCATCAAATACTTGTTGTATCGGGAAACAGCGAAATAACGCGTCCGAGTTGGATGACGGTTTATCTGCAGGCCCTCGATCGAGGAGCATTTGGAAACTATCGCACGCTTCTGGAAGAGGTCGCGTTGACGCCGGCGATGGGTGAGTATCTCGATATGCGGCTTAGCACGAGAACGAATCCCAATGAGAACTGGGCTCGCGAAGTTCTGCAACTCTTCTCAATTGGCACATCAGTTCTTAACGCTGATGGTTCACCGCAGCTTGATTCACAGGGCCTGCCCGTTCCCACATACACACAAACCCAGGTGACCGAATTCACTCGGGTCTTCACCGGCTGGAATTTCAACCCAACTCTTATCGGGACGGGCATTACTAATTGGCGTGATCCGATGGTTCCGCGTGGTGGAACCAATCACGATGGTGGAACAAAGACACTGCTTAATAACCAGGTCATCGCGTCGTGTGGCAATAATGCGGCTTGTGCGACTTCGGACATGCAGGCTGCGCTGAATAATATCTTCAATCACCCCAACGTTGGTCCGTTCATCAGCAAACAACTGATTCAGCACTTGGTGACCAGCAATCCCAGCGGAGCTTATGTGCAACGCGTCGCCGCTGCTTTTAATAATGACTGTAGCGGGCTTTACCCACTCGCCGGCTGCACCAGCGCTCGCGGAAACATGAAGGCGGTTATCCAGGCAATACTGCTGGATCCTGAAGCACGCGGTGACATTAAGACCGATCCAAATTACGGAAAACTGCGTGAACCGGCTCAATACATAAATGGTTTCCTGCGCGCCTTCAGCGTCAAGTCATTTGATAAGACATCGACCAGCGATGGAGTGTTGGGTCAAAGATCGACGACTGATTTCTCCGGCACTTTGGATCAGCCTATCTTCCTGCCGTCAACAGTTTTCAGTTATTACCAACCAGGATACGTTGTTCCCGGCCCTCAGATCTCGGGACCTGCGTTCGGCATTCTTTCGACTTCAACAACATTGCGTCGCGCTAACGATATCAACACTCTTGTTTACACTGGTGTGACGACCAATGCCACGCCAACCGCTGCGAGTCCGGATAGACCCCGAGGCACTTCAATAGACACCAGTAACCTCGAAGCGCTCTCGGCAAGTTCAGGGTCTGATGCGGTAGTGGACGCACTGAACCCGCTTCTCTTGCATGGAACGATGTCACCAGAGATGAAAACCTCGATCACAACCGCAATGAACGCGATTCTCGACTCAAACTTAACCACTCGTCATCAAAAGCGGGTGCGCCTGGCCATTTACCTTATGGCAACGTCTTCGCAGTACGACATTCAGAGATAAAAACCATGTCACATTCACGTAGAGACTTCCTCCGAACCACCGCTTGTGCATTGGGCAGTTTTGCCCTTGCGTCGAGCATTGAAAACTTTGGAGTCGTTCATGCTCTCACGCCTCAGGCTGCGTCGGACTATAAAGCTCTCGTTATGGTCTTTCTTAACGGCGGTAACGACGGCAATCAGATGTTTCTCGATCTGAACCAGTACAACACTTATTCAACTGCGAGGAATACTGCTGGTCTTGCGATTCCACAGGCCAATTACTTACCGGTCTCGCCGGTGAGTGGTGGTTCCTTTGGTTTCCATCCGAACATGACGGAAATCCAGGGACTCTTCAATCAGGGTCGCGCTGCAGTGCTTTGCAATGCGGGGCCATTGGTGGAACCGCTGACCAAAGCCCAATACCAGGGCAGTGGAAAGAAGCCGCTCCAGTTGTTCTCCCACTCCGATCAAGTTGGTCTTTATTCCACGGCGATAGCAAATTCAGTTGCCCAGACGGGCTGGGGCGGGCGCCTAGCAGATAAGACGAACTCGCTCAATGGATCGGCGACGTTTCCAAACAATGTCTCTATTGCCGGAGTGAACCTTTATCTCACTGGCGTTGATACACGTCAGCTCGCCGTTGCTGACTCGAATACGTCATTGGCAAACGTTTTAATTCTCAGTAATGCACCGGGAGCCACCGCCGCTGAGTCAAGCTCTCGATTCGCGGCATTCAATCAAATTCGTGCGTTTGATAATGGCTTTAAGTTGATCAAAGCTGCCAGCGATCTTAGATCGAGTGCTATAGCAACCGATGCTGCACTGAGTTCAGTAAATCCAAACCTCGTAACGGTCTTTCCGAATACAAGCCTCGGTCGTCAGCTCAAGCAAGTGGCTTTGTTGATTAAGGCGTCGACTGATGTCAATGCCGGCATTAACATGAAAAGACAGATATTCTTCACTCAAATAGGTGGGTTTGATACTCACTCACAGCAACTCGTCGGTCAGGGGAACCTCCTTACTCAAGTGAGTCAGGCAATCAACGCTTTCTTTCTCGCAACCGGTGAGCTTGGACTGCAAGATAAGGTGACCTTGTTCACGATGTCAGACTTCAGTCGAACTATGCAGCCCTCGGGAACGGGTGCTCCCGATGTTGGAAGTGATCACGCATGGGGTAACAATCATCTCATTGTTGGAGGAGCTGTCCAGGGTCATACACTTTATGGTACGTATCCAAATCTAGCTCCGGGTAGTACCGACGATACCGATGGAGGAACGTCACCAAGAGGACGTTGGATACCCACAACTTCAGTGGAGCAATACGCTGCGACTCTCGCCACGTGGTACGGAATGTCACCTGCGGATCTGACAGCTGTGTTTCCGTTAATTGGACGCTTTTCGACCCCAAATCTTGGCTTCCTGGCGTAGAGTGTTCTGAATACATATGTGAAGGAAGGGAAGTAGCCTGGCGATTCTTCGCTAGGCTATTTTTTCAAAGACTGAGACGATCAAAGAAATGACTCACCGAGTGCGGCTTCTGAGTTTGGAAAGAATTCGGTTGATTGTTCTTCCAGCGTTGCTAGCGGGGCTTGTTGGTTTCTTGCTGTCCAACAAGATTGCCACGACGCCCGTTCAAGCATTCTCGTCCGGTCCACCGCCCGGCTACACAGGCGCGCCGCGCGAGGAACCAGAAGCTTGTGCAGAATGCCACGTTCCTCCCGACGCAGGCACAGGACACATTTCGATTAGCGCGCCCAGCACATATGTGCCGGGCCAAACCTACCCCATCACCGTCACCCATTCGAATGTCGATCAAACAAGAATTCGCTGGGGATTCGAGTTGACCGTGCTCGATACTTCAGACGAGAAGGCAGGTGATCTCCAGACTCTCGATGGATTCACGCAAGTACTGAACAACGCAGGTCCAGGTGGCGCTCGTCAGTACATCGAGCACACTTCCGCGGGCACATTTGTTGGCCAACACAATGGTGCCAGCTGGACTTTCAATTGGACTGCACCTTCAACTGACATCGGACCAGTCACCTTTTATGCAGCAGGCAACCAGGCAAACAACGATGGCAACACTTCGGGGGATTACATCTATAAAACTTTTGTCGCTGCTGCGCCGGCCTCTACAACTCCGGACTTCGTCATAGCTATCACGCCATCGTCTCGCACTGTAGTTCCGACCGGCGTTGCGCAATACACCGTCACGGTGACGCCTCTCGCGGGGTTCACTGGTTCCGTTACGCTCGGCACAACCGGCCTACCGACGGGCGCGTCGTCAATGTTCAATCCTGGGCCAGTTGTGATTACAGATGCGACCGCAAAGACATCAACGTTGACATTGACTACGGCCGCGAATACACCGCTCGGTAGTCAGCAGTTCACGATCAACTCCCAGTCGGGTGCAACGATGCATTCGACGCAGGCGACGCTTCAGGTCGTTAGTCCAACCAGCATTGATCTTGCCGTGGCGAAGACAGCTTCTCCGAATCCAGGGCAAGTTGGAGTTGGATTGTCTTATCGAATTGTCGTAACCAACTCCGGACCTGCAAACGCAACGAACGTAACAATGACGGACAATCTTCCCGTTGGTGTTACCTTCGGGTCAGCAATCTCAACTCAAGGTAATTGCGTTGGGAACGGTCCGGTTACTTGCTCACTCGGAACTCTCACGGCCTTATCGAGCACAATCGTCACTATCGTCGTTACTCCATCGGCACAAGGCCAGCTTGTTAACACCGCGAGTGTCACAGCCACCGAGACTGATTTCGATTCCAGCAATAACTCAGCAACTGCAACCACGCCAATTCAGCCAGCCGCAATTTCACCGACAATGTTAGATTCGAACCTCACGGTGACTCCTGTGGTCACCGGGTTGAATCAACCGACAAGCATGGCGTTCATCGGTGCGAACGATTTCTTTGTGCTCGAGAAGACCACCGGCAAAGTGCAGCGCATCGTAAACGGGGTATTGCAAAGCACAGTGCTGGACCTGGCAGTTAACAATTCCTCCGAGCGTGGACTGTTAGGGATCGCTTTACATCCCCAGTTTTCACAGAACGGCTTTGTCTACCTTTACTGGACTGAGAGCGCGTCGGGTGTTGATAGCGCCAATCCTGATGATGTTCCTCTGCTCGGGAATCGAGTCGACAGGTATACATGGAATGGCAACACGTTAACTTTCGATCGCAATCTCATAAAGCTCCGCGCACTACAACAGGATGCAGGACAATCTTCGCGTGCAAATCACAACGGCGGTGTTTTGCGATTCGGCCCAGACGGCAAACTCTTCATTCTGATGGGCGACAACGGCCGTCGAGGGTTGCTGCAGAATATTACGAGTGGCGGCCCTGTGCCTGATGATCAGTTTGGTGGCCCAGAACCAGACAACGCACACATGACCGGCTTCATCCTGCGATTGAATGACGACGGTTCGACTCCAACTGACAATCCGTTCTTTAACGCGAATACGGGTCTCACCGGTGAAGCAGCAACCAATGTGAAGAAACTTTTTGCTTACGGTGTGCGAAACGGTTTTGGTATGGCTGTCGATCCTCTCAGCGGAAACCTGTGGACACAGGAGAACGGTGACGACGCATTTGATGAAATGAACCGAGTTGTTCCCGGGTTCAATGGCGGTTGGATTCAAGTAATCGGTCCTGTGTCACGAATCGATCAGTTCAAATCAATCGAAAGCACTTACGGGCCGGGCAACCTACAACAGCTTCGATGGCCACCCAGTAACATCGCTGACACTCCACAACAGGCGTTGGCTCGAATGTTCATGTTGCCTGGAGCGCAATATATTGATCCGGAGTTCAGCTGGAAGTATGCAATTGCACCTGCCGGGATCGGTTTCATCAAGGGCAGAGGGTTAGGTCCGCAGTATGAAGGCGACCTACTCGTTGGCGCCTCGCGGACGACGCTTTTGAATGGTTACCTGTTTCGCTTCAGGTTCACTGCCAACAGACAACACTTCGCGTTTAGCGATCAGCGTCTTGAAGATCGTGTAGCTGACAATGTTGATAAGTTTGACCAGACTGAGAGTGAAAGTTTAGTGATCGGCCGCGACTTCGGTGTCGCAACGGATATCGAAACCGGTCCAAATGGAAATGTCTTTGTTGTTTCGCTTTCGAATGGTGCGGTTTACGAAATCAGATCTAAACCGAGTTTGCTATTCACGGCAACACTGAACGGCTCACAGGAAACACCTTCAACAAACTCAACTGCAACCGGTACAGCTACGCTCTTATTAAGTCCGGACGAAACAACAGCGCGCGTCTCTTTGAACTTCTCGGGGCTGTCGAGCGCACAAACTGCCGCGCACATTCACGGACCCGCTGCCGTGGGAGTGCCGGGTGCAATCCTGTTCCCATTGCCGAATGGCCAGGTCAACGACTTCGCAATTGCGCTTTCTCCGGGTCAGGCGGCGGACTTGAAGAACGGTCTGTGGTACATCAACGTGCACACGAGCAACTTCATCAACGGTGAGATTCGCGGACAGTTTTCCAACTTACCCACAGGGAGCAGTATTCAGGCAAGCGCCACCAAGTACGTCGTTAATGAAAGCGAGGGAAGTGTCTCGCTAACTGTCACAAGACTCGGCAATACAGCAGGTGTCGCAACGGTTGACTATGCGACGAGTGATACCGCTGGTTCGAATTCGTGTGGAAGTGTGATAGGTGCAGCTTCGTCACGCTGTGACTATCTCGCGACGTTAGGTACCCTGACTTTTTCGCCGGGAGAAACTTCCAAGACCATATCGATCCCAATTAGCGACGATGCATTTGTGGAGGGTCCCGAAAACTTTAGCTTGACGTTATCGAACCCTGCGGGCGCGACACTCGGTTCGCCTTTCACCAGCCAGGTAACAATCAACGACAACGACAACACCCCCGGCGGTAATCCGAGCGACCAAACAAATTTCTTTGTTCGCCAACACTACATCGATTTTCTGAATCGCGATCCCGACCCGCCTGGTTTTGCTTTCTGGACTAACGAAATCAACAGTTGTGCTTCAAACGCACAGTGCACCGAAGTGAAGCGCATTAACGTCTCGGCGGCATTCTTTCTGTCGATCGAGTTTCAGGAAACTGGTTATCTTGCTTACCGGGTGCACAAGTCGAGTTTCGGAAACCTACCGGGCGCGCCAGTGCCAATCACGTTTGCCGACTTTATTAAAGAGACTCAAGAACTCGGAAAGGGTGTGCAGGTTGGAATCGGAAATTGGCAGGCGCTACTTGAAGCTAACAAGCAGTCATATGCTCTCTCGTTTGTGCAACGATCTGATTTCCTGACAGCTTTTCCAAACTCGATGAGTGCCCAGCAATTCGTGGATAAGCTGGATACAAACGCGGAACTTGTTTTGTCGCCGGCGGAGAAAAGTGATCTAGTGTCGTTGTTGGTCCCTGCGCCTGCCGATGTGACAAAGCGCGCGCAAGTACTGCGTTCGGTTGCTGATGATTCGGATCTAAAGAGTGCGGAACTCAACCGGGCGTTTGTGTTGATGCAGTACTTCGGCTACTTACGACGCAATCCAAACGATCTGCCTGACGTCGACTTCGCTGGCTATAACTTCTGGCTCAATAAGCTCAATGCGTTTGGCGGCAACTACATCGACGCTGAGATGGTGAAGGCGTTTATCTCGTCATCGGAATACAGACAACGTTTCGGCCCGTAACGCTGAAAGCGTTGGCCAATTCCAGCCCAGGGTTGTGACAACCCTGGGAATCGATGTCAGAAACAAATTGGCGCAACTCCGAAAGAGTTGCGTGGCTGATGTCGGCTCGAAGTCGCATTCTGGGCAATGCGCAACTCTTTCAGAGTTGCTCTTATTTGGATGGCCATGATCCCAGGGTTGTCACAACCCTGGGCTGGAATTGGCCAACGCTTTCAGCGTTGTTCATTCTTGCGGGAACGTGGTCGTTTTGCCCCTCTAGTTACATGCTATGCTGTCGCGACTACACTCCAAGGAACAGAGCATTCGGGGATGAACCATTCTAAACGCGTCAGTTGGCAACTTATCTTTCCGCTATTTATCTTCTGCTGGTTAACACTCGCACCTGAACAACTACTGGCCCAAACAACCTTTGGGGGAAATGCTCAGCACACGGGAATCTTCACACCGGCAGTTCAACCACTGAACGTCGTGAAGTGGCAGACGGACATCGATCTCAACAATACAGGCGCACTCGCTCACTACGGCTCTCCTGTTATTTCAGCTAACAACACAGTCTTTGTTCCCGTGAAAACCTCGAACGATGGTTTTCGTGTTGATGTGTTTGACGGTGCTACCGGAGCTTTCAAATACACTGTGGCTACTGACTACATCATGCCGGCTCACAACTGGCTCTTGCCTTACAACATCTGCATTGTCGGGACACGTCTCTATTTTGCAGGCGCAGGCGGCTCGATGTGGCACATCGATAACATCGATTCGAATTCGCCCACAGCTCCTGTTCGCGAAGTGTTCTACACAACTCTTTCTGCATACAACGCAAACGCCACTGTTTTCAACAATACAATTTTCGTAAACACTCCCATCACTGCTGACTCGGCCGGAAATATCTTTTTTGGTTTTCGTGTCCAGGGAACTGCGCCGTCGCCATTGAATTCAATGCAGAGTGGGCTGGCCAGGATTAATCCTGCTGGTGCGGGTTCGTTTGTTTTCGTTGGCACCGCCGCTAACGACCCTCTCATAGATCTAGACAGCCATAACGCCGGACCCGCACTCAGCAACGACGAAACTTCGATCTACTTTCCGGTTAAGGCATCGAACAATGCCTTCTACTGCTATCTCGTAGAACTGAATTCGACGACTCTAACAACCAAACACTCGGTGTTTCTAAAGGACCCTCGCAATGGAAGCGGAGCGCGCATCACTGATGACTCAACATCGACACCGATGGTGGCTCCAGACGGTGATGTTTATTTTGGAGTCTTCGGCAATTCCGGAAACGGCTCCCGCGGATTCCTGCTTCGGTTTAGTTCTGACCTGTCGATTACAAAAACACCTGGAGCCTTTGGGTGGGATTACACTCCGGCCATCGTACCCTCGTCTATGGTTTCTTCTTACAATGGCACCTCATCATATTTGTTGTTCAGTAAGTACAACGATTATGCGTTTCAGGATGGTAGCGGAGTGAATCGGGTTGCGATCCTCGATCCGAATAGCACGCAGATTGATCCACACTCAACTGCGAACGGATTGGTAGAGATGCGCGAAGTCCTGACCATCATCGGCCCAACACCCGATGACGCCGGGCCCACTTTTCCATTTGCGGTTCAGGAGTTTTGCATCAACGCTCCGGCAGTAAATCCAGCAACCAACGGCGTGTTCTTTGATAGCGAGGACGGGCATATCTATCGTTGGAACCTCGCAACCAACTCGCTCGACCAATCGGTTGTTCTCTCGCCTGGCATTGGGCAACCGTACGTGCCCACTGTGATTGGTCCAGACGGGACTCTCTATACGCTTAATGGCGGTGTTTTCTTTGCAGTTGGTCCCAAACCTGGAGTCGCGTTAACTATTACTTCGTCCTCGCCAGATGTTCGCAACACCGTCGTCGGCGAAACAGTAACTTTCACTGCAACCGTCACCGGTAACTTGCCAAACCCGACTGGTACTGTGACCTTTAGTGATCTCAGCTACAACGGCGTGTCGCCCGTCACGATCACATTGGCCAGTAATGTTCCAATCGATGCCAACGGTCACGCGTCGATTTCGACTTCAACACTCGTGGCGAGCGGCATAAATTTGGGGAATCACTTCATTACAGCCACTTACAACGGCGACGCTGGTCACACGACGTCATCTGTGACAATGGTTCAAAAGATTCACCCAAGTGGTACCAACGTAACTGTCACTTCATCGGTACCTCAATCGGTGCCCGGTCAAAATGTGACGTTTACCGCAACTGTAACCGGAACGACCGGAGGTCTCGGAAGTCCGACAGGTATGCTCACCTTTCTTGAAAGCAACACGGTACTCTCACAGCTTCCCTTGAACAGCAGTGGGGTGGCGACTTTCACAACATCGAATTTGTCACTCGGTTTCCACCGGATCGAAGCAGTCTACGCATCCGATACGTTGTTTGGTGCGAGCACCGGCCAGGTGGGTCAAATCGTTGGACCGGCCGTTAGTTTCGCATCCGCGAACGCCAGCGCGTCCGAAGCAACTGGAGCAATCGTAATCAATGTAGTGCGAACTGGTGATTCTTCAGGCACAGCTACTGTCGATTATGCAACCAGCGACATTGGACCAACGAATGCGTGCAATGTCATCAGTGATCATGCTGGTTCACGTTGTGATTATTTGGTCACAACCGGCACGTTGACATTTGCTCCCGGTGAAACCTCAAAACCGATCTCGGTGCCAATTGTGGACGACTCCTTTGCTGAAGGCGCGGCAGGCGAGACGTTCAATATCTCATTGCAGAACGCGTCAGGAGCAGCAATCGGTTCACCCGCCGTTGCAACACTCACCATCAACGATAACGATGCGGTTAACGGTCCTAATCCACTTGATAGCACGAGCTTCTTCGTCAGACAGCACTACCTTGATTTTCTGAATCGCGAGCCGGACATGGCGGGGTTCGATTTCTGGAAGCACGAAATCGATATGTGTGGTTCGGACCCACAGTGCATCGAAGTAAAACGTAACAATGTCTCGGCAGCGTTTTTTGTATCCATCGAGTTCCAGGAGACTGGTTATCTCGTGTATCGCATTTACAAGAGTGCCTTCAACAATCTTCCGGGTGCTCCGGTTCCGGTTGTCTTTTCGGACTTTATTCGCGACACACAAAAGATTGGCAAGGGATTCGAAGTAAACGTTGGCGACTGGCAGACGCAACTCGAAGCGAACAAGCAAGCGTTCTTATTGGCGTTTGTCCAACGACCCGACTTTCGTGCCGCCTTTCCGGATTCGATGGTCGGTCAGGAGTTTGTCGACAAGCTAAACCAGAATGCGGGGAATGTGTTGTCGGCCTCGGAGAGTGCGAACCTTGTAGGAATTCTCGGAGCAACACCAACTGATTTTATGAAACGTGCGCAGGTGTTACGCGGAGTTGCTGAGGATACTGACCTAAGAAACGCCGAGTTCAATAAAGCATTTGTTTTGATGCAGTACTTCGGGTATCTCCGCCGAAATCCGAATGAAGCGCCGGATGGAGATTTCAGTGGCTACACATTTTGGCTGGACAAGTTGAAT
>Ga0163162_10003387_pt1 | contig 15233 bp, 11 predicted proteins | sample S55metaG_FD_115310 | JGI IMG/M metagenome (GOLD analysis project Ga0163162, IMG submission 115310) | Switchgrass rhizosphere microbial communities from Kellogg Biological Station, Michigan, USA - S5-5 metaG | ecosystem: Host-associated > Plants > Roots > Rhizosphere > Soil | place: USA...
GCAACCTCACGCGACGCCCACGCGCTAAGCCAGGCTGTTGGCCTGATTGATAAGGAGCGCTTTTTGCCTATGTCTGTTGATTTAAATAATCCCGATTGTATCGATGAGTCGGTGCAGCAAACTCTGACAGCATTTGGCCGGTTGGATGTGGTAGTGAACAATGCCGGCTATGTCATGGCCGGAAAGCTGGAAGAAATACAGGAACAGAACATCATCAATATTTTTAAAGTAAACGTGCTGGCTACAATTAATGTGGTAAAGCGGGTTTTGCCGGTAATGCGTGATCAAATGTCGGGTCAGATTATAAATATGGGGTCGGTTGCTGGTTTTGTAGGTGCACCGGGCTGGTCGGTTTATTCCGCCACAAAAGCCGCGGTGGCCGCTTTTTCAGAAGTACTGGCACTTGATGTTAAAGAGTTCAATATTAACGTAACCGTTGTTGAGCCATCGGGTTTTAGAACAGGCTTTTTAACCAAAGATTCGCTGGCATTTGTTGACAGCAAGATAGAAGGCTACAAAGCCGTAAAAGATACCCAGGAGCGTTACATGGCAGCTAACGGCAAGCAGCCAGGCGATCCGGAGCGGGCCTCCGAAATATTGATAGGGCTGGCCGAAAATGAAGAACCGCCGGTTCATCTTTATTTGGGCCAGGATGCATACAATCGCACCTCAGAAAAATTAAAGGCCATGACCGCGGAAGTAGAATACTGGAAGGAAACCATTATCTCCGCCGATTTTAAATAACATGGTTGAACATTTACCGGTCAAAACCCGCCATCTTCTTTGCTCGTTGCGCAAAAGCTGATGGCTTACTTGTTGTCGGTAAAGTAAACGTTCTGATATAAATAACTAACCAACAAAGGCCGGCAACTATGTTGGCCTTTGTTGGTTAAGGAACTAAATATATATGCCGCCATTTAATTCCTATATTTAATTTCTGTTAAAAAAACGTTACATTCGGGTTCTAAATAATTATGAAACTGTATGGTAAATTAAGTGATGCAGAATTGGCTATCCGGTTGTATGATGGAGACGAGGCTGCATATACTGAAATTTACAATCGTTACTGGGCTTTATTGTATAGTCATTCACGCCGAATGCTTCGTGATGACGAAGAAGCAATGGATGTGGTGCAGGATGTTTTTGCTGCTTTTTGGACAAAACTGCCTGAATTTAATGATAGTGGGGCACTTAAAGCATATTTGTTTACGGCGGTGCGTAATACAACCATTAAGTTAATTAACAGAAGTAAGCACAAAGATAATTATTTAACGTCCCTCGCGGCTTTTATGGAGGAGGGGGAATACGCCACCGATAACCAGGTTGCCTTTAATGAATTTGTTCGGCAGGTTGAAAAAGAGGTTGCGAATTTGCCTCCAAAAATGAGGCAGGTATTCGAAATGAGCCGAAATGATGGATTATCCCATAAACAAATCGCCGAGAAATTGGATATTTCTGATCATGCGGTGAAAAAAACGATAAATAGGGCAATTAAATTGCTTAGGACTCAATTTTCATTGTTTTTTCTTTACTTATTGTTGGTGTTATTGCGCCTTTTTTAGCTGTTAATCCTTCCTGTCGCCGAAAAAAATAAAAAAAATGAACTTTTTTTATTTTTTGATGTCTACCAGGCGCCTTTTTAATGGTCTTATCTATAAACCGGCACAGAATGCCGTGAGTTATGGATAAACAAAAAGCACAAGCCTTATTAAATAAGTACGCTGCGGGTAACTGTACTGCCGAAGAACGTTTACTGGTTGAAAGCTGGTATAATCAGCTTAGCCAGGAAACCGAACCCTTAGCGGGCGAACCGGATTGGGAGTTAGCCAATAAACAAATTTATGATCGTTTGGCTTTTGCACGGGCACGTAGTTACAGGCGCTCGTGGTTGTCTTATTCGGCGGCGGCTATACTGCTGTTCCTGATATCTGTAAGTACTTATCTGTATATTTCAAAAAAGAACACATCTGTTCAATATACCAATGATGTGGCTCCCGGCCGTAATAGTGCTATGCTCACTTTAGCCAACGGCGAAAAAATTGACCTTGATAATTTAAAGAGTGGGGAACAGGTTCGCCAATCGCATATAAAAGTCACCAAGGTATCTGGCGGCAGGCTTGTATACACTGTTCTGGACGATGAGGCAAACAGCAATACCAACGCCTTTAACACTATTGAAACACCAAAAGGCGGACAGTATGAGGTTAATTTGCCTGATGGGACAAAAGTATGGCTCAACGCTGCTTCTTCTTTAAAGTATCCTGTCACTTTCGGCCCAAAACAACGTAGCGTTGAATTGCATGGAGAGGCTTATTTTGAAGTGGCCCACAATCCTCAAAAACCGTTTATTGTGGCTACTACGCAGCAGCAGGTAGAGGTACTGGGCACTCATTTTAATGTAAATGCATATAACGATGAGGCCACCGTTAATACAACGCTGCTGGAAGGCAAGGTTAAAATAGCCGGCAAAGGAATAAGTGCCATTCTTCGTCCGGGCCAGCAGTCGGTTTTAACAACGCAAACGCATCAGCTTAAAGTACAGGCCGCCGATCTGGAAAGGGATATGGCATGGAAAAACGGCGACTTTGTGTTTAAAAACCAGGACTTGGAAAGTATTATGCGCCAGGTGGCCCGTTGGTACAACGTAGAGGTGGTGTATGAGCAAAATGCGCACCGCGACGTGACGTTTGGAGGCTGGGTATCTCGTGCCAAGAACATATCAGCTGTGCTGAAGATCATGGAGTTAACAGGTAACGTTCACTTTAAAGTTTCGGGAAGGAGGATCACTGTTATGCAGTAAAATTTTACCTACTCATAATGGAGATGATATAAGCAAACCAGGAGTGGTGGAACACCCCTGGTTAAGTCTGGATTCCCCATTAATTTATTTTTCGGAAACAAACAAAGTCTAAAACCCAAACTATTCAAATATATGAAATTTTACACGGGAAATTCGTGTAGGCCGCCCGGCTGCATGTCAAAATTTCTATTATTCATGAAACTTACTATTATTTTAATAATTGCGGCAGTTATGCAGGTAAGTGCCAGTAGTTATGCTCAGCAAATCACCCTCAATGTCAAAAAGGCACCTTTAGAAAAAGTGCTGAAGGAAATCAGGGCACAAAGCGGGTACGACTTTTTATTTGACGCAAAGCTTATTCAAAATGCTAAACCTGTTGATATACAGCTTGAAAATGCAGGAATAGAAGAAGCGCTTAAAAACTGTTTAAAAGGGCAGGCTTTATCTTATACAATAGATGAGCATACGGTGGTGATTAGGGAGGCTGAAAAAACTTTGCTGGACAAGGTTGCTGACATGGTTACGGATATCAAAGACAAAGCAGGCAAACTGGTTCAGCCATCGATAGTTGTCGGTAAAGTTAGCGGCAGCTATGGAGTGCCGCTTAGTGGTGCAACGGTTATGGTTAAACGTACTAAGCTGGGCACCAATACAGATATTAAAGGTAACTACATCCTTAAAACTGCCGAAACTACTGATACGCTCGTTATTAGCTTTATAGGCTATAAAACCACAACGGTCCCAATAAATAAAAGGGTTATTGTTGATGTCAATTTACAGGAAGCTACCAGCGGGCTGGACGAGGTGGTAGTACAGGCCTATGGTCGTACTACACAGCGATTAACTACTGGTAATATCAACAGGATAACTGCAGCTGATATCGCAAAACAACCGGTAACAGATCCATTATTGGCCTTAGAAGGACGGGCGCCCGGGGTAGAAATAACACCGCAAACGGGTTATGACGGAGGTCCGGTAAAGGTAGTGATCAGGGGGCGGCAGTCTATCAACACTAACATCAATTCCGATCCGCTGTACATTATTGACGGTGTGCCTCAAACAGTACTTGACCTGCGGCCATTTGATTATACAAATAATAACGGCCATCGTGGCCAATATTCTCCCGGTTTGGGCGACCCAACTGTCAGTTATTCAACAGGCAGCAGCCCGCTGGCTGCTTACAACCCCTCAGATATTGAATCGGTTGAGATATTGAAGGATGCTGATGCAACGGCCATTTACGGTAGCCGTGGTGCCAATGGCGTTATCCTGATCACGACTAAAAAAGGATCACCTTCAAATGGCGAGTTTTCCATTGATCTGGCTCAGGGCGTTCGTTATACGGTGGCCGAATGGCAGCAGCTTAATACCCCACAGTACATCGCAATGCGCAAAGAAGCTTTCAGGAATGACGGCATAATACCAACTGCGCAAAATGCACCAGACATTTTCCTGTTAGATAATAACAGGTTCACCGACTGGCAAAAATATGCTTATGGAAATACCGGGAACTGGACCAATTTACAGGCATCACTGTCGGGCGGAACAGCTCAGACAACCTATCGCCTGGCTGGTGGTTACAGGGCGAGTTCAGACATCAGTACGGCAAAGGGAAGAAACCCTCAGGGGTCTTTTTCCTCTAACCTGACAACGCACAGCGCAAATCAGCGCTTCACGTTGTCGTTTACTACTAACTATACTTTTTTGGTCAACAACCAGATCAGTATAGCTTCGGTGGCCACTCTGCCGCCAAATGCGCCATCGGTATATGATGCGCAAGGGAGCCTGAATTTCGCAGAATATGATAAAGTCAGGATCGTTTTTCCTTTTTCAGGATTATTGCAACCGTATGAAGGTAAAACCAATACCCTCAACGGCAGCCTGAATTTAAATTATACGGTCTTCAAAGGTTTCGTGGCCAAAGTTAATCTTGGATATAATAACGCACAAAAGCAACAAAGCCAGTACCAGCCTCTCGCCGCACAGGACCCGCTGCCGGGATCGCCTCAAAAAGGAAGCGCCAGGGTTGAAAATGCCCGTACCAACAATATTATTGTTGAGCCCCAGCTTGAATATAACGCGGTAATTGGGAAGGGATCAATAAATTTACTGACAGGAGGCAGCTATCAGCTTAACAATACCAGCTCATTACAAACAATAGGTACCGGATATACCACTGATGACCTGTTATATTCAATGGCTGCTGCACCTGTAGTGCAGGCCACCGACACAAAAGGGCAATATAAATATGCCGGGGTGTTTGCCAGGATAAATTATAACTGGGAAAATAAATACATTCTTAATTTGAACGGTCGCCGGGATGGCAGCAGTCGTTTTGGTGAAAATAACCGGTTTGGTAATTTTGGATCTGTAGGTGCAGCGTATATTGTTACGGAAGAAAAGTGGGTAAGAGATTTCCTGCCCAAAGTTTTCAGCACAATTAAACTCCGCGGTAGCTACGGTACTACAGGTAGTGATGGAGTGGGTGACTATCAGTATCTTACGCAATGGGCCCCTGTTTCGGCTGGTCAGTCAGCGACTTCTACTAACCCCAAGTACAACGGTGTTATCCCCCTGGTATCCATACAGCACGCCAATACTGATTTTCACTGGCAGGTTAACAAAAAACTGGAGGGGGCACTTGATCTAAGCTTTTTGGATGAACGCATTTCTGTAGAGGTTGCCTACTACCGGGATCGCTGTAATAATCAACTTATACAATTCCCAACCGCCGATCTTACCGGTTTTTCTACGGTAACAGCTAATAGCCCCGCTAATGTTCAAAATGATGGCTGGGAATTCCAGGCTAATGCACAGATCATCAACGGAAAAAGTTTCCGCTGGAGTGCAAGCTTTAACATTGGTATTAATAAGAATAAGCTCTTGTCTTACCCAAATTTTCAGCTGTCGCCTTATTATACGCTCATGAAGATAGGCCGGCCATTGGGTGAGCAATATCTATATAAGTTTACCGGGGTTGATCCACTCACCGGGCAGTATACCTACCTGGATGCCAATCATGATGGTCTTGTCAGTGCTGTGGCAGGCGTTCCCCCCGGAACCGGGATGGATGACCGGGTTGCGCTTATCAATACAACTCCTCAATATTCGGGGGGGATGGGACAGCGGTTCAGCTTCAAAAAATTATCCCTGAGTTTGTTTTTTAATTACAGAAAGCAGCTGGCAAGAAACGAGCTGGCCAGTACCGCATTTGGCGCGCTTGGCAACGTTTCGTTATATAAATATAATAACAGGTGGCAAAGCCCCGGCGATATTGCCACCATAGCAAGGCTAACCACCACTGCAAAAGCCTCCGACATTAACTATGGCTCGTCGGATGCGGCCTATACCGACGGCAGTTTTATCCGCCTGCAAAATATAGCTCTTTCATATACCTTGCCTGTGAAAATTATCCGGAAAATAGGATTGAAGGCGCTGTCAATAAATGCAAGCGCTCAAAACATCTTCGTTATCACAAACTATAAGGGCCTGGACCCGGAGGTTAATAATTTCGGAGCATTGCCGCCAACCAGAACCATCACCTGGGGATTATCAGCCTCATTTTAATTGAAAAAATCATGAAGTCAACCCGTTATTATTTAAGAACAACATACATGCTAAGTATCATCATGGTGGTGATGTGCGGCTGTAAGAAACTTGTGGAGATCGATAAGCCAACCAATACTATTTCAACGGCCAGTGCATTCGGTACAGACAGTAAGCTCAATTCTGTGATGGCCGGCCTGTATAATCAAATGATCAATACAGGATTGGCATTCAGTAATGGTGCAACAACACTTTATGGCGGATTGACCGCCGACGAGTTCGTGGATTACGGAGGGCCAACGAATACGCTTACTTATCCATTACTTACCAGTAACATTAATGCCAACGCAGATTTTGCCGCAGACGTCATCTGGTCTTCGGCCTATAAAACGATCTACAATTCAAACGCCATTATCGAAAACCTAACCTCGTCCGTATCAGACAAGATCACGGATAGCTTAAGGGCAAGTTGCACAGGTGAGGCAAAATTTACCAGGGCATTTAGTTATTTCTACCTCACCAATTTTTATGGCGATGTGCCACTGGTGCTTACTACTGATTTTAATAAGACAGCTACATTACCCCGAGCCCCACAAGCCCAGGTTTATGACCAAATGGTTCGGGATTTGAAGGACGCACAGTCATTGTTGCCTGATAATTTTTCGGCTGGTCTTGGCGAACGGATCAGGCCCAACAAAGGAGCAGCCACCGCCTTGCTGGCAAGGGTTTACCTCTATCAAAAGGATTGGAAAAATGCCGAGGCACAAGCATCTGCCGTTATCGGCAATAGTCACTACAGTCTCCTTGCCGATCTGAATAAGGTTTTCCTGATCAATAGCACTGAAGCTATTTGGCAATTGAAGCAGGATGTGTCATTAACTCCGGTAGGAAGTGGTACTTATGACGATATTAATTTTAATACCAGGATCGAGTGGGAGTCGTTAGGCCCGGACGACCAGGCTGTTTTTTTGGATCCTTCCGTTTATCCGTCTGTTTCCTTTTTTCTGACACCACAAAACTATCTCACTGATGAATTATCAAATGCTTTTGAGCCGGGAGATCTGCGCCATACTGCCTGGGTAAGGAGCACACCAAGCCCCAATATCGATCCTTATTTTGGGGTTACCTACAATTACCCTTTTAAGTATATTAACCGGACAGCTACAAATAACCAGCCTGCTTTGCAATACAACGTAATGCTCCGGCTTGCCGAGCAATACCTCATCAGGGCAGAAGCCCGGGCAGAATTAGGCGATGCAGGAGGGAGCGCGGCGGACATTAACCGAATCAGGAACCGGGCAGGTTTGCCTAATACCACCGCGTCTGGCCAAACAGATCTGTTAGCAGCTGTTGCCAGGGAGCGCCGCATAGAACTTTTTGCCGAGTGGGCGCACCGCTTGTTTGACCTGAAGCGTACGGGGAAAGCCAGCGAGGTATTGGGTGCTATAGCAATTAAACAACCCTGGAAACCAGGGCAATTATTATATCCCGTTCCGGTTTCAGAAATTATCAGAGATCCCCGGTTGGTTCAAAATCCGGGCTATTAGGAAATAAAGCAAGCACAGTAAAAAGCATGTGACGTATCAATTATTTGATACGGTTAGGCGGCCTATGCCCAATAATCAGGTGAAATAACAACATAATAATCAATTAAAAGAAGATAAAAATGAACAGAGAAAAATTTTTCGGACTTGTTAAGGTTTCCGGCATGTTCCTGGCCATTATGGCTGTGGTTAGCTGTGCTCCGGGCGGCGGGTCAACCAGCCGGAAGAAAATGCCCGGATTTAGCAGCGTTTCCGGCTTTGAAAGCCCAATGCCGTTTGAAGGCCGAAACGCAAGCAGCAAATTAAGTTCCGGCGATTTTGCATTTACAACCAACAACGTGGATATGATGCTTGACGGCAACCTCCATGAGTTTGTTTCAGTAGCATTGCCAAATGCCGCAAATGATTCTTTGGCCATTAGTTTGGTCAATAGTTTTAAACCAATGGCTTTGCCTTTACTTACCAGCTGGGCTGCGCGGCAAAAGCAGGGAGTTGTTATCGACCTCAGCAGTCACACCCAGGCTGCCCACCGTACGGATTACACATTGGAAAAGCCGGGAGACTTTTTAATCCCCGTTGTGATTATCTGGGATGCGGCATCAGCGGCAAGAGTTGGTGCGCTTAAATCAATGGTTGCCGGCGTGCCCTCGGTATCATTAAGCTGTACATCAGGTATGGATCCTGTTAAAAATTAACAAACTATTTCCTGATCAAAAAATCTAAACAAAGATGAAAACAACTCGATTTTTTATTAAGATATTTCTGCTATTCGTCTGTCTTATAGCTGTTCAAACGGCTGTTTATGGTCAACAAAAACCAATAGCCACTTCCTGGGATGATGTAGCGAAAGCTGCCGCTAAAGATACCACTAAACCGCCGCCTGCCCGGAAAAAAATAAAAAGCTATCAATCAGTAATCAATAAATCATTCAAAAGCCAATTTGGGTTATTCGCGGTCCATAAGGCAAAGGATACCGTATATTTTGAGATCCCGGACTCTATCCTGCACCGTGACATTATGCTTATCAATCGGCTGAACAAAGTATCCGGGGGGTATGACATGTACGCCGGTGAAGAGCTTGATGAACGGACCATTCAATTTGAGAAAGGCGTTGATTCAACCATCCGTATCAGGTATGACCTGGTGATCAGCGAGGCTGACTCTACCAATGATATTTACAAGGCGGTGGTCAACTCCAATGTAAATCCGGTAGCAGCTACATTTCCAATAGTTGCCTATGGGAAGGACTCTAAAAGTTATGTGATCGACGTGTCGAAGTTTTTGAAGGAGAAGAGCATGGTGAATAATATAAATGGCCGTACAGGCTTAGGTGCCCAGGCTAATATTGCGTCCATGAAAGATTTTAATATCGAATCCATCCACGTATATCCCATCAATGTGGAGATCAGTATTAGTAAAAATATGGATCCAAAGGGGCCGCAGTCGGGGCCAAGTAAAAATGGCGATCCTTTGAGCATGGAATCGCATACTTCTTTTATCGCTTTACCCAAAGTCCCCATGCAACGCCGCTATTTTGATCCGCGGGTAGGCTATTTTGCTGATTTCTTTAATACCTATGCCGATGATCAGCAAAAATCCGAAGAGCGGGATTTTATTTTGCGCTGGCGATTGGAGCCCCGGGATGAGGATATTGCTAAATGGAAAAAGGGCGAGTTAGTGGAACCTAAACATCCTATCGTGATCTATATTGATCCTGCGGCACCAAAACAATGGCGCCCGTACCTGATCAGCGGTATCAATGACTGGCAGAAAGCGTTTGAACAGGCAGGCTTTAAAAACGCCATCGTCGGTAAAGAGTGGCCTGAAAATGACACTACTATGCATATGGATGACGCACGTTACTCGATGCTTAACTATTTTGCTTCAGATGTAGCCAATGCTTACGGGCCTAATATCCATGATCCGCGCAGCGGCGAGATCATCCAGACTCATATTGGCTGGTATCATAATGTGATGTCGATATTACATGACTGGTACCTGATCCAGGCGTCGGCTACAGACCCGCAGGCACGGAAAGCTAAATTTGATACCGAGTTGATGGGGCAGCTCATCAGGTTTGTATCAAGCCATGAAGTGGGCCATACACTTGGTTTACGCCATAATTTTGGCAGCAGCAGTCAAACCCCTGTTGATAGCTTACGCAGCAAACACTACCTGGACCTGCATGGCCATACAGCCAGTATTATGGATTATGCGCGGTTTAACTATGTTGCCCAGCCGCAAGACCGTATACCCCAGTATGACCTGTTTCCGCGTATAGGCGAATATGATAAATGGGCGATAGAGTGGGGTTATAAAAGCAGCGGCGCAACTTCTTTTGAGGAAGACAAAAAACTACAGCGAAAATTGATAGTAGACCGTACTTCCAAAAACAGACGGCTTTGGTTTGGCGACGGTGAAAAAAAGAGATTTGATCCCCGCAGCCAGATGGAAGACCTTGGTGACGATGCTGCTAAGGCCAGTACTTACGGAATTAAAAATCTTCAGCGTATCCTGCCTAATTTACCAGCCTGGACTTATGAAGAGGGAGGCATTAATGAAAACCTCGAGTCGATTTATAAATCGCTCACCGATCAGTATTTCAGGTATATGGGCCATGTGCTTAAAAACGTTGGCGGCGTAAACTACACCATCAAAAGTGAGGAGCAGTCGGGTCCGCTTTATGTACCTGTTTCTAAGGCAATGCAACGCGAAGCCATGCAGTTTTTCAATAAGCAGTTATTTGATACGCCTTATTGGCTGATCAATAAGAAGGTAGTAGATAGGATAAACCTGCCCGAATCGCCAAACTTTGTTGAGGATGTACAAGTACGTGTGTTGAACAGTTTGATGGATATTGGCAGGATCAATAAGCTCATAGCTAATATGAAGCAATTTGGAAACAATGCCTACGATGTGAATGAATACATCACTACCCTGCACCAGGGAATATGGCGCGAATTGAAGAATAACGGAGAAGTGAAGGTAGATAGCTACCGCCGAAATCTTCAGAAATCGTATTGGGGCGCTATGCTTGAGATCCTGTCGGCAAATGACGCGGCCAGTTCAGAAACAGATGCGTCATCACTGTTAAAAGCCGATGTACTGTTACTACAAAGTCAGATCAGGCAGGCTATCCCGCGTGTACAGGATCCGCTTACGTTGTACCATTTGAAAGATCTGCAAAATCGTATAAAACACGCATTGGAAGACAAAAGATCCCTGTAATTTAAAACCGCATCAATATGAAGTTCCGATTAATTTATGTGATCACCTGGATAGCTTGCTGCATCAGCATCCTATCCTGTAAAAAAAACAGCTTACCCGCTATATCATCTTCATCATTAACTATTGTTAATGCCCTTTCGGGAGGGTACGGACTGATACCTAATTTTGACAGCGAGAAAACGCTGATCTATTATAAGAATGCTGCCATTATAACAAACAACGGGTTCCTTGAATTTTCGGGCCATTTGGGCAATATTCCCTTGTCTCTTGCACCGCAAACAGATACCCTGCATACACTTTATAAGAACAACATCCTGATGGAGGCGAACAGTATCCATACGCTATTTATTACAGGCACTGTTGATAACACCGATTCCTATTTTACTACGGATAAGGTGCCCGCTTATGCCGCTGCAGATAGCTTGATCGGCGTGCGTTTTGTAAATGTCTCGATGGGGAGTAAGCCGGTGAGCATTAATATAAAAGGCCAGAGTAATACTTTGGTAAATGGCCTGGCTTATAAATCGGCCAGTGATTTTTTACCCTACGCGGCCAAGAAAACAGTGCCAGCAACTGTTAGCTATATTTTTGAGATAAGGGACGCAAGCACCGCTGCCCTGATAACTACTTATACACTCAGTTCTCTTGGCACTAAAATATCTAAAAGTGTTACCATAGCCCTGAAGGGTATTCCCGGAGGAACAGGCGCTAATGCGCAGGTGGCATTGCTGGTGAATAATTATTAGTAATAGTTTAGTTAATGGAGCGCGGGCAGTGCTAACTGCCCGCGCTATTTAAGATCATATGAACACTTGCCTGTTAAAATTTGAAGCTCCATCTTAAATGTCATGATTTTAACTCGGCTAAAGATATTTGGAAGCTGTGGAATGGGCTTTCAAAATGATAATCAATTTTGTTCTTTATGTTGTCAGTCTAGTTAATAACGTGCGCCGGTGATTTGGTGCACGTTTTTTAAAGAAAATACAATGAAAAAAATAATCGGAGTAACACTTTTTCTGTTTTTAACCGCGCATGCTTTCGCACAGAAAGGCGACGCGATCTTAGGTAAATGGCTGAGCCCGGGCGGCCGCGGTCAGGTGGAGGTCTATAAAAAAAATAATAAGTACTTTGGTAAAATAGTTTGGCTGAAAGTGACTGTCGACAAGAATGGTAAGCCTTTAACGGATCGGCGTAACTTGAATCTCTCACTGCGTAAGCGGCCTGTATTGGGGCTTGAGGTTTTAAAAAATTGCAACGTTAAAGGTAAGTACTATGACGATGGTACAATATATGATCCCGAAAGCGGAAAAACCTATACGTGTAACCTATTTTTAAACGGGAATAAGTTAAAAGTAACCGGTTTTGTAGGCATGTTTGTAGGGCGTACCGATACCTGGACAAGAGTTAACTAAGATGTATATCCTATGGAGCAGCAAAAGGAAATCGATTTTTATTTGTCGGTATTTAAGGACCTCGGCATTGCTGATGCCGACCGGCTGATACCTTTTGTTAAACCGAGAAAAATTGATGCCGGTGAAATTTATATTCAGGAAGGTGCAACCGGCAAAAAGCTGGCCTATATAAGCCGGGGGCTTATCAGGACCTATCTGCTTAAAGCCAGCGGCGACGAAATAACACTGATGCTTCGCTGGGAAGGCCAGTTCATAGCATCGGTAGATAGCGTGTTATTCAACCGGGCGTCGCGCTTTTTTTACCAGGCCCTGGAAGACACAGAGATCATAGAAGTAGATTACGATAAAATACAGCCCGTGGTAAACAATAACCCCCTGTTGTCCTTATCGCGCAATGATTTTTTGCTCAATATGCTGGCCGAGGCCATGGAAAGGATCGAAACATTTGTCTTGTTATCTCCGGAGGAGCGGTATGTAAAGTTATTGGAAGAGAAACCTGATATCCTTAACCGGGTGCCGGGTAAATATTTGTCAACGATGTTGGGTATTACACCTGTTTCGCTAAGCCGTATCCGCTCAAGGATAGCTTCTGCCGGGAAGCTCTGATTGTTCCTTGTCAACATTGCTGAATAGAGCAGCAAAGCAGTAAACTATGATCGTTAATTATCTTTTGTTAATATTTTCAGGGCTGCAGGCTACCGTACTTTGTGATGATTTAAAACCATGAGCAACAAACTATGGAAATATTAAGCAAGCTTTTCGGCATCTCAATCGTTAGATATTTTGTAATTGCCGGTATTCCGTTCCTGATCTTCTACTTTTTCTTAAATAACTACTTCCAAAAAAACAAGATCCAGGGCAGGGAAGCTACAAAGCGCGATTTTATCCGTGAGATCATGCATTCCCTTCAAACCACCGGTGTGTTGGCTGTAATTGCCTATTTTATTCTTTACACCCCATTTCGTAATTATACAAAAGTATACATGGATCTGGGCAGTCATGCAACATGGTGGCTCCCGGTAAGCGTTATACTATGTCTTGTTATTCATGACACGTACTTTTACTGGATGCACCGTTTGCTGCACCACCGAGCCGTTTTCAAATTAACTCATCTGCTGCATCATAGATCTACTAACCCTTCGCCATGGGCCTCATATTCATTTCATTTTATCGAGGCCTGGACAGAGGGTGCCGTGCTGTTTGTGATCGTGTTCCTGATCCCGGTACACCCATTGGCTGTGCTGGCGTTTACGGTAGCAGGATTTGTCATTAATGTTTACGGGCATTTGGGCTACGAGATTGTGCCCCGTGGATTCAGAAAAACCATCTTTTTTGAATTTTTCAATACCTCTGTACATCACAACCTGCACCATAGCCGCTTTAAGGGTAATTATGGCCTCTATTTCCGTGTGTGGGACAGGCTTATGGGCACCGAGCACCCCGACTATGTGAAGGAGTTTGACCGGGTGCAGGATCAGAGAAGCTCGGAGCGGTCTGTGCGAGCCTGATGATCTGATGGTTGAAATTGATTTATCGGATAATCAAGCTGGAATCCACACGCATAATTGCCTAATCCTACATTTGAATCACTGGTATCATTGTTTGTAATGATAGGGCGCTTACAGGTGAAACGCAAGGGCGGCCACTGTAGGCCGCCCTTGCGTTTGTGACAATATTGTAGAAAATAAGAAAACTTATTTCTTTGCCGGATTTTTTGCAGCTGCCTCAATTACCCTGGCTACGGCCGCCGGTTGTGACATGAATATAACATGACAGCCTTTAACTTCTGTTACTATGGCACCAGCCCGTTTATACATCGCGCGTTCCAGTTCAGGATTAATGGCTTTATCTTCTGTAGCTACAACAGCGTAAGTTGGCTTGGTTTTCCAGGCAGCCTGTGTTAACGGCGCAACAAAGCATGAGCCAACAATGGGTTGTTGGGAGTCGAACATAAAATCAGCTTTTGCTTCACTCAGGTCAGCTGCAAAGCATTCATGAAAGAGTGTCTTATCAAAATAAACAATACCATCTTTATCTGCGGGCAGGATGCCATTTTTTGGGAGGGCAGGCCCCGATTGATAGACATCTAAGGTTGACTGGCCAACTTCAGGAGCAAACGCGGCAATATACACCAGGCTTGCTACTTTTGGAGATACACCTGCTTCGGTGATCACCGAGCCTGCCCACGAATGGCCTACGAGTACGGCAGGGCCATCCTGTTTTTCCAGGGCCCGGTTGGTTGCGGCAACATCATCATTCAGCGACGTAAGCGGGTTTTGCACAAGCGTTACATTATACCCGTCTTTTTTTAAGATTCTATAAACGGCTTCCCATCCGGATGCGTCTGCGAAGGCCCCATGTACAATAACGATATTCTTTACCGCGGGAGAAGTTTGAGCTATACTCACCTTCGGACTGAAAGCGGCTAATAGCGCTATCGCTGTAAATTGCATTAATCTGGTAATCTTGTTTTGGGTTTTCATTTTGTTTGTTTTTCTTGATTTGTCTCCAAAATTATCTTCCATCTTTCCCAACAGCCTCCAGAAATCCTCCAACCCGACAAAGTAGTTCATGAACCGGGCATTTTCAGCGTTGAGTAAATAGCATTTTTCGAAAACCGGCCCTATTGCCCGTCGATTTAAAACAATTGAAACCATTTGTGGCGGTTGTCGGATACTTTAAGCAAAACTCTCATGGAAAGCA
>Ga0163162_10003391_pt1 | contig 15222 bp, 8 predicted proteins | sample S55metaG_FD_115310 | JGI IMG/M metagenome (GOLD analysis project Ga0163162, IMG submission 115310) | Switchgrass rhizosphere microbial communities from Kellogg Biological Station, Michigan, USA - S5-5 metaG | ecosystem: Host-associated > Plants > Roots > Rhizosphere > Soil | place: USA: Michigan...
CATGTGCACTCTTTACGAACTCACGAAGCGTCGACATATCGCCGAAGCGATCCTCAACCGCGTAGTAATCGATTGCGTGGTAGCCGTGGTAGTAAGTGCTTGGGCACCACGGCTTGTCACAGGTTTTTATCCCGTTCCAATTGTCATACCAGGGTGTTAACCAGATCGCAGTGACTCCCAGCTGTTTTAGATAGTCAAGATGATTGATGACTCCGCGTAGATCACCTCCGTGATAAGCCCGTGGGTTGCTCCGCTGGGTCGCTTCAGGTGGTGCATCGCGCGGAGAATCGTTTCTCGAGTCTCCATTCGAAAATCGATCGATCATGATGAGGTAGACCACGTCGTCCTTGTTGATGCCCTGGAAATTCTTCGCTGGATCGAGTGGAGAATTTATCTCAAAATCGAAGGCGTCAGCTCCCTTCGGCGTCTGCAGTTTCATTACATAATGGCCGGGTCGCAACGAAGGGCTTAAACTAGCGCTCAAGAAGACGTAACTGCCATCTTTATTCACACGAACATCAGAAACTGTGATTCCCTGGACAGTTGAGGTGACCTTTGCATCCTGCAAGTTACTGCCATGTATCAATAGTCGAACAGGATTGATCGAGTGATTGGCCCACCATGAAGGCGGATCAACCTTGCGGATGGAGGGTGCTTGTGCTCGTACATTTAATGGAAATAAGAAAGTCAAACCAGCCAGGAGAAACCACAAGGAGCTTCTGTGCAAACTCACTGCTGTAGTTGACTTTGTGGTAAGTAGTGCTTTCGATCTTCTAAACGACAAAGAGAAGACAGAGGTAGCACCGAGAAAACGCTCGCGCGTACCGAGCATCAAAACTCAACCTTTCCATTGAGTAGCAAAGCTGAGACATCAATCTGAAAATTCCCAACCGATGTTGGTCGATTATCGCTGAGGTTAACGATGAGCTGCTTACTCTCAGGAGTGAGCAATGGCGAGCTTTTGTCATCGAGCCGAGGGAAGAAGAAAGCTGCTTCATCTCCCGGTACTTTGGGAGGAACAAAATGTATTAAGTTACGGCGCTCTCCACGTTCGTTCGATATGAATACATAGCGCTGTAAGTCAGCCAGGCGTGCTCCCTTAAACAGCGAGAACACAGCATCAGCACCTGGCCGATTTTTCGATTTTGAACTAAGCGTGACAACATAGTTTTGTTCGCACGCAGGGCAGGCCAGTAGCCCACCATTCTGTTTGTCGAAGGCCGCGAGCTGTTGTTTGTCCATCTTCTCAATGTCGGTCTCGAGGTTTCTCAGTCTGACCATCGCCTGGCGAACGGGTAGAGCAGAGCGCAGTCGTAAAGTAAAAACAAAGTCGACCGGTACGTCGCTCGACACCTCAGTTTGCGCCTGTGCTGCAGCACCAGCAGATACCCCTGAATAAGAACCGGCCGCCTTCTGTACTTCCTTGTCAAATTTGAGACGCAGCTCTTGCTTTCTGGCCCAGGGCGAGTCGTTCAGTACTCGCTCCGCGTCAGTCTTCGACCACCTCTCAAAAGACCCTTTCGGCAATTGGTCCTGTGCAGCAGTAACCACGAGTGACAGGCAAATGATACAGACTAGATGGACTTTGTTGCTGAGACTGTTGTTCATAAATCACACCTAATTGGATTCAGTTTAAGGACCTTGCCCAAGTAACTGTTGCAGGCGAACCTTCTCGTCAAGAATCCGATCTCTTTCTACCTGCTTCTCCAAAGCCTCGAGCCTCTTGAATTCAGCTAACTGAGCCTGTGCCTTTTCCGTTTGCTTCAACCGCGTATAAGCAAGAAACAGCTGGTAGTGTGCCTGAGTCAGAGTCGGCAACTTTGAAATCACCTTTTCCAATCGCGCAACAGCTTCCGGATAATCCCGGCGCTTCAAAGCAAGCCGCGCGTAGTCGTACAGCACTGGAATCTCATCGGGAGACAACTGCAACGCGCGTTTGAGTGGGACCTCTGCGTCATCGAGTCGGCCTTGTTCGATAGCAACATAGCCAAGACTCGACAGTGCATCGACGTGATCGGGATGGGTAGCAACAAACTTCTCGAGAATCTCTCGAGCCTTCGCAAAATTGCCTGCAGCACGGTGACTATAACCTCGGAGGTAATCAATGTCCTTTATGTTTGGATCTAGTTCGGCCGCACGATCAAAATCAGCCGCGGCGGCCATCCATTCACCTTTTCGATAATTTGCGTTGGCGCGCGCATAGACGTAAGCAGCTTCCCGGTCGTTCGTCTCGATTGCTTTTGTGTTTTCTTCCAGAGCTCCGTCCCAGTAACCGAGTCGTGCGTATTCCCTCGCGAGCAGAAAATGGAAGTTGCCGTTCCTGGGCTCGCGCTGGACCGCGTGTTTGAACTCGATAACAGCATTTGTGTGATCATTCTGGGCACTCGCTACCAATGCCAAACGGAAATGAGTTTCGGCGGGGCCTGGATTTAAATCAGCCGCCTCCGCGAGATAGCGAGCCGCCTCGGCGTTCCGGTCCAGGTTGTAGAGTGCGATTCCGAGATCGTAGAGCACTTCGTACGTGTGCGGCGAAAGTTCGTTGACGCGGGAGAATAATCTTGCTGCCTTTTCATATTGCTTGCTTTGTGCGAGCACTGTTGCAAGCGTAAAGATAGATTTCGGGTCTGAGGCTGAGGAGCGTTCAAGAAGCGCTGCTGCCTCGTCAGCCTGTTGAGTTCTGCCTGCACGGTACGCCACATTTAAGAAGGCCAGAGCGAGCTGTGGATCTTCAGGGCTTGCGCTACGAGCTCGTGCGAAATGATCCGCCGCTTTCTCAAATTCACCGGCATCGCCATAGAGGGCGCCGAGATTGTAGTGCGCCTGCACATGTAAGGGCTCAGACTTGAGTACACGTTCGAACTCGGAAATTGCTTCAGCAGTCTTTCCCTCTTGGGCCAACATTCGCCCGAGGTTGTTGTGGGCGCTTACAAACGCAGGATCGAATTTGATCGCAGTATTGAATTCTGCATAGGCGTCTTGTCTACGACCTAAGCGATCAAGAACGACGCCGAGTACGTTGTGCGTCACTGGCGAACGAGGTGCCGCAGCAACAGCTGCTCGACCCTCTTTCTCCGCCTGGTCCAGCGCATCAGCTTCGAGCGCAGCTAACGCCGCATCGAGGGCCTTCTTCGCCACCACGCTCAACGTTGCAGCTTCCTTTGCCGGCGTTTGCATGTTCGCTGTACGTCGCGTCGATTTCTGCTGCGCAAGCGTTAGTGCGGATGACATGACCAGAACAACAAAGCACAAGACTTTGAATGTTCCAACAAACGACTTGTTCTGCTTCTGATTCAAGACTCGCTCTGCGTTCTGCGTCTAATCTGGAGCCGTACCCGAGCGGAACTCAGCATTGAGTCGCTCGACTATGGCGAATTCCCGGTTTGCTTCTTCCGTTCTCCCTAGTCTTCTAAGCGCCAGACCGAGTTGGTAATGCGCGTCAGCCCTGGATGGCACCAACGCAATTGCTCTTTGAAACTCTTCAACTGCTTCTGCAAAACGCTCTTTTAGTGCGAGCGCTCGCCCAAGCGCCCAATGTGCTTCGAATTCTTTTGGATCCAACGACACCGCTTTGTTCAATGCGACCATCGCTTCATCCAACTTGCCTGCTTTGACCAACAAGGCGCCCGCTCCTAACTGGCCCATCACCGAGTTTGGATCGAGTCGAAGCAACTCCTGATATTCTGACATAGCCCTTGTCGAATCGCCGGCCAGTTCCAGGACTGTGCCAAGAAAGAATCTTGCTTCTGCATGCTTAGGATTGATCTTGACTGCCGCATCAAGACTCTTTAGCGCGCCCGTATAATCTTTCATTGCATATTGCACACGGCCCAGGTAGAGCTGGGCATCAAAGCTGGCGGGGTTCAGTGCGACAGCCTGGGACAAAGATTCTGCCGCCTCCGTGTTTGCGTTACCCCGGGATGCGAGAATGATCCCCAGCAACGTGTGCGCTTCTACAGCCCCCGCATCGATGCGAAGCGCACGTCGGGCTTCAGCTTCCGCATCAGTGTTATTGCCAGAGTTGTACAGCGCCAGTCCGTGGAAGTAGGCTGCTTCGATTGAGTTGGGGTGACGCTTCGCCAGCTCACCGAACGTTGCCGCGGCTTCTGGCCACTTGTTAGCTTTTGCATACAAGAGTCCCAGATCTTGCAAGGCTCCAAACATAGTCGGGTCGCGCGTTATCGCTTCATTGAAGTTCCTTACAGCAGCACCAAAGTCTTTTCGGTCGGTATCCAGCAGTGCGGTAACGTAAAACACACGAGGATCGGTAGGGCGTGCTTCCTGCAATACATCCAACTGAGCTGCGGCTTCGGCGAGATTACCTAACTCTCGATACGCAGCTATCAACTCAAACCGCGCTTCGAATTGACGAGCGTCTAATTCGAGAGCGCGTTTCAATTCCGAAACAGCTCCGTTCAGGTCATTTGGTTGGCCCAGCCTGAGGAGAAATTTGCCCAGTTGGTAGTGCGCCGAGCTGTTTTTGGGATCTAACTTTATGGCAGTGCGTTCTGCTTCAACAGCTTCTGCAAACTTGCCTAACTTCCAGAGCACGTAACCAAGGTTTGCTCTATAGTCACTGTTTTCCGGTTTGAGGGCCGTTGCCTTTATCAAATCTTCATAAGCCTCCGTCATTTTTCCTAAACGAGCTCGGGCAAGAGCACGTGAATTGAGAGCAACATCCTCGTTTGGATCAGCAGCGAGTTTTGCAGACGCGTCGATCTCAGCTTTTTCGGCACGAACTTCGGGCGTACTAAACCGTTCGACGTGAGATTTCTCTTGAGAGGCAGATGTAGACGATTGCGCCTGTGTCCCAAAGGAGCAAACGAACACAATTAACGCAGTCGCAATTACTCTTAGAAACATTGGATTAAAGCAGGAAAAACCAGGGGATATAACCGAATAGTAACAAAGGACGACCGGGCGTACGAAACGCTGGTCGTCCAGTAAGTCTGGAGCGGAAAGCCTTCTGATCGCCGCTCCACATCCACTACGCATCTTCTAGAAAATGATCTTTGCGCGGTACTGCACAACGCGTCCAGGATAGTAGCTGTCGAATCGCCCGAAGCCACTATCAGTCATATTGTTAATTGGAACGGTCTTCTTCGTGTGGTTCCAGAAATTGAAGAACTCAATCCCAATTTGAGCTCTAACATTTTCGGTTAGGTTAGTGTTCTTGAATAGAGAGAGATCCGTATTCCAAATTGCCGGACCGTTGAAGGTATTTCTACCGAGATTGCCGTAACTGATTGTTTGCCCCGCCGCATTTGTAACTGATGTTATACCAACGTTAGTCGAGAATGCGTTCGCATTCAGAAAGCGATCAGTTGGTAAATTCGCAAACGGATCACCAACCAGGGATGGACGAATCAGATTGCAATTGCAAACAACAGTAAAAGGGAATCCTGAACGAGCAGTTTGAATAATGTTGAGCTGCCACCCACCAAAAACCCTATCCGAGGTACCTCCTGAGTTCAGGTATCTCTGACCCTTCCCAAACGGTAAATCGATGATCGCATCGGCCGACAGCAAGTGCCTGATGTCTAGAGAGGAATCGCCTCGATCCTCCCTAATACTAAACGGATTTATTGCTCCACTTCTCGAGCCACTCCGACTGTCTCCTAATGACCCCACCAAGCCGATTGCATTGTCGATAGTATGACTCCAGGTATACGATACCTGCCCCTGGATGTTGTTAGAGAGTCGTTTCTGGACCTGCGTTTGAATGCCGTCATAATTCGAGTCGGCGACGTTGGTGTACAGCAACGCGCTGTTCAGTAAGGCACCTGCCGCATTTCGTGCTATACCACTACCATTGCTGCCAATGTTTAAAGTAGTCAGAAGACCATGGCTACGATTACCAACGTATCCTACGTCTAATGACCAATCTCTGGAGAATTGCCACTGCAAGCTCAATTGCCCCTGATGGACAAAGCCTGTTCTTTGATCTCTATCCACACTGAATACGGAAACGCTCTGAGGAATGTTGGCAGGATCGACCTGCGTGGTAATCACAGGTGGACCAGTATTCACGCTGAAATAGGTTCGAGCGTTCGGTGAGTCTTGAAACTGATTAAAGGTTACAGAATTTGTAAAGGGAGGATTTCGAATTGCCGGCGGATAGTCGGTACCATCGAGCGTGTAAAGCAAACCATAGCCACCACGAACTACCATCGTACTTTTCTCGTTTAGCGCATACGCAAAGCCGACGCGTGGGCCGAAGTTATTCTTATCCATTGAGATTATCCGGTCGCTGCTGTCGCTGGCGACTTCCACTCGTCTCGCGTCTGCAAAATAGTAGCTGGATCTGCCTGATTTTTCCGTCGGTGGGGTGAATAAGTCGTAACGCAAGCCGAGATTCAAAGTGAGCCTTGATGAAGCCTTCCAGTCATCCTGCACATAGAAACCATACTCCTGCGTTCGGAGGTTGAAAGGTCCACCAAACACTTTACCGCGAGACACCTGGAAGGCAGGGAGGCTCATCAATTCATTAGCCTGCGCATTGCCTGTGCCCCCATACGGGACTCCATTGGCGTCGACATAGCAATTGGTCACGCCGTTGACGATGCGCGTAGAGGCCGCTGGACAAACTTGTCCGGCCAATAATGGATTGAATGCGGGACCAGGATCCGCATACCCCATGTTCCCTTTTAAGAAACCTGACCGGCCTCCGTCGATCGTTTCCAAGTAACGAAGCCTTAGTTCGCCGCCAAATTTAGTTACGTGATCCCCGTGAACCACCGTCACTGAATCTGCAAAGTAGGGATTCTTACTCTTAACTCGAAACAGCCCGCCATCGCCAAGGAACTCGGTGAAACCCGTTCCGAAATTACCAAGGCCGGGGCCACCAGAAGCCTCAAGCGTTCCATCATTTGCATTTGGATAACCGATGTCCTGCGCAAATGTGGCGCTCGTTCCGCACGCGCCACCAACTCCACAATTGAAGATAGCGATATCTATTTGAGTCCAGCCAAAACGAAATTCATTTAATACTGTCGGACTGAACGTGTGGGTGTCGGATACGCTTATCTGCCGCGTATTGCCTAGCTCATCTCCGGCGCCGAACCCGGCGGTTGGCAGTCCTTGCAACAAATTTGCGCGATTGGTCTTGAGTCGCTGTTCGTTGAAACGTCCAGTCAGTGAGTTACTATCGGTTAGGCGATGATCAATCTTGACTTCGTAATTGTTGATCCGCTCCTGATTGTTTCGTTGTGTGAAGAAGTTGTTATTACCCTGATCTGGGTTGAACACATTGACGGTCGGCAGCGGAAAGAGATTGTACAGCTTTTTCGAAATGGGACTAATCAGGTTGTCAGGAATTGTCGCATTTGCAAAGGCCACGCCTGTGGAAGGATTGCAAACGGGACCGTCATTCGCGCCGCTGGTGCTGCCGTCTCCATCACAATCTCTATTTGTGAACCCCGTAAAGTTGCCGTTCCGGGATCCCGCCGTCGGCACCGTCGACGAAGCCGGGAATGGCAGATGATTTCGCTGCCCCAGGTAATCAAAGAAGAAGAAGGTTCGGTTCTTGATTATTGGTCCACCGATCGTTCCCCCGAACTCATGAATCTGCTGCACAGCCTTAGTGAATGGGGTCAGATTAGTAACGCCTCGGGAAATTGCGTCAGCGCGATCGCGCTTCAGTTTCGGGTGGTATGCATTAAGGGCAGAGTTCTGGCCGTAGTAGTAACCCGAACCATGAAAGTCGTTGGTGCCGGATTTGATCGACGTATTAATGACTGCGCCGGCAGCTCTCCCAACTTCAGCCGGTGGAACACTCGTGCTCACTTTGAACTCAGCTATCGCATCCGGATTCGGGAATACGCCAATCGATCCGAACTGCGACTCATTGTTATCCACGCCGTCGAGAGAAAAATTGTTGTTAGTCGATCGTTGGCCATTCACTGTAAGCGCGCCCGCGCCGGAACGTGCGAAGCGAGAATTCTCAGTTGAGCCTTGCGCGTTGCTGCTGCCTGGTCCGCCATCTCCTGCTCGCGGGTCGCCATTATTAAATTGGCGTGCATCTGGACCGGTACCACCAAAGCCGGTGTTGTTTGCAGCAGCAACGCCGGGCATCAAGGTGGCGAGTTGCGTAAAGTTTCTTCCCGACAGCGGAAGTTCCGTAACCTCGCGTCCTGTAATCACAGCGCCCCTAACGCTGGTATCACTTTGTACGAGCTGAGCATCAGCTGTGATTGTAACTACTGCGCTAACTTCACCAGGCTTAAGTTCAACGTCAATCCTAAGCCGATCGTTGGTTTGCAGCTTGACCTCCGACCGCACTACTTTTTCGTAGCCCTGCTTCGTCACAACCACATTGTAGAGTCCGATATCCAGCAACGGGGCGTTGTACTCGCCCTGATCGTTGGTCGTCAGCGTTCGTTCCGCACCGGTGTCGACCTTGATGATAGTCACGGTCGCGTCCGGCACAACACTGCCGCTTGCGTCTTTGACAGTGCCGAGTATGTCCGCTTTGTTGGATTGAGCGTTTGCGGCGACGCCAACGACACTCAGTAAGAGGAAAAAGAATACTGCTTTTTGGATCACACGTACGACTGGACAATAGGTCCTCATAACTAAACCTCGTGGAGAAGATGAAGTTGCGCCCCGACTGAACGGGGTATTGCCCGCCTTGATTGGGAAAACTCACGCCATACGGCGAGAGCTACTTGGTTGTTGCGTAAGCTGTTGCAGACCTTGATTGTTTGTTGCTTAAACGAACTAAGTTTTAATACAGGCTCTTTGAAGCTGTCAAGATTTTTCTTCTAGTTCCTCTAAACGAATTTTTCAATCAGCGGTGTTTATGCAAGCTATTCAGGGAATCACGTGGCAGCGAATTTCGTGGCCAGCACGAGGCTTAGAGCTCCTCTCAAGGTGGGATGAGGGCCAAGAGTAGACGGAAGAATAGGAGCAGACGGAAGGCCCCTTCTCACGCTATGTTCAATTGTTTCTCGCAGAGCGCTTTCAATGAGCGACCATGCTCTTGCTATCTCACCACCGACCACCACGGCCTCCGGACTAAACCCAACGATCAGGTTTGATATGCCGATGCCCAGGCATTGTGCCGTCTCAATTATTGCGGACTTCGCGTGCTCCTCGCCACGCAGAGCGCGATCCACAAGTTCGGAGAATTGCAGTGAGTCATCCTTAATCGCGGCTGCCGCTTTATACCTCGCCAGAGTTGCACGCTCCGACGAGAAAGCTTCCCAGCAGTCGCGATTGCCGCAGGAACATGGGACTGGAGCATTGCGGCCAATGATCATATGACCGAATTCGCCGGCGGCTCCACGCTTTCCGCGATAGATTTGTCCATCGAAAATAATTCCGGTACCGACACCCTCTGCCACCAATACCATAATGAAGTCACGTGCGTTAGTTACCTCCGGCCGGCCAAACCAGAGTTCAGCAAGTGCAATTGAGTTTGCATCATTATCGACAATGACTGGTAACCCGGTTCGCGACGAAATCATCTCCGCCACAGGAAGATCGCGCCATTTGAAAAAGGGGATATAAATCGCAGTGCCAGTTTCTGGATCAACAAGTCCTGGAAAGCAAACGCCAATGGCTTCGATCGATTTGCCGCTCTGTTCCAACAGCCGTTCGATACTCTCGAGAACTCGGCCCATAGTTTTTTCCGGATCTTGATTAGTCGGAAAGTCCTCTTGAAGTAACACTCGTCCTGCCAGATCGGTCGTGGCCATTGTCGTCAGTGTCGGATTTATAGCAACACCGATTCCGACTGCTCCTGCAGTTCGTAGACGCAACATTGTTGGTCGACGTCCCCCGGTTGATTCACCCTCGCCGACTTCTTCGATCAGCCCCACCATCGTTAGTTCATCGACAATTGTGGACACAGTCGAACGTTGGAGATCAGTTACTCGAGCGATCTCTGCACGCGAAATGGGTTCCCTTTCGCGAACATAGTTCAAGACGATTTGACGATTTATGTCGCGGATCGTGTTATGGCGAGCAGCTTGAGCTCTTTTCAGGTCAATTCGGCGCACGTTGTTCTTAATCAAATGGCTGGAACAAACATCCTCATAGGATCTCAACCATGAAGTGTATTAGCGAAAAGTATCGAGTAGTAAGGTTGATTCTAAATCAATGTGGTAAGTAAGCGGAAGGACCAAGATAGCATGGTCTACTGCGGTCACTTCTTTATAACCCCTTTACCCTCTACCAGCGTAAAGGACCGATCCACCCCCTGATTCTTAAATGTTTCAACTGCTCCGTCCGGCCATTTAACCTCAAGCAGATCGATGTTCGTTGCTGCTCCAACTCCGAAGTGCAACGTCATATCATTCTGCGAAGCGTAACCACCACCAGAGATCACATCTTGTCGCTGACGAATCTTTTCCGTGGTGACGTAGACTGTCGCTCCTATTGCATCACGTGGAGACTTCTTCGAAGTATCGCCTACTAATCGAAACGCAACCCAATGACCAGCAGGAGTTGTTACATTTCTTAAGACAGTGGGTTTGGAGTCCACGTTATTCATCACGAGATCCAATCTGCCGTCGCCGTCCAAATCACTAATCGCCAAGCCTCGACTGCACCACTCGCGAGCCAATCCACTTCCCGGAGCAGCTCCAACTCTCTCGAATTTTCCGTCTTTCAAGTTACGAAAAAGTAGAGGCTGTTGCGCATAACTGGTTCCCCAGTGATGGGCGTCTACCGCTGGATAGACGTGGCCATTCGCGACGAACAGATCCAACCAGCCATCGTTGTCATAGTCCATAAAGCTGTCGCCCCAACCGAGGAACGGTAGAGTCACTTCACCCAGGCCCGCAAGGAACGTCACGTCGACGAAATTGCCGTCTCCATCGTTGTGATAAAGCACGTTCGAGTCGTCGGAAAAATTTGTAATATGAAAACTGAGCCGCCCGGAGTGATCGTAATCGCCGATTGCCAATCCCATTCCGGCCTGTTCTCTGCCATTCTCGTTAAGTGCAATACCCGAAGGGTAACCAACTTCCTGAAATGTGCCGTTGCCCTTATTTATGTAGAGTTGCTTAGGAGTTGAGTCGTTCACGACGAGCAGGTCCAGGAGATCATCGTCGTTCGCTTTCACGAAAGCGGAAGCGAAGCCGTAGTATCCATCCGGATCGTTGACGCCTGCTTTCACACTTACATCCTCAAACGTTCCATCTGATTTTTGATGATAGAGAGTGTCACCTTCGCCCTTCAATCTTCGTGGACCGCACATTACCGGAGCACCACGAAACTGACAAAAGCTCTTAGTGGATGCGCCTGGCTTGTTTGCGTCGGCAGGGCTTTGAGGCAAGTTGTTGAGATCAATATCCAGATAACCGGGAACAAACAGGTCCAATCTACCGTCGCCATCGTAGTCTCCCCAGGTGGCTCCTGTACTCCAACCTTTGCGCGCGACGCCAAGCTTCTCCGCCACGTCGACAAACGTACCGTCTCCCTTATTGTGATAAAGCCGCGATACGCCCCAGTTGGTCACATACAGGTCCGGCCATCCATCATTGTCGTAATCACCTACAGCGACACCCATACCCCAACGGTCGTTGGTGACGCCGGCCTTTACCGTAACGTCTTCAAACTTCCAATTTCCCAAATTGCGATACAGTGCTGCTTGAGGGGGTTTTTCCTTATTAAGTAAGGCAGGGAGAGTTGAGCCGTTAACAAGGTAAACGTCCGGTAGCCCATCTCCGTCGTAGTCAAAAATCGCGACACCTCCTGAGGGCACTTCAAATATGTAGTTCTTCTCCGGTGTGCCAGCTCGATGCTTGAAGTTTGCGAGCGCAGTCTTGTCCGTGAGATCTTCGAAAATCAGAGGCGCTTTGGGATCGACTATGCCAACGGTGCGACGCGATGTGTAGTTGATGGGCGATCCTGTTACAACTCCACCCATATTCTGCGGCTCCGCTTGTTGCGGTGTCGGCGAAGGCTGCGGCTGCTGACCGAACCCTGACATGCTAAACAAACAGCACAAGATGAATTGAGCAACAAATTGTGAAAAACGAGATCTCATAAAAAGGCTTCACATACTCTTTGCTACTTCTGCGCATCCCGCTCGTTGATTGTGATGTACTGATCTATTTGCGGTTTAGAGCTTATCTGGGTTCTTCCGCTGGGCCACTTGACCTCAATATTGGTAACGCCAGTTGAACTGCCGAGTCCTGCGATTATCCGCGGGTCGTTTGCTGATAGGTAACTGCCGCTGGTTGACGCATCAAAGATCTGTTGTCGTCCGTTGATATCACGAACTATCACGCGAGCGCCCAGGCCATCGCGATTTGATCGCGAACCTACAAGCCTGACTCCAATCCAGTGGTTCTTAGTTCCATTGTTGCGTAATACGACTGGTGCATCGTTGAGCACTCCAACAACAAGATCAGTTTGACCATCATTATTGAAGTCGCCGAAGGCCGCGCCCCTCGCCACGATTGGTCGATTGAAAGCGGAGCCCGCGGTTGCTGACACGTTAGTAAAACCTGCGCCCGTATTGCGCATCAAGAGTGGTGTCTGTTTGTATTTCAACTGACCTGTGGACAATTCGATGGTATCCAAGACGTGGCTCTGGGCGACCAAAATATCACGCAGCCCATCATTGTCCGCGTCAATGAAACGTATGCCCCATCCTGAGTAAGGCAAGCTAATCGCAGCAACACCCGCTGACTGTGTCGTGTAATTGAAGCTCAGGTCGCCGTTGTTGTGATAAAGCGGATATGTTTGATACGAGAGTGTCGTGATGACTACATCAATGAAACCGTCGTTGTCGTAATCAGCCGCGTCGACACCCATACCGGCAAAAGTCTTCCCGTCCTCGTCATAACCAGCTCCTGCCATTACGGCAATATCTTCGAAAGTGCCATTCGCTTTGTTGTGATAGAGCGATTGGCGAACGCTGTCATTAGCCACAAAGATGTCGGTGAATCCGTCGTTGTCGAAATCCGCAACGGCTACGCCCAGGGCTTTTCCGTCGGGATTCGCTATTCCCGACTTAACGCTAACATCTTCAAAAGAACCATCTGCCTTCTGGTGGAAAAGAACGTTGGTTACTCCACTAAAATTTTCGGGGTGGCAATATGCGCGAGTACCTCGCGAGTCGCCGCACAGTGCACTACCTTTTTCGAAGTCCCAGTCAAGGTAGCGAGCTACAAATAGGTCGAGCCTGCCATCGCGATCGTAATCCAACCAACTCGCGCTGGTGGACCATCCGCCGGAACCAACGCCAGCTTTCTGAGTCACATCAGTAAAACTACCGTCACCATTATTGTGATACAGATGGTTCCCGCCATAACCAGTAACGTAAAGGTCTATGTTGCCGTCGTTGTCGTAGTCGCCAGTCGCGGCACCCATATCAAAGCCGTCGCCCTTCAAACCTGCGCGTTCAGTCACGTCCTCAAATGTACCATCAGGCTTCTGGCGAAAAAGGCGATTCCAGAACTTTGCATCAGTCTTATCTGGAATTCCTCCACGCGGCATTTGATTCTTCAACAATGCTCCATTCGCGAAAAACAAATCCATGCGACCGTCATTGTTGTAATCAAATATCGCGACTCCACCTCCCATCGTCTCCAGCAAATACTTCATCGGAGTCGGTGAACCAGCATGTTTGAAATTTACCTTGCTGTCCAAACTGACGTCAGTGAAAGTTACAGTGGACGGTGCGGTGGGACCGGGTGCTGCAGCTGTTTTTGGCAATTCTTCAACACTGTAAGACCGACCATGTTTCTGAGGCTCGCCTTGGCTACGTGGTACTTGCGCCATGAGTGGCAAAGCAAGACACACTGGAAGAAATGACAACAGAGCAACAACTCTCATGAAAATGAACGACGGCGCGGTGTAATTGATATTCGCCTCATGAATCGATGGCGTTAGACTGCGGGAAATGATTACTCAAAGACGCAAAGAAGACCAATTGCTAGTGAGCCTTTCAACTGTTTCATTGAAACCTCCGATGATTTTTATGACTTTCGTCCATAAAGATATAACAGAACTTGTGGAAGCCGTGCGGCCCATGCGCGTTCACTGTGCTCAGCGCCTTCAGCTTCGAAGTAATTCAAATCTTTCGCAGGCTTCCAACCTTTCTTAATCAATGCTTCGTTCAGCCTTTCTGTGCTCGCAACGGTTTCCGCTGCTTCCTTCGCGTCGCGCCCTTCTTTCGTTCCAATATCCAACCAGATGCGAGCCTTTGGTTGAGCAGGCAGCGCCTCAACGAATTTCACAATCTGATAGTCAGCAAACCACACAGAGGGCGAGATCACAGCCAGCCGCCCAAACGTTTTGGGATACTTGAGTCCCACATACAAAGAGACAATTCCACCCAGCGAAGAACCACCTAAGCCGGTGTGATCAGGGTCATGAAGTGTGCGGTAGTTATGATCGATAAATGGCTTTAACTCTTCAACCAGCATCCTTCCGTAAAGATCAGCCTTGCCGCCCACCTTGTACTTCTGGTCTTCGGCAGGAGTGTATTCGTTTGCGCGATCCTTCCCTTTGTTGTAGATGCCAACAATAATTAGAGGTTCGATCTTGTTCTCATTGATGAGTTGCTGAGCGGTTTCATCGGCATGCCACTCTTGTCCGGGAATAAATGACGTAGCACCATCGAAGAGATTCTGCCCGTCGTGCATGTAAAAGACATCGTAGCGTTGTTTCTTGTTCGCATTGTAACCGGGCGGCAAATAGACCAACAGGTCACGAGAGTTATTCAGAATTTTCGAGTAGAAGTTTTTATGAACACTAATGTTGCCCGTTATGGTGTGCGGCTGTTGTGCAAACGATGCACTGTTAACCAACAACACAGCCATCGTCGCAAGAAAAAGTGGGGCAGGAAAAACCCGAAGGAGTGGTTTCACATGGCCAACAATAACCTTCGACAAACTTTATTAGCAAACATGTTGGGCTTCGTGAGGTCGAAGCGGACTGAGCCACCAGGCCTCTGCGGGACGATTGTGACACGAGAGATCGTTGCTGACGACTAATTTGGCCTTAACCCGCTCTATGACATTTCGTCGAATCTGCCAACAGATTCGTTAGTTACATTAGCTTCGCATTCACTTTACAAACTGGGCACTTCAAGCACAATGTGCAACGTATGATCATGCGTTTTTGTTAGGCTTTTTCGTAACTTATTGAAAACAAACGGCTCGTGTATCTGACTCCTAAGCAGAACGTCGCGCGTTGGAATCGCGCCCGGGGGCACCACTTTTCTGAACAAATCGGAACCCTCGCCTCTCTCGTGAGTCCTGACCG
>Ga0163162_10003392_pt1 | contig 15216 bp, 15 predicted proteins | sample S55metaG_FD_115310 | JGI IMG/M metagenome (GOLD analysis project Ga0163162, IMG submission 115310) | Switchgrass rhizosphere microbial communities from Kellogg Biological Station, Michigan, USA - S5-5 metaG | ecosystem: Host-associated > Plants > Roots > Rhizosphere > Soil | place: USA...
AAACCCTGCAACTGAAGTTTTACATTGTCCTGCACATCTTTATCATAACAATCGTCAATAAGTTTTTGAAGATACTTATCTACGCCAACGGACAAAGCGCCAAGAGAATTCCCGGCAGGTATGATCGTATCAGCAACACCTGCAAGCAACCGCTGCTCATCTGAAGAAAAAGAAGTTGCGTGAACATTTGAATCGCTAATACCGCAACTTATCATCCATTGTGGAAGTGTGATCAATCCACCCGTAGCGATAACAATTTGTTTTAAAGCGTTGCGGCGATCCATCATGGCAAGAATTGGTTGTGAATATAAGTAAAATTTTAAGGGGATAGCGTAAGAATGCCCACTGAAATTACAGGACGTTGAAGAGTGCGACGCAAGTAAAGTTCACTCGAAGCGATAAAGCTGGCATCATAAAAAAAACTTTTTCAGTCCATGTTAATCCGACGATCTGTGATTATTTTTGTCATTCGCTCTTTAACTTTATGGCCGAAGGACTCCTTCGGAGCTACAAGCCAGGCTATCGTTCCCGGCTTTAAACGTCGGGGAAGGAAAGTCCGGACAGCGCAGAGCAATGCACCGGTGAATAGCCGGGCCGCTGACTATAAACGTCAGTGGACAGAAAGTGCCACAGAAAATAACTACCTCAGCAATGAGGAAAAGATGAAAACGTGAGGTAAGAGCTCACGGCTTTTGATGGTGACATCATTGGCGGGTAAACCTTGCATGCTGAAATGCCACATAGGTCGGCGCCTGAGAACTGCTCGTTCGATGCCGATGGGTAGGCAGATCGATCCCGGTAAGTAATTAGCGGGACAGATAAATGATAGCTAACCCACCTGTGCTAACCGCGTGCGCTAAGTTTTAGCGGTGGCGCAAGCTACGGTGGGTGAAACAGAATCCGGCTTATCGGCTTGTAGCTTTTTTAAAGTCAAAATTGAAAAGTAAAAACTCAAAAAAAATATTGAACTAATTTGGTATTTTCTGACTCCTGGATTTTTACTTTTTACTTCTACCATATCGCATTCCCAATATAGCCTCCAATCTCCATCATCCACGCGATACCCAGATGGACGATCAATCCTCCATAGATCGATCTTGTATTATAAACAACTATCCCCAACAGCATTCCGCCGAAATACGAACTGATGCATTCACCAAGAGGCTTTCCAAAATGAATGGTGCAATAAAAACAAGTCATAGGCAATATTGCATCCATGCCTGCCCATTTAATAAACGCAAGGATCAAAAAACCACGAAAGAAAATTTCAATACCAAAAAAATCGCTGCCGTAAGAAAGTTCAAACAATAATTTATGAAACCATGAAAGGTGAATGCTATTACCGATATGCAATACTGATCCTATTTTCGGGTACATCGCAAGAAAATCTGGTTGCGTCGATGCGGCCGCAATCAGGGGCATCATGCAAAGTAGCATCACAGCATAGGGCTTCCATTTAAAACCTTTCAGAGTAAGTCCGTAAAAAGGCTGATCACTGTCGAACTTCTTCCACAACAAGATCAATATAGCTACTACGATCACTAATCGCAAAGGCCAATAATAAATCCTGTTCCAGTATTCATTCCAGTTTACATCATTTGAAAAAGGCAGCTCTGTGTGCAATGCCATCTTTAACGAAAAAATGGCAGGCGCGGTGACCAGTAAAACGATGAAAGGTTTATTGCGAAAAAAATATTTTTTTTCACCCAGGCTGCAAAAGAAATAGGGTAACGCGAATGCGGTTATGAAAATAATATAGTGCCCCGCAAATGCAGGCCAGGCAAGGCCTTGGCGGGAGGTGATCCATCCTTCAAGTTTATAATGATAATTCAGGAAAATGAGAACAGCGGATTGTAAAGTACAAACGATTAGTAATTTCTTGTTTACATACCGAAAGTAGTCACGTATATATCCGAATACTTCTTTCATTTAAACGGGAAAATAATTTTTTTAATTCTTATTTAAACTTTTTTCATGCAACCGGTTCTTAAAATGCGTGATCAAAAAGTTCACAACAACAAAAAAAGTGTAGCCATGAAATCTCTTTCTATCAACCGGATACTCATCCCTGCTTTCCTATTTTCAATCATCGCGTTTTTATTTTCTTGTCAGAAAGAAAACAGTTTAAATACTTCAAAAAATTCGGTATCAGAGCAGGATGCCGCCACCTATTCTGATGAAAGTGCCCAGGCCGACGAAAGTTTTGACGACATTGCCGATGTAAGCATGACGGCCGCGGATGCTGATAACTTGGCCATCACTGGCCGACTTAATCGTGACTATCATCCGGATTTCGCAGAGCTTCGTGCGGCCATCGGACTTTGCGCTTCTATTACAGTTACTCCCAACGACACTACTTACCCAAAAACGATCACTATAGATTTTGGCGATAGTTGTGTTGGTTTTGACGGAAAACTTCGTAGCGGAAAGATCATCATCAATCTCACGGGCCCACTTCGGAAACCTGGTTCAGTGCTGACTGTGTCGCTCGAAAACTTTTACATCAATCATATTCACATTGAAGGAACAAAGACCATCAGCAACCTGAGTGAAAATGGTGCCATTAAATTTTCAGTGGCGGTAACGGGTGGCAAAGTCACATTTCCCAGTGGCCGAGGCTACAGTTACGAAAGTTCCAAAACCAAGGCGCAGGTGGCAGGGATGGACACAAAAATTTGTCGTGACGACGTATTTCAAATTACCGGCTCTGCAACAATTCAATTTAATAACGGCGTAGTCGTGAAATTTGAGGTGGCTGATCCGCTGGTAAAAAAAGTGGCGTGTCCCTGGCTTAGTGATGGCACTCTGAAAATTGCAATTAATGATCGCGTACTGAAGATCGACTACGGCTTTCCGCATAATGGTGACTGCGACAACAAAGCCCTGCTGACCTGGAATGAAGGAAATAGTCAGCGTGTGATCTTGTTACCCTAAGGTCGGAAGAGTTTTTGTTAGGCGCAGGAAGTCCCGTTCACGTTTGGCGGGACTTCTTTTATCTGGCACACATTATCCACCCACCTCATAGAGCGCATTTCGAATAGTTTTATATCATTTTCCTTTTTTAAGATTTCTTTTGATCCAGACGACCGCCTTCTTCACATAATACTCGTTATCGCTTTCAAGATTCTTCACCAGGTCGTTGATCTCTTTGTGTGCTTCGCTCTTACGCGTATACCATTCGACCATTACTAAGGATAATCGTCGCTGCCATGGATCTTTTGAACGATTCAACCTGGCTGCAAGATCAAAAATTTTCTTTTGATGAGTTTTAACGACACCTCTCAAAAATTGCATGCCCAATCCATCGCACACAGCCCAGTTATCAATTTGTTTTGCAAATTGCTTAAATAAGCTCAGCACTTGCGACGGGTCATTCTTCCCAATCCTCTCAACAATTTTTATGGCAATGATTTTTTCTTCCAGCGCGCCGGAATTCCAAAGTTCTTTAGCCAGGTCAAACGAGCCTTCCTGGTATTGCTTTGCTAATTCATTCAGAACGGGAGTTTTGACTCCGTATATTTTCTGCTTGCCCGGCACCATCATCTGAAAAAAACTGATGTTACCCTTATCAGATCTTTCCGCTAGTATTCGCTGTATCTCTTTAACTTCTTTCGACATGTTGATCCAAAATGGTTGTTCGCAGATCGTATTTTGTACAGATCCGTTCGGCCCTTTGTTTTAACTCTTCCTGGTATTCCTTCGACGGAAAGAAATTTATTCCGTACATTTTTTCATATCTAGAGATCAATGAAGCATCATACCTTTTCAAAAACTCATAATAAAGAGTTTTGCTATCGGCGGGGTTTATTCCGAAGAGGGTTAATCCTCCCACGAGAATATAGTCAGCGCCATGATCGCGGGCCGAAGAAATTATTTTTTCCAATTCTACTTCCGTATCGCTGACCCCTGGTAAAATTGGAATAGCATTTACACCGCAAAGAAAGCCATGTTGCTTTAACTGTTGCAATGTCTTCAATCGATCGATCGGAGCAGCGGCGCCGGGTTCAAGCATATCAGTCACCCGTTCATTCATCGATGAAACCGATGTTGATAAAATGACCCCTCGGCCCAGAGTCTTTTTCAGATCATCGGGAAGTATAGCCGATTCATCAATTTGTTTTAGCAGCTCTATATCTCTCAGGATTAGTGTTGATTTGCTACTGATAAAAACAGGAAACCGGTATTTCAAAAATAATTTCAGCATACCTTCAGTCAATCTCCATTTTTCTTCGTGATACAAATAAGCGTCGGTAGCTGACCCCACAAGAACAATCCCGTGCTGACCTTTTTTTGCTCTGATCTGCAATTGTCTTTCCAATACCTCCAGCGCGTTTGATTTTACCGCCAGGCCAGTGTCCATATTTTCTCCATATTTACTGCCGCGGATATAACAATACAGGCAGTTACAACTGCAACCCTCGTAAGCATTCACTGAATAGTCAGTCAGGAACCAATGATCACGTTGTTTTTGTTTATTGAGAACAGACTTGACCTGTTTTTGATGCATAATTAAAGATAATCGCTTTTTTTATTGAAGACAGATGGCCAATTTTGTTGCAAACTATCTTCATGCGCAATCAAATCATTTTTGTTCTTTGCTTATGGCTTTTGGCAAGTTGCACTTCTCCAAAAAAGATTGTTACCGCTCATTCCGATTCCGCTTCCCAATTAAAATTTTTGGGAGAATACGATATTCCAAACGGAAAGCAATTTAAAGGGACAACAATAGGTGGCTTATCGGGTATTGATTACGATGCAAACAATGATATCTACTACATGATCTCAGATGACAGGTCGGCCATCAACGCGGCGAGATTCTATACAGCGAAAATCCTCATAAAGGAAAACCGGATTGATAGTGTTGAATTCATTGACGTGAAAACTTTGCTTCAGAAAGATGGGAAGCCCTATCCCAATTCAAAACAAGATCCTTTTCATACCCCCGACCCGGAAGAGATCCGGTATAACCCGGCAAAAGATGAAATAGCCTGGAGCAGTGAAGGCGAAAGAAAACCAGAAAATAGCATTTTCGAAGACCCATCCCTGATTATTGTTGATACAAGCGGAAACTACAAGGACAGTTTCGAACTGCCTGCCAATATGCGCATGCGCGCAACAGAAAATGGACCCAGGCAAAACAGCGTGTTTGAAGGTTTAGCTTTTTCTGCCGATCATAAATATCTTTTTGTAAGCCTGGAAGAACCCATTTATGAAGATGGACCCAGGGCAAATGATTCTGCTGCATGGATACGGATATTAAAATTTGATACAGAAACAAGAAAACAGATCGCTCAATATGCTTACAGGATCGAGCCCGTTGCCTATCCAGCCATACCTGCAAATTCCTTTAAAATAAATGGCGTCTCATCTATTTTATGGGCAGGAGAAAATAGGTTGTTTGTCGTGGAAAGGTCTTTTTCGACCGGAAGGCTTGCTTGCACCGTTCGTGTCTTTTTGGCCGACATGAACGATGCGACGGATATTGCCGACACAAACTCTTTACGATCGCAACCGGCTGCAATGCCTGTTTCAAAAAAATTAGTATTGAATATGGATGACCTTGATCGCTATATTGATAATATTGAAGGAGTGACATGGGGTCCCACTTTGCCAAATGGCCATAGGTCACTGTTATTTGTCGCCGATAATAATTTTTCTCCGTTGGAAAAAACTCAATTTCTCTTATTCGACGTAATTCCCTAGGAACAGTTTTTGTGACGGCCTCAAAAGATCTTAAACTTCTATAATTATGGCAACTACAAAAACAGCTACCAAAAAAAGAACATCAAAAAGATCGATAAAGAAAGCGTCGCCCGCGGAAAAATGGTCAGGAAAAGTGACAAAATATAGTAATGCGCTGGATCTTGAAGGAGAAGTTTTTAAAAAGAAGGATCCTAAAAAAATTGCAGAATCATTGAAACGTTCGGCAGAGCACAGTAAAAGAAAAAAGAGTGGGCCGTATCAATCAGCGATGTCCATGCTGAATTTTTATATTAACCGGGCGGGAAAAAATTTAACAAGAATAGAAAAACAGCCGCTGGAAAAAGCAAAGAATGAATTGAGGAAATTATTTCACAAGGAAAAACAATAGAAGATTTAAATGAAGCATGCCACAGGTTGCCATGCTTTTTTCCTGGATCTCGTTTCGTGCGCCGTGGTTCTTTTCATTAATGTGGCAGGAAAATTGAACTCTTTGTACTAAATTTTTTTATGATACAAAGAGATGGCTCGCGTATAAGTTTGTGGCAAAACGACATTCCGGTGTATAAACCCCAAAATGATCCTGACATTCACGATATCTATGATGTGGCGGTCATTGGCGGAGGGGTTACCGGCATAAGTACAGCTTTTCAATTACAAGCGGCGGGGAAAAAATGTATCCTTATTGAGGCAAACAACTTATGCTTTGGCACAACAGGTGGCACTACAGCACATCTGAATACTTTGCTTGATACACCCTACACGAGAATTATAAAAAATTTTGGAAAAGAAAATGCTCAACGGGTCGCTAAGGCAACAGCAGAAGCCATCGCTCTCATAAAATCAAACATTGACCAATATCAAATTGATTGTGAATTTGAAGAGGCTTCTGCTTATTTATTTTCCCAAACAAATGAACAGACTGAAGAACTGGATGAGATCTATGAGGCCTGCCAGGACGTCGGTCTTGACATATCCTATAATCTGTCGCTGCCGGTAAACATCGATTTTGAAAAAGCTATTGAAGTAAGAGGACAAGGAAAATTCCACCCGGTAAAATATGTTTATGGGCTTGCAGTGGCGTTTGAAAAAGCAGGCGGCGTTATTTTGCAACAAACTCGTGTGACCGGAATTGAGGATACGGAAGGCCTCACCATTGAAACAGACAATGGGAATTTCAGGGCGGTAAACCTCATATATGCGACACATATACCACCCGGTGTAAATCTTCTGCAAATGCGTTGCGAACCCTGGCGCAGTTATGCCATTTCATTCACTTTGAAAGATATGAAGTATCCACAGGATCTTATCTATGATATGTATGACCCTTATCATTATATCCGTTCTCAAAAGATCAATGGGAAGGAGTATTTGATCGTGGGCGGCGAGGACCACAAAACAGGCGACGAGGAAAATGCTGAGGCGTGTTTTCTGCGATTGGAAAGTTACATCCGGAAACATTTTAACGTTAATGAGATCCTGTTCAAATGGTCGTCACAATATTTCGAGCCGGCAGACGGGCTCCCCTATATTGGTCATTTGCCAGGCCATCCCGGTAATATTTTTGTGGCCACGGGATATGGTGGAAATGGAATGACCTATAGCAGTGTTGCCGCAACAGTTTTGAAACAAATGATCCTTCAGGAAGAAAGTCCTTATATAAAGTTATTTGATCCGAACAGGGTAAAACCGATCGCAGGTTTCACCACCTTTTTGAAACAGAATGTAGATGCATTCAAAAATTTTGTAGGCAAATGGTTTGATAAAGAGAAATTGGAAGAATTTGCGGACCTGGCGCCCGGAGATGCCAGGGTAACAAAATACAATGGCGAAAAATTAGCATTGTATAAAGACGAACAAGGAGAGCTTCACGCTGTAAGCCCTGTTTGTACCCATTTGAAATGTTCAGTTGCCTGGAACAATGCCGAACAATCATGGGATTGCCCCTGCCATGGTTCACGTTTTTCTTATGAAGGTAAGGTTCTTACGGGGCCGGCTGATCATGATCTGGAGAAGATCGAAATAAAAAGTTTAGTAGAACATGATTGACGAATTTGGGAGACAGGGCCTGCCCGTCTCCCAAATTAATTACTACCATCTTATTTAAATATCCTCGCAAAAAAATCTTTCATATCATTCCAGGAGGCAGAATCGGCTTCGGGATTGTATTTTACCGGCATGTTAAATTTTTTACTATTATCGTCAGAAGCCGGGTTCGTAAAGGCATGTGTAGCATTCGGATATTGTTTGAAGGCATAATCCGCACCAATAGAATCCATTTGCTTCTTGAATTTTTCCACTTCTTCCGCTTTCACGAACTGGTCAGCCATTCCATGACAAACCAAAATTTTTGCCTTCAGCAAATTTTTATCGGCCGGCGCTCCAATGAGAGTTCCATGAAAACTAACCACACCTTTCAAATTCTCACCGAGTCTTGCAACATTTAACACAACGCCGCCCCCGAAACAATAGCCAATAGCAGCGATATTACTTGTATCGGCCTGGTTATAGGTTTTCAATTTAGCCAATGCGGCGTCAAACCGGCTTTTGGTCATCTTCAAATTCTGATAAAAGGGCCCGGCCATTTTACCGGCATCACCAGGATTGTCTGCCACCTTTCCGTTGCCATACATGTCAACGGCCATAGCTATGTAACCAAGCTCAGCTAACTTTCTCGCCCTCATTTTAGGATAATCTACCAAGCCCCACCACTCGGGTACCACTAACACAGCAGGGCGCTTACCTTCTTTATTTGCATCATACACCACATATCCATCCATTGTAACGCCATCACCGGCATATGTTATATTTTCTTCTTTAAGTGAAGGTGTTTTTGCGGTTTCTTTCATTGTAGAGTCAGTATTTGACGCGGTGGTGTCAGTGTTTGAAGAAGAGCTTGATTGGTTATTACATGCCGAGAAAAGAACGAAAGCAACAATTGTTAAAAGAATTCCTGGTTTCATGGTTTGAGTTTTTAAGAATACTAAGTTCATGAAAAGCTGGTTTGACAGCAAAAAAATTCGCACGGTAGTGCCTTTCATCAAGACCCGGAAGCACTTGATGTAAATGGTTTCATAACCCGATCCGATGATTCTACTTTGACACTACTTAATATATCAGTCATGAGAAAAAAATATTTTTTAGTCAGTATCTTGTTACTAAGTTCTATTTCCTTCTTTGCTCAGCATCCCCTCCAGCACTGGACCGACGCAATAGAAACCAGGTATGACGATAAGCAACCAATAATAAATTATGCGTTGACGGTTGATTCAACCGATACTTCTTTTTTCACAGTCGAAATGAGAATTCGGAATATTCCCGATACGTTTCATGTTGCGATGGTTGCCCACCCCGAATATGATGATCAATACTGGCGATATGTAGAAAACTTTAAAGTGACAACAAAAAATGGAAGTGGAAAAATATTCCGTGAGGACAGTGCTTTATGGAAAATAATGGCGGGCGGTAACGAAGCCGTTTTAAGTTATCGTATCCACCTTCCGGCTTTGCACAATGAATTTCGATCGGCATGGAAAGCATTTCTATCTCCATCCGGTGGGCTTGTGGGGGGACCACATTCATTCATGTATGTCTTGGGGGCAACGTTAGAACCCTCATATGTAACAGTCCATATCCCCGAATCATGGCAGGTTGCAACAGGGTTAACACAAACCTCTGATCCAAAAACTTTTTTTGCTCCATCAACAAACATTCTCATCGATGATCCCATTTTCATTGGCAAATTCAAAAGCTGGTCGTTCAAGATTGATGGTGTGCCTCACCGAGTCGTTTATTGGTCATCACCAAATGCAAAAGAATTCGATACAACCCGGCTGCTTTCCGGCATACGAAAAATAGCTGAACAGGCATCACTGCTGTTTGGAAGATTCCCCTATCGTGATTTTGCATTTATGATGCAGGATGGTGCATTGGGATCATTAGAACACAATAATTCTGTTACCATCGGCGCACCCGTTGCTCAACTTATTGACGACATGGATGAAACATTTTCAGAGATTGCCCATGAATATTTCCATACATGGAACCTTATAAGAATTCATCCCATTGAATGCACTGATGTGAATTATAAAACGCCCCCTTTGTCAAAGGGACTTTGGTTCAGTGAAGGACTCACGATGTTTTACGCTGATCTGTTGTTACGCCGGGCAGGCTTGCAAACCTTTGATTCAACAAGGACCACTCATCTTGAACATTTAATACGAAGATATTTTTACTCGCCTGCTTACTTAAAATATTCCGCAGAAAGGATCAGTCTTGCTTCTTATGGTCCCGTTGGCATGCTGGGAGATTATTCGGCAAGTACTCATTTGCAGGGGGAAGTATTGGGTTTTATGCTCGATCTTATTATTCGAAATGCAACAAATGGCAAAAAATCGATGGATGACGTAATGAGGAAAATGCTGGCGAACTTCAGAGCCGAAAAAGGTTTTACATCGAAGGACGTCGAGGAAACCATACATTCAATATGCGCCTGTGATGTTCGTCCATTTTTTACGGACCATGTTTTTGGAAATAAGCAAATTGATTTCAACAAGTATTTGAAATTGGCAGGGCTTAAAATGACGGTTGCATTAAAGGATGTTCTGTCGGGTGACGGCAAGCCCAGTCCTGATCTGCGAATCTATCCCTGGCAAAAACCTAATGAGGATTTTATAAGGATTGGGATCACGAATCCTCAAAGTTGCTGGGGTAAAGCCGGGCTTCACACCGGCGATATCATCAAATCTTTAGATGGGGTTCCCATAAGAACGAGAAATGATTTTCGCCAGGCAATAACACGAGCAAAGGTTGGCGATTTCGTAACCATGGAAATACAAAGATCGTCTGGTATCGTTAATATAAATGTTGTAATAAGCGGTTATCAGGAATCCGAAGTTCATATTCAACATCTGTCAAACGCGACGCAAAAACAAGAAAAAATATTCAGTCAATGGAATGACAACAGTGCTCTTTTAAAGGAGAAACCTCAATGATTTCAGCCGGGTTAAAAATCGAAAGGCAACAGTTTGTATTTTTAACCATGTTTACGAAGAATGATATTGCCAGGTATTATGATCTGAGTAAAAGCGCACTATCGAAACATCTGGAATCTTGATAAAAGCTACTCACTTCACTATGGCTATTGGGATGATTCAATAAAGAATTTCCACGATGCCCTTTTAAAATATCAATAAAGTTCTTGCTGAGACCGCAAAAATTAAGGGCGGAGAATGCATTCTCGATGCAGGCTGTGGAGTTGGCGGGTCATCAATATGGCTGGCTAAAAGAAAAAAACTGCTTCGTAACCGGCATCAGTTTAAATGAAAATCAAATAAACAAAGCAAATGCATTGGCAAGGAAAGTTGGGGTAACGGAAAAAGTCTTGTTTGAGAAAAAGGAGTACACATGTACTTCGTATCCCGCTAATTCATTCGATGTTGTCTGGGCGATCTAAACTGTCTGTTATGCTGACGACAAGAGCGAGTTTTTACGAGAGGCATACAGGATCTTAAAACCACGCAGAAGGCTGATCATCGCTGATTTTTTTAAAAAGAAAGATCGTGATCACGTTGAAACTGATCGTGTCAGAAAATGGGCAGCGTCCTGGGCGATCAATGATTTTTCAACATGGGAAGAGTTTGACGAAAAATTAAAGGAAAATCGTTTTCATGATATAGCCTGGGAGAACGCTACGGATGCTATTTGGCCCTCTGCAAAAAAGCTCTACCGGTCGTATTTCTTAGGGATTGTTGGCGCAAAGCTTTACCAGTTTTTCAAACCTGACGCAACTGAATTGGGAAAAAATAGTGTGCAGAGTTCCTAGCTCCAATACAACACTCTTAAAAAAGGGTTATGGAAATACCAGATCGTAAGAGCTGTGAAGGATCAATGAAGCTTTTCAAAAAATCTTCATTGCCGGAGTTATCACTTTCCACTTTCCTTCTTTTTGGTAAAATATTTTTTAGGATCACAACTATCTCATTTCGGCAGGAATAGCATGAATGACTGTTTTTCTTCCCTGCCGCAACACACCTATCTCTGTGTTTATTCCAATACTTGCTTCATTCAATAATTTATGCAGGTCATCGACACTGCCTACGGGTTTATTATTGAACTCAACAATAATATCCCCTATTTTAATTTCATGATTCCGTGCCGGCGAATCAGGAATGATCTCAAAGACATACACACCTGTTTTTACCGATAGTTTGTTTGCAGCGATCATGCGTTCCGTGAGGTTTACCAATTGACCGGCAATACCCAACTGAGCTCTTTTTACTCGTCCTTCGATGATCAACTTGCCTGCTACATAAGCGGTGAGGTTGGATGAAACGGCAAAGCATAAGCCCTGCGCTGACGGTATCACGGCCGTGTTAATTCCAATTACCTGGCCCGAGGAATTTACCAAGGGTCCACCTGAATTGCCCGGATTCAACGCAGCATCTGTTTGTATTACATCATCGATCAGGCGGCCATTTGTTGCGCGCAACGTGCGACCCAGTGCACTTACTACTCCTGCAGTCACACTATGTTGCAAACCGAGCGGATTACCGATAGCAATGGCAATTTGTCCTACTTTTAACGAATCGGAATCACCAAACGACAAGGCTTTTTGCCCGGAACCAAAAATCCTGATCACGGCGACATCCGTCGATGGATCGGCTCCCTTTAATTCTGCTTTCTCGATGCGGCCATCACTAAAATTCACGTTAATCTCCATTGAATTTTCAATAACATGATTGTTGGTAATAATGTACCCATCAGAAGAAATGACAAAGCCCGAGCCTGATCCTTGTTGTGTCCGTTCGATCCCTGTTCTGCGGTCAATTAGTTTCTTCTGGACTTGTATGTGAACCACTGACTGGGCGATTTCACCTACAACCCCTGTGATCGTTTTTGAATAAGCATCCAGCAACCCGGCATCGGGAATATGCTCGATAAATGAAATTGTGTTACTCATATATCAGGCATGGTCAAAAGGTTTACCAGATATGAGTTGCTGACAGGCTGGCATTATTGCCGTGGAATGTGAGACCTCAGAAGTAAATGCAAGTCTATTTGTGAGAGATGAAGGTGTAGATGAAGACACCCCCATAGACATTTTACATTTCACATTTCACGTTTCACCTCAAAATTCTTTCTCGTAATTAACTGCCACATTACCACTGAAGTTTATGACAGGAGGATATTTTTTGGTGATAGATATAGAAATTTTTTCTACCTGCGGATACAAATGATGGATGTCTTCCGTGATGTTCATGGCGAGCGATTCTATAAGATCGCTGGTGTGGAGCATATATTTCTTAACCAGTTCATATAATTTTATGTAATTGATCGTCTCATTCATTTTAGTAATGACTGGAACAGACGACTTAAAACCAACTTCAAGATCGACTATGAATTCGTTGGAAACTTTTCTTTCCTCTTCATACAATCCATGATGAGCAAAAAAACGAAGTTGGTTGAGTTTGATTGTAACCATTCAATTGAATTAATGGAGTCCTTTCTCGCCCAAATACCTTTCGGCATCTAGCGCTGCCATACACCCGGTACCCGCCGCAGTGACTGCCTGCCTGTACACCTTGTCCTGAACATCACCACAGGCAAACACTCCTTCCACATTGGTTTTTGAAGTTCCGGGTATCGTTTTTATATATCCAGCTTCATCCATATCCAGCCAGCCTTTAAAAATATCTGAATTGGGTTGATGACCAATGGCCACAAAAAATCCACTTACAGGAATTGTTTGCTTTTCGCCCGTTTTATTATTAAAAACACGAACAGACGATACATGTTTATCTCCGACCACTTCTTCGGTTTCAGTGTTCCAATAGACTTTAATGTTTGGCGTTTTAAAAACTCTTTCCTGCATTACCTTACTTGCCCGCATTTCGTGTTTGCGAATAAACATGTGCACGGTAGTGGCGAGTTTGGCAAGGTATAAAGCTTCTTCAGCTGCCGTATCGCCCGCGCCTACTATGGCGACTTCCTTTCCCCGAAAGAAAAATCCATCGCAAACAGCGCATGCGCTGACACCATACCCGTTCAGCCGTTGTTCACTTTCGAGTCCAAGCCATTTTGCAGAAGCCCCGGTGGCAATAATGATAGAGTCGGCGTTAATGATTTTTTCTTCGTCGATCCAAACTTTATAAGGCCGTTTTGCCAGGTCAACCTTTGTTGCCAGTCCAAACCTGATGTCTGTTCCCATCCTTGCCGCCTGTTTTTCAAAATCAACCATCATTTCAGGCCCCTGGATCCCTTCCGGATAGCCGGGGTAGTTCTCCACTTCTGTGGTGATCGTCAATTGACCACCAGGCTGAATACCCTGGTACAGCACGGGTTTTAAATTGGCCCTCGCTGCATAAATAGCCGCTGTATATCCCGCCGGTCCTGATCCGATAATTAAACAATGTACCTTTTCACTCGCTTTTGTTTCCATATAACTAGTCTGTTCGCTCTGTAGAATAAATTTGTCAAAAGTAACCTGAAATGAGCAATTGAAAACTGGGATTGGTCAGTTGTCTGAATACCTTGTGCAAAACCTTAAGATTCTCACGCAGTGAGGCAAAGTATAATACAAAAGACGCAGAGCTTTGTTCACTCATAAAGGTCAGTGAACAACTGAACGTTGAAGTGTGCGACGCAACGAAAGCCGATCACGGACCCAAAAGCTGGTCCCAAAGGAATCGCTTTGCCATGACATAATAAAAAACAGCTCCAATCATAAAGATCAGAGCTGTTTATACCCACAATTTGCAATTCTTATTTTCCCGGCTACGGCGGGATTTAAGTCATTAACCCAGGTACGCTTTTAAGGCGTTACTATAACGGGCTTTTTGTAAACGCTTAATGGCCCTTTCTTTTATCTGGCGAATGCGTTCTTTTGTAAGATCATATTTCTGGCCGATCTGTTCAATGGTTACTCCATTTTCACCATCAAGACCAAAATATGCATTTACAATTTCAGCTTCCCTGGGAGAAAGTGATTTTAATACACGACGAATTTCATTCCTTAGTGAATCTTTCATCACGTCGTCGTCTGTATCGTCGCTACCTTCCAACAAGTCGCCCATAGCTACGTCTTCCGCCTCATGAACCGGTGCGTCCAATGAAGTGTGACGTGTGTTGCTTTGGAAGATGTTGTTGATTTCCGTTTCACTCATTTCCAGTAGTTCGGCCAGCTCTTCAGTTGATGGCTCGCGTTCGTGTTCCTGTTCGAAAGCCATGTAGGCTTTATTAGCCTTGTTGTACGTGCCAATTTTGTTTTGAGGCAGGCGGACTAATCTGCCCTGCTCTGCCAACGCCTGTAAGATAGACTGGCGGATCCACCATACAGCGTATGAAATGAATTTAAAACCCTTGGTTTCATCGAAACGCTGGGCTGCTTTGATCAAACCGAGGTTTCCCTCGTTGATAAGATCGCTAAGTGAAAGACCCTGGTGCTGGTACTGCTTAGCAACAGATACCACAAAACGTAAATTAGCCTGTACAAGTTTGTCCAATGCCCGCTGGTCG
>Ga0163162_10003396_pt1 | contig 15206 bp, 21 predicted proteins | sample S55metaG_FD_115310 | JGI IMG/M metagenome (GOLD analysis project Ga0163162, IMG submission 115310) | Switchgrass rhizosphere microbial communities from Kellogg Biological Station, Michigan, USA - S5-5 metaG | ecosystem: Host-associated > Plants > Roots > Rhizosphere > Soil | place: USA...
ATGATTCTCAAGAAGCGATACCCAGCATTGACGCCTCCCGTCGACAAGTCTGCCGTCCCCACTTCGAGCCAGTCTCCTCCTGGTGGTCGCGGTGTTATGGTGAGCGTCCCAGCAAACTTTGAAGGATTTTAAACATAGTGGAGATCGCAAGACGGATTCGGTTTCGCAAGCCGCTTTTGCACGAGTCGCCGCGTTTCTCAGCCGTCCGTTCCAGCGGCGTGTTGACAGCGGGTCATGGTTTTTGAAGTTGGCCACGCACCCACTGAACCCAAGTATCGTCAGGCGATGCAATTGCTCATCGACTGGCGCCAGGGCGTACCGACAACACCTTATAGTTCCGTGTTTGATGCCACGGACGAATCGACGACACATTTCAGCACCAACGAAATTGACCACCATTGCGATACGTGTTCGCAAAGCAACTGCCGCTTCGACCATTTGGCCGGACCAAGGCGTACCTCTCGACCATTACTCTTTGTATTGGGATGCCCGGATAATCGATGACCGTTGCACGGAGAGTTAGCATCAGAGCCTGCGGTCATCTCTACAGAGGATGGCGCTCGATCAAGCGAACAGCGGAATACCCTGGACTGTAGAGAATGCCAGCAGAACGACGCTCAAAGGAACGACGCTCAACCGCGACCAGCGCGAGAGCCAACGAACGAAATGCGGATGCACTGCGCGCCACTCGTCCAGTGCGGGCAGGCTTACGAAGTCGATCTCGGCATCAAGGTGCGTTGGCCCTCTCGTGCCGGAGCAGTCCAAACAATACTTCGTTTTCTGCACGCCCATTGATGATGTAGTGCTCGCGTAAAAATCCCTCTCGGATGAAGCCCAGCTTGTCCAGAACGCGGCAGGACGCAAAATTCTGGTCGTGGACAAACGCGATCAACTTTCGCAGACCCGACTCGGAAAATGCCTTGTCGACCAACGCGCCGACTGCGGACGTCGCAATGCCTCGCCCCTGCCATTGCTCCGCAACGCCGTAGCCGATTTCCGCATAGTTCATGATGGTGTTGATATTCTTGATCGAAACGCTTCCCACGATATTTCCATCCGCTTGTATAAACCAGCGATAGCTTTCAAACGGTCTCGGATCCTTCAAATCCGAGCCTTCCGCAAGCCGCAATCTCGAAGCTTCTTCCCGGCTTACCGTTATCAACGGATTGTGCCGGATGCTTGCAGGCTCGTTGCGCCACTCCATGAAGCGATCCAGAAATTCCGGCAGATAGGGGACGAGTTGAACCTGCATTTACTCCATTCCCCGTTCCCACAATTCTTCATTGTGGCGGAAACAGCATCAGAAATTTCTGGCCGTCAGAGGTGATATCGAACTGGCGCCTTCCGATGTCCTGGATGAAGCCCGTTATCGGCAGCGACGTGGGACTACCGCCGGTTACGACGCTGTCGGTTTTCACAGGCACCGAAAACAGCCGGTCATTTCGATTGAAATAGATGGTGCCGCCATCCGGCGACCATACCGGGTGTTCTCCGCCGTCGCGGGTGATTTGAAATTTTGCGCCCGTCGGGGGAATCGGCTGAACAAAAACCTCAAATCTGCCGGTTTCATTCGTAGCGTACGCGATCCAGCGCTGATCCGGGGAAATCCGGCTGCTGTGTTGTGACGATCCGGGGAGAACGATCAACGGAGAAGCTTTCTTGTCTGCGATGGAGTAGCTCCAGATATCGTAGTCGCCGTTGTTTAACGTGATAAACGTGATGCTTCCCAGTTTGGGAATCCAGTGCTCCGGCGCCCGCGCCGGTTCGGTGAGAAGCTCCGCGGCGCCGGTTCCGTCGGCGCGCCGCCAGTACAGCACCTGCTGTCCGTTGTGTAAGCCAATATAAAAGATGCGCTCACTGTCGGTGGACCACATCGGATATTGCGCATCTGACAATAATTTTCGGCGGGACTGAAGACTGGGAAAATCCGAAACCCACACTTCGGGACCGTTTTCCTGAGTGTCGAATGTCAGCTGCTTCCCATCCGGCGAGATGCGCGGCGCAAACGTCGAGATGGGAAGCGCTCCGAGATTCTGACGGGTGCCTTGCAGATCGATCAACGCCGCCTGAAGCTGGAGTGTGGGTCTCTGCAGCCAGGCAGCCGCGCCGGACGCAACAACTAAAGTTGCAAGTAATGCGGATCTCATAAATGGTGCGTTGGGAACGGCGCAGAGTATACATATATGCTGCAAAAAGGCACCAGCATTTTCACAATTAGCCTGCGGCTAATTATTAGTTAGCCAGACTTAAGTGTTATGGAATTTCTAGAAACTACTCTAATCAGTGAATGGGCGGAACGCCACAGCCTGTTGATAGGCGATGAGTTCCAACTTCAACTTCCAGTGCTCCCATTGAAATTCTTCAGTACCTACGCAGGAGGTTGTCGTTCCGGTCGCGAAGAGGCATCCGCAAAGACGCTCATCCATCAGCTTGGTATTTGGGAAGAATGTCTTGTGTGGATAACAGGTTGGGGAGTGTGGCCTTCGAGCGAGGACTGGCCAAAGTATTACGCTTGGCGAGGTTCGTTCGGCGAACGGCGATCGCTAAACGAGGCCCCCGGACACCTATTCAAACAAGACGAGAGTCATCTTCTTGATCAGCTGCTCGCGCTGATTATGGAGAACGCCTGGGAGGCGAACATTCTTTGTTCGGTGGAACACCGAGCCGACATCATTCTTGCGAAAATCTCTCACGATGAATGGTTTGAAGTCTTCGGCGAACCGATAAAGGCGGAGTAAGTGGCTGGCTAACATGCCGTATCTGGACTCCTCCGTCAAGTAGAGACACCTGTAGATTCCCCCTTTATAAGAGGTTCCCGATCCCGACTCCGCCGGAAGCTCGATGCCGGTTGATCTCTAGATCAAAATCCGGTTCGGAATACTGCAAGGACTCCTCGAAAAAATCGTTCGGTTCGTATCGCCATTCAAGATCAGTTCGTATCAAATCCATCAAAATTTTCCGAGTTGTTAGCAGGGTGTGAGCACAGGGGCGTTTTGTGGCTTCTTTTTCGTGCCTTCAAAATCAGCTGAACCCGCGCCAGTCGTGGTTATGGGCGGTACAGGTTTCGAACCTGTGACCTTTCGGGTGTAAACCGAATGCTCTACCAGTTGAGCTAACCGCCCCGTCAAAAGCAAGCGCACTTAATTTATCACTATTGATCTCAAAGGCTGCATGCTCTGTTCCGGAGCTTGGGGTGTAGCGCGAGCAACCGGATCGATTGAGATGCGGGAAGCTAGCCGGCAGTCGTCGGGATTAGAAGGTAACCAGCTACGCCCTGTTTGCCCACGCGTGTGAATACGAGTTCGTGACTTCGATCGTCATGCGTTGTTGTAAATATCATGACCTTCTCGGCGCTCTGGTCTCGTAACCAGACGGTCCGACCGTCTTCGGAGATCTGGAGCCATCCATTGATCTTCTTTTGCTCCACATTAGTGTCCCGAACCGTCAGGAAGATTCCCGGCGCCACTTCCTGAGTCTTGTTGCGGGGAATCTCGAAGTCGATTCGATTCCGATTCACGGCATCGGCGAGCAATCCGAGATTCGAACTGCCATTCTGTGGTCTCCGATCAAGGTTTGAAGACGCACCAACCGGGACTGGGCTTTCCCGTTTTGGCTCGACATTCCGGATGTCTTCATTTGTATTTTTTACCTGCGTAAGTTCCGAGTCCGATGGCAGCGATCGCTCGGAACTTTGATTCTGTTGTTCCTGGGAACTCGGATTTCGTAAACTCAGTTTTTCCTGCGGTGGAGAGAGACGACCTTGATCATGGCTCGAAGAGGTTTGGGCTGATGGGAAATGGACGACAAGGGCTCCAGTGTGGAAGCCGTAGAAGATGACTGTGCCGAATCCGGCGATCGCCAGAAACATAACCGCCCAGAGCACATTTGTTCGGCGGATGTATGCGTCGATTTCCGACTGGCGCATTTCAATACGCCGGCGATGACGCGACATTTCAGTCCGCGTTTGATTCAGCGCTTCTCGGATGGACTCGATTTCGTCAAGATGGTGCGAATTGCCTGAATTGAATTGCTCCACTCTTCATGTCCTCCGCATGCCGTCGCGGCGCATTGTCCACTCATCCTAAAACGCCGCGACGGCCAGGTTCTGCTATTACGTTGGTCCGGAATCCGAGCCAGCTACTTTTCGATCAATTCGATTTTTGTGGCCAGGTTGGATCCTCGCTCCTCGTGATAGCTGATTCGCAGTTGGGCTCCAGTCTTTCCAGTGAGACCCTGAACTGTTTTATCCGGACTGACCACCAGAGTGTCGTCGTTATAATTGAACATCATGTCCTTCTGGTCGGGACCTTTGACCGCGATGAGCTTGGAGCTCGTGTCTATCTTGGACAACTCGCCGGTGAATGTTTTTTCCGCCAGGGCCTTCTCCGTTGAGGGGGTCGCCTGCTGGCTGTGCGCTGGAATAGACATCAGAATCACAGCTGCTAATGCGATTCCGAAGAAAACTCTAATTCTTTGCATATCTACCTCCATCGAAAATTTTGGTCACACTCAACAGCGAGTAGTAAGCAATAAAGTTTCCAAAGCAAAAGGCATTGCCGGCAGAAAAACACATGTTAGAATTCAGCCGGTTAACGCCAACGAAGCCTGAAACTGCAGCTGTTTCGCGCGGTATATCCCGGAATTAGAGTGGAATAAATCCCCGTTTGCTTCGAACTCACAGTTTGCTGCGTGAGTTACTGCTACACCGTGGTTTCACTCCCTGACCGCCGCAAAGACGATCGCTTCTTTGGAAAATATGTGCGTTCGTCTTCACCGCGGACCACGGCCACACAAAAACGGAGAAATCATGAAACAAATACTGAAGCCTGTACGACTTCAGGCCAGACGCAAGACGCCATCACTCCATACTCGATCCGGAAGGCATGGGATATTTTTCCTTATTGTCCTGTGGTATTGCAGCTCCTCGCCCGCCCGGAGCGAGGATTCCACTGCCACTTCCGGTGGTAATGCCGGTCACCTCGCCCAAATCGTGAAGGAGCTGTGTGCACGATTAAAGTTGAACGACCATGTTGAAGTTCATATCGACGAAGAGAACTCCAAAATGGTTTCTTCTGAACCTCTGCCGGACTCCATTCCCGGTTATCGAATCTCATTTGACCGCGAATTTCTGGCGAGCCTCAACGACGATGAAATTGATGCAGCGATCGCTCACGAGCTCGGCCACATCTGGATTTTTACCCATCACCCTTTCCTGCAGACCGAAGCGCTGGCCAACGACATCGCATTACGACTCGTGGATCGGGAAACGATGAAGAGTGTCTATTCCAAATTGTGGGCCCATACCGGAAGGACAGGAAATATCGACGAACTGCTTGGACCCAACCGCACGAAGGAGCCGACAAAGGCCGTCACAATTCGGCCGTAAACACTGAGACAGATTTTCAGATGTGAGCCTGTGCCAGGGGCGACCGACTACATTCAGCGGTCATCGCCCATCACGCATGCAGAAGTAACATCGGAACCGCTGCGGGGGATTACATATCCGGACCAAAAAAAATCCCAATGGAGTTTTTTGGCACGTCCGGAGCACTGGCAGATCGAACCGGGATGCCGAGCGCGGTAAAGGAAACTTTCACTTGTCTTTCGGCTTCTCGTGTCAGGTCATCGGGTTCGCCCTCAGCCTGCAGAATCAAATAAACTCCACCCAGCGGGTGGGCGGGAGTCCATTGCACGACCTTGTTTTCTTCCACTCGCCAACCGGATTCCTGAAACATCGTAATGAACTGTTTCACAAGCCGGCAGATCTCCGGCTTTCCGTTCGGACATGAGAGCCAGACGCTCCGGGTTGGCGTGCCGTTGGCTTTCAGGGCTTCAATGAATGCGCTGCGTTCCTTCTCGCTGAAGGTATGGAGAGGTTTTGGGGGATGCGTGTAGCTCCAGTAGGCGGAGATCCCGAAACCGGAAATCGCCATGAATACCCCGAAAAACAAAGCTCGAAGACCAATCGCTTTCAATCGAGGGCCCAGTGAATTCGTCGGCCGGTCTGCTTCAGATGTTCGCTGGCCCTGTTTGCGTGTAGCCTTCGCCTTCTTGTTGGACATCCTTGAAGAAATTTACTGCGAAAGATTAAAGACGATCCCAACGGAAATGTTCATGCCGCCGTTCCATTCATGCGCAAAATGGAAACCCATGTGAGTCACGTCCGCTCGAATGGCCATGGAATCCCCCAGAGGAATATCCGCGCCGCCACCGATGCGGGTCGCCATTGCCTGCGCTCCACCTTGATAATTAAGGTTCACGTAGCCAAATCCGAATCCAGCCGTTCCATAAGGAATGATCTTTTCACTCTTTCGCAGCGCCGCGTTCAACCCAAACGTGTTTGTGTATAACGTGGAATTGTTACCCAGGCTGTAGTAGCCCGTAAAGAGATCGAGGCCAACCATTGGAGTGAAATTGTAATTCGTATCCAGTACGAATCCCGAATGTCGGGTCGACGGCATTCCTATAGCCGCAATCCCGAACTTGATGTTTCCATAACCCGGCGCCAGCTGAAACCTCGGATAGTCGTTTTGGGCAAAAACCGGTGCGGCGAATGCAAGAAGCAAACTGAACGCGAGACCGTATCGAAGTATTTTTACAATGGGTTCTCCTGTTGACCTTGTCGATGATTAACCAATCGTGCGAGCACAAATAAGAAATCTGAAAGCCGATTCAGATATCGGATAACGATCTCGTCCACCGGGATATTGACGGCCAGTGCAACCACTCGACGCTCCGCGCGTCTGCAGACCGTCCGCGCGACGTGTAGCAGCGCACCCGCAGGGCAACCCCCTGCCAGGATGAATTGACGCAAAGGAGGCAATTCGGTTTCGAATTGATCGATGGCTTCTTCAAGAATCCGGATTCGGCGTTCATCCAGATGAAATCTCTCATTGGTCTCGGACGCCGATTTCGGATTTGCCAGCTGGGCCCCAACCGAAAACAGGTCGCGCTGAATGTCCGTCAGTTGTGCCACAAGCACGGCATCGTCCAGCCAGGCCGCGGCGGCGCCGATGAAAGAGTTGAGTTCGTCGACTTCGCCATAAGCATCGACCCGCTGGTCGTTCTTTCGCGTCTTCGTTCCATCAAAAAGCCGCGTATCTCCCCGATCCCCTGTCTTCGTATAAATTTTCATGAGGCGTCGTTAGACTTTTTTTTCCCGGCATGTTCAACCGGCCTTTCACGTTCTTCCGATTCCTCGGGCAGCCAGTAGCGTTGCATTTCGTCCAGATGCGTCAATGTTTGAAAGTCGCTCATGCGATCCAGATAGACATGCCCCATCAGGTGGTCATATTCGTGCTGTATCACTCGGGCAAAAAATCCCTCTGCGACAAACTTCATTTTCGATCCCCTGCGATCAAGGGCTTCAATCTTCAGTTTTCGATAGCGCGGGACACGCCCACGCAAATCGGGGATGCTTAAACAACCCTCCCAATCGACTTCCATGTCAGCTTCCGGACTGTCGTCCAGAATCGTGACAACGGGATTCACAATCACCGTTAATGGAATCTGCCCCCGCTCTCCCTGGCTCTCAATCACAGCCAGCAACAGGGATTCGTGGACCTGAGGGGCCGCCAGACCCACGCCGTGATACTCGTACATGGTCTCAATCATGTTGTCGATCAAAGTCTGTGTCGCGGGTTTGGCAAGAAAGGAAGGTGTCAGGGGCCGGGCTTTTTCACGGAGGACCGGATGGCCGAGACGCGAAACCTTCAGGATTGACATTGCAAAAGCTTCTTACTCATGGGGTGCTTGAATCCGACGCGACGAATCTGTATCGCCTCGGCAACAATAGCAACCGCAATTTCCTCAGGCGTCACGGCCCCCAGTTCCAGACCTATTGGCATGTGCGCCCGCTCGATGCGTTCACGGGCAATCCCCTCTTTGGTGAGAGTATCGGCGATGGTTCGAATCTTGCGTTTGCTGCCAATCATGCCGATGTAACGCGCGTTGGTACCCACGGCCCAGCGCAATACGTTTTCATCTTCCTGGTGGCCACGAGTCACAATCACCAGATATGTGTTTTCCGTCGGCGTGATCGCTGCGAACGCTTCCTCGAACGTGTTGGAGTAAATGGCAACCGCCTCCGGAAATCTCTCGGCATTCGCAAATACCGGACGGTTATCCACGATCGTGGTGCGAAAACCGGCAATTGTCGCGATTTTCGATACCTGAGTGGAAATGTGCCCGGCACCAAAAATGATCATTTCCGGAATCGGCAGAATCGGCTCGACAAATATTTCGACCTTGCCGCCGCATATCAGGCCGCCTTCAGCCATGGATTCCTCGGTAAGATCGAAGTTCATAACACGGGATTTCTCCTCCCGGAGAACGTCCTGAGCCGCCGCCCAGACGTCCGCTTCGACGCAACCGCCTCCGACAGAACCGAGCGTCGAACCGTCGTCCCGAACGAGCATTTTAGCGGTCTGAAAGCTGGGAACAGAGCCTCGGATCTGGACAATCGTTGCCAGCGCGGCCTTTCGGCCCTGATGGCGCAATCGACGGATTTCCTCGAAGATGTCGGCTTCCATAGGCCGATCAGTCTAACATATTCATTGACTTCCCCTGTCTCGGTCTCTTAGACTCCGATCCTTTTTCGGATCGACTCAGGACACGATGACAACATCAATGACAACACCCAAATCCCTGACGGAGCTTGCGAAAGTTACTGCGAGGCTCGGTAAGCGCGCGATTCTATTCTCCGGCGTCGATCCGGCTTCAGATCGCCTGCCTTCCGGCAAAGTGGCCATCGACATCTCCCAGATAAGCGCCTTACTCGAGTTCACTGCGGCCAGGAACAAGGTTGTCATCGGCACCGGCGTCAATCTGGGACGCCTCGCGCGCGAAACGGTCGGGGAAAATGGGTTGATTCGCCAGGCTTGCCTGCTTATTGCCAATCCCCTGGTCCGGAATCGAATCACCCTGCTGCAGGCTCTCGAACCGAACTCCCAGTACTTTGATATTTCGACGCCGCTGGCACTTCTCGATTCCAAAGTCCGGCTCCAAAGCCCAACGTCGAAACGCACCATTTCGATAAGGGAGTTTCTTGAAGCGTCGGTCAAGGGATTGAAAAAAGGAGAAATCGCGGTTGCGGTGGAATTCTCGCAACTGCCACCGAGCGATCGAGTGGGGTTCTTTCGAGTTGCGCGCATGGGTGGTAAGGGATCGGTCTCCGCCGCCGCTCGAATGAGGCTGGTAAAAAGCACCTGTGTCGATCCCGAAATATTTGTTTCCAGCCTGACACTGATTCCGCTGCGATCCAAAGCCGCAGAAAAGGAAGTCGCGGGAAAGACTGCGTCGGATGCATCGATAAAGCGCGCTTCACAGGCCGCTGCAAATGAAGTGGAAGAGGTTGGCGGAAAACATAACGCTTACGAACGTACTCTCATCGAAATCACGGTAGCGCGTACGCTTCGCAGCATTATGGAAGAAAGCATTCAGAGGAGCTGATGGGAATCCGATTCCTGTTCAGTCCTTAGTGTTCAATCGTCATCCGAGTGGAAGGGAAACGTTCCTGGAACATTTATGAGATTCGCAGCTCACCTCTTACTGACCGCATAGGGACTGTCTTCCGCGTAAAGCATCTTGCACCGCTGACATCGAAAGGCCTCTTTGCCGGGCCCGACCGCTTTTTTCGCCTCTGCATCCAGGGCTGTGACGCGCTTTAGTTTTCCGCCACAGTAAGGGTCTTTGGGATCGTCCTTCGGCTCATTGCAAACGGTCTGTCGGGCTGCCTTCATTTTCACGTCGTCGATCTCCTCCGAAAAATTCGAATCGTCATTCTAACCCCATTTCAATTTGTCGCGAAGAACGTCAAAGTATCCTTTGCCGGAGGGAACAATCAATTCGACGGCCCGGCTGGACTTCTCCACCACGACAGCGTCCCCTGATTCCAGCTTCAGGCCGACTTGTCCATCGACCGTTACGTGGACTTCATCAAGCGCCGAGCGCAATGCCAGATCGATACGGACATCGGGAGGCAACACAATCGGACGATTCGTCAGTGTGTGCGAACAGATCGGCGTCATGACGATTGCACTCATGGTTGGGTACACGATTGGACCACCGGCCGACAGGTTATAGGCCGTCGATCCGGTGGGAGTTGACAGGATAAGACCATCGGACCGGAATTTCGCAACGTACTGACCATTCACCCTCGCTTCGAGTTCGATGATGCGGGAAAGAGTTCCTTTGTTGATCACGACATCATTGAGAGCCTGATAGGTCGCAATGACGGCACTGTGCCGCTCGATGGAAGCCCGCATCATCATGCGATGGTCTATTGCGAATTCGCCGCCTATCACGCGTTCCAGAGCGGAATACATTTCCTTCAACGTCACTTCTGTCAGGAATCCGAGCGCCCCATGATTTATCGCAAGAATGGGCAACTGTCGATCCCCCATCAATCTGGCGGCGGCGAGCAGAGTTCCATCCCCGCCGACGACGACACACAGGTCTGCAGCGCCTGCCGTCAACGGGTCCAGAGAAGCTTGAATTTTCTTTGTATCAAACCAGCGAACCAGGTCGGCCGCGACATTGGCCACCTCCGGCTGCTTTGGTTTGGTAACGATCACGACCTTATGGATGTTCATTTTTTAAAAAGGACGAAGAACTCTCGGTTTCCTTCCTTGCCGGTAATAGGGGACTCGCAGGATCCAATGCAGCCAAGCCCCAGCGTTTCCCCCGCGCGAATTATTTTCTCCACTGATTCGACCTGATCCCGTTCACTCTTCACGATTCCACCCTTGCCGACCTTATCGCGTCCCACTTCAAACTGCGGCTTTACCAGTGACAGGCAATGTCCGCCCGGTTTTAAAATTTCGCAAACAGGGCCGAGAAGCATAGTCAGAGATATAAACGACGCGTCCATCGTCACCACATCGACGAGTTCGCCAATGTCTTCAAACTTGAGGAATCGGGCATTGCGTTGAACCTTGATCACTCGCGGATCGCTCTGCAGCCGCCAGTCGAGCTGCGTCACGTCCACATCGACTCCGTAAACGCGAGTTGCTCCGTTCAGCAACAGAAAGTGGGTGAAACCACCGGTGGAGCATCCCACATCGGCACCAATCCTGTCCCGAACGTCGAGTCCAAAGTGCGCGACAGCACCCTCTATCTTCAGGCCTCCGCGGCTGACATAGGCAAGCCCCCCGGACTTAAGGCGTACGACCGCACCATCCGCAACGTTGGCGCCGGCCTTCGTCGCAGGTTGATCGTCAACCAGAACGAGTCCAGCCATGATCAGTGCCTGTGCTTTTTCCCGGCTGTCGGCCAAACCGCGCTCGACAACGAGCAAGTCCAGACGCCGTTTCAGCGGCAACGCTTCTCCAGAAACCCGGCGATTTCAATCAAAGTCGGTGATGAGAGCGGCTGCACAATCTGGCAGGCTTCTTCGGTCAGCTGCCGCACCATGCGGCGGGATTCGTCCATTCCAAAAACAGCGGGCCAGGTCGCCTTCCGGTCTTTACGGTCCTTGCCTGCAGTCTTGCCAAGAGTTTCGCCGGACTCCGTTTCGTCCAAAATGTCGTCCATGATCTGGAACGCAAGCCCGATCTTTCTTCCATAGGCGCGGACTCTTTCCGCGTCAGATTCGCTGGCCCCGCCAAGGTATGCGCCGAGCCATACCGAAGTCGAAAGCAGCGCACCCGTTTTTGCGGCATGGATGCCTTCGACCTGTTCTTTGCGGAAAGGCTGGCCTTCGGCCTCAAGATCCAGCACCTGTCCGGCAATCATCCCGTTACGTGTTCCCAGGGCCCTCGCGAGCTCTGAGACGGCGTGAAGCAATGCCGTTTCATGAAATCCATCGCAACTGGACAGGACTTCAAATGCGAGGGTCAGCAAGGCGTCTCCTGCGAGAATTGCCGTGGCCTCTCCGAATTTCTTATGGCAGGATGGCACTCCACGCCGGAAGTCATCGTCATCCATTGCGGGAAGATCATCGTGGATCAAAGAGTAGGTATGCACCATTTCGATGGCAGCACAGACTGGCAGAATGGGTTGGATATCACTGTGAAAGATCGTGAACCCCGCGAGACTCAATGCGGGCCGAAGTCTTTTTCCACCGGCAAACACGCTGTGTCGCATTGCACGGTGAATTTGAGAAGGCGAGGTTGATTCCGGCGGAAGGAGCTTGTCAAGCGCAGCATCGATTTCAGGACGAACACGATCCAGGAAAGCGAAGACTTCAGTTTTCATGTTCGGTCTCAAACGGAACCGCCTGCTGTTCGCCTTCGTTGTTCTTCAGCAGTATTTCCACTCGGCGCTCCGCCTGGCCAAGTTTCAAATGACATAAACGCGACAACTGAATTCCTTCCTCAAAAAGTTCCAGCGACGCATCCAGCGTCAGGTCCCCACTTTCGAGTCTCTTGACGATTTCTTCCAGCCGTTTCAGTGCCGTCTCAAAGTCGGGAGAAGCCTCTGGTGTTTCGGACATGAAACGGATTTTAACAGATATAATCTAAATCGTGATGAAAGCTGCTTTGACCCTCGCCCTCGGCTTCTTCATTGTTTTATCCGCATGCGGACCCAAAAAGGAGCCAGCGAAAGAACAGGCCACCGTTGTTGCGAAACACGCGTCTGTGCGCATGAAGAACAGCGCCACATCGCGGACGCTTGCGACACTGGAGCCCGATACCAAGATCGATATCATGGAGAAACAGGGCAACTGGTACAGAATCCGGTCTGGGGAAACTCAGGGCTGGATGGAAGAAACCACACTTCTGACCGACGCAATGTCGTCCCAGCTTCAGTCGATGGTGATCGAAGCGAAGAAGCAGGAGGCACAGAATACGGCACTGCTTCGCGACGATGCCAATCTTCGACTGGAACCGGGACGGAACACGAAAGTCATGCGCCGACTTGCCGCGGAAACCAAAGTCGAGGTTCTCGAACGCAAAGCTCTGCCCCGCCCCAATTCATCCCCTCCCGCACTCGATGTATGGATCAAGGTCCGGGTATCGCCGACAGAAGTGGGATGGTTATTGGGAAGCGTGCTCGACTATGAGGCTCCGGCCGCAATCGGCGGCTACATGGAAGGGTCCAACTACAGCGCCATTAAGCCACTCAACACCGTTGAAGACTCCGAACTCGGTCCGATCATATGGTACGTCGTCGGAGAAAGACGCCCCGGCGCACCTCCGGAAGTCGCTTTCGACGGAATTCGCGTATTTACCTGGAATTTGAAAAAGCATCGCTATGAAACCGCATATCGAATAAAGGGGATTCGTGGCGCTTATCCGCTGGTGGTGGGTAAAGAGGGAGGCAATCCTACGTTTCAGTTTTCTGAAATGGCGGATGATGGCTCGTTGAAGCCACCCAGGAAATTCGTCATGAATGGCGTCATCGTGAAAGAAACGAAATGAGACGGCTAGTAGTTTTCCGGAGTGACTGCGATGTGCAAAACTCCGACCAGCGCCATCGCCAAACCAACACCCGCAATTACTGTGGGAAGGCTGACCTGCTCGAGACCCCACATCGCGCCTAAGAAAAGTAGAAAATTCAGAAGAACCTTTTTCATGTCGATCCGAATGGCGTATCGGCATGCAGGAGATGGAACGATAGGAGAATTTGGCAATGTTCAATTGTGATTTATCGAACATTGCCAAATTCCCCTTTCCCAATACAAAAAGGGGCGGGAAAACCCGCCCCTCTTCCTTTGAGAATCTGAAGAACCTTACTGCGTTTTCAGCTTATAAGCGCCGCTCTGATCCTTCTCACGATAGGTCATGTGGCAACCGTTGCAGCTGTCGGCAACGGCTTTCGTCGTTGCGGCGTCAACCTTACCGGATTTTGCGACCTTCTGAGCATCGCCAGCAGCAGCAGCGGCGGACTTCGCCAGATCAGCGGCTCCGCCAACTTTTTCCTTCGTAAACGCTGTTTGCGCCGCCATGAAAAGCGACTGCAGTGTTCCGAGATCTTCCGCAACTCCGGCAGCATCTCCCGCTGTGACCTTCGGGCCCATACCACGATTTGTTGCTGAAACACGCTGCATGATTCCAGGCAGGTCCGCAGCGCCATTTGCGCCTGTCGGAGCCGGGCCCGTCGGTGCCGCCGGCGGTGCACCACCGCGCTGTCCACCACCGCCACCTCTACCGCCGCCACCACCGCCTGGCGCTCCGCCCGGTGCTCCGGCCGGTGCCTGAGCTGCGATCGTCGCGACCATCACGGCGAGCACAACACATATCGCAATTAAAAACGTAACTTTCCGCATTGATTACCCTCCTTAAGACTACCTTCCACTCACTACGCTTACTGACGGGATACTATAGGAAAGGTTGCATCCCCCCGTCAATCAATCCCTTGCAGTTATTTCGCTTTTAAATCATTTATGAGTTTCGTGAGCACCGGGACCACTTTGAACAAGTCGTCAACGATGCCGTAATTCGCTACCTTGAAGATCGGTGCCTCGGGATCCTTATTGATCGCTACAATGCATCGCGATGACGACATTCCGACGAGATGCTGGATGGCTCCGGAAATCCCGATGGCAAAGTAAAGCTTCGGCGCCACGGTCTGTCCGGAGCTGCCAATCTGGTATTCGCGTGGCAACCACTCGGCGTCGACCACTGGTCTGGACGCGCCCACAGCACCATTCAGAGCTTTGGCCAGATCAAAGATCAGGCTGAAATTTTCCTTCTGCTTCAGACCGCGGCCGCCCGAGACAATCACGGCAGCCGAACTCAGGTCGACTTCTCCCGTCGAAGCCTCCGTTTGAGCGATCACGCGACGCCGACTGGATACTCCCGAGAAGTCGACTTCGACGGTTTCGACAGTCGACCCAACGCTTGCGCTGGGAGTGCCGGAATTTGGGACAACATCGGCCGGGAATGCTCCCGGTGTAATGGTAACAAGATATGGAGTGGCTTCTCGGGTTTCGACCTTCATATTCAGCTTCGCATTGAATATAGGACGCGTGAAGACGATCCGGTCGCCGATTCGTTCGTATTCCACGCAACCCGCAACCAAAGGTTTCCGAAGAGCAACCGCGAGCCCCGGCATGAAATCCATTCCTCGAGCTGAATGAGCCGTGACGACAATACTCGGCTTTTGAATCGAAATGATCGTCTTCAGCGCATGCAGGTATTTCTCGGGACCGTATTCGGCAAGAGCCGGATTGTCGACGATAAGGATTCGGTCCACTTTTCGCGTCTGAAGTTCTTCGACAATCGCCGTCGTTCCCGAACCCAGAATAACTGCCGCAGTGGGCA